>Ga0187809_10000131_pt1 | contig 50974 bp, 48 predicted proteins | sample NC_wetland_sal_i_8_FD_132415 | JGI IMG/M metagenome (GOLD analysis project Ga0187809, IMG submission 132415) | Wetland sediment microbial communities from Neuse River Estuary, North Carolina, USA - ASW_4 | ecosystem: Environmental > Aquatic > Freshwater > Wetlands > Sediment | place: USA: North... | reverse complement strand
CGTTGCGCCAAGCGATGTCAGACGGAGTGCGGGTCGAGGGCTACCACCTGTGGTCGCTGATGGACAACTTCGAGTGGGCTGAGGGATACACCCAACGGTGGGGCATCACCCGCGTTGATTTCGATACATTGAAACGGACGCCGAAACGCAGCGCGCACTGGTATTCAGGAGTCATCGCGGCAAACCGCGTCACGGGGTAACGATCGAGCGAACGAAAGCCGGCCACCATGACGGACGATCCGACCGACAGCCCGTCGTCGGCCGCCTCACCAGAGGGCGGCGACGAGTTCGAGGGCTTGGTGCTCGATGAGAACTTCGTTCGCGGCGGCGCCTACGAGCCACCGGCCCGCACCCGCGTGGCGATCGCCCGCTATGGCGACCAGCAGACCAGCTGGCGGCACGGCGGCGGGTTGCGCCGCGGATCGGCGCAGCCAGCGGCGCAACCGGGTTCGAGTCGGGCCAATCGTTCGAGCCAGCGCAGGAGCGGCGCGCGCCCGCCACGCCAACCCGGCCCCTCGCGCGGCGCCCACCCCGCACTGCCGTCACCGTTGCTTGCCAAACTGCCGATCATCATCACGGCCGTCGTCGTGGCAGTGGCGGCGTTCATGGTTTTTCGCTGAGCCCCGGGCCTTAGCTCGGACCACCGCCGAGCCCTGAGGGGGTGCCGTGGGTGGCGGATCAAGGATCGGCGCCGCGGCCGCCGCGGTCGCACTCCTCTTGTCGATCGGCGGATGCAGCGCGGGTCAACACGCCCCTGGTCGCCCGAACTACCCGGCGTACGCGACACTGCCGGCACGAACCGCCGACCCGCATTTCGTGGCGGCGATCGACGCGGCCCACGCGCACGGATTGCGGGTCTGGCTTGAGAGCAACCTGGTCGCGAAATGGCGAGCGGGCCGACCTCAGTTCGACGCAGCGATCGAGCAGCTCGCGGCGTTAAGTCAGCGCCCCGGCGTCGTTGGCGTCAAGATCGCCGACGAGCTCGGAGACCACGACGGACTAAATCGACAAGACATCATGGCGTTCCTACGAGACGCTCGGGCCGCGCTGCACGCCAACGCGCCCGGCAAGCTCGTGCTGATCGACATCATCGGTTACGAACTCGGCTGCGCCCCCGACCTGCCCCAAGTCTCGACCAGCGCCGCACGTTGCATGGCGTCGGAGCGACAAGCCCACCCGGCGGTCACCCTCGCCACGCTCGACAGGATCATGCGATCCGGCTACCTCGACGTGGTCGACCTCTCGACGAACATCGCCGCTCCCGATGTCTACGCATCATGGGGAATCACCCGCGCGCAAGCCCAGCGCGCCGCGTTCGCCGAGGCCGCGCGCCGCGGCTGGACCCGCGACGTCCGCCTGCAAACGCGCAAGGCGCTGGCGTTCCCCACGCCCGACGTCCCTGACGCGCAAACGGCGGCCGCCCTAGTACCCGACTTCATCGACGTGCCGCTGGCCGCCGGAGCACGAGCGGTTGACGTGTGGACCTACAACCAGCTCTATCGCGGGGCGCTGGTGCATCTGATCGGCCCCGGACTCACGACGAATGCCCTGTGGAGTGCCCTCGAAAAGCGCAAACGAGCCGGTGCCACGCTCTTCACCCACTACTCTCCGACCTTTCCGCTCGGCAGCGACGTCGACGCCGACATGCAAACCATCTCGACCGCGTTCACCGACGTGTTCTGCGCCGCTGGCACGGGTTAGTCGGACCGCGCCCTGACGCTGCGCGCCATCAGTCGCACGGTGTCGAGGAGGACGCGGGCGTCCCGGCCAATCCGACGGTCGTCCAGGTACGCGACGTCGATCGCCAACTTTGTGTGCAGCTGGTGCTCGACGTAATAGCGATCTGGATCCTCAACACCATCGAGGTCGGCGGCCTGTCTTAGGGCGAAGGCGATCTGACCCGGTCCGGTCATGCCAGGCCGGACGGAGAGCAGCCGGCGGCGTTCCTCTGACGTGTAGAAGGCGAAGTAGCGTGGGGCCTCGGCGCGTGGGCCAATCAACGTCATCGTCCCGACAACGACGTTGAGCAGCTGGGGAAGTTCATCCAGCTTCGTCGCCCGGAGCAATCGGCCGACTCTGGTGACTCGATGATCGCGAGGGCCGCTGACGCCAGGGCCGCAACGGTCGGCGTCAACCGACATCGTCCGAAACTTCAGCATCGCGAACTGTTCTCCACCGCGACCGAGTCTTGTCGCCCGATACAAGACCGACCCTGGTGAGTCGAGTCGCACGATCATCGCGACGAGCATGAGCACGGGGGAAAGCAGCGCGAGAAGAGCGAGTGCGATCATCACGTCGACGAGACGGCGGACGGCGGTGTCGGCGCCGATCGCGCCGTCCGCCGCGGTGACCGTTTCGCTGGGTGCTGTCAACGAACGTCTCGCAAAATGACGAAGGGTTCGGCGGCCGCGGCGCCGACCACGCTGCCCCAGTGCGCGGCTCGTTCGCGCAGTGCTCTGAGCGAGCGCGGGTGCGGATAGTCGCGCAATTCGCTGGTATAGCAGGCCATCGCCGACAACTTGTCCTCGATAGTGCTCGTCACATCGACGAACATGTTTGGCCGAAACTCGGTTCCTCCTATCGGTGACGACCACTCCGTCGATGACGGCGTCTCAAATGCCGCGATGAGACGCACGCTTGGGAATCGGTACGGGCGGCACGCTGTCCACACAGCTCGCGCGACGACGCCATGGTCTGCGTTCACGTCACCGGCAAAGTGGGTGTAGACGACTCCTGGCTTCAGCTCGAACAGCAAGTCCTCGAGATGCTGCGTCAAGTCAATGAGCGGAATCTGGTCGAGTCGCTGATCGGGAAAGGCTTCGAAGCGAACGGAGGACAGTCCGATGTGGTCCGCCGCCGCCATCCCGCCGGCTTGTAGCTCGTCGACCATCGGCTCGTCGTAGCGACTGCTCGCGCCCTCGGCAAGAACGACCGCGTGTACCTCGTCTCCGGCTCGGGCATGGCGGGCCAACGTCGCGCCAGCGCCCAGAATCTCGTCATCGGGGTGCGCGGCGACCACGACGACGTTCATGACACCAACGCGTTCTGCGATTGGTAGGGCGGTGCTCCAATCCCCCTGGCCCATCGACTGACCGCCGGCTCAACGGGGTCGAAACGAGCGCCTGGCCGCACACCGGACGTCCGAATCCACTGCCGCGCGGGCATCTCGACGTCACCATCCTGGACGACGAGCAAGCGGACCACACCCCCGCGCGCGCGGACGAGAACACCCGCGCCGTCGCATCCGACGATCTCGCCTGGAACAGCGCCCTTCCCCGCACCGCTCACCACATCGGTCGCCGGTTCCGCGCGCCACAGTCGCAGGCAGCGACCTTCGACGAAGCTAAACGCGCCCGGATACGGATGGGTGAGAGCGCGGATCCAGTCATGGACTTGCTTCGGCGTCAAGCTCCAGTCGGTGATGCCCATCTCCGGTGTGCGTCGTGGCAGGACGTCGCCGTCGTCCGCCGCTTGGGCGACACCCCTCAAGGTTCCGGCGAGAAGCGCAGGCAACTGCGCCCGTAGCATCGCGACACCCGCCTCTGCCACCTTCGAATAGACCGTGGCACAGGTGTCCAGCGGGCCGATGGAGACCGGCCGTTGATCGAGAATCGCCCCCGTGTCGACGCCGGCGTCCAACATCAGCATGGTCGCGCCGGTCTCACGAGCGCCGTGGATGATCGCCCAGTTCACCGGTGCTCGGCCGCGGTGGGAAGGCAACATCGAGGCGTGGAACCCCACACACCCCCGACGTGGAATCCCCAGCGCGGCGGCGGGCACCAGTCGGGTCCAACCGCACACGACCATGAGGTCGAGATCGAGTGCCGACAGGTCAGCCAGCGTCTCAGCAAATCCCAAGCTTCTGCCGTCTATGACGGGTAAACCTCGTGCGGCCGCGAACGGTGCGAGATCGACGTAACCCGCGGGCAACGAGCGCGCGGAGGTCGGGACAGTGGCCACCGCGACCAGTTGCACCCGAGGATCTTCGCTGAGTGCCAACAGCATGGGAAGCGACTCATGCACCGCCCCTACGAGCAAAACGCGACCCGCTTCGGAACGTCGGGAAGCTGCAGCAGGTCGGTTTCGATTCGTCGGCACGGGCGGAGCCTAAGGTCGAGCACCCTTCGACACATCGATTCCGCGGGTGAACAGGTCTACTGCCAGCGCTGGAGGTCGCGCCGTTCGGGCGCCGGATGCGACGACTATTGGTCAACTGGCAATCGCGAAGCGTAATCGGCTATTCGCTCATTCCACGACAGTTGCCACGTTTTTTCACTTGGGTTTCCGTCCATCCCCTTGTGAATCGCATTCTACTAGCCAGCGGCAGCTTGGCCGATTAGGCTGTCGCCCACGAGAGCAGCCTCGGACGATCGGCATCTTCGGGCGATTCGCATCATCGGGGGCAGCTTCCGGCGATGAAGTCCAGTGAAACAACCCGCTGGGGTGGACGGGTTGAGTCACGGAAAGACGCGATCGTAAGGGGAGGGCGTCATGTTCCGTGCCCATCGGCAGGTAGCGCCTGTCGGCGTTGCCAGTCGCGCTAGTTTGCGCGAAATACCCGCTAATTTGCGGGAATCGAGCGTGTTCGAAGGAGATCTCCACCGACTACGGCAGGCGTGCCACGACGCTCGGCAGGAGCTGGCGTTACTGGTTGCGATGGCAGAGCAACTCCAGCACGCCGCCGAGCTGGCGACCGAGCATCGCCGCGAAGCGGGCGCGATCGTTCGGCAGGCTCGCCAGACCGCCGGAATCCTGCGCGGGGCAATCGCGCCGGCAGATCCTCACGACAAGCGCGTGGCGGTTTCCAAACTGCTCGCCGATTTGGTCAGACAGTTAGCAGCACTTTCGCCGACGACCGTCACGTGCACCACCGAGCGTGACCTTTACCTTGAATGCGACCGGTCTCGGCTTCGGCGAGCCGTCCTCAACCTGCTCGACAACGCGACTCGAGCCGCCGGCGCCGACGGACGAGTCGAGGTACGCGCAAACGGCGATGGCCAGGCGGTGCGGATTGAGGTGGAGGATTCAGGTCCAGGGTTCGGCCGCGCCGACCCGGGTGTGGCGTCCATCGGGATGTCCATGGTGCGCGACTGGATCGCCGACGTAGGCGGTCGCATCGACATTGTCGACGGCAGTCTCGGGGGCGCGCTCGTGCGGCTGGTCGTGCCGATCACGCCGTCATCCCTCGTGAATCTCCCAGCAATCTCCACGTGATGCGCATCCTCATTTGCGACGCGCACACCCTGTTCACCGAAGCGCTGAAGAGTCTGCTCGAAGAACGGGGATACGACGTCCTCACCAGCTCGACGCCGCAGCGCGCGGCCGACTTGGTGCGCGCCGGAAACGTCGACATCGCCATCACGGAGTTGTCGTTTCCGTCGCCACTTCCGTCGCCTCGCGGTGACGCCGTCAACGCGGCCGCTGTCGCCACGTTGGTCAACGCCGACCCCCAACTACGGGTCATTGTGCTCACCGCGGTAACCGATCCGGTGCGACTGCGCGAAGCCCTCACCGAGGGCGCCGTCGCGATCGCGCACAAGGTTCAGCCCCTCGCCGAGCTGTTCCAGGTGGTGGAGCGAGTGCAGGCGGGTGAGGCGGTTCTCAGCGGCGAGCTCATGCGCGCCGTCATCAATCGCGCGCACACGGACGAACAGGCGCTCACGGCCTTTCTCACCGTGCGCGAGCGCGAAGTGCTGGGGCGTTTGATGCAGGGTCAAAGCACCCGTCAAATCGCCGAAAGCATGGGGGTTGCGTACAGCACCGCCCGAACGCACATCCAAAGCGTGCTCGACAAGTTGGGGGTTCACTCACGGCTCGAGGCGGCCGCCCTCGCCGCGCGATACCAAGTCAGGTTGCCCGACTTAAGGCCCGCCGACGGCGCCGACGCGTAGCCGCCATGGTTCGCTAGACGTCTGCTGTACACCTCGTCAAGCACCGCGCCGAGACGTTCAGCGCCAAACCGCTCGCCCAGCCAGTCCTTCGCGCGCACCGCGCGGAGCCGCGCCGAAACGGGGTCGTCGAGCACACCGTCGATGGCGGCGGCCAGCGCGGTTGGCCGCTGCGGCGGAACTAGCACACCTGTCTCTCCCGGGACCACGACGTCGGCCACCGCGTTGACTGCCGTGGCGATCACCGGAACGCCAGCCGTCATCGCTTCAACGATCGCGCATGGCACGCCTTCGTATCGGCTGCTCATCGCGAACACGTCGAACGCCGGAAGGATCTCTGGCACGTCGCTGCGATCGCCAAGTAAGAGCACGCGATCGGCAATGCCGAGCCGAGTCACGAGATCTTCCACCATGTGCCGCAACGTTCCATCGCCCGCCCACACCGCGATCGCCTTGCGATTCCGCAACGCGGCGAATGCTTCGAAGAAGATCTCTGGGGCCTTCTGGTAGTCAAGCCGGCCAACCGTTCCGACCACGGGCGCCTGGTCGGGAATGCCGAGCAGGGCGCGCGCGCGACGACGAGACTCCGGCGTGCGGGTGATCGCGATTGAGTCAATCGCGATGTCTATCGTGCGGAGCTGCGCGGGCGAGGCGACACCGCGCCGAATCGCCTCAACCGCCACGGCGGAGCCGACCGCCAGCACCACGTCAGTGCGTCCACATAGCGACCTCTCCGCCGCGACGTATGCATAACGCGTCCACGGCCGCTGGAACTCGTGAAATGGAAACCCGTGATAGGTGTGAACAACCCAAGGCACGCCAGCGCGGTGCGCGGCCAAGCGCCCGATCGCACCTGCCTTCGCGCTGTGAGTGTGAACGATGTCGGGGCGGTCGGCCCCAAGACGGCGAGTCAATGCGTGGACCGCTCGAAGGTCGTGCCACGGAGAGATGTTGGCCACCAGCTCAGGAAGCACGGTGACCTCAAATCCCGCCACCCGCGCGTGGTCGACCAGACGTCCGCCGCCCGTGACAAACGAGACGTCGTAGCGGTCCGGATCGAGCCCGAGTGCGCCGCGCAATGCCACACCACCAGCGCCAGCCATGAACCGGGTCACGACCACGACCACGTGAGTGCGCGAAGCGTTCATGCCGAGACTCCTGAGCGGGCACGTTCGAGCACCTCGTCGAGACTCTCGAGGCCACCGCGCCGGAGGGTCGCGACGAAGCACGGCAGAGCCCTGGTCAGTTGATCGGCGACCGCTGCGACGTCCGGCTGGGCTGGCCCCAGCCCGGTTCCCTCGGCGAGTGTCGACGCATACGCCCAGTACCGCCGCAGTTCGCCTGCCATAAGCGTCCCCGTGACCAAGGATCTCGCCGCAACGGACGGCGGTGTCTCAACACAGCTCACTGCGGTGGCGTCACCAAGCCGCACCACGACGACCCGGTCCGGCCGGGAAAGTGACGCGCGCTCAACCGGCCAGCCGCTCTCGCGCCGACCGTGCGGCGCGCGCCGCCCCCCGCGGCCGCCGGCAAGCCGGAGCGGCTCAGCGAGGCCAAACGCCTCACGGCCGTCGCTCACGACTAGGTTGTCTGACGCGGCCCGGTGACCGGCCGCGAGCTGGCGGGCGACGAGCGTCGATTTCCCGACGCCGCCTGGCCCAGCGAGCAACGCCGGACCGCTTGATGTGGCAACCGAAGACGCATGAAGTGGCGCGCGGCCGTGAACGCCGGCCCACCATAGCAATGGATAGTTCAACAACACCGCGGTCGCGACCAAGCGAAACCTGCTACTCAGCAGGATCTTTCCAGCCGTGTCGCGAAATGACGGGCGGTACCGCGCCCGTATCAGCAAACGCCCGTCCCTGGGCTCCAGTCGAATCGTGAAACCGGTGGCACAGGCGTCTTCCAACACCACGGCGTCGTCTTGGAGCCACGCCCCACGTGTCAGCACCATCGCGCGGGCGTTGGGGAACGCCGCTCGCGAAGATTCGACGACGAGGCGCACGTCCGCCGTGTCCGCGTCGCCTTCCGCCCGCCACTCGCCTGGCGCGGCAGCGCGGAGCAGGTCCGCCACCCAGTCCAGATCACATTCCAGGTAGACGGTCTCACCTGCGGAGTTCAAAAAGCCGCGCATCAGAAGCCGTCCGGATACGGCGCCGCGAGCGGCGCGTTGCGCAACGGCTGAATGGGCATCGCAATCGTCGGCCGATACTCCGGCAACAGCTCGCGCATGTGCCGACGCGTCAGGTCGGCGTCGTTGCCCTCTGAGGCCACCAGCAGCTTCGCCAGCTGGGAGCCGAAGTCATCTGGGATCTCGGTTGAGCGGACGGCCGAAATGCGCGGGTGTGCGGTCGAGGTCAACACGTCATGCGTGCTCGCGAGCGTCTCCTCTAGCTTTTCTCCGGGCCGCAGGCCGGTGAACTCAATGCGGTAGTCATCGATGCCGAGTTGCCGTGCGTAGCCGCGAACTAGGTCGACGATGCGCACCGGCTCGCCCATGTCGAGCACAAAGATCTCGCCGTATTCGGCCATGGTCGCCGCCGCAAGCACCAATCCGACCGCCTCTTCGACCGTCATGAAGAACCGGGTGACGTCAGGGTGAGTCACTGTCACCGGCAGCCCACGACGGATCTGCGAACCAACGACCGTGAGAAACGACCCGCGACTGCCGAGGACGTTGCCGAATCGCACCGAGCCGAGACTCGCGGCGCCAATGGCATTTGTCTTCACCACGAGCTCTGCCAGCCGCTTCGTCGCCCCGAGAACGGACGTCGGATCGGCCGCTTTGTCGGTGCTGATCAGCACCAAACGCTCCGTCCCCCACCGCAAGGCTGCCTCAACAAGGTTCTGGGTGCCGAGGACGTTCGTCTTCACGCCTTCACATGGATGCATTTCGAGCAACGGAAGGTGCTTATGCGCGGCGGCGTGCAGGACCACATCCGGCCGAAACTGCTGAAACACCTGGTCAACGCGCCCGTGGTCGCGTATGTCCGCGATGACGATCTCGTCCGTGTCGAGAAGCGCCTCACCTGTGATGTCGAGTTGGAGTTGGTGCAGGTTTGACTCGTCGTGGTCGAGCAGGCACAAGGCGGAGGGCTCCATTCGACGGACCTGACGGCACAGCTCGCTGCCGATGGAGCCACCCGCGCCCGTGACGAGAACCCGCTTGTCCCTTAGCACGGATCGCGCAGCCGCGTATCCGACGTCGCGTTCGGTCCGCCCAAGGAGTGTGACGAGATCAACTCCGACCAGGTCCTGGGCACGCGCGCCGCGTTCAACCGCCGCCAAGAACGACGGCAATACGCGAACCTCAGCTCCTGCGGCGCCCGCCGCGTCGACGATCTCCCGGAGCCGGCTAGCCGGAAGCCCCGGAATCGCCACGACGACGACGTCGACGCGCGCACGCTCGACGACGTCGCGAATCGCCGAGATCGGCCCGAACACCGGCAAGTTCGCCACGATGCGCTTGCGGACGTCGTCATCGAGAAATCCGATCGGCAGCAAGCGGAAGTCGCGGACCGTCTTGAGATCGCGCGCGAGCGTGCGTCCCGCGGCGCCGGCGCCGACCATCAGCGTCCGCAGCATGTTGTCGTCCGCCCGACTCGACACCGCCGGACTCGTGCGATTCCACATCGTCGCGCCCTCCCAGTTCCTGCGCGCTCAACACCTGCAGGCGTCGAGCAACCTGTCACACACGTACCGCACGTCTGCATGCGTCAGCTTCGGATGCAGCGGCAGCGAAAGGATTGCTGGAAAGACTGCGTCGGCCTCAGGGCACACGTCGCACTCGGCCGCTCCTAGCAACCGCCGGAAGTACGGGAATCGGTGCGCCGGAATGAAATGAACGGAGGTGCCGATGTGCGCCGCGGACAACTCGGCCATGACGCGGTCGCGGTCGGCTCGGCCGCCGACTAGTCGCACGATGAAGAGATGCCAAGCGTGCCTGCCCACGCTTGGACGCGCCGGCAGTCCGACGGCGTCGAACGCGCGAAGCCGCCGTTCGTACTCGTCGGCGAGACTCGCACGACGGTGCTGCCATTGGGCGAACGCGGAGAGCTGCCCAAGCCCTAGCGCCGCCTGGACGTCGCTCATGTTGGCCTTCAGCCCAGCGCTTTCAACCGTGTACCGCCAGGAGCCGCCCGGAAGGTAGCGCGACCAGGCATCGGCCGAAAGTCCGTGCATCCGAGCCTGGCGCACGAAAGCCGCGACCTCCTCGTCGTCGGTCGTCACCGCGCCGCCCTCGCCAATAGGCAAATTCTTTGTGGCGTAGAAGCTAAAGCAGGTGGCCGCCGAGATCGCGCCCACGGGTCGGGCGCCAACCTCGGCGCCGAGTCCATGCGCCGCGTCCTCCACGACGCGCGACAACGGAAGACCGGCGGCCACCGCCAGCTCTTGAACCGGCGCCGGATATCCGGCCATGTGTTGGACGACCATCGCGGCCGGCCGCTGACGAGCGGCGGCAGCGGCAACGTGCTCAGGTCGGGGCACCAGTGTCAGCGGATCGACGTCGACGAACACCGGTTTGAGGCCGGCGTGCACGATCGCGTGCACCGCGCCGCAAAACGTCATCGTCGGCGTGAGGACAGCCGCTCCTGTTGGCAATCGAAGCGCGCGCAAGGAAAGCTCGATAGCCGCGGTGCAGGAGCTGACCGCCACCGTGTGGGCGGCGTGGACCAGACCCCCGAGTCGGCGCTCAAACTCGAACGTCTCCGCGCCGGTGGTCAGCCAACCGCTGGCGAGCACAGACTGGACCCGGCGACGCGCCTCTGCGGTCACCGGCGCACACGCGAAGTCGATCCGCCGCTGGGCGAGTACCTCGTTCAACCGGCTCGGCGCCGCGGTCATGTCGCCATCCTTCGACCAATCAGAACCGGTCGGACGAGAGGGCGGTCGAGCGCGGACGCGTAGCAGCGCGCGGTGAGCTCATCGGCATCGAGAGGTCGGCGGTCTACGCCCTGTGACGACGTCCGCAGGCCTCGTTCGGAGGCCATCGCGAATGCGGCGTCGAGCGCGTATGGCAGGTCGGCTGGATCGCAGACGAATCCGTTCGTGCCGTGCTTGACGAGCTCCGCGGCCAAATCTTTCGTCCCTGCGATCACGGGCACCCCGGCGTAGATCGCGTCGACCGCGGGGTGACGCGCGCCGACCGTGGTGCCGTCGGCGACCAACACGTCCATCGCCGGCAACAAGCGGCTTCCCTCGACGGTGTCTACCGCGATGATTCGCGAGGCCGCCCGCCGTGATGACGCGGGTCGTTGGCCTGTGTCGAGCCAGAAGCACACGCTTGGCGTCGACAAGCGAGCCAACGCGGCGCCGAGATGGCGGGCGACGGGGCCGTGGATGCTGCCCACACCAAGCACAACCCGAGTGCCAGGATGCAACGCAAGTCGCTGTCGGGCAGCCGCTCGCCTACTTCCCCAGTCGGGCCGGTGGCTCGACGACGCCGCCGCCATAGAAACGGCTGGCGACACCGGCAGCAAAGGAAGGGTCATGACATTGTCGGCGTGGGTGATACCCGACCGGACCAGCCGGGTGGTGGCGAGCCGGCCATGGCTAAGCCAACGAACCGGCGACGCCAAGGCGTCGCATTGTCGGCGGACGCGCCTTGACCGCCAGCTGCCGACGGAAGAGTCGTCGAAGGTGGCGACGACCGGAACCAGTTGATCAGCAGCCTGCGAGACGGCGACACCGGCAACCGTGACACCAAGCGCGTGAACGATGTGCGCTCTCGAGATCGAGTTTCGAAGCCACCCCTGCCGATTGGACGAGGAAGTCGATGACAGATCCACCGTTGTCAGGCCGAGTTCCCGCGCGTGCCTAATCAACGTCCGGCACGTTCCAGCCACCGTCACCTCGATCAGGTGCGAACTCACGAGCCGGGCGGCGACGTCGAGGGCGGGCCTTCCGATGTCCCCGATGTCGGAAGGCCCAACCAACAACAGCACGGATCGCAGATCACTCATCGCGACCGCCATGCTCCTTCGACACCGGGAGGACCTCGACGATTCCGAGAATCGGCCAGTCAGTGCAGCGCGTGAGATCCTCGACGCCGTTGAGTGCGGATCGAGCGACGCCGGGCCGGGCGACAACGACAATTCCGGTACCCACCGCTGGGGCTTGGACGGCATCGTCAAGGCGCAACACGGTGCGCGGCGCTCGAACGCGCCTGTCGACGACGCCGTTCTTCGAAGCCGACACGGCGGGATCGGCGAGAGCGCGCGTCGTCACAGGCCGGCTGCGAGAGTCTCGGGCAGTGACAATCAGCTCGCGCGTTGCAGCTCGCGACTTGCCGACAAGACCCATGTCACTGACGCCCGTCCGTGATTGAAGTGCGTCCTGCAGTCGCTGCGGGAACTCGATGTCGCCAACTGTCGTCCCGATCACGATTGTGTCTGCGTTGAAGTGCTGGGCCGCAAGCATCAACCGGGACAGCGTCGTGCTCGTCTGCGGATCGGTCAGGGACACATCGGCGCGAATCTGCCCGAGAACCGTGCTGTCGAGGCTCCGAGCAACGGACTGCAGCGTCGGGAACGTCGGTCGTATGGCCTCGACGACTAAGGTCGCCAGCAGCCAGAACAGCAGCCCGCCGACTGCGACCAAGGCGCCGACAGTGAGGCGGTTCCGCGATACCGGATCTGCCGTGCCAGGTTGGTCGACCACCGATGCGGGAACTTGCTGTGCTTGGCGTGCCAGCAACTGTCCGCGGGCGGCCGACAAGGCACTGATGTCAGCAGATATCGTCGCCAGCTCTGCGGCGCCCGCCTCCGAATTGGTGTCCGGCCGCACCTCCTGATACTTCGTCAACTCTTGGTTCAGCTGTGTCTGGATTGAAGTTAGCGTCGACTGCGTCGACGCGTCATTCGTCTGGTTGATGAACGACACAGTCGCCGCCGCGAGCGCACGACAAAGTGCCGTTGCGACGGCCGGATCGCGATCGGTCACCGTCAGCTTGGCCAACCCGGAATCGCCGATACCAGAGACGGCGACCTCGGATCGAACCTCGTCAGGCGTGCGCGCCACATTCGCTTGCTTGATCGCAGTGGACAACACAGTCGTTGTCGTCGCGATGCTGTTCGCCCGGCTGACGACGGTTTGCGCTTCCTGCACAGAGCTAAGTTCCGGGCCCAGCACCAGTCGTGCGTTCGCCATATACGTCCGGTGCGTTTGCCGGTCGGCGAGAGCGAATGCGGCGACAGCAAGCAGAACCGCAACGACTACCAGGTACCTCCGCTGATGAAAGAGGCGACGAAAGACGTCGTCAGCATCCACCCGCACTCACCTCGTCCCGCCCCATTCACCCATCCGCGCGAGACAGCACTACCGATGGTTAACCATCAGGAAGGCGTCGGCGTCCGGCGATTTACCACGACAACGCTAGGAGTCTTGACGTTGTCTGCGATCAGGCCAACGGACGAGAACCCCTACGCCGATCGCACCGGGAGATCCGCGACCTGGCACGGATGTTTGCCGGGAACTCAGCCGATACCCGACACGGGGTGGTTCGGTTTGCCGGATGACACCCAGCCGGGGCTCGGGGATCAGAGTTCGGGTCGGGCGCATGCCGCAGCCCAAGGCCACGGACACCGCTTCAAGCGCGCTGTGCACATGAAGCTTGTTGAGCACGCTTTGCGCATGAGTTCTGACTGTATTCAACGAAAGCCCGAGATGCGCCGCGGTGGCGCCCCGATCGAGACCGCCAACCATGCAACGCAGGACCTCGCGCTCGCGAGGGGTCAGCGCGGCCAGTCGCGTTCCGTCCGGCTGTTGACCGCCGCTCGCCGCGACGATCATGCGCAGCACGTCCGCCGTCAGCTCTGGCGGTAGCCAACCGTGTCCGCGAACCACGCTGCGGACGATGGCGATAAGCGTCGACGTCGCGGTCTCTTTCGGAACCCAGGCGACAACGCCGGCCCATATAGCTTGCAGGACTCGGTCGACGTCGTCTACGCACGTCACCATGATCGTTCGCGCCGGATTCTCCCCCACCGCGAGTTCGCGCGCCAGCTCGACGCCGTCCTCGTCGCCGAGGTTGGCGTCGAGCGTGACCACGTCCGGCCGCAAGCTTCGAACGAGGAGTCTGGCGCGGGCGATGTCACATGCGATGCCCACAACTTCGATTCCCTTGGCGGCGGCGAGCCTTGCCGCCAACGCCTCGGCGAACATCGCATGATCGTCTACCACGACCACCCGGATCCCCACGCACTGATGATGACCGGCGGTTGACGAGGAGACATCGTGCAACCGCAGCAAATTCCGCCCTTCATGACGGGTGCTCGACTACCGCATTTGCTGGAGGCTCACCGCACTTCCGTACCTATTTCGGGTGGTGAGTTCCGTATCGGCGGATTCCTCGGCGTCTCTGCGGCCGGCCCTCCGAGCGATACCGAAAACGAGAAGCAGCGAAACGGTGACCGTCACGTAGGCGGCGGCAGAGGCCACGGCGGCGCCCATCGCTTGATGCGACGGGATCAACAGGACGTCCAGCAGCAGTGTCATAGCGACGCCCGCGCCGATCGCCAGCGAGTTGAGACCCGGCCTGCCGCAGCCAAGCAACCAGGCGCTCACGACCGCTCCGACACCGTCCGTCACAAGGCCGGCCACCAGCACATACGCCGGCGACACCGCCGAACGAAAGTCGGCGCCGTAAATCCACGGAATCAGCGGGCCCACGGCCGCGGCGACGAGAGCTGCGCACACCGCCATCAGTAGCAGCGCACGCGGCGCGAGGCGCCGCACGCTGCGTGCCGCAAGGTCCGGCCCCTCCCGCGCGAAGCGCGGGTAAAGCACGTAATTCATGGCGAGCGAGGGAACGCGCAAAAGTTCGGCGAACTTTGACGCCACGGCGTACGACCCGACGACCGCGGCATTGCTCAGGCTTCCCAGCAACACAAAATCGAGACGGAGGTTCAGCAGCGTCATGACCCCACCTACTTGGCCACGTGCCCCGTACGACAGCACGGCGGCGACCGTTGAACGTGTGGGCCGGGCCGCGCCATGGAACATGCCGCGCCGCGTCAAGACGATCCATCCGTACGCCGCAGCACCGACGTCGGCTAACAGCAACGCCCAGATGGTCGCGGTGAGGTGCCCGATCGGCATCGGGATGAGGGTGAGGAATGGGGGCAAGAAGCTGGCTTCTTCAATCACGATCAGGCGGTTGGCGCCCCGCATGTCGCCACTTCCTTGTGTGCAGCCCTTCGCGGTCGACACCATCAATTGGGTGAGGATGGTGGCGCCGGCGAGTGCGACAAGCCCGTCTGACATGCCATCGAAGAAGAGTGCGCGCAACAGCGGAACGCATGACAACCATGCCGCGGTGGCGACCATGCCCGACACGACTGCGACGCTGACCAACGACCACGGCACCGTGCGGTCCGAACCGTCACGGGCCAGGAAATAGGCGCACGCAGTCGGCAGTCCGGCTGACGCCACCACACCGACGAGGCCGGGGATCACTCGCAGCAACGCGTATTCACCAACGACCGTCGGTCCGCCGATCCTCGCCACTAGGAGCGTCGCGAGCCCGAGCGCCACCAACGCGCCGACGCGCGCCACTGAGTTTCCGCCGATGAGTCGGCGAGTGGTCGCCCGCCGCGCACGCTGTCCGTCAGCTACCACCGCGACCTCGGATCGAGTCGGCTGCCAAGAGTGCCAAGAAGACCCACAACTGTCGGAAGTGAAGCACCTCGTAGAACATCGCCGATGCTGCGAACGCGACGGCACATCCCGCCGCGAGTGACGGCGACAACAGCACGGAGCGGTGGTCAGTCACCGACGCACGGGCAGCCGCGCGGAGGCGGCTGGCCACCGCTCCAATTAGCAGTGCCAAGCCGAGGATGCCGGCGGCGCCACGCTCGGTGACAGCCGCAAGGTAGTCGTCATGGGCTTCTTTCGCGTATGGGTATTGACGGGTTTCTAGCAACGTCTTCGTCGAGCCGGGCCCATTGCCGAACACCGGCTCGTCTTTCAACAACTGCAACGACTCGTCAAAGAGCGTGTGGCGTGTCGACGAGCTCTGGTCTTGCCTCCCGGCTGAGTCCCGGACGATCTTGATGGAGCTGCCCTGCGCGTAACTGACGACGTCCTGTTGCCAGCGCGCAAGTGGCGCCGCCCCCGCGATGACCACGACAAGCGCGCCGACCGCCGCCAATCCCCACAGCGGATTGCGGTGTATGCGCAAGCACGCGCCGACGGCGACCGTCACCAGCGCGCCGACGACCAACGCGAGCACTGCGCCGTTCGAGCCAGTGAGCAACATCGCGGTGAGCAGAACCACGACCGCGATCAGTCGAAGAGACCGACGGGTCGGCCACCGCGATCCGAGCAGCACGAAGATCGAGGTCATGAAGTAGTTGGCCGCCATGTTGGGGTCGCCCATCGTGAGCGAAGCCCTCGCGCCTTCTCGCGCGGTGACGCCCGAGAGTTCGGAGATGCCGGCGGCTACTCCAACAATCAACGCGGCAGCCCAGCAAAGCGAAGAGACCGCCCACACTCGCAGCAGTTTGCTCGCGTTGGCTGGCTTGCGAGCGGTGATCGCGAGCGCGCCGCAGACAGCCAGCAAGAGAAGATCTTGCAGGACGGCGAGCAGCCCTCGCCCTGGCACTGGACCGGCGACCGCTCCCATTACCCCGGCCAAGGCGAAGACCGCGACAGGCACGGCGTACGGGAGAAACAGCCGGGCCCGTCCAGTGACCCACGCGAACCCCACGGCAATCACCAACACGAGCGCCGCCATGTCGACGGGCGCGGTGTTTGCCGGTCCGCTTGGCCGAAGAAGCGGCAGACCGACCACATAGCAACAGCCGGCGGCGGTCGCAGTCGCCAGCGCGGGTCGAATCAGCTGACGCTGGCCGGAAGGGCGACTGTCCCCGCGCCGCCGTCCAGCGGCGGCGGCACCTCCCACCTGCGGATTCCGCGCCGCCATGTCGAGCGTGCGTGTGCTCATCGTCGTGGCGCGCCCGAAGCGCTCTCGGCGAGAGAGTTGAGCAATTCGAGATGACGCCGAGCCCACGCCGGATCGTCGGCGGTGGCGGCGACATCGGCCAGGCCCACGAGTAGCAACTCCCGCCAATACGCCGGGTCGGCGCCAAGCCGTTCCATCGCCCGAGCCACGAATGTCTTGACCGCAGTCGGAAACCAATCACCACCGGTAAGCGCGTATCGGACGCCTGCGCCCCACTCGCCCGCCGCGAATCCGTGTCCACGCACGCGCCGACCCGTTGCGGTCTGCCGGTCGAGATAGAGCGCGTACGTCAACGCGAACCTCGCGACGTCGCGCAACGGTTCGCCAACGAGCTGACCACATTCCCAGTCGATAACGCCACTGACCTCGTTATCGTTCACCAACACATTGCCGAGCCACAGATCGCCGTGCACGACCGTCTTCGGACCATGAAATCGGCGAAAGACGGCGGCAACCGGCTTCAGTGCCTGCAATGAGCGACCCGCGATTGCGTCGCTGTCGAATCGACGCTCGAGTCCAGACATCACCTGGTCGCAGAACTCGATAGCGCCATGACCGCTGCACGTCGCGAGTTGAAGATCCCGAAGCCATTGAGAGACGGTGGCCAGGTCTGCGCACACTGTCGCGCGCGTGCGAGTGTGCCGCGGCCAGCGATACGACGTGCTGAGCGGCACGCCGCCCAACGCCTGCATCAACAGCGCGTCCGGGGGCAGCCCGATGGTGGGTTCGGTGAGGACACGCGGAACGGTCGGCAACGCAGAGCGGAACCGGTTGCGCACCTCCTCGAGGAACACCCTCTCGCGAGCGACGGCGGCCGCCGCCTCAGCCGTCGCTGGCAGTTTCACCGCTGCCCACGGAGTCGTCGCGCTCGGCCAAAACAGCAGGACGGTCGTCTTGGGATTCGGGTCTTTCGAGAACCCAAGAGCAACGACGCGCATTTCGTCGGGCAACTGCAAGTCCCATCGTCGCCTATGCGACGTCGCGGCGCCCCAGGGTTCCTCGACCTGGCCGCGAGCCAGCCCACCAATCACGCGCGATGCCCAAACACGACTCGACCGGGCAGCAGCACAGCTCGCGTACGCGACCGCGCCACAACTTGCAGAATGGGCGTCAGGTACCGCTGCGCGCGGCCCACTGCGGTCGCTACCGGCGGCGGGGCCAGCAAACAGTCAGCGACGTACCGAGCAGTCTCCGGAGCATCCTGCACCAACAGCACGGCTTTCACGAGCGTTGGCAACGCGACGAACTCCCGGGTTAAGGCAACGCCGCCGCCGCGAGCGACCGCTCGACAACGGCGGCGAGATCCGAACTGTGAGTCGCACAGCACTACCGCGGCTCCGTGCTCCAACGCCCGCAGTTCGGCGGCGAGGTGTGCGCGGCCACGTGTCCCGACGGGTACCGCGAACCAGTGCGCGTGCTGCGGGCCGATCAGCTGCCATTTCTCGCGGATCTCCGCGACGGAGCCAGTGCGGATTTGGCTTCCAGATGTCATGTCAAAACGGCCATCGGGCGGAGCCGGACGACCGGCCGTACCAGACCGTGACGAAACAAGATGGCTAGCGCCTCGTCAACGCCGCGGTCGTCGAGATGTGTGACTTCCTCGGGCGCGCCATCGTCGTATCGGAATCGCAGCGTCCTGCGTCGCAAGGGATCCGTCGCCGACAACCCGCTAGCGGCGAAGTTCTCGATGAGTGTTCCAGCTCCGTGGCAAGCCGAGTAGAGACTTGCTGCGACGCGGGCGCCAGGCACGCACACATAGGACGAAGTGCGATTTGTGCCGGGCAGCAGCAGCGGCTGTCCAGTCGCGCCGAACAGCGGATGGCCCGCCAGCTCGTCGGGACCCCAGGCACGGCAAGCGTTGTGCCGGTGGACGACGGCGCGCTCGCCGTCCACCCTTTCCTCGTATATCGAGTTATGCGGAGAGTCGGTGACAAGCCGAGCATCGCCGGCGCCCAACGTGCGTCGGGCGATGGCGCACAACTCGGTGTACGTGGTCAGCCGGAACGCCCACCCGTAGTTCATCGCCGCGACGTTGCCGAGCATCACGCGTTGGCCCTCGTCTGATTCCAGCAGCACCGGTGGGCAGTTCCCGGCGAAGTACAACTGGCGGCGCAGGGCGAGCACCTCGCGGGAGCGGGCCGTGGCCAGATGGGTGAGCGGCTTCTGAAGGGCCATGACCGCCTGCACGGGCCGCGGGTAACTCTTGCGCCGGCCATACATCCGTCCGACGAGACTCGTCAGCATGCCGCCGCCAGCGTGGTACTGGATGGTGAGTTGTCCCTGTCGCAGTCCAAGCCGCTCCGCGGCCGAGGCGTCGAGGATCTCCTCGACCTCCTGCAACTCAACGAAGTGGTTGCTTGGCCCGATTGCGCCAAACCGCAGCCGTGACAGCTCCAGCACGAGCCTGGGCAACTGGCGGCGCATGCGGTCGACGCCTCCGTAGGGCGTCGGATCAAGGAACCCGCCGCATTCCATGGCCAACGCGTCGTCCGGGCGCGCGCCGAACCTGTCGACCGCGAACGCGGCGCCTTCCATAGCGCAGCGAGCGACCTCCCTCGCGGTGAGCTCGCGCCGCGAGGATCGGGGGAACGGATAACGGTCCCGCACCGCGGAGAAGAATCGCTCCATCGCGGCCCGGTCCGGCCGTTGCGCGTCCAGCGCGATGAGCGCCATACCGCAGTTGAGCGAGGCGCTGGTAAGCGTCGGTCGAATCGTTTGTCGCGTCGCTATCGCGATGCTTGACGGCATCTCCATCGACGACTTGTGGTGGAAATCCGGCAAGATCACAGCGGGCGCGGCGAGGTCGACGTCGGCGATGCCTTGTGCCATGAAGTCGACCAAGGCGGCGTCTGCGGGCGCGTCGCGACTGTCGAACACCCGGACACCAGGCACGCCGTCGTTTGCCGTCGGCATGACGGCGTCGAAGCCGGCCTCGGCGGGATCCAACAGGGCTGCGCCCTGGGCTTCGTCGTCCAGCACGGCTCCTCCGTGTCGTGTCGGCGTCGCCTGGTGCGACTCTCGCGAGCAGCATCGCCTCGGATCACCGGCGGCGCGTCCGCCAGCCGCGCGGTCTCACCTCACCCGCCAGCGGGAGGCGTACCGCAAACGACGTAGACCACACCTGCGCCAGTGGGATGCGGACAGACCAGACCGGTGGCACGGTCAGCTGATCGGAAGGGACCGGCAGTGGCGGGTGAACGAGTTCGACGACGCGGCGCAGGGCGGATACTGGGGACCGCGGCTGGCCTGATCATCTTCAGCGCTTTGGCGCCAACCGGCACGGCCGTCGCCGCGAGCATCATCTATGTCGGGGGGCAAGGCTGTTCCGACTCCGGGGCCGGAACGCAGTCGCAGCCCTATTGCACCATTTCGAAGGCGGCGTCGGTGGCGACCGCGGGTGCCGTCGTGCAGGTGGCGACCGGCACCTACCAGGAGAGCGTCAGCCTGAAGAAATCAGGCAGTCCGGGATCCCCAATCACGTTCACCGCTGCGGCCGGCGCCGCTCCAGTCGTCACCGGCGGATCACACGGGTTCTCGCTGGGCGCCATCTCGTACGTGACAATCAACGGTTTCACGGTCACGAAGACGACATCGAGCGGCATCTATCTGAGCGGCTCGAGCAACGTGACAATCTCGAACAACCACGTCAGCTACGCCGGCTTACCGGCCAGCGGGGCCACGGCAGCCGGCATCCAGCTCAGCAAGGTCACCGACTCGCTCGTTTCGGCGAACATCGTCGACCACAACACGGTCGCCGGCATTTACCTGACGAACGGAACGACCGGTGTGACCGTCGACTCGAACGTCGCCAGCTGGAACGCGTTTGGATACGTGCGAAACGCACCAGGCATCGACGTCCGCACAGCGGGAAACACCATCACCCGAAACGTCAGTCACGACAATGAAGACTCGGGTTTGCAGTTCTACCCGGGCGCGAACAACAACCTCGTGGCAGGCAACCTCTCCTACCACAACAAGGGTTTCACCAGTGTTGTCTTGACGAACTGCAATCACCCTAAGACTGGCGCCACTGCTGGCTGCATCACCGGCGACCACGGTATCGACGACCTCAACGTCACCGGCAATCGCATCATCGGGAACAGTGTCTACGACAACGTGACGGCCGGCATAAATGTCGAGGGGACGTCGGGCAATTTCACCATCGCAAACAACGTCAGCGTCGACAACGCCATCAACTGCCCGAACGGCGCCGGCGGCACCGAATCCTGCCCTCGTACAACCGGGAACATCCGCGTTGACAAAGACTCGACCGTCGGCACGACGCTACATCAGGATCTCGTCTACCTGCACCTGCTGCCCGGTCAAAAAGGCACCATGATGACGTGGATGACCACCGGATATGCGAGCCTCGCAGCCTTCCAAAGCGCCACCGGCCAGGAACAAGCCGGCATCCAGGCCGATCCGCTTTGGGTCGATCCCGCAAGCGGCGACATGCACCTCAACCCCGGTTCACCGGCGATCGACTCGGCTGACTCGGGCGTCGACGGCGCTTTGTCCTCGGACATCGAGGGCAAGCAACGCGTCGACGATCCGGCCACCCCGAACACCGGTGTGGGCCCGCGCGCGTACGACGATCGCGGGGCGTACGAGTACCAGCCCGGAGCGGCAACGACGCCCGGCGCGCCATCTGCCACCGCGGCGGGAATCACGGGAGGTGCACAGATTTCGTGGACCACCCCGGACTCCGGAGGTTCGACAATCATCGGCTACAACGTCTACCGCGGCACCGCCCCGGGCGGTGAAGGCACCCAGCCCGTCGCTCAACTCGTGACGATGAATTCGTACGTCGACAGTGGGTTAGCGGCCGGCACGACCTACTACTACACGGTCACCGCGGTGAACGGAGTCGGTGAAGGCCCGCCCTCCGCCGAAGTCACCGCGACGTCAGCCGCGGCCAGCGCGCCGGCGGCGCCCGTCGTGTCGGCGGTCGGGCAGACGCAGGCGGCGCTCGTGTCATGGACAGCGCCATCCGACGGCGGCTCACCGATCACGAACTACAACGTTTATCGCGCGACGACTCCGGGCGGTGAAGGCGCCCAGCCGATTGCCACGCTTAGTGCGGCGACGACGTCATACCAGGACAGCGGCCTGGTGGCCGGAACCACCTACTACTACCAGGTCAGCGCCGTGAACAGCATCGGCGAGGGCGCTCGATCGGCGGAAATGAGCGCCACCGCGACGGCACCCGCCAATCTCGTCGGCAACGCGAGCTTCGAAGCGGGGCTCACCGGTTGGAACGCCTCGGGTGGCACTCTTTCGATCTCAACAAGCGCGCACAGCGGAAGCGCGGCCGCCGCCATCGCCGCCACCGCGTCGGGCGCCACGCCGCTATTAAATGACAGCCCCGACTGGAACAAGTCGACACAGTCAAACACGACCTGCGTCGCGTCAGCGTGGGTGCAAGGACCGAGCGGCCTGACGGTCTTGATCCGACTACGTGAATACCAGTCATCGAAGCTCGTCGGCTACAACACGGGCACGTTCACGTTCCCCGCATCGGGCTGGATACAGGTAAGTGTGAGCGCCGTGGTCGCGGGTGGCGGTGACGACATGGATCTGAACATCTACGGGAAGTCGTTCGCCGCTGGCCAAACTCTCCTCATCGACGACGTGAGTGAGGTGTGCCAGTGATGAAACCGCGTTCAGCCGGCGCCCGACAAACGCTGCGGCACGCGAAACGGGTTGCGACGGCGGCTGGCGCCCTTTGTCTCGCGGGAACACTGGTCGGCACCGTCTTCGCCGCGAGCAGCGGGTCGGCGCCTCCCACGCCAAAGCCGACGCGGCAAGACTCAAGTCAGACCTGCGCGCAAGCCAACGCGGCGGTGCGACAGGTGCTCGCGGTGCCAAGCAAAGCGTTGACCACGAACAGTCCCCATCTCCTGGCGATCGCCGCGCAACTGCATGACTTGGCAGACGCGGCCGAGGACGACGTCGTGCAGGAGCGGTTGGACAACGTCGCCGACGCGGTACGCACCTTGGCCGCGGCGACCCAGGCGGGCGATGACGCGGCCGCGGTCGGCGCGCGTGACGTCATCGCCGGCTTCTTTGTGACGTGCCCGGTGGCGAACACCTTGTCCGGCGCAGCCACGACCGGCTGGGTACCCAATGCCAGAAGCGCCCTCGCCGCGAACAGGGCCGGCGGTCCGGGCGGGACGCTCGGCTCGAAGACCGCCACGGTTTCTGCCACCGGTCCAGGCGCCTGCGGAATTCACGACGCGTCGCCGACGGTCAGCTCCACGCTGCCGGGAACGTACCGGCTTCGGGTCTGGGTTAGGTCGGCGAGCGGCAGCGCCCCCCTTACCGTGCGGCTCAGCGAACTCCGCGGTCAGTCGTTGATCGCGCAGACCGCCACGACGGTGACCGCGGCCAGCAAGTGGCAACGAGTTGAGTTGTCAGTGCGCGCCAAGGCGCCGCGGCACAGTGCGCTCTCGGTTGACATTTCTATGTCAGCCGCGAAAACCGGCGCGTGCTTCGACGTGAGTGACGTGTCGATGACCTGGGGCTGACGTTTAACCGACCGATGTGACTGCGGCGAGTTGCCCGCAGGCGCCGTCGATCTCGCGGCCGCGGGTGTCGCGCACGGTGACCGCGACACCGTGAGTTCTCAGCCTGCGCACGAACTCTTGCTCGTCCTTCACCCTCGAGGCGGTCCATTTCGAGCCAGGCGTGGGATTGAGCGGGATGAGGTTGACATGCACAAGATGGCCGAGCTTCGCGCGTAACCGCTCCGCCAGCAGATCGGCCCGCCACGCCTGGTCGTTGACGTCGCGGATCAGCGCGTATTCGATGGACACGCGTCGCTTGGTGGCTGCCGCGTACCGCGCCGCCGCGTCGAGCACTTCGTCAACTTTCCAGCGGGTGTTGATGGGCACGAGGGTGTCACGCAACTCGTCGTCCGGAGCGTGCAATGACAGTGCAAGCGTGACGTTGAGCCCTTCGGCGGCGAGCTTGTCGATGGCCGGCGCCAAACCCACGGTCGAAACCGTGATGCCACGCTGCGACATGCCAAGTCCGTGCGGCGCGGGATCGGTGAGCCGACGCACCGCGGCGACCACCGCGTTGTAGTTGGCCAGCGGCTCCCCCATACCCATGAAGACCACATTGGAGAGCCGGCTAGGCCCGCCGGGGATCTCCCCGCGGCTGACCGAACGCGCGGCGGCGACGACTTGCTCGACGATCTCACCGGTCGACAGGTTGCGGGTGAGCCCGGCCTGCCCGGTCGCGCAGAACGGGCAGTTCATGCCGCAGCCCGCCTGGCTTGAGACGCACACCGTGACGCGATCGCGCCCCCGTGTCGTTGGAGTCGGTGTGTCGTCGTCTGCCTCGTCGCCAAGCTCGGCGCGACCCGACACCGCGCCGAAGTAGCGCATCAACACCGACTCGACGAGCGCGCCGTCGAACAACCGCCATACCGTCTTGCGGGTGGCGCCGTCGTCGCACGCGATCTCGCGCACCGGCGTGGCAAGGCGCGGCAACAGCGCGGTCGCGAGGTCTGCTCGCGCGGCCGCGGGCACGTCCGTCATCTGTTCCGGGTCGTCGACCAGCCGCGAGAAGTAGTGCGTCGACAGCTGGTTCGCCCGAAACGCCGGTTGGCCGAGTTCGGCCACGGCGGCGCGCCGTTCGGCGGGCGCGAGGTCGGCGAGATGCCGCGGCGGCTTAGCGCGACGCGGCGCGGCGAACGTCAGTTGTCCTGGTTGCGGCATGGCGCATCCAGTGTCTCAGGTCGGCGGCGGGCGCCGCGCCGGCCGATGTTGATCAGTTGTCGACGCGGACGGCGATCGCCGGCCTGATGCTCGCCGCTCGCCGCGCGGGCGCCAGTGTGACGAGCAGCGACGCCGCGAACGTCCCGGCGACCAGGATGCTGATCGTCGTCCAGTCGATGGCGAACCCGCCCTCCAGGCCGGAAAACGCGCTGCTGTTGCGGTAGAGCAGCCAGGCGGTGAGCAGCGACAACGCGGTGCCGAGCAGGATGCCCTCGAGCGCGACGAACGAGCTCTCCATCAGGAACGACCGCTGGACCGTCCCCGACCGGAATCCCAACGCGCGCAGCACGCCGATCGTCCGCCGACGCTCCCGCACGGCCCGAATCATGACGACACCTAAGCCGGTGATCCCGACGACAAGGCCAAGCGCCAGAAAGCCGTCCATCAACTGGAAGAAGGAGCGGGTTCCCGCGAACATCCGCTGCACGACGTCCTTGATCGACGTCGCGACCAAGCTCGACGACAAGAAGCGGCCCTGCAACGCCGATCGAAGTTGTCGCTCGTCCACGCCAGGCGCCACTCGCACGAACGCGCTCGACACCTGCGCCTGCAAGCCGAACTGATCGCGGACCGCCGTCGCGCTGAGCACGACCGGAAACGCGGTCGCGGGGCTGAATCCGGCGTTGTAGAAGGGGATGCCGTTCTGCAGCACGCCCGCGATCGTCTTGGTCTGACCCCGACCAGTGGTCGGATCGCTCAGCCAAAACGTGTCACCAGCCCGGAACGCCTCGCCAGGCGGCCCGCCGCCGGAGCCGAAGCTCGGGTCGAGGACGACGTAGCGGTCGTCGCGACCGACGAGCGACCAGACCGCCGCGTCGGTTTCCAATCCTGGCAATCGACGCTGCAGTTTGAACCCGGTGTCCAAGGCTTGCGGCGCCAGGCCGACCGCGACCGCGTGCAACGGCGCGGTTGTGCGGCGTCCGGGATCGGTGGCGCCTGCGGTCGCGATCGTCAGGGGCGTCACCGCCACGACCGACTGTCCGAGCGACCCGGTTCGCATCGCCGTCGCCGGATCAGTCGTCGGCGCGTTCGGGTTGTAGTCGACCCGAATCGAGTAGCCGGCGGTCGCCTCTCGAACCTGGCCGTCGACACTCGCCGAGATGATCGCGTTGATTTGGGTGATCAAAACGATGGTGAAGACCACGATGCTGTACATCACGAGTGTCGCGCCGGTGCGGAACTTGCGGGCCAGCGGGAACGCCACCGCGAGCCGCGTCGCGAGCCCGGCCTCGGTCGGCCTTTCGATGACGGGGCGCAACGGACGCAACACGATGCTCTGGTTTTCGCTCACCAAGAACACGGCGGCGAAGGTGAGCAGCACACCGAGCACGATGTACGTCGCCATCGACGAGTCGTCGTACAGATTCGGACGCACCAGACTGGCGGTCAAACACCACAGCAAAACGGCCGCCGCCGCGCCGGTGTAGACGAATCGAGTCGGCGCGCACCGGGCCAGCAGCGGGACAGCGAACAGCAGCGCGAGCGCAGGCATCAGGTAGGTGTCAGCGCCGCGCCCACGCGCGACCGCGAACACCGCGGCAACCGCGAACACGGCCGCGAGCGCGGTTGACACCACGAGCCACCGCACGCGCATGCGTCGTCCGCCCGCCGCCGGCAGGTCGCGAATCGCGGCGATGATGTTCAACCGGCTGATCCGCGCGCTCGTCACCAGGACCGTCAGCAACGCGATGAGCAAGCCCATCGCGAAACCGTTGACCAGGCTGGTGCGAGTGATGGCAAAGGTGATGTCGAGCCCGGTGCCGTCTTGCGACCACGACCGGAAAATGCTTGACGCGATGCTCGCCACCGCGCGCCCGACGCCGATGCCCAAACCAGTGCCGATCGCCGACGCGACGATCGCGTACGCGGCGCCCTCGAGCACGAACCCGCCGATGAGTCGCGAGCGCTTCATCCCCACGGCGCGCAACATGCCGAGCTGGTTTTTCCGTTCCTCACCGAGCATCACGAAGATGTTCACCAGCAGTAGCACGCCGGCGATGATGCTGAAACTGCCCATGAACAAGAACAGCGAGCCGAGGGTGTCGCCGGTCTTCTTCGCCGCGTCGAGCACGTCTTTCTTGGGCGTCTCGACCGCAGTACCCGCCGCCGACAGCGGCGCAAGCGTTTCTCTTATCTTGGCCGCGACCGCGTCGCTGTGGACGTTTCCGCTCTCGACCCCGCCGACGTTCGACACCAACGTGACGGTTCGCGGCCACACCGTTCCGGTCGTGGCGGCCGCCGACATCAGCATGTCTGGCGCGACAAAGGCGTCGCGGTTCACGGTGCCCGACAATCCAGCGCCGGCCAGGCCGCGCGCCGGCAGTACGCGAATCACTTGCAGCGGCGTGGGTTTCCCGTACAGGTAGAAGGTCACCGTGTCGCCGGCTCGCACGCCGAGGTCGCCCGCCAGCGCGTCATTGATGACGACCTGGCCTGCTTTGGGAGACGCGCCGACGAGCCCGGACGCTGCTCCGCCGTCGCCGAATTTCTGCGCCAGTGCGAAATCGGTGTCCCACACGACGGTTCTTGGTTGAGCGACCTGGGCGCCGCCGCGGTCGACAACCGCGGCGGCCTGCTCGGTGTGCGTCGTCAGGACGCCGTCGACACGAGGGTCGGACCGCAGGTTGGCGAGCGCGTAGCCGACCAACTCACCCGCGACCGGATCGGCGGTGACCACGCGTTCGTCAATCGGCCCGAGCGAGCGGTAGGCGTCTTGCTTCACCGAGCGGTTCAGCGTGTCGCCGACGACCAGGCTGCCCACGATGATGGCAGTGCCGAGTGTCGATCCGACGACGATGAGCGCCGCCTCCGCCAGCCGCCGGCTGATCTGCCGCGCGGCGAGTCGTCGCAGCACCGGCCCGCGGACGACGAGAAAGAGCAGCAACCCGGCCGCCGTCGCGAGTAGCACCACCAGCGGCGGGGTCAGGTTCGGGTACACCTCGACCTCACCCCACCGGTGTCGCGACGCGGCTCCGCGGCGGTTTCCTGCTGTCGGAGACCAGCCGCCCATCCCGGACGGTCACCAGCCGGCTGGCGCGCTCCCCGATACCCGGGTCGTGGGTCACGAGCACGATCGTTTGGCCCTCGCTCGCGTTCAGCTCGCAAAGCAAATCCATGACGGAGGCCGCCATCTTCGTGTCGAGGTTGCCCGTCGGTTCGTCCGCCCACACGATCGCCGGCGCCGCGACCAGCGCGCGCGCGATCGTGACTCGTTGTTGCTCGCCGCCGGACATCTCGCTCGGCCGATGCGCCACCCGATGCCCGAGCCCGACACGTTCCAGCATTCCCACGGCTCGGGTCCGCGCCTGTCTCGAGGGAACGCCGACGAGCAGCAGCGGCAACTCCACGTTTTCGGCCGCGCTGAACACCGGAATGAGGTTGAACGCTTGGAACACGAAGCCCATCGATTGAGCTCGGTGCTGCGTGCGATCGCCATCCGACATTGCGAACAGATCGCGACCTTCGACGAGCACCCGGCCGCCGTCGATGTCGTCGAGGCCGGAGAGGCAGTTCAACAACGTCGTCTTGCCCGATCCGCTCGGGCCCATCACGGCGACCAGCTCGCCGCGCTCAACGCTGAAATCCAGGTCGTCAAGCGCGACGACGGCCACCGCGCCATTGCGGTACACCTTGCGCACACCGGTTGCCTGCAGCAGCGTCCCCGCGGTTTCGGATGTCAGTGGCGTCTTCACGGCAGCCCCCTGCACGTCAGGTGCAGTCACGTCCAAACCTGCATCGCAACGCGCTTACGGGCTGGCGGCGAGTGCCGAAGGCCCCGCCGGAGCGGGTCGAAGTTCCGTGACCGGCTGCCGACGGGCGTCTTTACGATGGCCACGCTTCGACACCCGCGGAGGCCGATATGCGCCGTCCGATTGCCGTTTTCACCGCGTTGCTGTCCTTGGTGGCACTGTCCGCGGCCTGCGCGAGCGGCGCGAAAAAGACCACCGCTCCGACGACGCCACCCGCGAGCTCGGGCCGGACGATCATCGTCGCCGCGTTCAACTTCAGCGAGAGCCAAGTGCTCGCCAACATGTTCGCCGACGTTCTCGACAACGCGGGGTTTCGAGCGAGTGTCAAGACATTGACCACACGTGAAGTGGTGCAGCCCGCCCTGTGGAGCGGCGACGTCGACGTCGTCCCCGAGTACACCAGCTCACTCGCGACCTACCTGAACAATCACGACATGGGCAGCGCGGCGCCCAGCGTCGCGTCGAGCGACCTGACGAAGACGTTGAGCGCGTTGCGCGCGGCCGCGACGAGACACCACCTCGTCGTCCTCGACCCGTCGTCCGCAGCCAACCAGAACGCGTTCGCCGTGACCCGGGCGTTCGCCGAGGCCAACCAGCTGGCGACGCTGTCCGATCTCGCCCGCTATCGAGGCGGGCTCACGCTCGGCGGACCGGCCGAGTGCCCGACCCGGCCGTACTGCGAGCCAGGTCTTGAGTCGACGTACGGAATCACGTTCACCAGCTTCCGGACGCTTGACGCAGGTGGGCCGCTCACCAAGCTCGCCCTCAAGTCCGGGCTGATCCAGGTCGGCCTAGTCTTCAGCTCCGACCCCGGCATCGCCGCCTACGGGTTGCAGATCCTCAGTGACGACAAGCAATTGCAGGACGCCGACGTCGTGGTGCCGGTGGTGAACGAAGACGTCGCGAGCGTCCGGCTGGCCGGGGCGCTGGAGGGGTTGATGAAGGTGCTGACGACAAGTGACCTGATCCAACTCAACGCCAGCGCCGAGTTGCAGCACGTCGATCCGGCGACCGTGGCGCACGACTACTTAGCCGGCAAGGCGCTGCTTCCGAGCACGTAGCGACGGACCCGAACCGTGACCCGGCCGCTGCGCCCCCGGCGGCGCCCTCCACCAGCTCCGGTTGTCTGCGCCATGATCATCGCCTCGTCGACGGTCGGCCGCTGGTGTTCGCCGTCCGCGCGTGATCTTCGCTCGCGAGCCTAGCGACGCGCGCCGCGCCGAGATCGCCTCCCGCTAGGATTGGCGGGTCGCGACTGGCGCACAGATGGTGGAACCGACCACCGGGGAGCGATCGAGACGCGGACGCCGTGCGCCTGGGTGTCCGCCGACGGACAGCCGTCGAAGGAGGCGCTCATGACGCACGACATCGCCGCTTTGCAAGCGACCGATCCGCAAATCGCCGAGTTGGTGCGCGCCGAGGAGGTTCGGCAAAGCGAGAAGATCCGGCTGATCCCGTCGGAAAACTACGTCTCGCAAGCCGTGCTCGACGCGTGCGGAACGGTGCTGCAGAACAAGTACTCCGAGGGCTACCCGGGCCGGCGCTACTACGAGGGCCAGCAGATCATCGACCAGGTCGAGACGATCGCGATCGAGCGCGCGAAGTCGCTGTTCGGCGTCGACCACGCCAACGTCCAGCCCTACTCCGGCTCCCCCGCCAACCTCGCTGTCTACCTTGCGCTCGCCAAGCCAGGCGACACCGTGATGGGCATGGCGCTGCCGATGGGCGGCCACCTCACCCACGGCTGGTCGGTGTCGGCGACCGGGGCATGGTTCCACGCCGTGCAGTACAACGTTCGGCGCGACACCGGCCGCATCGACATGGACGAGGTGCGCGACATCGCCCTACGCGAACGGCCGAAGCTCATCTTCGCGGGTGGCACGGCCATCCCGCGCGTCATCGACTTCCCAGCGTTCGCCGAGGTCGCGAAGGAGGCCGGCGCGGTCCTGGTCGCCGACATCGCGCACATCGCCGGCCTCATCGCCGGTGGCGCGCACCCGACGCCGGTCGGCCACGCCGAGGTCATCTCGACGACCACCCACAAGACACTGCGCGGCCCGCGTGGCGCGATGTTGATGTGCGACGAGCAGCACGCCAAGGCGATCGACAAGGCGGTTTTCCCTGGCCTGCAAGGCGGTCCGCACAACCAGACCACCGCAGGCATCGCGGTGGCGTTGCGCGAGGCGGCCCAGCCGTCGTTTCGCGACTACGCCGCGTCGATCGTCGCCAACGCGAAGGTGCTGGCAGATGAGTTGTCGGCGCGCGGCTTCGACCTGGTCTCCGGCGGCACCGACAACCACCTGATTTTGATCGACCTGACGCCGCAAGGCGTGGCCGGCAAGCCGGTGGCCAAAGCGCTCGACCGCGCCGGCCTGGTGGCCAACTACAACACCGTCCCGTACGACCCGCGCAAGCCGTTCGACCCCTCCGGTCTGCGCATCGGCACGCCCGCGGTGTCGAGCCGCGGCATGGGCGAGGCCGAGATGCGTCAGATCGGCACCTGGATCGACGAGGTCGTCGCGGCGGTGGCGAAGAACGACGAAGACGCGCTCAACGCCACCACCGACCGGGTGCTCGGAGAGGTTCGCGAGTTGACGGCCAACTTCCCAGCTCCCGGCTTGTCGTAACTAAAGCTCGAACGTCAGGCCGGGCTCGCATCCGATCAACCGGTCAGAGAGCCCGGCCTGCGCGAACGCCTTCCGCACGTCGTCCGCGTTCTCGGTGAAGTGCCGCCAACTGTCGGTGTGGACCACGAGAACCCTTGCCGCGGCGAGAATCTCGGCCGCCTGCGCCGCGCCGGCGCTGGTCAGCGTCAGGTATTCACCTGGGATCAGCGGAGTCGAGGCGCCGCCCGCGAAAATGATCGCGACGTCAACTTTTCCGACGCGGTCAGCGATTTCTTGGACGACGCGAAGCGACGCGTTGTCACCGCTGACGTACATCGTCGGCAACGTGTCGCCGCGCAAAACGAAGCCGGTGACCTCGCCGACGAGCGGCTCGCTGCCAGCTGGCCCATGTTGGGCGGGCACCGCCGTGACGCTGACGACGCGACCATCAGGTGCCTCGACCTCGAGCTGCCCCCAACGCGGCGCCACCGTGACCACGTCGCCGAGCCGCTCAGCCGCCGACGCGGTCGACAACACCCGTCCCGCATGCGGCAGCAACTCGCGACCAGATCGGTCGAGGTTGTCCGGGTGCTGGTCGTGCGAGAGCAACACCACGTCGATCGCGCCGATCTCGTCGTGACGACGCGACGGCGGCGCCGTCTTGACCAGCGAGTACCCGGAGCGTCCGGGGTACTCGCCCGGCTCGTCGAATGTCGGGTCGGTCAGCAGCCGAAGCCCTCCGTAGTCGATGACGACCGTCGGGCCGCCGATCGTCTCAAAGCGGACGGCGTGCCGCTGCTTGCTCATCATGAGATCCCCTTGCTATGGCCACGGCACGAACGCCGTGAGCAGTGCCCACGCCACGGGCGCCGCGAGCAACAACGAGTCGATGCGATCCATGACACCGCCGTGGCCCGGCAGCAGCGTGCCCATGTCCTTGATGCCGAGATCGCGCTTGATCAGCGACTCGGAGAGATCGCCAACGGTGGCCGCCACGACGATCGCCAGGCCGAACAGCACTCCCTGCCACCAGGCGCCATGCAGCACCAGCGGCACGTACAGCCCACCGCACAGGGCGCACGCGGCGGCCGACCCGCCGAAGCCCTCCCACGATTTCTTCGGGCTGACGCTCGGCGCCATCGGATGTTTGCCGAAGAACACACCGACCGCGTAACCGCCGGTGTCGCTGCACACCACGGTCGCGACCAACGCGAGCACCCGTCGCGGGCCGTCGGAAGGCACAGCGAGCAAAACCGCGAACCCCGCGAGAAAAGCCACGTAGCAAACGACGAACACGACCGACGAGATGGCGCGTGGCCGTGTCGCGCCGTCCGCGACAACGGTCATGAAAGCGCCGGCGACGGCCAGCAACAGCGTTCCGACGACAAGCGCCTGCGTGCCCCCGGTGTAGGCGGCGACCAGCACCGCGCCCGCACCAACGGCGAGCGGGACCCACGGCAGCGGGCCGGCGGGTGAGCGCAACGCGCGGGACAGCTCCACAACGCCGGCCATGATGGCGACGGCGGCCAACCCGACGAACGCTCGTTTGTCGACGAAGAGCGAGGCGACCACCGCGCCGCCGAGCGCGACTCCGATGCCGATCGCGGCGGGCAGGTTGCGCCCAGCCTTCGGGGCGGGCGTCGGCTCCGCCTCGGCGTCAGCCACGGTCGTCACGAGGTCGCCAGCGCGGAGGGCGGCTAGACCTCGAGCAGCTCAGCTTCTTTGTGCTTCAGCAACTCGTCGACCTGGGTGACGTACTTGTGCGTCAGGTCGTCGAGCTCCTTCTCGGCACGGCGGACGTCGTCTTCGCCTGCCTCGCCGTCCTTTTGCAGCTTGTCGAGGGCCTCTTTGGCGTGCCGGCGGATGTTGCGGATCGACACCCGGGTCTCCTCGGCCTCATGCCGAGCCAGCTTGATGTAGTCGCGCCGCCGCTCCTCAGTCAGCTGCGGCACGGTGACCCGGATCACGGCGCCGTCGTCGGTGGGGTTGACGCCGAGGTCGGAGTCGCGGATCGCCTTCTCGATGGCCCGCAGCGAGCCCTTGTCGTAAGGCGAGATGACGATCATCCGAGCGTCGGCGACGGTGAAACCGGCAAGCTGGTTCAACGGTGTGACGGCGCCGTAATAGTCGACGACGACCTTGGAGAACATGCCGGGGTGCGCGCGACCGGTGCGGATTGCGCCGAAGTTCTCCTTGGCGACGCTGACCGCCTTTTCCATCTTCTCCTCGCCCTCGAGGAGAGTCTCGTCGATCACGGAATGACTCCTAGCACTCGCTCGTGGATGACGCGTTCGTCGTTGTCACCGGGCGCCGGCCGACACGATCGTCCCGATCTTCTCACCGTGGACCGCCCGCGCGATGTTGCCGTCGTCCAAGAGGTTGAAGACGACGATCGGCAGCGCGTTGTCGCGACACAGCGAGATCGCTGTGGCGTCTGCGAACTTCAGGTCGCGCGCGAGCACCTCGTCGTAATCGAGGGTGTCGAAGCGCACTGCCTCGGGATGGGTCTTGGGGTCGCTGTCGTAGACGCCGTCGACCGACTTCGCCATCAACACCACCTGCGCGCCGATTTCCAGCGCCCGCTGGGCGGCGGTGGTGTCGGTGGAGAAGTACGGGGCGCCGAGCCCAGCCCCGAAGATGACGACCCGGCCCTTCTGCAGGTGACGAATCGCGCGGCGCGGGATGTACGGCTCGGCGACCTGACCCATCGTGATCGCGGTCTGCACCCGGGTGTCGACCCCGGCTTTCTCCAGAAAGTCCTGCAGGGCAAGGCAGTTCATCACCGTGCCGAGCATGCCCATGTAGTCGGAGCGGGCGCGGTCCATGCCGCGCACCGACAACTCGGCGCCGCGGAAGTAGTTGCCGCCGCCGATGACGACGGCAACCTCGACTCCCTCGGCGACGACGGCCGCGACTTGCCGGGCGATCGAGGCGACAACGTCAGGGTCGACCCCGAGCGCGCCGTCGCCGGCGAACGCCTCCCCCGACAGCTTCAGCAGGACGCGGCGGTAGCCGGGCCGACCGTTCGCGTTCTCCGAGTCGTGCACCGGCCACCCCTCGTCTGCGTCGTCTGCGTCGTTCGCGTAGTCCTGCAGTCTGCCTTAGGACTGACCGACGCGGAACCGAGCGAACGCCTGCACCTGCACGCCGGCCTCGTCGAGCACCTGCTTGACCGACTTCTTGTTGTCCTTCGCGAAGGCCTGCTCGACCAGCACGGAGTCCTTGAAGAAGCCGGTGACCCGACCCTCGACGATCTTGGCCAGCGCCGCCTCGGGCTTGCCCTCCTCGCGAGCGGTGGCCTCGGCGATCCGCCGCTCGTTCTCGACGACGTCGGCGGGCACCTCGTCACGGGACAGGTATGTCGGGGCGAACGCGGCGATGTGCTGCGCGACGTCCCTGCCCGTTCGCGCGACCTCGTCGCCCTCCGCGGACAGCACGACGAGCACACCGAGCTGCGGAGGCAGGTCGGGGCTGGTCTTGTGCAGGTAGCTGACCACCTGCGGACCGGTGAGCTTGGCCACCCGGCCCAGCTCGATCTTCTCGCCGAGCGCGGCGCTGTTCTCCTCAATCAGCTCGGCCACCTTGCGGCCGTCGGCGTCGGCTGCGAGCAGGCCGTCGGCGTCGGTGGCCTCGGACGACGCGAGCGCGCTCACCAGCGCGGCGCCGAGCTGCTGGAACCGCTCGCCCTTCGCGACGAAGTCGGTCTCGCACTTGACCTCGACGAGCACGCCGACGCCGTCGGTGACCGAAGCGCCGACGAGGCCGTTGGCGGTGGTGCGCTCGGCGCGCTTGCCGACGTCCTTCGCGCCCTTGATGCGCAAGATCTCGACGGCCTTGTCGAAGTCGCCGTCGGTGTCGTCGAGCGCCTTCTTGCAGTCCATCATGCCGGCGGCGGTCAGCTCGCGAAGCCGCTTGACGTCGGCGGTGGTGTAGTTCGCCATGGTGGTTCTCTCGTCCTTAGATGTCGGTTCGGCAGGCGGGGGGCACGACGCGCGTCACTGCGCGGGAGCGGCGGGTTGCTCGCCGCCCTCGCGCTGCAGCAGCTCGCGCTCCCAGTCGGCCAGCGGCTCGTCGCCGCCCAGCTCGCTGCCGGCGTCGGCAACCTCGCCCGCTTGGGCGCCGCCCTCGCCGCCGTCGGCGCTGCGCGCCGCGACGCGGGCCATCAAGCCCTCGGCGACCGCGTCGGCGACCACCCGGGTGAGCAGGCTCACCGACCGGATCGCGTCGTCGTTGCCGGGGATCTTGTAGTCGACCTCGTCGGGGTCGCAGTTGGTGTCGAGGATCGCGACCACCGGGATGCCCAGCTTGCGCGCCTCGCCGACCGCGATGTGCTCCTTCTTGGTGTCGACCACCCACACCGCGCTCGGGACGCGGGCCATCTCGCGGATGCCGCCAAGCGTCTTCTCCAGCTTCTCCTTCTCGCGCTGCAGAACGAGAGCTTCCTTCTTCGTGCGCTGGCCGTAGTTCGGGCCGCTCTGCTCGAGGAGCTCAAGCTCCTTCAGCCGCTGCAGCCGCTTGTAGACGGTGGAGAAGTTGGTGAGCATGCCGCCCAACCAGCGTTGGTTGACGTAGGGCATGCCGACGCGGGTCGCCTGCTGGGCGACCGCCTCCTGCGCCTGCTTCTTGGTGCCGACGAACAAGATCGAGCCGCCGTGGGAGACGGTCTCCTTGACGAACTCGTAGGCGCGGTCGATGTAACCGAGCGACTGCTGCAAGTCGATGATGTAGATGCCGTTGCGCTCGGTGAAGATGAAGCGCTTCATCTTGGGGTTCCACCGGCGGGTCTGGTGCCCGAAGTGGACGCCGCTGGCGAGCAGCTCCTTCATGCTGACGACGGCCATGGCCGCGTGCTCCTTTCGCACCCCACGCCGCGCGCCGCTGGTCGCCCAGTCGGGACGCGTCGACGTCGCCGGGTGCTGCCTCGGTTCTTCGCGGCCGCCGGTCGGCGGTCGCGCCTGACACCCAGCCCGCCATTGCACCCAAGGCGATGGCCGTGAGGCGATCACCTTGCGCACCGAGTCGACGGACCGGCCAACCGGCCGGTGAGAGGGTGTGCGATGTAGACCCGGACGACGCGAGATCGGCCGCGTCGTTTCGAGTCCCGCAGGGAGTCTACCTGGACGGCGAGGGCGGCCGCCCGCCGCGCTCCCGTCCGGCGCTTCCCCGGGCCGGGATCGAATGAGTGAGGACTCACTCATTGGTGTAGAGTCGCCGGCATGTCCACCGTCCCCGACGTCCCGCCGCCCAGCGCCCGCCGCGCCCGCCCGTTGCCGCCCGACCAGCGCCGAGCCGCCCTCATCGCGGCCACCCTGCCGTTGCTGCGCGAACACGGACTTGAGGTGAGCACCCGGCAGATCGCCGAGGCCGCCGGCGTCGCCGAGGGCACCATCTTCCGGGCCTTCCCCGACAAGGAGAGCCTGTTCGCCGCGACCATCGAAGCGGCCCTCGACCGCGCCCCGGTGATCGCGCGGCTTCGGCAGATCGACCGCGACCTCCCGCTGGAGGCCAGCGTGGCGAGCATCGTCGACATCACCCGCGGGTGGCTGCGATCCGTCATCACGTTGATGATGGCGCTGCATCGGTCGCCGAGCTTCCGCGAGCGGCATCCGCACAAGCCGGCCACGTCGTCCGACGACATTGAAGACCTGGTCATCGAGCTGCTCGAGGCCCACCGAAATGAGTTGCGCCTGCCGCCGCGTCAGGTGGCAAGGTTGCTGCGCATGTTGGTCTTCTCCAGCAGCCATCCCGTGCTGGCCGAAACCGACTCATCAGACGGTCCGATGCCCACCCAACTCATCGTCGACGTTGTCTTGAACGGCGCGCGGCGCCGAAGCGAAGGAGAGCCATGCTGCTGACCCTGCTCCGCGGTTACCTTCGCCCGTATCGGCGGTTGCTGCTCGCGGTCGTCGTCTTGCAACTCATCGGCACCATCGCGTCGCTGTACCTGCCGAGTCTCAACGCCGACATCATCGACAACGGCATCGCGAAGGGCGACACCGGCTACATCTTGCGCACCGGCGGCTGGATGCTGCTCATCAGCCTGCTGCAAATCGGCTGCTCGATCGCCGCCGTCTACTTTGGCGCGCGCACCGCAATGAGCTTCGGTCGCGACGTGCGGGCCGCGATTTTCCACCGGGTAGGCCGGTTCTCCGGGCGCGAGGTGGCGCACTTCGGCGCGCCTTCGCTCATCACCCGCAACACGAACGACGTGCAACAAGTGCAAATGCTCGTCGTCACCACGTGCACGATGCTGATCGCGGCGCCCATCATGATGGTCGGGGGCGTGATCATGGCGCTTCGCGAGGACGTCGGGCTGTCGTGGCTGATGGGGGTCAGCGTACCGGTGCTGGTCGTTGCGATCGGCCTGATCATTCGCAAGATGGTGCCGTCCTTCCGGCTCATGCAAAAGCGCATCGACAACATCAACCGGGTGTTGCGCGAGCAGATCTCCGGAATTCGCGTGGTGCGCGCGTTCGTGCGCGAGCCCATCGAGACGCGTCGCTTCGCGGAAGCCAACACCGAGCTCACCGCGACCGCGCTGCGCACCGGTCGGCTGATGTCGCTCATCTTCCCGACCGTGTTGCTCGTGCTCAACGCGTCAAGCGTCGCGGTGCTGTGGTTTGGCGCCGCGCGAGTCAACTCTGGTCAGATGCAGATCGGCGCGCTGACCGCGTTCCTCACCTACCTGATGCAGATTCTGATGTCCGTCATGATGGCGACCTTCATGCTCATCATGGTTCCGCGGGCAGCGGTTTGCGCCGAGCGAATCCAAGAGGTGCTCACCACGTCGTCCTCGGTGGTCGAGGCCACGACGCCAATCGGCCGCGTTCGGTCCCGCGGCCAGGTCGAGTTCCGCGACGTCGCGTTCCAATACCCAGGTGCTGCCGACCCGGTGTTGCGCGGGATCTCGTTTCGCGTCGAGCCGGGTCAGACGACGGCCGTGGTCGGCAGCACCGGCACCGGCAAGAGCACGCTGATTTCGCTGGTACCACGGCTGTTCGACGTCACCGCCGGCGCTTTGTTGGTCGGCGGTGTCGACGTCCGAGACCTCGATTTCGAGAGTCTGCGTGGCGGCATCGGCTTGGTGCCGCAGCGGGCTTATCTCTTCTCCGGCACCGTCGCGAGCAACCTGCGGTACGGAAATCCTGACGCCACCGACGACGAACTTTGGACGGCGCTCGAGGTGGCGCAGGCTCGCGACTTCGTCGAGGCGATGCCCGACGGCCTTGACGCGGTGATCGCGCAAGGCGGCACGAACGTGTCGGGCGGTCAACGGCAGCGGCTGGCGATCGCCCGCGCGTTGGTGCGCAAGCCGGACGTCTACCTGTTCGACGAGTCGTTCTCGGCGCTCGACACCGGCACGGACGCCAGGTTGCGCGCGGCGCTGCGCCCGGTCACGCGCGACGCGGCCGTCGTCATCGTCGCGTCTCGCGTGTCGACGATCGCCGACGCCGACCAGATCGTCGTCCTCGACGCCGGCGCGATCGTCGGGCTCGGAACGCACGACGAGTTGCTGCAGACCTGCCCGACGTACGCCGAAATCGTGCATTCACAGCTGTCGGCTGAGGAGGCGGCATGACGAGCCAGCCGCCCACCCAGCGCAAACCCGCCGCTTCGGGCTCGGACACCGGAGGACCGACGCCAGCGCGGCTGCCAGCGGCCGGACGACGCGCTGGTCACGGCCCGCCGTGGATGGCGATGGGACTGCCCACCGAGAAGTCGTTGAACTTCGGCCCGTCGGCCCGCCGAATGCTGCGGCGGCTGATGCCGGAGCGGGCGCTGGTCGCGTGCGTCTTCGGGTTGGCGATTGTGAGCGTGGCTTTCTCGGTGATCGGCCCGAAGATCCTGGGTCACGCCACCAACTTGGTGTTCGACGGCGTGCTCGGCAAGCGGTTGCCCTCAAACGTCACCCTGCAGCAGGCGGTTGACGCCGCCCGGGCGCGCGGTGAGAACAACTACGCCGACGTGCTGTCGACGAGCCATGCAAAGCCCGGCCACGGCATCGACTTCACCGCGCTTGGCCACACCCTCAGCTTGGTCATCGCCCTGTACGTCGCCGCGAGCCTTTTCGCCTGGGCGCAAGGCTTCTTGCTCACCGGAATCGTGCAACGCACCGTGCAGCGACTTCGTGACGACGTCGAGGCGAAGCTGAACCGCCTGCCGCTGCGGTACTTCGACCAGCAGCCGCGCGGCGAGTTGCTCAGCCGGGTCACCAACGACATCGACAACGTGGCGCAGAGCCTGCAGCAAACCATGAGCCAGTTGCTCACATCGCTGCTGACGGTGATTGGCGTCATCACGATGATGTTCTACATCTCGTGGCTGCTCGCCCTCATCGCGTTGGTGGTGGTGCCGGCGTCCATCTTCGTCACGAAGGCCATCACCAAGCGGTCGCAAGGGCAGTTCATCGCGCAATGGACCCACACCGGAGCGCTCAACGGTCAAATCGAAGAGGCGTTCACCGGTCACGAGATCGTCACGGTGTTCGGCCGTCGGCGCGAGATCGAAGCGGCGTTCGCCGCTAAGAACGACGAGTTGTTCGCCGCCAGCTTCGGCGCCCAATTCGTGTCCGGCATCATCATGCCGGCGATGATGTTCATCGGAAACGTCAGCTACGTGCTCATCGCGGTCGTCGGCGGCCTGCGGGTCGCGTCAGGCGCCATCTCTCTTGGCGACGTCCAAGCCTTCATTCAGTACTCGCGGCAGTTCACCCAGCCGCTGACGCAGGTCGCGTCGATGGCAAACCTGCTGCAATCCGGGGTGGCGTCGGCCGAACGGGTCTTCGATTTGCTCGACGCAGAAGAGGAGACCTCCGAGCCTGAGCGGTCCCAGCGAGACGAGATTGCGCGCGGTCGCGTTGAGTTCGAGCACGTGTCGTTCCGATACGAACCCGACGAGCCGCTGATCGACGACCTGTCACTCGTCGCCGAGCCCGGCCACACCATCGCCATCGTCGGGCCGACCGGCGCCGGAAAGACCACCCTGGTCAACCTCATCATGCGGTTCTACGAGTTGGACGGCGGACGCATCACCCTCGATGGCGTCGACATCACCACGATGCGCCGCGACGAGTTGCGTTCGCTCGTCGGCATGGTGTTGCAAGACGCCTGGCTGTTCGGCGGCACGATCCGCGACAACATCATGTACGGCCGACCCGACGCCACCGAAGACGAAATGATCGCCGCGGCAAAGGCGACGTTCGTCGACCGGTTCGTGCGCGGCTTGCCCGACGGCTACGACACCGTCATCGACGAGGAGAACAGCAACATCAGCGCCGGGCAACGGCAGCTCATCACGATCGCCCGCGCGTTCCTGGTCGACCCGTCGTTGCTCATCCTCGACGAGGCCACCAGCTCGGTCGACACCCGCACCGAGGCGCTGGTGCAGCACGCGATGGCGGCGTTGCGCTCGAACCGCACCAGCTTCGTCATCGCGCACCGGCTGTCGACGATTCGCGACGCCGACACCATCCTCGTCATGGAAAACGGCCGCATCGTCGAGCAGGGCACGCATCACGAACTCCTCGAACGCGAGGGCGCCTACTACGCGCTGTACAACGCGCAGTTCGCCCAACCGCTCGACGAGGCGGCCGTCGCCAGCTGACGCCCCCGCCGATGTCCACAGCGCGCGAATCCGCCGTCCACACATCGGGTTTCGCAGATCGGACGGCGGCGCGCCGCGCGCGACGCTGCTGGCATGGTGATGCGACAGCGGCTGCTGCTGGCGGCCAGCGCGGCGGTGCTGGCGGCCGTCGGCTGGGCGGTCTTCGGGCCGGCGCGGCAGGCCGAGGCCGCCGGCGGATTCGCGCCGCCGCTGCCGACGCCGCTGACCGTGCTTCGCGGGTTCGCGCCCCCAACGCAGCCGTGGCTGCCAGGCAATCGAGGCGTCGACCTCGCGGCGACGACCGGCGAGCCGGTCACCGCGACGGCCGACGGCGTGGTGCTGTACGCCGGGCTGCTCGCGGGGCGGGGCGTGGTCTCGATCAGCCACGGCGACCTCCGCACGACCTACGAGCCGGTCGACCCGGCCGTGGCGCGCGGGGAGTCGGTGCGTCGGGGCGAGTTGATCGGGCGGGTGTCGGCGGTGGCCGACGGCTGCGGGCCGCCCGGCGGCTGCCTGCACTGGGGCGCGATCCGCGGCGACGCGTACGTCGACCCGCTCGGTTTGCTGGCCGCGCCGATCGTGCGCCTGCTGCCGATCTGGGCCGATGGCTTCCCGACGTCCGCGCCGACGGATCCCCAGGCGATGTCGGCTGGCTTACTGGTCGCGCCGTCGGCCGCGCCGCGCGGCACATCACGGCCAGCCGGCGTCGGTGCGGTCACGGCCCTCGCGGCGGCCGGCGTGGTGACGACCGGCGTGGGCGCGGCGGCGGCCATCGCCACCCGGCGGCTCACCGGCGCCCCGCAACGGGGGAACTTCCCGCGCTCTAGCGACGAATTGTTTCCGCGCTGATCCCGGGAGAGCGCTGCCGAGGCGCCGCGGCCGGGCGGCTGTCAGGCGGAGGTTTGCTCGGCGATCTTGGCCCGCAGCTGCAGCACCGCTTTGGTGTGCATCTGGCAGATGCGGCTCTCGGTGACACCGAGCACCTGGCCGATTTCGGCCAACGTCAAGCCCTCGTAGTAGTAGAGCGTGACGACGATCTTCTCCCGCTCGGGCAGCGTGTTGATCGCGCGCGACAACAGGTACTTCGTCTCTTCGGTCTCGAACGCCTCGACCGGATCTTCGGCCTTGGTGTCTTCGAGTGTGTCGACCAGCGACAGTTTGTCGCCCCGCTCGCCGCCGACGTTGAGCAGCTCGTCGAGCGCGATGACATTGACGAACGAAACTTGGCTGAAGATGGTGTGCAACTCGTCGAGGCTGATGCCGAGCTCGCCGGCGACCTCCGCCTCGGTCGGGGTGCGATGCAGTTTCGACTCGAGCGCCGCGTAGGCCTTCTCGACCTCGCGGGCCTTGTAACGCACCGAGCGCGGGATCCAGTCGATTGCCCGCAGCTCGTCGATGATCGCGCCCTTGATGCGGCTGATCGCGTACGTCTCGAACTTGATCGCGCGGTCGAGGTCGAACTTCTCGATCGCGTCGATCAGGCCGAAGATGCCGTACGAGACCAGGTCGGCCTGTTCGATGTTCGGCGGCAGGCCGACGCCGACGCGGCCGGCGACGTACTTCACCAGCGGCGAGTAATGCAGAATGAGCCGCTCGCGCAGCCGACCCTCGCCGGTGGCCTTGAACTCGTGCCACAGGTCGCGAAGCGCGGCTTCGGCGTCGAGTTTCGCCGCCTCCGCGTCTAACTTCGCCGCGTCTTCTTCCGCTGTGCTGGCTAGCACGCCGGAGCGCTCAGGCTCTGGGGTGCGCGCGGTCATAAGTAGCCCTCAGTCGCTCGACGGATACGTGCGTGTAGATCTGTGTGGTTGCGAGCGTAGCGTGACCGAGTATCTCTTGGACGGTTCTTAGGTCCGCGCCGCCCTCCAACAGGTGGGTTGCCGCGCTGTGTCGCAGCCCGTGGGGACCAAGATCTGGCGCTCCCTCCACATCGGCCAGCCGGGCGTGCACCAGCCGCCGGACCGCGCGCTGATCGATCCGGCCGCCCCGCGCGCCAAGGAACAGGGCCGGGCCGCTCGCCAACGTGACCAACCTGGGCCGCCCCGCCGCCGCCCACCGCTCGACCGCCGCCATCGCCGGCAAGCCAAGCGGCACCGAGCGCTCCTTGCTGCCCTTCCCGAAGACCCGCACCACCCGGCGGTCGTGGTCGACGTCGTCGACGTCGAGCCCGACGAGCTCACCGACCCGAATCCCGGTCGCGTACAGCAGCTCGAGCATCGCCGCGTCGCGCGACGCGACGGCCTGCTCGATCGGATCGTCCCCGGCCGGCGCCGGCGCGAGCAGGGCCGCCGCCTGCCGCACCGAGAGCACGCCGGGCAACGCGCGCGGGGCCTTCGGCGTCGACAGGGTCAGGCCAGGGTCACGCGCGAGCCACCCGCGTTTCGCGCAAAACGCGGTGAAAACGCGAGCGGACGACGCCCGTCGGGCGATCGTCGTCCGCGCCTTTCCCAACGTCGTCAGCTTGGCCAGCCAGCTGCGCAAGGTCGCGATGTCGATGTCGCCCGGCTCGATCGCGCCGAGCCGCGCGGCGTGGTCGAGCAGGCTCTCGACGTCCGTGCGGTACGCCCGCGCGGTGTTCGGCGACAGCCCGCGCTCCAGGCCGATGTGCTGGTCGAATGCCGCCAGCGCGTCAGCGAGCGCCGGGGGCAACTCGGCTGACTCGGCGGTGTTGGCGCCCACGCCCGCCACGGTCGCCGGGCGCGTCGTCCGCGTCAAGCACCGCCACGCTTCAACGGCCACCGCCGGCAGCGCCGCGGGGCGGCAACCGCCAACCGTGGTCGGTGCGGGTCACCAGGCCGCGCGCCGCGAGCCCGCCAAGCGCGCGGGTCACCTGGCGGAGCTCGACCCCTGCCGCGCTGGCGATCCTGGCCGGCCCAACCGGCGTCCGCACGGGAACCGCGTCGAGCACCCGGCGCGCGACGGCGTCGAGGTCGTCGCGGGGGTCGTGGCGCACTTCCAGCGGCGGCGCGAGGTCGTCGCCGATCGCGCCGACCAGCTCGATGACGTCGGCCGCGCTCGTCACGCAGGACGCCCACGGCTGTTTGAGCAGCGCGTTCGCGCCAGCCGACATCGCCGACGTGATCGGCCCCGGCGCCGACATGACGTGTCGGCCCAGGTCGCGCGCGCGGTTGGCGGTGCTCAACGAACCGCTTCGCGACGCCGCCTCGACGACCACCGTGCCGGCCGTCAACGCGGCGATGACCCGGTTGCGCACGAGGAACCGGTGCCGCATCGGCGCGCAGCCGGGTGGCCATTCGCTGATCACCAAACCGGCCGACGCCACGCGTTCGATCAGCGCCGAATGACCGCGCGGATACGCGACGTCGACGCCACACGCCAGCACCGCGACGGTCAACCCGCCACCGCTGATCGCGCCGCGATGCGCCGCGCCGTCGATGCCGTACGCGCCGCCGCTCACCACCGTCCAGCCGCGTTCGGCGGCGCCCAACGCGAACTCGGCCGCCACGAATTCGCCATACGCCGTAGACGCGCGAGCTCCGACGATCGCCACCGATCGCGCGAACGCCGCGCGCAGGTCGAGGTCGCCGCGCACCCACAAGCCGTAAGGCACCGACCCGTACTCGTCGTCCAGGTAAGCCAATTCGTCGAGCGCGGACGGCCATTCGTCGTCGCCCGGCACGATGAACCGCGCGCCGCAGGCGCGCCCCGCCTCGAGGTCTCGCTCAGGCCGAGCGCCGGCGACTCGGGCCTGCCAGTGCAGCGCGTTCTTCACCTTGAGCGTGCCGTCACGCAGGCCCTTCACCGCCGACACCGCGCCGTCGTCCAACACTCGTTGCGACAACTCCCGATCCGGCTCCGCGATCCGGGTCAACAACGCCCGCGCCCGCCGGTCGGCGGCGGCAGCGGCGTCCGCGCTCACGCGGCCACCCCCGTGCGCAGATACAGCGCCTCGTCGACCTCGTCGGCCCCGGGCCGGTCGACGTCCGCCAGATCGGCGAGCGTCCACGCGACGCGCAACACCCGGTCGAGGCCGCGCGCCGACAACCGCCCGAGGTCGAGCGCTCGCTCGGCCGCCTTCAAGGCAGGCCGGGCCGGCGCCCATCGTCCGCGCAATTCGCGGCCCGGAATCTCGCTGTTGGTGCGCCACCGGGTGCCCGCCAGCCGGGCCGCCGCTCGCTCGCGGGCCACCGACACTCGGGCCGCGACCACCTCGGTCGGCTCGACGTGGCCGCGGTCGGCGAGCAAATCCGCCCGGCTGACCGGATCCATCCGCACCTGCAGGTCGACCCGGTCGAGCAGCGGCCCTGACAACTTCGCCAGGTAGCGACGCCGCATGAGCGGTGAGCAGGTGCATGACGTCGGCGTGCCAGCCGTCGCGCAACCGCACGGATTTGCTGCCAGCACAAGCAAAAACCGGGCCGGAAACTGCGCGACGCCACCAGAACGCGCGATGGTCACCTGCCCTGACTCCAACGGCTGTCGCAACGCGTCGAGCACGCCGGACGCGAACTCCGGCGCCTCGTCCAAAAACAACACCCCGCGATGGGCGAGCGAGGCTTGCCCTGGTCGGGCCATCCCGCTGCCACCGCCGACCAACGCCGCCACCGACGTCGTGTGGTGCGGGTCGCGAAACGGCGGACGGGTGATCAACGGGCACTCCGCCGGAAGCACCCCGGCCACCGAGTGCACCGCGGTCACTTCGAGGGCCGCGGCGTAGTCGAGCTTCGGCAGCAATCCCGGCAAGCGGGCGGCCAGCATTGTCTTGCCGGTGCCCGGGTCACCGAGCAAGAAGGTGTGATGCGAGCCGGCCGCCGCGACCTCGACCGCCCGCCGGCCGGTGGGTTGACCGAGCACGTCTGCCAGGTCGATCTGCGCGTCAGCCGCAGCCGCGTCACGCGCAGCGACAACGCTTGCCAGCTCGACGATCTCGCCAGCAGACGGCGGCTCGCCCCGCCGCAGCGCGTCCAGCAACTCGACGAGCGTGCCGATCGGCCAAACCTCGACGTCGGCGATCAATCGGGCCTCCGCCGCGTTGCCACGCGGCACCGCGACCCGCGCGAAGCCTCCAAGAGAGGCGGCGAGCGTGGCGGGCAGCACGCCGCGGATCGGTCGCACATGACCGTCGAGCCCGAGCTCGCCAAACAGCACGAGGTCGTGCAACGCGGACGCCGGAATCCGGCCGGCCGCGCAAAGGATGGCGGCCGCCATCGACAGATCGAACCCCGAACCGTGTTTCGGCAAGGTGGCTGGCGAAAGCCCGAGCGTGATGCGCTTTTGCGGCCATTCCTCGCGCGAGTTTTGAATCGCGGCGCGCACCCGGTCGCGCGACTCCGACAGCGCCGCGTCGGGCAATCCGACGATCGTCAGGCCCGGGATGCCTTGCGCGAGATCGGCCTCGACCTCGACGAGTTGGCCGCGCACGCCGGTCAGCGCCACCGACCAGGCGCGGGCGAGCGCCATCAAAACGCCCCTCTCACATGCTCGACGACCGGGCCGCCCGCGCGCGGCAACAACACCGACACGACGTCGAACCGCACGTCCGCGAAACCGCCGCCACCGTCGGCCGCACGCGCCTCGCGGGTCGCCGCCAACCAGCGCGCGGCCAACCGTCGCAGCCGCGCCGCTTTGGCCGGCGTGACGGCCTCGAGCGGCGTGCCAAACCCGACGTCGCGTCTGGTCTTCACCTCACAGACGACGAGGACGTCGCCGTCGCGCGCCAGGATGTCGATCTCGCCCTCGCGACAGCGCCAATTGCGCGCCAGTAAAGCGAATCCGGACGACGTCAGATGTCGCGCCGCGACATCCTCCCCGTACCTGCCCAGCGCCGCGCGCGGGTTGACCGCACCCCCAGCGCGACTCGCGCCCGTCGTCCGATCTGCGTCGACCGCCACCACGACACCACCTCCGGCACCGAGACTGCCGGGGGCGCGACGGCTGACATGCCGTCACGACAACTGCTGTGGGAACCGAAATCGACGCCTGTGGAGCGCTACGACCCGTCGGGAATTTGGAGATCGCTCTTGGCGAGCTCCTCGATGTTGACGTCTTTGAAGGTGACCACCTTGACGTTCTTTACCAGGCGCTGCGGGCGGTACATGTCCCAGACCCACGCGTCGGACATGCTCACCTCGAAGAACACCTCGCCGCCGGCGTTGCGGACGTCGAGGGTGTACTCGTTGGTGAGGTAGAACCGGCGCTCGGTCTCGATGACGTACTTGAACAGACCGACGACGTCGCGGTACTCGCGGTAGAGCTGCAGCTCCATGTCGGTCTCGTAGTTCTCAAGATCCTCGGCGCTCAACTCAAGCCTCCACGGGGATCTCGATCAGCTCGGCCGACACGTCGTCCGCCAGGTCTTCGGCCACCTGCTCATTGTCGCTCATCGCGGCCGCCCCGAGACCGCTCAATTCGATCATGCCGTCGACCGCCCGCACGTTCACGAACGACCGCCGGTGCTGCCAGCAGGGGCCGTGCCGCAGCAGCGCCGCCTGATGCTCGGGGGTGATGTAACCCTTGTGCTCGTCGAAGCCATACGCCGGAAACTCGCCGTGCATCGCGACCATCAGCCGGTCTCGGGTGACCTTGGCGATCACCGACGCCGCGGCGATGCAGGCAGCCACCCGGTCGCCCTTCCACACCGCGAGGCCAGGCGCGCCGATGCCGGCGACCGGAAAGCCGTCGGTCAGCACGTACGCCGGCCGCACGCCAAGGCCCGCGACCGCTCGCCGCATGCCTTCGAGATTCGCCTTGTGCAGTCCGAGCCGGTCGACGTCGGACGCCGGGATGACCACCGCCGTCCAGGCCAGCGCGCGCTCGACGACCTGGGCGTAGACCCGCTCGCGCGCGGCGGGGGTCAGCAGCTTGGAGTCGGCCAGCTCGGGCACCACGCCGCGTCGTCCGGCTGGAAGAACACAAGCTCCGACGACGAGCGGGCCGGCGCACGCGCCGCGACCCGCCTCGTCGGCGCCCGCGACCGGATCGAGCCCGGCCTTCACCAAGGCGCGCTCGTAGGCGTAAAGGTTGGGCGGCTTGCGCGCCTTCTTGCGCGCTGTGGTCTTCGGCGCGGCCGTGCGCGCTGTGGTCTTCGGCGCGGCCTTGCGCGCTGTGGTCTTCGCAGCGGGCATCGCAGCAGCCTACGTCGAGTTAGCGCGCCGCGGACCGGTTGACGAGGCGCGACGAGGACGTCGTTTCCGCAACCGCCACACGCCGACCGGCAGCGTCGCCAGCCCACCCACCGCGTACGGAAATCCCACCGCCGCCGCGGCGGACCCGCTCTTCGGGACGCCGTGGAACGCGGCCGGGATGCCGAGCCCGCCCCAGTGCTTGACCGGCCAAACGATCACGAACGCCCGCCCGATCACCTTGCTCTCGGGAATCGTGCCGCCACCTGGGTCACCGGTGTGCGAGCGGGAGTCGGCCGAGTCGTCGCGGTGGTCGCCCTCGACCCAGAGCCGGCCGGGCGGGACGACGATGTCGAAGTGCCGCTGGTTGTTGACTTCGGTGGTGGTGTGGACGGCGGGGATCCCGGCCGCCAGATACGTCTCGTCGAGCGGCTTGCCATTCACCTTGATGCGCCCTTGCGCGTCGCAGCAGACGACGTGGTCGCCGGGTATGCCGATCACCCGCTTGATGAAGTCCTTCTCACCGGCCGGGGCGAAGCCAAGGAAACTACCGACGTCGCGGACCACCCGCGAGACCGGGTTCGTCGCCGGCGGGGTGGTCGCCTCAGGGGTCCACGAGTCTTCGCCGTTGAAGACCACGATTTGACCGCGCTGCACGTGCCCGACCTTGTACGACAGCCGGTTCACCAGCACCCGGTCGCCGACGTGCAGCGTGTTCTCCATCGAGCCCGACGGGATGAAGAACGCCTGGAACAAGAAGGTGTGCACGAGCAGGGCGATGCCGAAGGCGACGCCGAGCAGCACCAACACCTCAAGCCAGAACGGCCGCTGCTTCCTCGACTTCTCGGGCGCCTTCTCTGGACGACGTTTGCGGTGGCTCCCGCCGTGCGGGCGCTGCGCCGGCGACTCGGCCGGCGGCGCTGACTCAGCCGCGTCCGTGGAAACCTCGGTCGGCGACCCGACCGGCTCTTCGATCATCGCCGACCCAGTGCTGCGCTCAAGCGCCGCACGCCGCTTTAGTTGGCGGCCGCGGCGTCTCGCGTTTCGCGCTTCTCGCGGATCTTCGCCTTCTTGCCGCGCAACTCGCGCAGGTAGTACAGCTTCGCCCGGCGGACGTCACCGCGGGTGACGACCTCGATCTTGTCGACCGCGGGGGTGTGCACCGGGAAGGTGCGCTCGACGCCGACGCCGAAGCTCACCTTGCGCACGGTGAAGGTCTCGCGCACGCCGCTGCCCTGGCGGCGAATCACCACGCCCTGGAAGACCTGCACGCGGGAGCGGTTGCCTTCGACGACCCGCACGTGCACCTTCAGGGTGTCGCCAGGCCGGAAGTCGGGGACGTCAGAACGCAGCGAGGCGGCGTCGAGCGTGTCGAGACTGTGCATGGCGATGTGGTCCTGCCTGGTTGCGGGGCTGGTCGTCAAATGATGGGCCCGCGATCACGCGAGCAACCGCTCTAGTCTGCCACAGCCTCGTCGGTTGGCCGAATCGGCGCCTGATCGCCGCGAGCGAGCAGGTCCGGACGCCGCTGCGTCGTCCGGGCCACCGCCTGCTCATGCCGCCACCGCGCGATCGCCGCGTGGTTGCCCGACATCAGCACGTCGGGCACGCCGAGCCCGCGCCAGCTGGGCGGCTTGGTGTACGCCGGCCCCTCGAGCAACCCGGCGGCGTGCGACTCCTCGATCAGCGACTCGGCGTTGCCGACCACGCCCGGCAGCAGCCGCACCACCGCCTCAAGCACCACCAGCGCAGCGGCCTCCCCGCCACCAAGGACGTAGTCGCCGATCGAGATCTCGTCGACCCGGGTGCGGGACCGGGCGTGCTCGACCACCCGGTAGTCGATGCCCTCGTAGCGGCCGCAGGCGAACGCCAGCCGCGGCTGCTCGGCGTACTCGTGCGCGCGGGCCTGGGTGAACAGCTCCCCGGACGGCGTCGGCACGACCAGCAACGGCGGCCCGCCGGCGCCCTCGCCGTCCGAGAAAATCTGGTCGAGCGCCTCGCCCCACGGCGGCGGTGTCATGACCATGCCCGGGCCACCCCCGTACGGGGTGTCGTCGACCGTGCGGTGCACGTCGTGGGTGAACTCGCGCAGGTCGTGAAGCCGGACGTCGAGCAAGCCGCGCTCGCGCGCCTTGCCAATCAGCGACAGCTCAAGGGGTGCGAAGTACGCGGGGAAGATGGTGACGATGTCGACGCGCATCGGCTCAACCCTCATCGGCGACCTCCGGGTCGAGCAATCCCGGGCGCGCGTCGACCGTCAGGGCGCCTCGATCGACGTCGACCACGGGCACAAGTTCCTTGACGAACGGCACCAGAACCTCGGCGCCGTCGGACCGCTTGATCGCGAGCACGTCTTGGGCCGGCAGATGCAGCACGTCAGCCACCTCGCCGACCTCGTCGCCGGCGGTGCTCACCACCCGAAGTCCGACCAGTTGATGGTCGTAGAACTCGTCAGGGTCGTCGGGCCGCTCCGACTCGTCGACCTCGACCAGCAACAGCGTGCCGCGCAACGCCTCCGCGGCGGTGCGGTCGGCGACGCCGGCGAAGTTGACCAGTAAGCGACCGGAGTGCCAGCGGGTCGCGTCAACCCGCAGCGGCCCGCGGTCGGCGGGCTCGGTGATGAGGCTCTCGCCGCTGGCGAAGCGAGCGTCGGGGTCGTCGGTGCGAACCTCGACCCCGACCTCGCCTCGAATGCCGTGTGCCTTGCCGATGCGGCCTACGACGAGTTGCATGCCCGGCCCCGAATCGGCCAGCGCCCGGAGCTCAGCGACCGCCGTCGACGTCGACGAGGTCGACGCGCACCGACGAGCCGCCGAGCGCCGACATCACGGTGCGGAACGCCTTGGCGGTGCGGCCCGCGCGGCCGATGACCTTGCCGAGATCCTCGGGATGAACCCGGACCTCGAGCACCTGGCCGCGCCGTTGCGAGCGCGACCGCACGGTGACGTCGTCAGGGTGGGCGACGATGCCCTTCACCAGGTGTTCGAGCGCCTCTTCGAGGACGTCGGTCTCCAGCGTCGGCATGCCGCCGCCTTAGGCCTGCGCCGACTCGGACGACGCGGCGTCGGCGGCAGCGGCGGTCTCAGCGTCGCCTTCCGCCGGCGCGGCCTCGGCCGCCGACTCGGTCTGCTCGGACGTCGCGGCCGGGGTGTCCTCGGCGCGCGCCTCCGCAGCCTCCGCCGGCGCCTCGTCCGCCGTCTTCTTGGCGGCCCGCTTCTTCGGCGTGGTGGCCTCGGTGGTCGGCTCGCCGGCGCCTTCCTTGGCGGCGGCCTCGAACATCGCCTTCTTGTCGGCCTTCGGCG
>Ga0187809_10000130_pt1 | contig 51051 bp, 53 predicted proteins | sample NC_wetland_sal_i_8_FD_132415 | JGI IMG/M metagenome (GOLD analysis project Ga0187809, IMG submission 132415) | Wetland sediment microbial communities from Neuse River Estuary, North Carolina, USA - ASW_4 | ecosystem: Environmental > Aquatic > Freshwater > Wetlands > Sediment | place: USA: North... | reverse complement strand
CTCAGGCACTGTATCACTCTCGCCAAACAGGCCGGCAAAGCCGTTATGGAGGTATACGACTCCGGAGATTTCGAAGTCGAAACTAAAGCCGACAACACGCCGCTTACCAAAGCCGACAAAATAGCGAACGAAATCATTGTTGACGGTCTAAAGAAATATTCCGGTTATCCGATTATTTCCGAAGAAGGTGCGCAGGATGCCGAAGTCGGCAATACCTTCTGGCTCGTCGACCCGATTGATGGCACCAAAGATTTCATCAAGCGCACTGGCGAGTTCACGATTAACATCGGGCTTATCCAAGACGGCAAGCCGGTTTTGGGTGTGGTCTATGTGCCTGCACAGAAGGTCACGTACTTTGGTGCAGTCGAGGCGGGTGCTTTCAAGCAAGAAGGTGACCATGAGCCGGTGCGTATGACCGCGGAATTTACTGGATCAGTCCCAGTGGTAGTGAGTCATAACAAGATGGAAGACGAACTGAAGGAATACCTATCCCGTATCGGTGAATATACGATGATGGAAGTTGGCTCGTCGATTAAGTTTTGCCTGGTGGCCGAGGGTACGGCGGCAGTCTATCCGCGCTTTTACGGCAGCTATCTATGGGATACGGCTGCAGCAGACGCGATCCTGCGCGCAGCCGGTGGAATGATAACGGACGACAAAGGCCAGGAGCTGACCTACGATCCGGAACATAGTCTACAAAATCCCTATCTTATAGCGAGCGCCAAAAACTGGCATCCCGAAGCCGCCAGCCGCTAACTAATCATCGTGCGTCCTGGTGTGCGCAGGCGGCAATGCGATATGGTATAGTCGGTGTTATGGCAAAAATTCTCATTTCTGGCATACCGGGCACCGGTAAGACAACCGTTGCCGAACACTTGGCCGAACATTTCGGGTACACCCATATCGATATGGAAGCGGAGAGTTTTAGAGCTCGCCGTGAACTGGAAGAGGACGCGCAAGCATTTCTTGGAAGGTTGGCGCCTGCAGATAAACTCGTGTTGAGCTGGGGATTCGGGCCGTATATGGATAGGCCATCAGTAGAAAAAGTGCTCGCCGCCGGGTACAAAATGGTATGGCTGGACGGAGATCACGTTACTACATTACGCAACTTCCTAACCCGTGAGCGTAACGACCGGCATAAAGAAGCGGACTACTATGGCCAGATGCAGATGATATTGGCGACCGAGGTAGCGGAACGGCTCCGCCCCATACGGGTCGACCCTTTTAAGGGTGACGAATTCCGCCCGGTCGAAGACATTGCAGCAGAAATTATACGCAAAGTTGAAAGCGACGTGTAGCAAGAGGCGGGTGTTCCCTAGGGCCTTCTGCGACTTGGCTACCCAATCAGCTCTAGTAGATAACGACCGTAGCCGGACTTGTTGAGTGGCTCGGCGAGTTCGCGGAGCTGGTCGGCCGTAATGTAGCCTTCCTGGTAGGCGACTTCTTCGATGCAGCCGATCTTGAAGCCGGTGCGTTTCTCGATAACTTCAACGAACTGCGACGCGTCGTTCATAGAGCTAAACGTGCCGGTGTCGAGCCAGGCCGAACCGCGGCCCATGGTCTGGACCTTCAGCTTGCCACGTTGCAAATACGCATCCAGTACTGAGGTGATTTCAATCTCGCCACGAGCGCTCGGTTGGCAGTGCTTTGCGATTTCGACGACCTCATTATCACAGAAATATAGTCCGGCGTTGGCGTAATTTGATTTAGGATGCTCAGGTTTTTCTTCAATGGATATGACCCGCTTGTCCTTGTCGAACTCGTACACGCCATAAGCTCTCGGGTCGGAAACTTGATACGCAAAGCCGATAGCGCCATCAGGATTCGTACAACGCTTCAAGCTGTTGCCGAACCCGTGCCCGTAAAAGATGTTGTCTCCTAAGACCATGGCGACTTTGTCGGTACCGATGAAGGATTCCCCTATGGTGTAGGCTTGGGCGAGGCCGCCCGGATGTGGCTGCACCGCATACTCGAATCGGCAGCCGAGCTGCGAGCCGTCCCCGAGCAGGCGTTGAAATGCGTCGGAATCCTCCGGGGTGGTAATAATAAGAATTTCCTGGATACCCGCCATCATCAGCGTACTGAGCGGGTAATAAATCATCGGCTTGTCGTAAATCGGCATCAGCTGTTTGGATATACCTTTAGTAATAGGGTAGAGCCGCGTACCGGAACCGCCAGCTAAAATAATTCCCTTCATGATTGTTGCTCCTTTTCAAATAGCTCTACGGCCTTATCAATAAATGTTCGTTGGGACGCTACTAAATCTTCGGGCAATTGCTCGGAAGGGCGCCATTCGCCCGTTGGGGCGACGGTTCCCGTCAAGTCTACGTAGAGTACTGCCGCAAATTCGGTGCCCCGGTTAGATCGGTGAAGCTTCACATCTACGAAAACGGGCTCGTTTTCAGGCTGAGTCAGTAACTCTTCACTGTAGAGGCGCGATAATGGCACACTGAATCCATCACTGACATCAGTAGCCCTCACTACGGTGCCGGGAGTATGTAGAGCGTTTGGCCAGTTTGGATCATCCGCGGCACGCCTGAATAGAAGTACTTCAGTCTGGCCGTTATGTTTTCTCAGCGGCACCAGCTCGATGATTGGCATAGCGCAGAGCCTCGTTATCTCTAAAAATAGCTCAACCGGAAGGAAACCTGGCTCCAGGCGGCGTAGTACGGTCGCCGCTAGGGAGATCTCCTGCTCAGAAGGCGCTGAAGCGGATGATCCGCTCATCCTTGCTCCTTTGGTTTGGCCTGTTCGGCGGTGATATAGTTATGTAATTCTTCGCGCCAGTCCGACGGGGTAAAGCCGGCGGCTTTAATCTTCGAAAGGTCAAAGTAGCTTTTAAGCGGGCGTGGGGCGACGTGTGGCTTGCTCTTGAAATACTCTTCGGTTGTCGTGTCGGTGACAGAAAGGTCTTCGCGGCCGAGCTCTTTGAAAATGAGCCGGGTGATGTCAGCCCACGACGCCGGATCGCCGTCATTCGTCAAATTGTAGATACCGAAGGGGGCTTGCGTCCGGAGTAGATGGTCAATGCCTTCGACAAGCGTCGGTGTAAACGTCAGGCGGGTGATCTGGTCATTTACTACGGTTGGTGCAATGTTTTTCTCAGAGAGTCCTTCCATAATGCGCACGAAATTGTGTCCCTCGCCGATGAGCGCCTGGATCCGGAAGATATAGTGTTGGGGCGTGATGCTCACTGCTATATCGCCGGCGGCTTTGGTTTGCGCGTAGACGCCGAGCGGTGCCACGTCTTCGCTTTCGGTGTGGTTGTCGCGGGTACCATCAAACACGTAATCGCTCGATATATGTACTAGTGTCATACCATGTTCGGTAGCTACCTTACTAAGATAGCCGGGACCGGAGGCGTTGATCTTCCATGCGAGCGGCCGCCCTTCCTCTGTCTCGGCGCCATCCACGTTCGTATAGGCAGCGGCATTAATAATGACCTTTACCTTGGACCAATCGTAGCTGCTGACGACTTCCCAGTCAGTCATATCGAATTGATCCCGGTCTACGGCTATAGCGCCCGGGTACTTTGCTTGCAGCGCCTGGCCGAGTTGTCCGTTCGAACCGATAATAAGAATCTCTGAGTCGTTCACTTTAAACCTCCACTGGTGTTATTTGGCTTAGCGGCGGATGCGCGATATCTTTTTCCGAAATAATCGCCTGCTCTTTCGGAATGGGCCAGCTGATGCCGACAGCCGGGTCAAAGGCATTCACCATGGTGTACTTGGCATCCGGTGACCAATGAGCGTTCACTAGGTATGTGTAGACGACATTTTCTTCAAGCGTCTGGTAGCCGTTGGCAACACCGCGTGGTACAAACACAGCCCGGCCGGGGTTGAGCTCCATGGTGTGCGTTTTGCCGAAGCTCGGCCCTTTGCGGACGTCGACCCAGGCGCAAAAGACCCGGCCGTTGGCGAGCGAAATGAACTTCTCCCACGGCTCGGCATGCAAACCTCGGGTCACGCCTTTTTCGACATTAAACGAAAAGTTGTTTTGTACGATTTCGAATCTTGGCAATCCCAACGCTTCCATCTTTTCTTTCTGGTAGTTTTCCTTGAACCAGCCGCGGTGGTCGCCACGCACGTCCAGCTCAACTTCGAACAAGCCCGGAATGGGCGATTCGGTTACTTTGAGCTCGTTATAGTTATTGGGGTCAAACATTATTTTCTCCTTTCAATAGGGAATAATTGCCGTAGGGCTAGAACGCCGTTGCGAATATCCGAAGCGGACAGACGGCTGAGATTGAGGGCATGTAGGTCGTACCAATCGACAGCTCCCACCTCGTCTATCGGCTGCGGTTTTACTCCGGCGTGTAGGCGGCCCCAGAAGCCGATGCATGCCATGGGAACGACCTCCCCACCGAACGGATACTCGACATACCCTTCTGACAGATATTGTAATGGCTCGTAGTCATCCGATGTAATACCGAGTTCTTCTTTGAGCTCGCGGTGTGCAGCATCAATAAACGACTCCTTGCCATCTAAGAATCCGCCGGGCCCATCGAGCATCCCCTTGAACGGCTCTCGATCCCGCGTAGTCAGTAGTACCTGTCGGTTGTCGTCCGATACGAAAAATACTGCCACACCCGGGGAGCTATTCAGATAAATAGTGTGCCCGTTATCGCAATGGAACGCATGTCCGTCGTCAGACTGAAGTGGCCCACCACAGCGACGGCAGAAGTTCATTTCCATTGCTTACTGCCCCTGCTTTGCGTAAGCGGCTTCGACTTCGACTTTTTGGGCTTCCCACCAGCTGCGATTTTCGGTGTACCAGTCAATCATATCTTTGATACCACCCTCCCAGCCAAGCTTTGGTTGCCAATCGAGTTCAGTACGGAGCTTAGTCCAGTCGATAGCGTAGCGGCGGTCATGGCCAGGGCGATCATTGACGCGGTCGTACCAATCTTTTGGCTTGCCCATCAATCCTAGAATAGTTTCAACCACCTCATTGTTGTTCTTCTCCCCGTTGGCGCCGATCATGTATGTCTCGCCAGATTTACCTTTTTCGATGATGGTGAGCACAGCGTCGTTATGATCGTTGACGTGTATCCAATCGCGGACATTCAGGCCGTCGCCGTATACTTTCGGTTTGATGCCGCTGAGTACGTTAGTGATTTGACGAGGGATGAACTTTTCGATGTGCATGTAGGGGCCGTAGTTGTTCGAGCAGTTCGAAATGGTGGCATGGATGCCGAAACTGCGCACCCAGGCGCGGACGATGAGATCGGAGCTGGCTTTGGAGGAAGAGTAGGGGCTGGAAGGATTGTACGGAGTCGTCTCAGTAAACTTGTTCGGATCGTCAAGCGCCAGATCGCCGAATACCTCGTCAGTGCTAATGTGGTGCAGGCGTTTGCCATGTTTCCGGACTGCTTCCAAAATGCGGTAAGTGCCAATGAAATTGGTGTACATGAACGGTTCGGGATTACGCAAGCTGTTATCGTTGTGGCTTTCGGCTGCAAAGTGTACGACAACATCAGTGTCAGCTACGAGCTTGTCCATGAGTTCAGCGTCGCAGATATTGCCTTCCACGAATTTGATCTTATCCATTACCGGTGTCAAGTTTTCTTTATTACCGGCGTAAGTGAGGGCATCCACTACGGTAAGTTCGTATTCGGGCCGGTTTTTGACGGTATAGTGCACGAAGTTACCGCCGATGAATCCTGCGCCACCGGTTACAAGCATTTTCATAGTTCTTCCTCCTTGATTGTATTGTACTGGTTCGAATTATGTTGCCAGCGCCAGGTGGCTCCATGGCCCTCGTCCGGACTGCGCTCTAGTCTCTGGTCCAATTTGTTGGCTCTCAGACCCGCACTGACCGTAGTAACTGTGCCCCTCATACCGTCCCTACCTTCAGTGTGACAACAAGCGGCAAATGGTCTGACACGTCAACGTCCGGGCACGCTTTTTCAACCACGGTAATATCGGGGCTGACATACATCAGGTCTACCGCAGCCGTGGCATAGCCCGGGTTGGTCTTACGACGCATATTAAAGGTGCTTTTCAGCTCCTTACCAAAAACATTCGTAAGGTGTGCTTCGAGGTTACGCATCGCTTGGTTTGTCGGCTTAGCGTTAGTGTCACCGGCAAGGATGACGTGCTGCTTTCCCTTTGTCTGCGCTACCATGACCTTGCTCATATTCTGGCGTTGTTCGCTGTAACGATCGCCATCCAGATCCCATACCCCTTGCAGGTTGTAGACATTGAGCTCATAGCCGTTGGCATCTATGACAACGTGCTGTAAGTTGCGTGGCCGAGCAGGGTACTGGCTTGGGTCGTACGGGTCACTTTCGCCGTAGGGATTGTTGAAAAAATGCACATCACTCGAAGCTATGGGGAATCGCGACATAACGAGATTCCCTTCCTGTATCTTGCCGACCTGAAGCTTCTCAAGAGCCACGGGTGCAAAGTTATAGTGCGGATAGTCCAGCTCGGCGGTCAATTTCTCAAGTATACGGTAGCACTCGGCCAACGCTGGATCGGGGTCATGGTACACTTCTTGCAATAACAGGATATCGGCGTTTTGCTCTTTCAAAAACTGTATGCTGGCAGGCAGCAAGTTGCCGTGCCATAGGTTCAGACAAACACACGTAAACTGCATCGTCGAACCTATTCCGTAATTAGCTTGCTGACTTTTTCGACGAGCTGATCAAGGCGGTCTTGGCTGCGTGCTTCGGCATTCAGGCGTATGACCGGCTCGGTGTTGCTCGCACGGACATTGAACCAGCTGCCATCGGTGAACTCGACAGTCAAACCGTCCAACTCACTCTGGTGCTCATCTTTGAACTGCTCGCGTAATGCCGCGAATGCTGATGCTTTATCCTCAACCTCAAAGTTGGTCTCGCCGATTACATGGTACAGGTGGTATTCATCGACTAGTTCGCTGAGCTTCTTGCCGCTATCGCTGATAGCCTGCATTGCTACCAGTGCTGCAATGAGCCCGCTGTCGGCGTCATCGTTTTCTTTAAAATAGAAGTGTCCGGATCCTTCGCCGCCAAACGGTGCCCCGATCTCACGCATTTTAGCACCTACATATACGCGCCCAACTGGCGTCACCGCAATCTTACCGCCCCACTTGGCGACCAACTTATCGATCGCATGGCTCATCCGAACGTCACGGACGATCGTGGCTCCCGGGTACTTTTCCAGGTAGCTTTTAGCCATGATACTCATGAGATCACTGCCCGATACGATGCGTCCTTTGTCGTCCACAAAGCCAGCCCGGTCGCCATCGCCATCAAACGCGACACCGAAGTCCAGCTCTAAGTCCCTGATCTTTTTAATGAGGTCCTGCATGTTTGCAGGGTTCATCGGGTTGGCTTCGTGATTCGGGAACGTGCCGTCAAGATCAAAGTACATTTCCTCGGCTTGTAGGGGTAGCTTAGGTAAGATATGGGGCAAAATAGCACCAGCCATGCCATTGCCGGCGTCTATGGCAATCCGATAAGGTTTAAGGTTAGGACAGAATTTCAGACAATGCTCAATCCATGCTTCGGTGATGCTATGTTGCTCCAGATTGCCCGGTTGTGAGGACGGAGCATTAAATTGGCTACTGAGCGCCGCATCACGGATTTTATCTAAGCCTGCGTTAAGTCCGACGGCTATTACATGGTCGCGGTATAGTTTAATCCCGTTGTATGCGCCCGGATTGTGGCTGGCAGTAACAACGGCACCTCCGGCCAGCTCAAGCTTGCCGACCGCAAAATATATCATGTCACTGGCAACTTCGCCGATGTCGAGTACGTCGCGGCCTTGCATACGCAGACCCTGGATCAGGGCATCGGCAAGTTCACCGGAATCAGGGCGCATATCGCGGCCGACGGCAACTTTCCCTTGCATCGGTAGCCAATCGGCAAAGGCCTTGCCGATAGCCTCCGACACTTCAGGTGTGAGTTCTGAGCCTACCTTACCACGTACATCGTACGCCTTGAATATATGAGAAAGATTGTTAGCATCCACGGGGATAACTCCTTTGCTTACGTTTCTGCTAGGCAACCAATGCTCCAAGCATTAGTTGCCCTTACGATAGCCCGCGCAATCGCTCGTGTCAAATCGCTCATTTTGCTACAGATAACGTGTACTAGCGTCGTCGGCAAGTACCTTCTGGATGTCTTTGATCTGTTCCATTTTATTCCGGGGAATGACCAGCAGAACATCCTCCGTATCAATAACGACCATGTCCTCAACACCGGCGAGCGCAATAAGTTTATCCGGATTGCTGCTCTTGATGAGCGAGCCAGAAGCATGTATCGTCACCGCTCTACCGTCGGCACAGTTTTCACCTTCGCCCACGCAAAAATCGTACACGGATCCCCAGGTGCCGATGTCGGTCCACTTGTAGGGTACCAAAATAATATAGCCATCCTTCATGATATGCTTCGTAACCTCTTCGGTGGCGCCTTTTTCCATGCCTGCGTAGATTTTCTCTATTTCTGTGTCCTCGCCGGGCTTATCAAAGGCGTCCCGCATGCGCATCAGCGCTTTATACCAATCGGGTCGGTATTGCTTGTACGCGTCGAGCATCAGATCGGGATACCAGCAGGAGTGGTTGCAGTGCATGACAATATGAAAGTTTTCGTTAAGCTGCTTCGTTTCGCGGTAGCTGCTTTTGCGGCCGAGGAATTCAGTGACTTCATACACTTCTTGTTTGGAACCCGCATGAATCTTTTCGCCAAGCTGCAGGTAATCGACCCCCAGGTTTGGCTCGGTGGCTTTGATACCGCCGGATATGAATTTTTTATCGCGTACCACGAGCTTCTCGGCATCTTTGATCATTTGTAGAAATGCAGCCTCTGGCCTACGAACGCAGTCCGCCTGTACGACAAAAAACGGCTCGTCTGGGTGCAGTACGCTCAAGCGTAAGAATGCAAGCCCTTCGGCCGGGCCACGATCTTTGGCAACATCAGGCTCAACGATGTAGTTGCACAACGGTATCTGCGGCGATTGTTCAGACACGTACTTGATAAACTTGCGCTTCGTAGAAATGTAGATATCTTCCGGCGCGAATGCCGTAAGCAACGTTCGGATTGTTTCGGCGTACGATGACGTTTGGCCGATGATCGGCTGGAACTGTTTGGGTTTATCTTGACGGGAATACGGCCATAATTTGGTGCCTTGGCCGCCGGCAGTAACGATAATCTTCATGCCCCTTCAGTATAACGCACCTGAGTGCTCGGAGTGGTCATAGGGACAATTAATGATTACTATAGAAACGTATGCATATTCTCATAACTGGCGGCGCAGGCTATATCGGTAGCGTCATGACGCGCTTTCTGCGAGATGCGGGCCATGCAGTAACGGTGTTGGACAATCTGAGCGAAGGGCATAGAGATGCGGTTCCGGAGTCGGTCCCCTTCATCGAAGCGGATATCAGTACCATTGCAGCGGTTATCAGGCCGGAAGACCATATTGATGCGATCGTCCATCTTGCAGCGTACATCGCGGCCGGTGAGTCTATGACCGAGCCAGAGAAGTATTGGCATAACAATACGGTCGGTACCTTGCGGATGCTGGACGGGTTGCGGCAACTGGGAATTAAGAAACTGGTCTTTGCATCGACCGCGGCGACCTACGGCAATCCGGACACAATTCCGATTACCGAAGACATGCCTACCAAGCCGACGAATACGTACGGTATGACAAAGCTTGCCATGGATATGGCAATCACCAGTGAATGTATCGCGCACAGTATGGCGGCGACGAGTCTGCGTTTCTTCAACGTGGCCGGCGCATATAAAGATGCTGGTGAGCGTCATAAAAACGAAACGCATATTATTCCAATCGCGTTCGATGTGCTTGCGGGTAAGCGTAAAGATTTTACGCTTTATGGTAATGATTATCCTACGCCAGACGGCACGTGTATTCGGGATTATATCCATGTAGCCGATCTGGCAAAGGCCGCACGCTTAGCGCTCGATACATTGGAGCCGGGCAAACATGCGATATACAACCTAGGCAACGGAAAAGGCTTCTCCAATCAGCAAGTCATCGAGGCGATTGAAAGAGTTACCAACAAGAAGTTGTCCGTCGTGATGGGGCGCCGCCGCGAGGGCGATCCGGCGGTCCTTGTCGCATCCAGCGAAAAAGCCAAAGTCGAACTCGGCTGGGAACCCGACACGCCCGAGCTCGACCAAATTATCAACGATGCCTGGCAATTCTACCAGGCCTACGTACTCACTACTCGACCGTGACAGACTTGGCCAGGTTGCGGGGGCGGTCGACGTTTAGTTTTTTGCCAACGGCGATGTAGTAGGAGAAAAGCTGCATGACAATGGCGACGAGGATGACTTGCGTTTGTGGCAATGATTCGGGAATGTAGATTACGTCATCGGCAAGCTTCTTGATTGCCGTATTGCCCTCTGTGGCAATAGCTATGACTCGGCCGTTGCGCGCCTTGATTTCCTCTATGTTTGAATATGTCTTTTCAAGCAGTGAAGAGTTGGTAGCAATAGCGAAGGTCGGGAAATTCTCATCGATCATTGCCAGCGGGCCGTGCTTCATCTCACCTGCGGCGTAGCCTTCGGCATGAATGTAGGAGACTTCTTTGAGCTTCAGCGCTCCTTCCAGCGCACACGGGAAGTTGTAATGGCGGCCGATGAATAGGAAGTCGCGGGAGTTCTGGTATTTCTTGGCGATCTTCTCTATTGCCTCCGCTTGCTTGAGTACGACCTCGGCTTTAGCTGGTAAATTATCGAGTTCTTGCAGCAGGGGTTTAAATTGGTTGCTCCGTCCTTCGTTTAATCGCAGAGCCATGAGCAGTAGTACGGTTACTTGGGCGATGAAGGCTTTTGTGCTTGCGACCGCTTGCTCCGGACCGGCGTGGCAGTATACGCCCGCATCAGTCATGCGCGCGATGGTCGAACCGACAGCGTTGACGACGCCGAGACGAAGTACGCCGTAGTCTTCAACTTTCTTAAGCGCGGCAATGGTATCGGCAGTCTCGCCGGATTGGGAAATGGCGAGCAGAGCGGTACTACGCGAAAAGGGTTCGTCGCGGTATTTGAACTCGCTGGCGAATTGGACTTCGACTGGAATGCCGGCCAGTTCTTCAATAAGATATTCCCCTACTAAACCGGCATAGTATGAGGTGCCGCAGGCTACGATGACGATGCGGTCGATGTAGGTGAGCTGGCTCATGACATTGTCCAGGCCACCAAGCTTCACGGTGTTGCTGTCCGTTTTGACTCGGCCAAGCGTTGCGGCTCGAATGGTCTGTGGCGTTTCATATATCTCTTTGAGCATGAAGTTCGGGTACTGGCCCAGCTGCGCCTGGTCAACGTCGAAGTCAAGACGCTCTGCCTTGCGTAAGACTTTCTCAGATTTTTTCAAATCTTTCAGCTCGTAAGATTCCGGTGTGATGACCGCGAGCTCGTTGTCCTGCAGAAACACAACTTCCTTAGTGTGCTCCATGATGGCTGTCGGGTCGGATGCAATGACGAACTCATCTTTGCCGACGCCCAGCACGAGTGGGCTGGAGAGTCGCGCAACGAAGAGCTTATCGGGTTCGTAGGTGGTTATGGCGCCAATCGCGTATGCGCCGCGCAAATCCTGCAACGTTTTCTCAAGCGCCTGCTCGAAACTTTTCGACTCGCGGTAATAAAAGTCGATGAGATGTGGAATGACTTCCGTGTCGGTATCCGAGACGAACTCGTACCCCTCCTTTTTGAGGCCTTCCTTCAACTCGACATAGTTCTCGATAATGCCGTTGTGTACGACGAAAATGTTCTGGTCCTGGTTGGTGTGTGGGTGGGCGTTAAACATGGTCGGCGATCCATGTGTTGCCCAGCGGGTGTGGCCGATGGCAATCGTACCGTCGGGTGCATTGGTCTCCGTTAGTGCGGCAGCTAATCCTTCGACCCGCCCGACTTGTTTGACGATTCGCCCTTGTCTGTCATCATCGAGTACAGCGATGCCTGCGGAGTCGTAGCCGCGGTATTCAAGCGCTCGTAAGCCGCCAAGCACAATGTCACAAGCTTGTCGTTTGCCAATGTAGCCGACTATACCGCACATGACGTCAAATATAGCACCTATATGCTCAAGAACAAACTCGTTGTAGAAATTCTTCCATTTGGAGGGTAAAGCTCTCGGTGGAAAATTGTCGGGCGTGTTCGGTGAGTACATTCGGCTCGTATGCCTTGGCGCTGAATTTCTGCAGTGCGCTTATGAGTGATTCCGTAGTTTGCGAGTCGAAGAATTCGCCGGTTTTGCCGGGAATGACGTAGTCGAGGGCTCCACCGGCTTTGTAGGCGATGACGGGCGTGCCGGCAGCCAAGGCTTCGACGGGGGCGATGCCGGAGTCGTCAAAGCTGGCAAACAGAAATGCTTCGGCACTTGCAAGCTGCGCGGGCATATCTTCATCGCTGATGCGGTTGTGATTGGCTTTATTGAAAAATACAACGCTCGGTCCGGCCAGGGATTGCAACCGTGCGTAATCAGGACCGTCGCCAATAACCTTGAGCTGCAGCCCGAGCTTGGTGCAAGCCTCGACAATAATATCGACGCGTTTTGCGGTGGCTAGCCGACCCATGGTTACGAATCCGGCGCGTTTGACCTTTGGCGCTTTGGCAAATCGTGCGACGTCGACCGGCGGATGGATGACGACCGAATCGCGGCCGTAATATTTTTTAATGTCAGCTTGGATGTGTGTGGAATTGGCGATGAAATAATCCGGCCGTTTGCTGGCACGCAAATCCCAGCGCCGCAACGGGCCTACGAGTAACCTCAGCCCAATCCGGGCCAGCGGGTCAAATACACCGAACCCCGGATGCTTCAGGTAATGATCATAATGCCGCCAGTAGAAGTGCGTCGGTGTGTGACAATAACAGACGTGCGTCGTACCCTTCGGCACGCGGATACCCTTCGCCTCGCCATTGCCTGAACTACTAATAACCAGGTCGTATCCCGAGAAGTCCACATGGGTAAACCACCAAATCCTGAGTACTGGCAGAAACTTTCGGAGTTTGCCGAGGTGCTGCAGCCAGCCGGTGACGACTTTGCCATCAAGCTTCTGACGCCATTCGTCCGTGCAGTACGAGGTATAAATCGGCGCGTCAGGGAACATTCTGTGCAACTCGTACACGACGCGCTCGGCGCCGCCGCCAATGAGCCAATCGTGCACGATGGCGACTTTGAGCGACGAAAGATTTCGACTACTCACTACCCGCGCCCTACTTGTCATATTCATGGGTCACAAAGGATTTGAACGTCTTGAGCAAAATGACAATGTCGAGCCAGAATGTCCAATTTTGGGCGTAGTACAAGTCCAGTTTGCGACGCTCTTCTACCGGAATGTTGTTACGCCCGGAAACCTGCGCCAGGCCGGTCATACCGGATTTGACGCTGAGGATAGTGTGCCGTTTCTTGTATTCGGCAAGTTCTACGGGCACGAGTGCGCGCGGCCCCACGAGACTCAGTTCGCCGCGAAATACATTGAAAAGTTGTGGAATCTCATCCAGGCTGGAGGACCGCAGAAACCGGCCTATGCGCGTAATACGCGGATCGTTGGGCAGATAGTTGCCATTAGCACGGTACTCCTTGGCTAGTTCAGGCTTACCCAGCAAAGCGAAGTCGTCTTCTTGCGTCCCTTTGCCGAACTTTGCGCCCATGGTGCGGAACTTGAATGCATGAAACTCTTGGTTAAAGCGGGTGAGCCTGACCTGGCGGAAGAAGACAGGCCCTCCGTCTTCCAACTTTATGGAAATCGCAATCACGAGCATGAGTGGCGAAGTAACCAGGATTAACAGACTGCTGCCAATGAGATCGAACAAGCGCTTCACAATCCGACCCCAGCCGAACAGTGCTGTCTGGCGGACGGTTATAACCGGTGTGGAGCCGCGGAACAACTCCACATTTACATTGCCGACGAACAGTTCGGTGTTGCCGGGAACGAAGCGGTACGTTGCATGATGCTCCTGCGCGTAAGTGAGTATTTCGGCGTTGCGGGTCTCGTCCGCGTAGAGTTCGGTCTGAATAATGGTGTGCAAATCAGGGTTCGGGCATTCTTTCAAGAACTGGCTGAAAAACGCGTAAATTGGTATGTTGGTATGCCCGTTAACCGCGCGCTTACCGCCAACCACGCCGACGATCTTGTATCCGGACTGTCTGCTGTTGACGAGCGAGTCAACAAGATCGCGCGACATGTCGGTATTGCCGACGATAAGTACGCGGCTCAAACCTACCTCATATCCAAAGAGCCACCCGCGGACCAATCGTGCCAGATTGCGGAAGACGACCAGGAACACAAATGCCAATACGAACCCGTAAATCGGCACGAGCTTGGCCGGGAAGATCGGCTTAACACTCACGAAGTTCCAGAAAATCACGAATGTCAGCCCAATGAATGAGCCGACAAGCAATCGCGGTAGCTCACTGAAGCGTTTCTCGTAAATGTCGCTGTTGTAGAGTCCGAGCAACGCGAAGATCAGAATCCAGAACGGCAAGACCGCTAGGAATACCCCAACGTACGCATGCGCGGGAATCGGGTGGGCTACCGGTACATTGCTGGCCGAGCGCAGCCCGTAACCTCCGACGAATGCAGCGACGAGGGCCAGAAAGTCGCCGACCACAAGGCAAAAGTTATAAATCAGCGAAGCGTTCGATTTCATAGTAGTACTTGTATACTTGATTGTATCACTATGAGAACAGTTATAGCCTCGAAACTCAATGTGTTCGTCACTGCCGGTGTTGCCGCTATCCTCGTGCTTATTCCTTTCCATGCATTTCTTGCCGTGTGGGCGGCGAGCCTGCTCGGACACTACACGGCGTTCAGGCTCTGGAAGGAGTTTTTGCTCATACCGCTCTTTATTGCGGGGGTGTATCTCCTCTGTACTAATCGGGTGCTGTGGCGAGAAGCTAAAAATTCCTGGCTGCTGCGAGTAATGGCTGCGTATGTATTGTTGCAGTTTGGGTTGGGCGCAATCGCGTATATGCGACACGAGGTCAATGCCGCCGCTCTTGCCGAAGGGATTATAGAAGATACGCGGCTGATGGTCTTTTTCTGTATTGCCTGGATAGCTGCGGCAGGCTCGCCGTGGTTGCGGCACCATTGGCGGCAATCAGTACTTATTCCTGCGGCCGTAGTAGTGGCGTTCGGATTGCTACAGGCCTTTGTATTGCCAGCGAATTTTTTGAGCCATTTCGGCTATAGCTCCGCTACCATCAAGCCGTATGAACTCGTCGATCAGAATAGCCAGTTTGTGCGTGTGCAATCTACCTTACGTGGCGCTAATCCGCTCGGTGCATACCTGGTTATCATTAGTGCGGCGCTTATCGGGCTGGCACAAGCGAAACTTAGAGCAGGGAAGGTAAAAACTAAACAGTTTGCAATCCTCAGTATTCTAGGTATCGCATTGCTCGTGACGCTATATGTCACGTATTCCCGCAGTGCGTATATCGGCACTGCGCTGGCAATCTGCGGGATAGGATGGCTGAGTATCGGTGACGAACGTATGAAACGGTGGCTATTGGTAGCAGTGGCTGTCGTGTGTGTCTTCGTAGGGAGCGCGATGCTTTTGCTGCGACACAACACGACATTTGAAGATACATTCTTTCACACGAGCCAACTTTCGCATTCGCAGCATAGCTCGAACCAGAATCGTACTACAGCGCTTGAAAATGGCGTACATGATGTCATGCACGAGCCGCTCGGCCATGGCCCAGGCTCTGCCGGCCCAGCTTCGGTGCACAATAACCACCCGGCGCGCATTGCCGAAAACTATTTCCTGCAGGTTGGCCAAGAGACAGGATGGCTCGGCCTGGGATTGTTTATCGCGATAAACCTACTAGTCGCCAAAGCCCTTTGGCGTCGTCGGAGTGAGCATGATCCGCTTGCCATTGTATTGCTTGTCAGCCTTGCAGGCATCACCGTAATTAACATGCTCTCGCACGCATGGGCTGACGACACACTTGCATATGTATGGTGGGGGTTGGCGGGCATTACGCTTGCGCCTATAATGCAAACAAAAGCTGAACAAGTACATGGCCGTCAGAAAAAACCAGCATCCAAACCTGCATCGTAGAATAGTCCAATTCGTCCAATACTTGGTTAGTGGGGGTGTATATTTCTGGACCGGCTATGCGACGTTTTTCGTCCTGTATTCCGTGCTGCACTGGAGCTTATGGTGGGCGAAGATCAGTGCGGACGTGGCGGGCTGGACGGTAAATTACGGCTTACAGCGGTACTGGGTATTTTCGCATCCGAAGTTAGCGGAGCATCAGTTGCGAGTCACCAGCCGTTACATAGTTATTACGCTCGTCGACTTTTTGCTGGATTATGTAATTGTGCGTGAGTTGAAACTGGCCGGCATTACGCCGTATATCGGCCAGTTCGTTTCGGCGGGCTTCTTTACCATCTGGAATTATGTCTGGTACCGCTGGTGGGTGTTTCCTGAAGGGCAGCATGCGCAGTCGTCTGCCGCGGCCGTCGTCTCGAGCGACAATAATGTTCCGTCTATTCCAGGCAAGTTACATAGGAGGAAAATAGTATGAATGAGTCTGTTCGTCCAACCAAAAAGCAGCGTGAGTTGCTCGCCTTCATTGAGGAATTTATCGGAGCGCATGGCTACAGTCCGAGTTACCGGGAAATCATGTCGGGCTTGCGATACAACTCAGTTGCAACGGTCGCGCTGCATGTAAATAGCCTCATTAAGCGGGGGCACCTGCGCAAACGCGACCACTCGGCGCGCTCACTTGAGCTTGCGCACCCGTCCGACCTGCAAGCTATCAAGTCTAACGAAATAAAACCGGGTGAGGAGAAGTGGCTCGTTGAGAAAATTGAACACGCTTTTCAGGAGATGGAAAACCTGGGAGCTGAGTTGGCTGAAACGGGTATTGACCATTTGTATGTCTTGGTCGGCGCGTTAAAAATCCTTGGTCTTGACGGAGCGGCGCAGAGTTTTATTCCCCGCCTCAGCGCACTAAAAAAGCGGGCAAGAGCATAGAGTATAATCAGTTTCTAGAAGGGTAGGCAGAATGGACAGTTATCGGCTAGGGAAGCGACGGAGCAGTCATCGCAAGCGAAATATAGTGATCGCGGCTGTCTTCCTCTTACTCATACTCGCCGGTACCGTATGGGTTAACTTGTACTTGCGCTCAGACACGGTCATCGATCCGCCGCCGCCAGCGTATACGACACGCGTCGTCGCAAGTGACGAGGGAACAAAATCGTTTACTGAAGGCATTTTCTCCTTGAGTCTGCCGAAGGATTGGGTATTTGTGGACCACAAAACCGCCCCTTATAATGTATATAGTTGGCACAATACCAAAACCAACCCCGGCATACAGCAGCTACAAGTATATATAGACACTATACCGAAAAGCCTTGCCGTGAATCGCGTACTGCCCGTGCAGAGCGAGGGCAATCGGGTGATCCCGACTACGGTGTCTGACAACTGTTCGGATTTTACCGGCAGCAAATCCTCTGGTTCTACGACTACGTTGGCGAAATGGGGCGGCATCAATTTTCTCTGTGACTTAGGGAACTATGAGCGTGACGTCGTTGGCACTAGTTCGAGCGACGGGGTTAACGTTGTCAACCTTACCGGCGCCTCTGGTACGCACAAGATTTTCTTTACGTACACGGACAACGGCATGACGCCTGATTTCACAATTTTTACTGATGCCATCCAGGGCTTCCGGCTGAAGTAGTAGGCGAAAAGTCTATGTAAAAACTACTATATCTAGCGTGTGCTTATGCTGTTACAGTACTACATAGCTGTAAGGAAAAGAACAGCCGGAGCAACGGATTCATTCCGATGCCCGCGCGATGAGAAAAGCCATAGGTTTGTCTCATTTTTACTAACAATCGAACCGGAATCAGGGTGCAATTCCCTAGCTGTGCCGCAACTGTTATAGCCAGATACGGTTTATAAGTCTCTCGAGCAGGAGCAAAGCGTATTGCTGCTGACCCCTCGCTCGAAGAAAGCGAGGGTATTTATTATGAGCCGTCCAGCTCTACGAAAAGCAAAAATCATACTACTGGCGGCGGTTATCGCACTGGGCGCGGGACTCGGTACATGGGCGTATGTTGGCAATCTGCCGAACCACAAAGTAAGCCTGGTTACGACCGCGAAGCACCAGACCACACAAATTAGCTACCAGGGCCAGAGTGGCATCAACGCATTAGCGCTACTGAAGAAGCACGCGCAGGTCACCACCAAGCACTACTCGTTTGGGGATATGGTGACGTCGATTGACGGTACGACCGGTAATGGACCGAAATACTGGACATTCTATCTTAATGGCAAAGAAGCAAGCGTTGGTGCTGGCTCGTATGTAACCAAGAGCAGCGATCACATAACCTGGAAGCTGCAATGATGGGCACCAACGCGCGGGCATACAATGTAGGTATTGTGCTCTGTCTCATCGCGCTAGCGGTCAGCTTGCGCCTGCTGCCGCATCCGGCAAACTTTGCACCAGTTGCAGCAGTTGCCATTTTCGGCGGCGCTACACTGCCGCGCCGGTTGGCTGTATGGCTGCCGGTAGTTATCATGGCGCTATCGGATGTATTTATCGGTTTCTATGACTATCGGGTCATGCTGGTGGTGTGGAGTAGCTACCTGGCCATCGCATTTGCGAGCAGCCGTTGGCTGCGGCAAATTAAAATCAAGAACGGTGTATTGCTCACAATTTCCGGGTCTCTGTTCTTCTTTCTGACGACCAACTTCGCCGTCTGGCTGTGGGGCGGCATGTATGCGCATAGTTGGGCTGGCTTAAGCCAGTGCTATGGTATGGCACTGCCGTTCTTCCGGAGCACCTTATTGAGTGACGTATTCTACACGGCTGTGCTGTTTGGCTTGTATGCTTACGCGCTGCGTATCGCCGACAAAAGAGTAATTTCTGCCACGGACTGATCACCGATAAGTGCTAAGATATGATCTCTCTGGCCGAAGCGCAGATTATCACCGACGAACGACTACAGCATCCGTATTTGCATGTCGTAGCTGATGATGAGTTCGCAGAGTACCCTGAGGCCTTCAGCGAACAACCACTTGAGTCGGGTTGGGTTGGCGAGGAGGCTTGTGAATACCCAGGGCTGTACACCGTACCAGACTCCGACGAGCTTGAGGAACCGGATGTCTATTTGGCTCGTGAGGCATCACATGAACGCTTTACCCAAGCCCGCTTCAAGCGCTGGCTCGGTTCGCTTTCCTTTCGACGGACGGTTGAAGTAAAAAGCACGCAAGAATCGGTCGACGACACAAACCTGTTGGAAAAGATCCGGGAGGCTAAAGCCGGCTCGGCCGAAGCGCTGGGGATGGTTGGTATTAATGTTAGTACTGCCGTTACCGAAGCATGTTTCAAAGACCGTCATGTGACAGAGGTAACGCTGGAGGTCGGTGATGATGGTGAGCTTTTTCAGTTCGGCCAATCCATGCTAGGCGTACATGCGAATGCGTTGACGATGCGTCCCGGCCGCCATTCAATCCTGCAGGAGATTACACACATAGAGGCGCTGAATGGTCATCGAATCAAGGACGGGCTGCAAGCCGGCGTTCTCGATGATCATTGGTTGCTCGTGCCGTCGATTGTGCCGAATGGGGTTCCCGAGGGCGATCTGGGGCATAAGGGCGATGGCTACTTCCTCGACAGTCTGACGTTCGTCCTACAGGCGACCACGAAGCAGTCCACAGGAGAGGTTATTACGCAGTCGGGTTTTATGGCGGGCGTGGAAGCGGATGAAAACGCTAGCTTCGAAGAGCTTATCAGCAGGCGCTATGACATCAGGGCACTTGCTAGAATCTACGAACAACTCGGTCAGGAGCCGCCCAGCACTGCGGCCGGTTTCCTGGACGGCGGCTTATATATTCCAAAGTCATTGATGCCGAATGGTGTAATCGACTTCATGCGCTGGTGCGACGAGGCTACCGACGAGTTATTTGGCCGCGACATGGAACGCCAGCCAGAAGAGTACGCGGCGATAATTGAAGAGTCAAAACAGCGAGAAGCCAGTCTTGCGGACGTACGCCAGCATGTCATCGACGACTTACTTGCAGCGGCCGACGTACTAGAAGCGCCGATGGATGCCGTACGGCTGATGTGGGAGTTGGTGAAGAAGTATACCGTTGATGCGTCGTTCAGTAACACATATATTGACCCGCGTGTCTTCGGGGCTGAAGCTGCAGGATATATTTGCCAAGTTCGCCAAGACATCAAAAGCGGTGTTGACCCAGCTCTCATTGAAGAGAATAAGCAAAGAGCGCAGGAGACGGCGGTTGTAAGTGGCTGTGGTGGTGGCGCGTCATCTAAATCAGATAGTGGTGGCACGCAGGCTGGCGGCGAGGGTAATGCTGCAGGCGGCACTGAGGTTCTAAAGTGTGTTACCTGCCCATTTTGCAAGAAGCAAGTCGACGCAATCGTTAAGCATGAAAAAGACGCAAAGGTAATAAGCTGTCCGAAGTGCAAGGTGTCAAAGCGGTACAAGAAATAAAAACATGCGATAATTATAAGTAATGAAGAGGGCTATCTATGAGTGGCACTGATCAGGAATTCGAGCCATACCAAGAACTAGTGAAAGAGCGGTCGCCGTATTTATTCTGCGATTATTGCGGGTTCTATCCGATCGAGCCGGTACACGGGCACTTCATGTGTCCGAGCTGTCACATGCCTACAAAATGTTGCGAAGGCGGACCAATGGAGTTGAATAGTGAAGACTAAACAAAAACAACCAAAGCGTATTGGGATTTATGCCGGTGCCTTTAACCCGGTGCATACCGGGCATATTACATTTGCGTTGCAGGCGATCAAGGCGGCAAAGCTTGACGGCGTTGTATTCTTGCCAGAACGCCAGCCACGGTTCAAGTCGGGCGTCGAACACTTCGGCCACCGTGTCGCCATGCTGACCCGTGCTATCAAACCTCATCCTGATTTAGCGGTGCTTGAACTTGTCGACCGCAACTTTACGGTGCGACGGACATGGCCGAAGTTGCAGGCTACATTTCCCAATGCGACATTCGTTTTGCTGATGGGCTCAGATACTGTCCTTCATATGCCCGACTGGCCGCTTGTCGAAGAGGTCCTAAAAGAGACAGAGTTGGTCGTCGGTGTACGCGAGGATGATAGCGTAGCAGCGATAGAGCGCATGGTTGCGGCGTGGCACGTTGCACCACAACGGAGCTACGTGTTTAAGAGCTTTGCACCGGATGTTTCATCCAGTGAAGTACGGCAAGCCATTCAGGACCGACGTCATGGCAACGGAATGCTCACTAGCGTCCGGCAATATGCGCGTCGTAATTGGCTGTACGTATCTCTCGAAAATTGTTGACAAGCATAAGCCACTTACCGTACACTAGGACTACTTTCCAGCGCATGCGAGGCCGCTGTGTGAGAACAAAAATTAAAAAACTAAAAGTGTTGGGTCTTCGTTTTTATATTGGGGAAATCGAAGGCTTGGAGGTGAGGTACAAATGCCCATCAAAGTAAAGATCTTCAGTTCCAAAGGAACTCGCGTGGCGGTGAAGGTGCAGCGCCCGGAGTGGCAACAGTTTCTAAGCTACTAGAAGAGAGGCAAAATTAATAGCCAGTAGTTGATAACTACTGGCTATTACAATACGTGCGTTACTTTTTACTCGGATCTTTCTTGGCGATTTCGGCGTTTATAACCTGTGCGAACTTCTGTACGCTCGGCTGGCCGTTGCTGTCAACGAGCTGTGTATTGCTGATATACTTGCCATCCAGGAAGAATGACGGCGTACCTTCCGCCTGCTTTGTTTTGTTGAACGCGTTTACGTCGGTATTAATGGCGTTATCTACTTTCTCGCTCGCATAATCGGTCTTAAACTCGTTGATGTTCAATCCCAACTGCTGTGCAAAACCTACGAAGTAATCATTTAGTGGGTTGCTACTGACCACCCAGCCGGTCTGCTGTTCGTATTGGTTGTTCTCGTACAGTAAGTCGTGCATCTGCCAGAATTTGCCCTGCAGGCTGGCGGCTTCGGCAGCACGGGCGCCAGCAAATGCGTTTTGGTGAATGCTGGTGAGCGGCAGATTGCGGAACTGGAAATAGATTTGGTCAGAGAACTGTGCAGCTACTTGCTTGACGGTCGGGTAATAACCGCTACAAACAGGGCATTCGTAGTCGCCGTATTCGACAAGTTTAACCCCGGTCGTGCCTTTGCCCTCTATATGGTTGGTGGGCTTAGCATTGCTACTTGGCGCGTTTGCCTTATTATTGTTGCTAATCCAAATTGCGCCGACGACAAAGACGGCAATAACTCCTAAGACTGCCCAGAATCGCTTATCCATAAATTTGCTGCTGTCCCTCCTTCAAATACACTGCAAGTATAGCACGAACCTGCAGGGTGCGAGCCTGAACTTCACTAACTACGAGCTAGCGTTCAGACGGAGATGTTCGCTTTCGTCCTTTTGGGCTCATCAGCATAGACACTCATCTATGTAGCGATGTTGACAGCAGACAGTAGGTGGGGTGCCGGCGGGCACGGTTTCGGAATGAATCCGACCCATGCCCACCGGCGACTGCCCACGGTCGTTAACCTCCCGGGTATTAGTGGTACTTGGCCACGTGGAGTAGGAAGTAGGCGCCGACGGGAATCAGCACCCACAGGAGGAACTGCGCCAGGCGGAGCGGCACGATCAGGCCGTGGTCGTACTTGGCCAGGCGCTGCTGGGCGTAGGCGACGGGTTCTCCCTTGCTGACGCCGATTCCGTACTCCTGGATGAGCGCGAGCTGGTAGCCCGTGCTCTGGTAGAAGCGGAGGATGCCCCGGTGGAACAGGTGGCCGTACAGGCCGCGGTTGCCTCGCTTGGCGATCCGACGGAGCGCCAGGTACTCCTGGTACTCGTCTATCACGCCGAAAGCGGGCACGCGACCGAACCACTTGGCGCTGGCAAAACCGATGATGAACATCGGCAGCGCCGATGTCACCGAGTCCTGCGCCTTAGCGAGCAGGGTGGTCTGGGTGTTGTCGAGCGGCACGTTGGCGTGCCACGGGACGACGGATCGCACCCAGTTATGGAACGCGGTCGCGTGAGCGCTCACGTCCAGCTCACCCCGCCAGGCGAGGTAGGCGAACGGGAGGCCGCAGACGACGACCAGTACCGGAGTGATCCAGACCATCCAGGAGCGGACGTCGCGGTCCTCCTCTTCGAGGTTGGACATCCATCCCTTGAACGGCTTGCTGAGCAGGCGGTGCTTACTGCGCCGTTTGACCGTGTCCCACCCGACGAACACGCCGAACAGCCCACCGTACAGGCCTTCCAGCCAGTTGCGGCCGAAGATGTCCCGGACGGTGTCGTTGGGCGCGATCCAGTGCCACAGCGCCGTACTGTCGGCGATGTGTGGCTCCAGGTGGTGGATGATCAGCACGGCGACGGCCCACGCCGTGAACAGACCGGAGAGGAACCAGACGGTTCCCCAGCTTGTGGGCTTGCCGCGGCCTGCTCGGAAGCTACCGTACGTGACGGTGAGCCCGGCCAGTGCCAGGAACTCCACCGCATACCGCACAAGCGGCTGGTGCATTTCCCAGAGGAGGTCATAGGCGCCTGTGATGGCGTATTTCCCCACGAACGCGGCGACGGCTGCGAGGATCAGGAACTTGATGAAGTCCATGGTCCAGCGGAGGACCTTGTGGCTGGAGAAGCGGCGCTGCGCGAGCAGTTGCCTCCTCTCGGCCTTTGCTTCCGCTTTGGTGAGTTTCGCACGCTTCCGTCGGGGAAGTTGCTCGTCGATGGCGATGGTAGCCATGGGTACTCCCTTCTCGAATGAATCTAGTCGTTCACTTGCCGGACTTGGTCGGCGTGGGCGTCGGGGTGACCTCCGAGTACTTCAGGACGAGGTTGCCCAGGTCTGTCGTCTCGAACTGCGTGCGCCCGGGCCTCTTCCAGATCTGGTCCTTGACGGCGAGCTGCAGCGCGTCGTTGCCGAAGGCGGATCGCTGCGACGCGGGGACGAGCCCTTCGAGGCAGACGATGACCGTATGACGTCCGGAACTGGTGGCCAGCTTGAGCGGCGGCACCATGGCGACGCAGCCATTGATCTTGGCCTGGACTTGCCGCTCAGCTGCAGCGTTGGGGGACGAGCTGGCGACAGCCTTGGCGCTTGCTTCGGCGCTGGCGACGTTGGCCGAACCAGAGGCGTGACCGCCGCAAGCCGCGATGCTGATCGCAGCGATGGTGCTAACGCCGGCGAAGACGAGTGGGTTACGGGACAGGCGGAACTTGCGCATGGTGGTTGTCCTTTCCTGCGCGGAACGGTGGTGGCCCGCGGAATTGCGAGCACCGGTGTGGATCTGAACTACCGAGATGTGGCAGAAAGCCGTGGCTACTAAGGCCATAACTTTTTGCCACATCTCGTAGATTGGATTACTGTCTGCTTGTCAACGAACAAAACTTCCGGACGCCGAAGCATCGACGGAAGTTTCGACCTGGGAGATTGTTTACCTCGCCAGTTGAAATATACAATAACACATTACTCTTGTTGTTACAAGATCTCTGCGCAACTGCGCATATTCATATAGGTAGTTTTTGGCATTTCGTCGTTTACGACTCGTCAGCAGAACTTGCTTGAAGTAAGCCATTTCTGGATGCAGAGTTGCTTTACCAGTGGGATGCCGGAAGGCATCGAAGTCCACTGGTGAAGCTTCTCCGCCTCGTGCTCTAGTTGGGGTTGTTCATGACGTTCCACGCTGCAGTGAGGACGCTCGGGAGTTGATCTGGGCCGTCCAGAGCGAACACATCCGTTGGGTCGGTGATCCCGTGGAAGTAGTCCCACTTGATCTTCGACTGCGCGAGTGCGAACGTCATGCCGTCGCCGGTACCGGGGCCGCTGATGTAGCCGGATCCCAGCGTATTCATGCCGACAGGGCCCTCAAGTTGGGTTATATCCCATGCCGCGGCGGCATCGGGGTTATCGAACATGTAGTCGGCGTTCAGTTGGCGGTTCTGCGGCACGAGGCTGCAGGAGGTGTCCTGGCCGGAGCCTGAACACACACTCGCCCACTGCGAGTTGTCACGTACCTCGAACTGGCCGACCTCATCCATGCCCAGGGTTTGCGGGTTCTTCGTGATGTAGTCCCACATCGCCCCTTCGCGGAGAAGATCGACGCACGGGTCTGCGATCTTCACGTCGCCGGTGTTGTTGTACTGCGCCGGGCAAGTGTTCACGCCCTCACTCTTGCGCTGAGTACTGGCCTGGGCCTCCAGACTGCTGAGCGCCTGAGGGACCTTGCCATACATGATCAGCGTGCTGTTCGCACCGTAGTAGGCGCGCAGCGTGATGGCATACAGGACACGGCCGGAGTTGCCGTCACGGAACTGGATCTGCGACAGCTGTGCGTTGGAGCAATTCTGGCAGCCGTTCCGTTCGACTTCCTTCAGGACCGGGTCGTTGGGGTCCTTCGGGAAGCCATCGTCTCCGATCTTGTCATCGACGTGCAGCGGGTTGAACCCGTTGACCGCGGCGAACAAGCTCGACCAGTCATTCCACACGTAGTTGTACACCGGGTGGACGTCGATCGAGTGCCACGGGTCGGTCGGCGCGGACCGGAAGTAGACCATGTAGTCGCTCTGGCGGTTCAGGAAGACCCGTCTGAGGTTGTACTGGTCGGCGTCACCAGTCGACATCACGAGCTGGCTGCTCGCGAACGGGCCGGCCGGGTTGAACTCGAGCCACGGGTTCGGGCTCTTGTTGAGGTCGTTCACCATCGAGCGGACCATGTTGGCCGCACCGAGGATGCTGTTGTTGCTGTGAGGCAACGCGTTGACCTCCCACCAGCCGGGACGAAGCCCCGCGGGCGGCCCACCGACAACCGTGACACTGCGGCCGCGGTTCATGAGGATAGGCTTGCCGGTGATGCGGAGCACCGTCTGCTGGCTGATGATCAGCCCGTCGAGCGTGGCGTGCGAAATGTCCAGCGAACCCGTCGGGTCCGAGGCCGGGCAGGGCACGCTGTACAGGAAGTCGGCGGTCCAGCCCTGACCCTTGGTAGAGAAGAGCTGAAGGAAACTCGGCTGGAAGTCGAGTTCCACTTTGGCCCCGCAGACCTGGTTGCCATTGACGTCTCGCAACTGGTAGGTCGCGAGGCTGGCGACCAGTGACCGCGTCAGGCCGAAGCCGACCGTCTGCTTGGTCATGCTGAGCACGTTGTGCATCGAACCGTCGGTACCGGCGACCTGTACGACCTCGGTCCGCCCGCCGGCGCCCTTGCCGAACGTCGTCGTCATCGGTGTCGGGCTGGTGCCGTTCATGCCGGTGAGGGTCGAGACGTTCGTTTCGCTGGTGTCGCCAGGGTTGGCGGTGAGGTTGTAGCTGATCTGTTCCGTCATGCCCTGGGTGGGCATGTCGCTGCGGATCAGGATGGTCTTGGGGCTGGAGAGGAGCCCGCATGACGAGAGCACAAGGGCTGCGATTGCCATGAGCAACGCGGCCCTGGGCCAACGCCGTCTTATCAACGACATTGTCAGTCCCTTCCTTACTTGGGGAAGCCCGCTTATGCGAACCAGCACGGCCATGCCCACCCATAGGCATACTGGTTCGCATAAAAAACTAAAAGCACAAGGCGAATTATTAAAGAGCTGCCGGGACAAAATAAAAATGCCTCACAGGCAACGGGTAGATTATACAACAAACTTCGGTGTAAGTCAATGTCCACCGTGATTTCTGGGCTACTTTGCAAATACTGAAGTGTAATCGTAAGATAGGTGCATGATTTCATTCATCTTGGCGCTCGGCTTCATGTTGCTCGCGCTTATCGCTATTGCGTTGCACCGGACGTATAACTTTCTGCCGATTAAGGAACTGAAGCGCCAAGCGCGGACGGGTGACCCACTTGCCAAAGCGCTGTATCGTGCGGCTGCATATGGGGCGAGTCTCGGATTGCTGCTCTGGATAATTATTGCTGTCTCACTGCTCGTAAGTTTCGCATTGCTGGAGCAGGTTGCGCCGCCACTATTGGCATTCATTGTCGAAGTGGTGGTCATCGGTGTCGGGCTTACTTGGATTCCGACGGCGACGCTCACCAGAATGGGCGCACAGCTGGCGCTCCTGGCGACGCCGGTACTTGCGAAGCTGCTTGAAGCGTGCTATCCGTTACTGAATAAAATTACGAAATTCGCGCATGAACACCGGCATATCACCGTGCACACCGGTTTGTACGAACCTGCAGACATGCTCGCCCTGTTGGAGCAGCAAAAGGCGCAGCCCGACAGTCGCATATCCCACGAGGAGCTGGAGCTACTCATTCACGCCCTGACATTCGGCAACAAGTCGGTACATGAATGCATGGTGCCGCGCCGCGAAGTCCGCAGCATTTCGGCAGAGGAGTCGATTTCTCCGATCATCATCCGTGAGCTGCACGACAGCGGCCATTCGCGCTTTCCGGTCTTCGAGGGTGACAGCAACCACTTCGTCGGCACCCTGTACTTGCGTGATCTGGTTAATCTGAAGGCAAGCGGTAAGGTACGGGAAGTTATGGACCACTCGGTCTACTACGTGCACGAAGAGTATCCGCTTGAGCAAGTGCTGCATGCGTTCCTCAAAACCAAACATCATTTGTTTATCGTCGTTAATAACTTCGAAGAATACGTCGGCATCATTACGATTGAAGACATCCTCGAGCAGATTATCGGCTACAAGATCGTCGATGAGTTTGATGCGTATGAAGATATCCGGGCTGTTGCGGCCGACCATGCCCGCCACGAACACAAAACACACAAAAAAGACGGCGAAGAGCCGCCCGAGCCAAAGCCCGAAATGCCCGAAGAGACTGGCGATAGTACTACAGAGGTGGTAGAATAGGCGCAACATGATTACGACGGCTATCTCCAATATGAATACCGGGGTCGGCAACTGCGCTTAAGGCTTGAGCGTAGCTGTGCGATAGGTGACCCGGATTCCAGAGCCGCGAACTACTAAATCAAGGAGACCTTTATGCGAACATTAAGTAAAGAACTGAGGTCGCACGTCGGCGAGAAAGTCACCATCGAAGGTTGGTTGCACAAAAAGCGCTTGCTCGGCGGCCTGACATTCATAAACGTACGTGACCGCGGCGGCCTGACGCAGGTGGTCATCAAAGATAAAGACGAAGTTGAGAAGCTGCGCGGTCTGCAAATCGGCACGGTGCTGCGCGTTGAAGGCACGGTAAAAGACGAGCCGCGTGCGCCAGGTGGCGTGGAATTGCACGATGTAACACTAGAAATCATGGTTCCCGTAACTGAAGAGCCGCCGATTGAAATTGACAAACCCTTAAGCCACAAGCCGGAGAACCTGGACACATTATTCGACCACCGTGTCCTGGGGTTACGCAACGTACAGGAAACCGCCATCTTCCGTATTCGCAGCGAGCTATTGCGTTACATCCGCGAGTACCTGTACAAGAACGACTTTGTTGAAATCAACACGCCGAAGCTGGTAGCTGGTGCGGCAGAGGGCGGCGCGGAGGTATTCAAACTCGACTACTTCGGCAAAGAAGCCACGCTGGCCCAAAGCCCGCAACTGTACAAGCAGATTATGGTCGGCGTCTTCGAGCGAGTGTTCGAAATAGCGCCGGCATTTCGTGCTGAGCTTTCCGCTACCACGCGCCACGTATCCGAAGTGACGATGCTCGACATCGAGATGGGATTTATCAAAGACCACAATGATGTATTAAACATGCTGCAGGGTTTGGTATACGATGTGTTGACTCGCGTGTACAAAGAACATGATGAAGATCTGAAGAGCCTGCACGCACCAGAACTAGTCTTGAAGCCAGAATTTCCGCGTTATTCGATGGCAGAAATCCACAAAATGTTCTCACAAGCTACGGGTAAAGACACGACCAAAGAGCTCGACCTGACGCCGGAAGAAGAAAAATGGATCTGCGAATACACAAAGGAGAAAGAAGGCTGTGAAGCGGTCTTCGCAACCGGCCTACCCATCGAGAAGATGAAGTTCTACCACATGGCAGAGGACGACAAAACCGCGCGCTCAGCAGACCTGCTGTTTCGCGGCGTGGAAATCTCGACCGTGCCGCAACGTGAGCACCGCCACGAGAACCTCGTAAAGCAAATGGAAAAAGCCGGCATCGACCCGAACTCGCCAGGCTTCAGCCATTTCGTTACCGCGTTCAAGCATGGCCTTCCGCCGCACGGTGGTTGCGGCTTTGGCATCGACCGCTTGACCGAAAAGACCATCGGTCTGGCCAACATCAAAGAAGCTATCCTCTTCCCTCGTGACATCAACCGCCTCGCTCCGTAAATCACAACTAATACGTTGACTCCTTAGAAAATGTGGGTTACTATGCCCACATGCAACACATCAACGTGTTCGGGTTGGAGCTTAGGGAAATCCGCAAATCTGCTGGAGAGTCTTTAGCTATAACTGCAGCACATCTAGGGATTGACCGTTCGCACTTAAATAAAGTGGAGCTTGGCATCTATAAGCCGTCCAGCGAGTTGCTTGATAAAATTATTGCTCATTTTTCTGTTGAGGGTAAAAAAGCTCGCCAACTACGTGACTTCATTGAACGTGGCCAGGTCGAACACGTTGTAGTGGGGAGCGAACAGGGGAAGGGGGAAGTAATGCAGCAAAATCTCGCTCCGCAAGAGCAAGGTGTGCAGGTTACGGTTGATCCTACCAAGGTGCAGATACTTTACAGCGATTCTACGTTTGTGAGTTCAAGCGACTACGGTTTGGTCCTTGATGTAGCGCAAACTGCACCGGGCAATCCGAAACAACAATTTGTGGTTGCCAGAATTGGGATGTCGTTCGATCATGCCAAGAAATTACTCGAAGTGATTAACGATCACTTACAAAAGAACGAGCGCTAATCCAAAAAGGATAGCGCCCAGCAAACTAATAGTAACATACACCCAAAATTGAAGAATGAGCGGCAGCCGAAAGGCTGCCGTTTAAGTAGTTTTTCAGCCTAAAAACAGCGTAGTCAACCCACGCTGTTTTTAGGTGTCGCTGGCGTGTTTACCAGTGAAAGGTCTGGCCAAGGATCCAGAGTGTCGCGGCGATTGCTATAAAAAACAATCCTAGGCCGACCGGTGAACCCCAGCTGAACCATGAACCCCACGACCGCCAGTGTTTCATGTGCTCGTCGTACCAGTACTTAGTCTGGTCATCGGGGTATTTGCTGTCTTTTGCCATAAGTTTTCCTAATGGTTAGTTTATAAACCTAGGAAAGCGTTTGGTTCGACTACGCCAATCGCTTCCATAAGCGTTGATGCAATCCATGTAGCTTGTCGTCCGACCATGTCGTTCGCCGGGTTGCAGGCGCATGGGGTGATACTGGACGCTACGTTGCCGATATTTAACTATATCGTCGCCGAAAATGCAATCGGTCAGTCTACAGCCTAAGGTGTTACTTGTGACGGTGTGTCCAGAACCAGATCTCAAGGGCGACGATGCAGGCGACCAGAATCAGACTAATCAACCGTTGTACGCGCGACTCCGGAATATGTGTATTGTAAGTCTTTTGTGTCGTGGTTCTTTTGGCGCCGGCCGGGATTGCAGGTTTTCTGGGTGTCACCGTAGGATTCACTAGGCCCCGTCCCGGGTGTTCTGGATTCGAAGTTTTTGTCATTTTTTAGCTTTGGGCTGGATTTTAACGGCGGTGCCGTAGGCGGCAACTTCGTTCATGGCATTGCCGATATCGCAGGTGTCGAAGCGCATCATTAGCACCGCGTTGGCGCCGCGTTCTAGGGCGGCTTGCTTCAAGCGGTCTACCGCCTCGATTCGGCTGTTACTCAGCAATTTCGTGTAGCCGCCGATTTCACCGCCGACTATCGACTTCAGGCCCGCGCCGATGTTGCTGACAAGATTCCGGCTTCGTACCAATACCCCAAACACCTCGCCATATGTCTCAACCACTTCGTAGCCCGGAATATCGTTGGTAGTCACGACTATAACTTCATCGTCCATATGTTTCCTTTTGTTTTTAACGTATACGCTTATGGTAGCACGGCTTTGTCTGTAACCTTAAGCTTCGCAATGCTGTAGACCAGCAGCAGACCAAAGGCGAGTTGGAAAAGGAGTTGGAATTGGATGAGCAGGCCATGAGCGGGGTGGAGGTAGTACGCGCAGGCAATGCCGGCCCCGAGTTCAACGAGCGTCAAGAAGATTGCTAGTGATTTGTAGTGCAATTTTACGATCATCCAAATACTAAGCAATAACTGCAGGCTGAAGAGCATAGAACCGGCGGTCGTGTGCAAATCATCTGCGATTCCGTCGAATGAATATGGCGTGACGACAATAACGACCGTGAGTATGGCGAATGCTGCGAGCCCGTACTTAATCGGCCTGAGGTCCTGTCGTTCAATGTACAGTGCTGCCCGCCAGCTTAAAAAGGCAGCGCTTAGCAATCCGGTGGCCATTGGTATGATTGTCCGCGCGTAGATGCCGTAGTAGCTGATGCCGCTATTTGCGGCCAGGCCTTGCGGCTTGAGCAGAACGGCCAGCAGCACGCCGGCGTACAAGCAGATTTGAGCGAATACAACCAACCGAAACGCTCGTGCGTTCATAGTCTCATTCTACTCCGGCTTAGGATCCACAAGCGAAGCATCGGTAACTCCGGCAATTGCCGCCCCCGCGACCCTCGCTCCTGCCAAGAGTGAACTTCAAAATGTTATGGCAAGGAATTTATCAGCGGGTTAGTGCTACAATTGCAGCATGCTAGACAAGATTGTAGCTTTTCGGGAGCATGTCAAGGAGGCGGCGAACAATCCTAATTTTGTCCATCACAAATGGTTCGTGAAATGGCACCTGGAAATTGTCGAGAAGCTGGCTATCGAGTTCTGCGGCTATCATCCAGAGGCTGACCGTAGTGCTGTGGAAGTGCTGGTGTGGTTGCATGACTATGGCAAACTTTTCGACTATGAGCATCAGTACGAAACGACACTCAATGCAGGGATGCGGAAGTTGGCTGAGCTTGGCTTCCCTTCGGAGTTTGTGGGCAAGGTGGTAACGTATGCTGAACTGATCGACAAAAAAATGGAGATAGACTTGCATGGAGCACCGATTGAAGTACAGATTGTTTCCTCGGCCGATGGCTGTTCGCACATGGTGGGACCCTTCTTGAAAATCTTCTGGAACCAAGCCACTGATCCGACGTTCGCGGGCAAGGGTTTCGAAGAGCTCATGCAGCTTGATCGCAAGAAGATCGATAAAGACTGGACCCGTAAAATTGTCCTGCCCGAAGCTCGCCAAGCGTTCGAGGAGCGCTACAAGTTTCTATGCGAACAAGCAGGCGATCTGCCTGAGAAGTTTCTGTAGATTCGCATAGTTTACATTGGATCATCAAGTGTATTTGCGATGAAGTTATATAATTTACAGTATGATAGACGGCAAATATACGGACGATCGAGCGGGTCGGGAAACAACGATGCCATCAGCAACGCCGACGCCCACAAATGCAAGCGCTGCTGCCGGGGAGGATCCCTATGAAGCCGCCTCGCAGGCAACCGTAGATTATTCGTATTTTACGCCGCAACTGAAACCGCGGAAAAAATGGCCGCGTATTGTCGGCTGGACCTTCCTCGTGCTTATCATTCTCGGCGGCTTAGGTACAGGTGGTTGGTGGTACGCTAACCGCAAACCTGCGGCCAAGCCGGTGCAGCACAGCCATCAGCAAACGCAGCAGCAGCCGAGCACGGCAACTGAAGCTACGAAGCACTATGATTCGACAGATCTCAACCTCGGCTTTGACTATCCCGAACACTGGACTGTCACGGATAGTAATAGCAGGCTGACCGTCGTCTCACCGGCGATGCAGCTTACCGACGGGGACGGACAGAGCCAAACCGGCCAAATAATTATGTCGATTCAGAATGCGAACGCAGCGGATTTCAGTATGTTCCAGAAAGGCAGTGCGGTCGCCGTGCTACCTTCAGAGAAGATCACCTACAATAAGCCAACGAGTACACAGAATGCGGATACCTATGTCAGCTTTCTGCAGTATGCAGCGACCACGACTCACGGCGCACTCGACGGCATCTTTGTTACAGGCAATTATGGATATCAATACGGTCAGACTATTTCCGAAGGTGACGTCACGAAAGTGGACCCTGATATCCGCATCACGTTCATGAAATGTGCCAATGCCGCCTGCACCGGCACGCCAACTGCGCTGAGCATTAGTTCCACCATGTGGAGCAACAAGAGTTTCTCCACGCCGATTGAAGACATGCTTAAATCAATAGCGATTCAATAATAGCGCTAGATGGCGTGTGCCTGGCGGGGATCATTCGCACTATGGCTAGGGCTTTGATTTTGGCGTAAGACTGACTATTATCAGCTAAGATGAAGTCGCTAAACGTTAAGAAATCTGCAACTTACCAATACGGGAAGCTGATAGCTCCCCGTATGGTGATGGCAGTGGTGGTTGCGTGCGTAGGAATATATTTAGTGGCATCCGGCCATGCACAAGCCCCGAACGCCGCAAGCGTAGAGGCGGAGTCCGGATCCGTAGCCACTGCCCGTATCATCAACGACGGTACGGCCAGTGGCGGAAAAGCTGTTCAGTTCGGCGGCAGTTCCAGCACCTCTTCCCGGAGTCCCTACGCCTGGCCTTTCTCCTGGGATTCGATTTGGAATATACCGATCGCTTCTACGGCTACGTATGCGCCAGCCGGTATCGTCTCCAAGGGAAGCTATGAAGACAGTTCATCTTCTGATTACGATTCGACCAATCCTTCGTTTCCCGCAGTTACGCTCCAGAACGCCAAGCTCGCGAACGGCAATACAGGAGCTGTCGGGGTCTACGGCGACCCTGCTATGACCGCCAACGGACAATGGAATACTTGCTCCGCTTTCCTGGGCACCGATAAGACGAACGTGTATCAGGGTCAGACAACGCAACTTACTGCGGGCGGAAATCCAAAGTTCGGTGGCACGGCTGACGTCGCGTGGTCGCCAGTAAATATCAAAGGCACCGGCATCCCGGGTTGCCATGGTGGTTCGGGATTATCCGGGCTTGGCGGCACGCTTACACTTGCCGACCTGACGCAAGCGGGTCCGATCACGCATGCCCTGAAAGTAGCCCTGGACGGGTATCTTAACTACTCTCACGCAAATGGGGGGTATCGCTGGCCCGCAGTAACTGCCGACGGAGGGTACAACGATAGTTCAAGCGGAAACTATTACGGCGGGTCGAATACGAATGTCGTCGAAGGGTCGTTGCTTGCGCTGCCACGCTCGATCAAGCCGTCTTCCTTTAGCAATCCAACGGTCGCAAAGCTAGCCACAGCAATGCAGGACTACGGCGTATACATCGTTGATACGACCGCTACGGACCAGTATGGTTTTTCGACGCTCATTACGAACTATAATGCGGCGTCAAAGCTTGATGCTGACTTGTGTATCACGGCCACGCCCTGTGGCCACCCGAGCACGAACACTAGTATCTTTTCTTCGCAGATGGATAAACTCTTTCAGGACCTGCAAGTGATCACCAGCAATACTGCTTCGACGCCAGGAGGAGGCGCTATCGGAGCCAACCGCTGCGCACCGTATGCACCGAAGTTTTCCGACGGATCGGATACGCCGCCTGCGGTAACGGTCGTCAGTTGCTAATTTGGTGTATTCTCGAGCGAATTCCACAAATACCAGCAGACGATGGTTTCGTAGGGATGCCAGCGATTTTGCGTGGCGATGTGTTGGACGTCTTCAGGTGTCGGTGCTTCTTTCAGGTTATATAGTTTTTTGATTGCGTTTCGGATGCCAAGATCTCCGTGGGCGAGTACGTCGGTTCGGCCCATGCAAAACATCAGGAACATATGCGCGGTCCACTCGCCGATACCCTTGACGTCGGTCAGCTCGGCGATGATCTCCTCGTTGCTTAAAGCGTCAAAATGGCCGAACTTTACTTTGCCGTCCACGATGTGCTGGGCTAGGTCGCGAATATAATTCGCTTTCGGTCGGCTCAAGCCTACAGTTCGCAGCGTTTCAATATCTTTCTGCAGAATTGCCTCGGGCGTGGGAAACGTACCGTCGAACAGATCATCGAATCGTCGCCGAATGCTTGCCGCCGCTTTGACGCTCAATTGCTGTCCGATGATTTCCCCCACCAGCGCTTGGTAGTAATTGCGATGCGGCCGGATGTCGCATAAGCCGTACTGCGCAATTACCAGCCTCAAGACCGGATCGGCGTTCGCTAAATACTCGGCCGCCTCTGTGGCGACGATGCCATCTACTTTCATCCTTCTATTGTAAAATACTGGCGCAATGGCGACGCCTTCTGCTAGACTTTTGATAAAAGGAAATTCTTATGGCTAATCAGGGCGACGAGCAACAAAAACCCCAGCCTGGCGAAGTGGTGCAGCCGGCAGCAGCAGACGAAGCGATTACGGAAGGCGATCAGCAGGCCGGCGAAGGCGATGAGTCTCCCGACGACGCACAAGAAAGAGATACAGAAGGCAAACTTGGCGACGAAGAAGCGGTAATGCCCGACAACGAACCTCCAAAGCGGCCGGGCAAGTTCAAGCGTTTCTTCGCCGGCTATTGGCACAAGAAAGCGTGGACCTTGCCGCTCACCCTACTCCTTATTATAGGTGTGGTGTTCGCAGTGCCAGCTACGCGATACCCGCTGCTTGCACATGTCATCAAGCGGTCGTACCTGGTGACGATTGTTGATAGCAAGACCGACACGCCGGTTAGCGGTGCAAAGGTCACACTTGGACAGCAAACGGCAACGACCGACAGTAAAGGGGACGCAATACTGACAGCCAAGGTTGGCAAACGCACGCTTACAATCACCAAGCAGTACTACAAGGATTTTTCCGAAAGCATCTTTGTCGGCATCACCATGACGCACAACTCGTCGAACGTCCAACTACAAGCTACCGGTCGGCAGGTACCAATTAAAGTTGTCAACAAGATCACCGGCATGCCAGTGTCAAACGCGGAAGTTAAGGTGCTCGACACAGAAGCTAAGACCGATGCAGACGGTAAGGCGACTATTGTACTGCCGACAAGCTCGCCTACGCAGTCAGCAACAATCGTTGCCGGGGGCTATAATCAGGCATCCGCAACAGTGGAAATCACCAGCAGAGTGGTGAGCACTAATACGTTTTCCATCACGCCGTCCGGCCGCGTGTACTTCCTCTCAAATCTGAGCGGCAACATAGACGTGGTCTCGACTAACCTCGACGGCACCGGCCGCAACACGGTCCTCGCCGGTACGGGCGAGGAAGACCAAAACAACACCATATTGCTCGCTTCGACTGATTGGCACTACCTTGCCCTATTGTCCAAGCGTGACGGCGGCCAGTATGCCAAGCTTTTTCTGATTGATACCAGCAACAATAAAGTCTCGACAATGGACGAGGGGTCCGCCACCTTTACCCCCGTCGGCTGGGTCGGCCACTACTTCGTATACCAGGTGAAGCGTGCTGACGTGCAAGACTGGCAACCGAATCAATCGGCGCTTAAAAGCTTCAATGCTGATACAGGAAAGATTACGGCGCTTGATCAGACATCAGCCCAGGGATCATCGTCTGACTATCTCTCGCAAGCATTTGGTCCAAACTACGAAACGCCAGACGTGTATCTCACGGATAAGAGTGTCATATACGTTAAGCAATGGAATGGCCCTTACGGAGCTAACTCCTATTACGGAAACTTAAAGCTAAGCGGCCGGCAAGATCAGATCATAAGTATTGCACCAGACGGCAGTAACCAGCAGATTCTCAAAAATATCAGCACGCCTTCCAATGGTAGCTCTTTAGATATCAGTGCTGTTGTTTACAAACCGGGTGATATTTATTTCCAGGCAGCGACATACAGTAATGGAGCCAGCAATGTCTATTACGAATATGCCAACGGCGCAGTAACACAGCGTGACACCATTACCGACGACACGTTCAGCAAAGCGCAGCAAAACCAGACGACGTACCTCGTGTCGCCATCAGACAATCAGACATTCTGGAGCCAGCAACGAGACGGGAAGAACACGTTATTCGTAGGTGACTACTACGGTGGTAGCGGCAACCAGATCGCTTCCCTGAGTGACTACCAGACATACGGCTGGTACACAGATAAGTACTTGCTGGTCGAGAAGAATGGCAGTGAGTTGTATATCATGCCTGTTGCAGGCGGTAATGCGCTCAAGATTTCAGACTACTTTAAACCGCCCCACAATTTCTACGGGTATGGCGGTGGATATGGCGGCCTGTAGGCGGCGGTTGGTATAATGCCGGCTAGTGGATACGCATACTATTGCCGAGTTTAGGCGGACGGTCTGGAATTTCTATACAGAACGCGGGCGGCATGATCTCCCGTGGCGGCTGCCGGGGGCTGACGGATCGTTTGACCCATACAAGATTCTGGTCAGCGAAATTATGCTGCAACAAACGCAAGTTTCGCGGGTGATTCCAAAGTATGCAGCGTTCTTGAAGTCATTTCCACATGTGCAGGCTTTGGCGGCTGCTCCGCTCGGCGACGTGCTGGCGGTATGGAATGGCTTGGGCTATAACCGCCGGGCTAAATTTCTATGGCAAGCGGCTCACATGATCGTCGATAAGTATAATGGCGACTTTCCGTCGAGTATCGACGGGTTGCGAAAGCTGCCGGGCGTTGGTGTGAATACTGCCGGGGCGGTTGTCGTCTATAGCTTCAATCTCCCCGAACCGTTCATCGAAACAAACATCCGTACCGTATTTATCCATCATTTCTTCAAAGATCAAACTGACGTTCCGGATAAGGAAATACTCGGATGGGTAAAGAAGACGTTGCCGGATGAGAAAGGGAAAGGAGTGCCCGAATTTGCTTCGTCACCCCGCGCGATGATAAACCGAACGGTTAGCGAAGTGTATATGCAGCGCCAGAATCGTTCCTTGCTTGAAGAATCACAGAACGCTGCTGAGCGAAGCCACAGAAAAACCGAAAACTCGTCTCATTACCGTGAATGGTACTGGGCGTTAATGGACTATGGAACCTTTCTGAAACAAACTGTGGGTAACCTAAGCCGTTCAAGCAAAGGGTATGCCAAGCAGTCGAAGTTTGCCGGTTCCGTGCGGCAGCTACGCGGCGCCATTATTCGGAACCTGCTCGAGGCACCAAGTGCCCGGGCCGACCTTGCTGCTGCATTCCCCGATGAGCGACTCGACGTTGTCCTCGCAGATCTCATCCGCGAGGGCCTCATCCGGGAAGAGGGCGGCCATTTCTCTATACACTGAACCATGTTAGAATGACGAGAGAATAAGCATTAACGAATTGTAGGTAAATAGCTCATGGAACCGCAATCGCCAACTGATAGCTCACAGAACAAGCCGGTCGAAGATCAACCATCCCTGGCGGATACGCCACCGGCTACTACGCCGCCAGCGGATGAAGGCGCTACTCCACCCGCAGTAAGCACTGACATGCCGAGCGTATCTCCGGAAACTCCAGAGAGCAGCCCTGAACCCGCCACGCCACCAACGTCACCGATGACGACTCCCCCTCCTGCTGAGAGCCAACCACCGGTGCCACCGGTTCCCGACCCTGCAGGAGTGCCGGCTCCTCCGAAGCCGCCCGTGCCGCCTGTTGCGCCTATACCTCCGGCTGGGGCAGCTCCGAATAGCCCGCAACCTCCCAAGAGAGTACCGAGTTCTACGTTGCCAATCATCATACTTGCAGCTGTGGTCGCCGTGTTATTGATAGTAGTCGCTGTATATGCCTTCGCTAACAAAAAGTAAGCGGTAGGGTGACGGCTAGTATCGTGCTATAGCTTTCAAGCATGGTGTTTATTGTGGTACTGTAATGCCATGCAGATTTTTAACTCGTTACAGGACGAGCAGTTAATTGCGGCTCTTGAAGGCGGTGCAGTCGGCGTAGTGCCCACCGATACGATCTATGGTCTTGTCGCACGCGCCAGTGATGAGGCAGCGGTAGCGCGCCTCTACGCCGTAAAACACCGTGAACATAAGCCGGGTACGCTCATTGCTGCCAATGTCGAACAGCTTGTGGAACTGGGACTTAAACGCCGCTATCTCAAAGCGGTCGAACACCTTTGGCCTGATCGCCTGAGCGTTATCATCCCGACTGGCGATTCATTGGATTATCTTCGACAGGGTGTACCTGGGCTGGCTGTGCGTATACCGAGCGACGAAAATGTTCAGGCATTGCTCCTCAAAACTGGACCGCTGTTGACGACGAGTGCGAATATGCCGGGCGAACCACCGGCGAATACACTCGCAGAAGCACAGAAGTATTTTGACGGACTGTTGGATTTTTATGTCGACGGTGGCGACTTATCCGGACGGCCGCCCTCAACGGTCATTCGAGTGGTGGATGACACTATCGAGGTTGTTCGGCAGGGCGCCGTGAAAGTGAAATGAGCGACAAGACCTGCGATCATACAAGCGTGGGCATGATCGTCAGAGACGATGACAAGCTACTCCTCATTGAGCGCAAAAAGTTTCCGTTCGGTTTTGCCGCTCCGGCCGGCCATGTGGATGGTGATTCATCGTACGAAGTGGCAGCAAAGCGAGAATTGCGTGAAGAAGTTGGGCTAGAGACTATCTCGCTCGAACTGGTTTTGGACAAAGACAAATCGAATCCTTGCAGAAGAAAAGGCGGGACATGGCATCATTGGAACGTGTACAATGTTGACACGAAAGGGGAGATAGAACGCAGCGCAGCGGAGACGAAACAGGCAGACTGGTTCACAATGTCTGCGGTACGGAAGCTTGCCGACCGGACACAAGCGTACCTGCAAGGGAGCGTGTCGGAAGAATCATGGCAAAGCCAACCAGGGCTTGAACCAGTATGGTATGAGCACTTCAAAGATCTAAAGATTCTCTAAACTAGAAAGGACAGCAATGACAATTACACTGTGTGGATCAATAAAGTTTTTTGACAAGATGGTTGAGATTCAAGGGGAGCTAGAGAAAGCCGGCCATACAGTATTCATGCCAGTCAAGGCGGCCGGCGTTGACTACTGGGCCGAAGATAACACCTCGCGTGTCCAAGCTAAGAAAAGCCTCGAACTTATCAACGAACACTTCCATAAGATTGAAAAATCCGAAGCTATATTGGTCGTGAATATGACCAAGGGTGACATCGAAAACTATATCGGCGCGAATACATTCCTGGAGCTTGGCTTCGCGCATTACCTCGGGCGGAAAATCTACTTATTGAATCCTATCCCCGACCAACCGTATATCATCGACGAAGTACTGACCATCGACCCGATTGTGCTTGAAGGCACGGTCGCCGAGCTATAAGGGAGGTGGCGATCCCCTATACAGCACACCAATAGCCGGATATTTCCGGCTATTGGTGTTTTATCGGTATAATAGCTAGGTTACATATAATCGCCAAAACCCATGGCTGAAGCATATCCGAACCCACATCCCGAATCCGGCCCTCACGAAAACAAGAAGGGTAGTGGCAAGGCGGAGAAAAATGCGCCGGACAGCATCAGGAAGGTCGGCAGCGACAGGCCGCTGAAATTCGGTGACGAAATCCTGCGAGCCCGTCCGTTGGACAGCGAGCTATTCAAACCAGCGGCGCAACACGAGTCAGGACCAGCTGAGACACACAGGCAACCCGAAGTGACAGAGCACCAACGCGGCGAAAGAGAAGATTGGCACGGCGTGTCAGCCCAAGAGCTACACGAGCGGGCAGTCGCGGATCAGCAAGCCCGCCTTGAAGATTTGCACAGGCAGGAGCACGCCGCAAACGGGGACAGGGAGTCGGATGACGACGAAGCGGAATCAAAAAAAACCAAGAAGTATATAGCTGAAGCACGGGAGACAGATAAGCCCAAGCCCGCGTCTGAGTCTGAGCAGCCCGAATCAGTCGAGGATATTTTGTTGCCGCAGGATTCGGAAGTGCCTAATAGGCGCACTGACGAAATACCGGCGGAAGCGGCGCCGCATCTCGGTCCTGAGGCAGAGCAAAATCCTGAACAGCCCGCTGAAACCGAAGCTGATTTTCAGGACATTGTACGGGATCGGGCATTGGCAGACCTGGCAGCAATTGAAATACCTGATTTATCTGATCATACTACCACGCCGGAAGAACAGCCTGCTTCGGACGACGAAGTATTCCGTGACATGATTGCCCATGAGACCGGCGAAGACCCGGGTGAAGCGAATGTGCACGAGCAGCAGCCTGGTTTGCCGCCGATTGAAGCCGGCAACAGTGAACCCATATCATTTGATCAGTGGCTCCAAGCCCATCCCGAACTAAATCCGCTTGCCCGCACGACTAACACGGCGGCTAACAGCGCTCCCGGCCACAATGGCCTGCCTCATTCACCGGGTGCCGGTGGTCCCCACGGGTTTAATCCCAACACGCCGAACCAACCGCCGTTTGGCGGCGGTAACGGCAACCAACCACCTGGCGGTCCGCCAAATCCGAATGCCGGTGCGTGGAACAATGGTCCGAATGTTCCAAATCCGAATGCGCTGAATAACCCGTGGGCACCGGCAGGCAACATATTGAACCCGGCTGTACTGGCCGGAATGACCGCATTGGAGGCGCGTAGGCGGCTCGATTCACTTCGACATACCGCTCGCGAAGCAGGACTTGCTGGCGCGGTGGGCATCCTTGGTCTTGGGTTGGTCATTGAGCATTTCCGTATCAATAAGACCCGCCGCATGCTAAAGAAGCAGGGCAAGGAGCATACGAAGGCGTTATCAAAGACAAATCGGGCCTTGCAGCAGGAGCAGTACGCCCACCAGGCAACGCAGGCTAAGCTCGAACGTTTGGGTACGGCGCATCACGCCACGGATGAGCAGTTACGCCGGAAGACCGCAATGCTCAATACCACCGAGCATGCTCGGACTGGTCCGGTGGCAGCCGCGGAAATGATTGCCGGAGCCGGATTTACCGGTGCAGCTGAACTGGCGGCGCATGCCGGTAGAAAGCACGGACTGTCGAGGAATGAGCAGCTGGCAAGGCAGCTGGAGCAGGATAAACAACTCGGGCAGGCAATCAAGCGTAATCCTGAATTGCGTGACATCGCAGGCCTGGCGAGTAGTGCGGCGGCGGAGCGAAGTGAGTTTAATCGGGAAGTTCGCGAAGCGGCAGGCGCGGATGTGGCTGCGAATGTGCTAACCGAAAAACGATACGAACAATTACAAACGCGCAGTGCTCGTAATGGCGGCGGTGCGCAATCCGGTGGCGCTGACTCCGCAAGCCTCCCAAGCTTGCCTATGCCACAGCAGGCTGCCGCTCTGTCTACGTTAGCGGCTGCAGGTGCTCAGCAAGCGGGTAAGAAAGCAGATCGTACGAATATAGCCACAAACCCTTTAGCTTGGGCTACCGTGCTCGTCATCATTGCCATCATTGCCGTAGTGGTCATCATCGGTTAATAGTGAAGTTACCTACGGCCCTCTACGTTGCGGTTGTGAACTCTTTGCGCAGCCATTCATCGAGCGAGCCGCCTCCGCCGCCAGCCATGGCGACAACCATATCACCTTTGGCGAGATGTGCTTGAATGGTGCGCTTCAAATCGGGACCCATTTCTGCCGGCAAAGCAAGACCGGGTTCGTCCAGGCGGGCGATAAGTTCTTGCGGGGGGATGATACGCTGTGCCGGGTCTTCACGAGCCAGGTAGCTCGGCAGCCAGTATACTTGTGCCGCGCCGTGAAAGCAGTCCTTGTAGTCATTGATCATAAAATGTTGTCGGCGGTTTGTCAGCGGCTCATAGATGACGATGAGGGGTTGTTGTTTCCGGGCCGCCAACTCAAGTGCGACGCTCATACCGCCGCGAATTTTCTCCGGCGTATGCGCGTAGTCGCTGTACAGGTTCGGCGCGATCTGCTCCATACGCCGCTGCGTTCCCGGGAACTTGCCGGCATGGGCGACCAGATCTTCAATAGGTACACCCGTGAGCCGGTGCAGCGCTTGAATGACCAGCCAAGCGTCTAACCGGTTATACTGACCAGGTAGTTCGATCTGCTCGATATACGGATTGTCACTCTGTTCAATAGTGACCGAACCGGTGGTCCCCAGCCCAAGGTATTCGGCATCTTCTTGCCACAAAATGGTGTGCTTGCTTTGCGATATGAATTCGCGGAATGCCTGCTGGTAATCTTCGCGCGTCGGAAAGATCTCGTGATGGTCCCAACTCACACCGCTGATGACGCTGAGGTGCGGCTCAAACGCCAGAAAATTACGGTCGAATTCATCGGCTTCGTACACGAAGTACTCGCTCTTTTCGTCGTATTCACCCATTTCGCCAAAAGAAATCTTAGCGCCGACCGAATAGCTGACCGGCAGCTCAAGCCGCTTGAACAGCCAGATCGCCATTGCGGTGGTCGTCGTCTTGCCATGCGTACCGGCGACGGCGATAAGCTTCATGTCTTTTTCCTGCAAAATGAGGTTAAGCAGTTCGTCGCGCTTGCTTGCCTTGATGCCGTGCTCCCTGCAGAACTGCAACTCCGGCGGATCTGCATTTTCAAGCGTCAGAGCGGAAGTGTATACAAGCCAGTCGATCGGCTTGTGCGCATGCAGGCGTTCTATATTCTCGAACGTTTGGCCGATGTTGATGTCCGTAATGTCGTGTTTCTTGAGATATTGGATATACTGCGAATCCTGCTTGTCCGACCCCGAGACGTCGTACCCGGCTTGCTTGGCAATCAGCGCCAGCGGCCCAATGGCGGTTCCGCCGATTCCAGAGAAGAATATGTGCATACCTTAGAGTGTATCACTTTCCAATCCTCGCTCTGTGGCATTTTCCGCTATAATTCGACTGTCATATGACAAGCTCAGCACGAACCTGTAATCAGGAATCGAGGCCCTGTCACGGCACTTTAGCTATATAATATGCATAAGCAAGATGAATAAGAAACGCCTCCATCATATCTGGACAAAGTTTCGGCCCATTCGGCCGTGGTATTTCTTCGTGCTGGCGGTGATAAGCGGCATTGTGTGCATATTCGCCCTCAGGAGTAACAACGAGCACATGATTCAGCTCCGTAATGACGTCTATCAGGCGGATAAGGATAACGGCAACGTCAACCAAGCGTTGCAGAATCTTCGTAAGTATGTCTATTCGCATATGAATACCGACCTGGCAGCCGGACCGAACGCAGTGCACCCGCCAATACAGCTTAAGTACACCTATGAGCGCTTATCGCAGGCGGAAAGCAAACGGGTGCAGCAGGCAAACGCACATCTGTATACGGATGCGCAGACGTATTGCCAGGCATTAATACCGACCGGGTTTTCGGGTCGCTACCGTGAATCGTGCATCAATAGCTACGTAACGAATCATGGCGCGAAAGCACAGCCGATTCAAAAGAGCTTGTACGAGTTCGACTTTGTCGCGCCCAAATGGTCTCCTGATTTAGCTGGCTGGAGCATGGTAGTGTCCATACTGCTTCTGCTGGCGGGTTTGAGCTTCTGGCTCCTCGAAGACTTTATGCATCGAAGATTAAGGCAACATCTTTAGACACAAGGCCAAGGTACGGTTTGTGCTGCCCAGCAGCACGCGAAGAAAAAGCCAGCGGAGTATTTGGGGGAAGAATGAGGTTATGTAATACTGTTTTAAACTAAAGGTTTCAAGGAAAAGTATGCCAGAAACGCTACAGCCGCCGCTTACCCATGATGAACTACGGGGTCACCTCCTAGATATACAAAGCGTCGATCCTACTTCACGCGATCCGGGCCATAATGGAGACTCTCATCACCCCGGAAATATATCGTATACAAGCCATGCTCACTTGCAAGACGCTCTTGATAGAGTTGAGGCGCCGCTCACAGAAGCGGTAGGGGACGAGGGCGAGCATATGCTGACCAGCCATGCTTTCGAAGCGTTACTTAAAGATACGGATGAAGTCAACCGACAGGCAAAAGATAAGATTAATGACCTCGATTCGGCTATAGCCAATCGAGATGAAATGATAAGCGTCGTCAATGACTGGCGCAAAAAAACTTATGAGCCGGACGAGCACATCCCAGAAGAAGCGCTTGATCCCGATAGACCGATTACCATAAATGATATATTCGACTACTTGGACGCAAGGCAAGAGGAGACGGCGGACCGATTGAGCGGCCGGAGCGATGCTGCTCTGCTAGCAGGAAGGCATCAGGCAAGCACTGCACTTCTGAAGAATTTGATCAAAATATGGGAATACGAGCAACCGGAAGCAAAGGCCGCATGGTCACAGGGGAGCGAACCCGAACTCCCGTTGGATATGGGAACTGAACATAACGATCGACTCTTCAATGGCCTCCATGACCGTCGCGAAGAATTCAGAAAGCTAACGGAGCGACGAGTGCGGAGGTTGGGCAACGAAATGCTGGATGCAGCAGGCATAAGCACCAAGAGGGATGCTGAATTGGGCGAAAGTATGGAAGGGCCTGGAAGTGTTTCTACGGTGTTTAGGGAAACCGAAACGGCTGACACTGGTAGTCCGCAACCTGCCATTGAACGGCCGGCGCGAAGCCAGACATCTCAAGCAACGGTAGAGCAAGACCGGAGCGCGGAGCTCTTTGCCGACGTCGTAAGATTTGCTCAGGGTAGGACCATGATAGAAACTAATATGTTTGACGGACAGCGGTATATGGGAGATGAGAGCCACCCGGACCGTTCACGTATTCAGATACCTCCAGATGTCATGCGGGCAGAAACTAGCAAGGATGGGGAGTGGTACGAGCAACCGAATGAAGTGGTGGCCTTCACTCAGCTTACTGAGCCAGGTGGGGAAGGCGTTGGGCAGGAAATGGTTCGGTTTCGATACCAATTCAGCCCTACCTCGAAGACTAGTATGCACTTAAGAAACTCCTATGATCGGGATGCATACTCTGGAATGAGATTTAGGGAAGGGATGGGCGGAAGGGATGGCCATCTTGAGGTTGCAGTGGATCTGCCCGCATCAGTCGCCAGGGCGTTGCAGAAGCAAATAGAACAGGATCCGTCGAGTGCCCGGATAATTGTCAAACAGTTAATGCTGGAAAATAACAACGGCGCTGTGCCCCGCGAAAAAATTGATGATAGTAAATATTATCCCCCCTACGATAATCTACCCAGAGGTCGTGACGGTTGGCACATTACCCTGTTAACTGGCGAAGAAAATTCACGCGGATTCTTGCCTGGTTATGAATCCAATCACTTGCCGGTAAATCTATAGCCCTGTCGGTGCATCTTAGCGCTGGCGACAGTAAGATAGTATATGCTTGGGGAGGTTGGGGTCTTTCCTCTTTCTGCCGTCCCTCACGTAGGGGGAGATTGGTGCCGGTAGAACTTATCCGGAGCTAATGGGTGAGAATAAAGTGTCAATACTAAAACAACCGCAGATTTCCCCGCGGTTGTTTTTTAGCGCCTTTGCTTATTTTCTAGTGCTTGCTCGAAGTAGAGCTGGAGCTACTATTATTGGTCGCATTAGAAGAACTATTATTTGTGGTAGAAGAAGTATTGTTAGTATTGTTTGTAGTGCTCGTACCAGTGTTGGTGCTACTTTGCGTGTTTGCTGATGATTGATCGGTGCTATTCGAGCTAGACGACTGGGAACAGTTTTGGCCGTTCGGATTCTGCTGGTACCACTGCTTAATCTTCTGAGCAACTTGGCCGCTGCTCTTCAGGTTCTCCCAGAAATATACCTGGCTACGGTTGATGACCATTTGATCTTCCGGTGCGTGTAGCTCACAGCCGAGCTTCACCAGGGTATACGAAGAGCTCTTGGATGAAGATGAGGTGTTCTGGTTTTGGATGTAGAAGACGTTCGTCAAGTCGATGTAGCCGCTACTGAGATTTTGAATATGACCGAAATATACCTGGCCGCCGCTGGTGCCATTAACATTGACGAACACGGCCTGGTATTCATTCTTGTTGATGTATTGACTCTCATTGCCGGTGTTGCCAAAGGCAAAATAGCTCGCAACTGCTCCGATGAGTATTGCAATCGAAACGAGCAAAGCGACGCTACCGATGCTGAATATCTTACTAAATCGCTCGCGCTCCTCAGAGTCCTTTGCCCTGTTTGTATTGACCTGTCCCGACCCGGGGGCAGCACTATGCGCAGCACTCGGCCCATTAGCACGGGTTGCTTGCACAGGATGCACATTGCGGTTCATAAAATCCATGAATTTCCTACCCCTAAAGTATTAATGCTTATGCGAAACAGTGTAATACATAAGCGGTAGTGCTGCAACTTTTTCATGCGCCTGGCGCGTCTGTGTATTGCCCGCTTCCCACAGAAGTGTCATGCTCTTCCGATGGCTCAATACTGCTCATGGATATACACGCAAGATATTACAGGGTTGACAAATAAAAACACCTAGGGGTATGTTAGGGGTACCATTAACAATCATAAGAGAGGGAAATTGTAGCAATGGCATACAAGCACACTAATTCAAAAGGTGTTACCTACTACCTGAACTCAAAGAAGGTTACACTTCGCGGGGGCAAAGAGCAGACTATTTACTACTTCAGTAAGGACGAGCGCCCAGAAGCTACCGACTTGCCGGAAGGTTTTGTCGTTAACGAAAATCCACGCAACGGTTTCTTGACCGTAAAGCGCGGCTAGCCCTAAGACACCTGTTAAACGCCCGGTTCGCCCGGGCGTTTTTATTATGCAAAGTTTTTGGAAGTAGCACTCGTAATCACTTAACGAGTTAAGGGCGGTTTGCTATAGTGGGGTGTATGGCTAAAGCAATCCTTGAGGTGAAGAACCTCCAAAAAACTTACGGTGACACCAAAGCTGTGGACGGTATCAGCTTTGAGGTGGAGAAGGGCGAGATTTTCGGCATCCTTGGGCCGAACGGCGCCGGCAAGACAACCACGCTGGAAATGATCGAGACTCTCCGAGAGATCGACGGCGGCTCAGCGACCATTGACGGAGTTGACGTCGCGAAGTATCCCTATCAAATCCGGGGCATGATCGGCGTGCAGCCGCAGACACCGGGCTTTCAGGATAAGACGAAGCTGTCAGAGCTGATTCAAATGTTTGCCGCCGCATATGGTGAACGAGTGAATCCGAAGAAATTCCTGGACGAGGTGAACCTGGGCGAAAAGGCGGACAGCTACGTAGAGAACCTGTCCGGCGGCCAAAAGCAGCGCTTCAGTATCGTCGCTGCGCTGGTGCACAACCCTAAAGTGTTTTTCCTCGATGAGCCCACGACCGGGCTCGACCCGCAAGCCCGTCGTAATCTGTGGGGGCTGATCGAAGAAGTTCGCGGCCGCGGCATTAGTGTTATCCTTACCACCCACTACATGGACGAGGCCGAAATTCTCTGTGACCGCGTCGCTATCATGGACCATGGCAAAATCATTAAACTTGACACGCCGAAGCACCTGATCGAGGATTTACTTAAGAAAGGCTTCAAGAAAAAACAGCGTGTTGAGCAGGCAAACCTTGAAGATGTGTTTATTGACCTCACCGGAAAGGAGCTACGAGGATGAATTGGCTTTGGATACTTATCGCGGTAGTCGTTGTAGGTCGAATTGGCTGGCGGCTGACAAGCAAGCAGCGGGCCGGGAAAGAGCATGCCTCCGCACACAAAAAACCGCTCGCGCCATGGCAGCGCAAATGGTACACCGTGTGGACGTTTTTCATCATCAATATGCGCCGATTGTTCCGCGATCGACTGGCGTTATTCTTTACGTTTCTATTTCCGCTTGGTTTCTTGTTTATTTTTGGTGGAATATTCGGCAAGAGCAGCGGCACGTCATTCCATGTGGCGATCATTAATGAGTCGCACTCGCACTTTGCAAGTCAGTTCGTAGATCAGGCGGAGAAGCAAAAATCGCTGAAAATAGACAAAACGGTTACGAATTTTAAACAGGCTGACCAGAAAATGAGTCGTGGTGAGCTTGATGCGACTATCGAGTTACCGAAAGACTTTGGTCAGACATCGGCGACGTTCGCCGACGGCAAGATGAGGTATAGCGGTCCATCCGGCCAGGCGATTGTGCACTATACTCAAAATAACCAACAGGCGGCCCAGACGTTAACGTCACTCCTTCAGGGCGAGTTCCAGAGTATCAACGCCCAGCTCGTAAAATACACCGTGCCTTTCACGGTGGTTGCCAAGCAGACCAACGAACATAGCTTATCGACCTTCGACTATACCTTTACGGGATTACTTGGTTTCACGATTCTGGGCGCTGGCATCTTTGGCCCGATGAACGTATTCCCAGAGCTTAAGAAGATGGGGATTCTGCGTCGACTGCACACGACACCGTTGCGAGTCTGGCAATACTTTCTTGCCAACATGTTCGGCAATGCAGTGTCGGGTTTGATGTCGATCGGGGTAATGTTTATTGTAGCCATCGCCGTATTCCATCTGAAAGTTATCGGCAACTACTTTGAACTTGCGCTTTTCCTAGCTTTTGGAATCATCGAGATCCTTGGCATCGGTCTGGCGCTCGGCGGTTGGGCGAAGAACGAACGGCAAGTTGCGCCACTCGGTAACTTGATAACACTCCCGATGATGTTCTTAACGGGTGTGTTCTTCCCACGCTTTCTGATGCCGCACTGGCTGCAAAATGTGACGACGTATATGCCGCTGACCCCGGTGATTGATGGCGCCCGCTTAATTGCGACTGAAGGCCAAGGCTTGTTCAGTCTCGGCCCGCAGCTTGCCCTCATGGCGGGGTGGTGTGTAGTTATTTACGCTATCGCTTTCCGCGTTTTCCGCTGGGAGTAGCTCATATGAGGAACCCCCATGCGGGGTCCTCATTGCTTCGCTGCTCTTCCTGAAAATCTGCTAACCAAGGTTCGAAGTAAATCCGAAACTTGGTTATTATTGTTCTATGGAATTGATCGTTGATTTGCATGTGCATTCGCATTATTCGCGGGCGACCAGTAGAAACTGCACAATCGAGGGGCTGTACTTTTGGGGCAAGGAAAAGGGCATTAATATTATTGGCACTGGTGATTTTACGCATCCGGCGTGGTTCGCGGAATTTCGGGACAAGCTGGAGCCGGCAGCTGATGGACTATTCCAGCTCAAAAAGGAAATCACGGACGAAATTGACAAGACATTGCCGCCGAGCGTGCGCGGCAATCTGCTGCGCTTCGTGCCGAGCGTTGAGATCGCGACTATCTACAAAAAAGGCGAGCGTGTCCGCAAACTGCACCAGCTGATTGTTATGCCAAGCTTTGAAGCGGTCAGTCGACTGAACACACAACTCGAACGAATTGGGAATCTGAAAGCCGACGGCCGGCCGATTCTAGGCCTCGATTCCAAAGAGCTTTTACGTTTGAGCTTGGAGGCAGACAAAGACGCGCTGTATATTCCGGCGCATATCTGGACGCCGTGGTTTGGCTTGTTTGGCAGCAAATCCGGCTTCGATTCTATCAGCGAAGCTTACGAGGAGTTGGCGCCGGAAATTCGCGCTATCGAAACGGGCCTTTCCAGCGACCCAGCCATGAATTGGCGGCTTAAACAACTCGACGGCGTCACGATTATTAGCAACTCCGATGCGCATTCGCCGCAAAAGCTCGGACGCGAAGCGACCATCGTGAACAGTGAGCCGACGTATACGGATGTCATCGGCGCGATAAAAACGAACGATAAGCGCTTGGTCGGTACGATTGAGTTTTTCCCGGAAGAAGGCAAATACCACCATGACGGCCATCGCGCATGCAACATAAGATTCTCGCCAGAAGAAACGAAACGACATAACGGCATCTGTCCGGTTTGCGGAAAGCCGTTGGTCGTCGGCGTGGACTACCGCGTAGACGAGCTGGCGGACCGCAAGATTGAAGATGAAAAGCAAAGCAAAACAGTCGAGTATATCGTGCCACTGAGCGAAGTCGTGGCCGAACTGCATGGAACCAAATCGACGGGCGGCAAAGCCGTCGTGGCCGAGTATAGTAATCTCATCGCGGAGCTTGGTGACGAATTCAGTATCCTGCGCAAATTGCCGCTAGAGCAAATCAAAGCATATTCACCACAGATGGCGTTGTCTGTTGAGAAGATCCGCACCGGCCAAGTCTACAAAGACCCCGGCTACGATGGCGTGTACGGCACGGTCAAAGTCTTTAAAGACGCGCGTGAGCGAGCCGAAACGCTGAATCAACTGTCATTGCTAAAGTTGTGGATGCTATGATGACTACGATGCAAAAGCCAACCAAAGCCCCACTTGGTGCCAGCCTCGTCGTCTTATCTTCCATTTTTTACGCAAGTTATGGGATTTGGACGAAGCTCATGGGTAATTTTTTTGGAGGGTACACGGCT
>Ga0187809_10000129_pt1 | contig 51478 bp, 56 predicted proteins | sample NC_wetland_sal_i_8_FD_132415 | JGI IMG/M metagenome (GOLD analysis project Ga0187809, IMG submission 132415) | Wetland sediment microbial communities from Neuse River Estuary, North Carolina, USA - ASW_4 | ecosystem: Environmental > Aquatic > Freshwater > Wetlands > Sediment | place: USA: North... | reverse complement strand
TGGCGGCAAGATGGCGCACACCGCTCAATACGCCACCTTGAATGTCGGGCTGTCCTCCGGCCGGGTGCGGCGATGATCGTAGATGCGGGTGGTGGCGATGTTGGCGTGGCCGAGCCATTCCTGCACCTTGGCGATGTCGGCCTGGTGGTCGAGCGCGTTGGTCGCCGCGGTCGCGCGCAGCGCGTGCGCGCCGATCTCGAACCCGAGCTGCGCCGAGTAGGCGCGCACCAGCTTGTAGATCCCGTCCGGGGTAATCGCCTGCGCCAGCTTGCCGGTGCGGTTGTTGCGCACCGGCCGGAACAGCGCGCCGGCATCGTCGCCGCCATGCCCGGCGCCCTCCAGATACTCATGGATCAGCGCATGTGTGCCGGGATGCAGCGGCACATACCGCGTCTTGCCGCCCTTGCCGGAGACTCTCAGGTGCGGCACGCCTTTCCGCGCATGCCGAAAATCCCGCACGGTCAGCTTGCACAGTTCGTCACGGCGCAGCGCGTGGAACAGCAAGGTGGACAGGATTGCCCGGTCACGCTTGCTCTTGAGCGTGTCGGCCTCCGGCGCGGCGAGCAGCTTGCGCGCCTGGTGATCGCCGAGCGCCGGCGTGCGGCCTTCGCCGCTTTCCGCCCTCGGCCGCTGCACGCCCTTGACCGGGTTATGGGTGACCGCGTTGCGCTCGCAGAGATAATCGAACAGCGAGGCCAGCGCGGCGAGGCGATGGCGCACCGTGCTGCCGCCGAGGCCGCGGCGGACCAGGTCGTCGCGCCAGGCGATGGCGTGGGCGCGGGTCACGCTGCGGAATTCCTCTGGTTTGGCGATGCCGGCGAAGCGCATGAAGTCTGTCACGGCGGCCTCGTAGGCACGGCGGGTCTGCGGATTGGTCAGGTTGGCGAACCACTCGATCTCCGGCGGCACGTCGGCGAGGCGGTGGAACTCGGCCGTGGTGAGCAGCCGGCCGGCCGGCAGGACGGAAGCGACCTCGCCGCTCATAATCCTTCCAGCCTGCCGCGCTGTTGGTTGATCGCTTGTAGACCATCGTTGAGTGCGGCTTTGTGCTCTGCCCCGAGAGGGTCGACAAAGGGTTTTATGCCGATAAGCAATCCATAGGTCCGTTCGATAACGGCGTGAGCCGCGATCACTGCCTTCTCGCGCGCACTCCGCTGACGCCGCGCGTCACATGCCGCCCAGACCGTCGCGGCCAAGCCCAGAACGCCCAACACCAAACCCGCAAGGCCTAGCCAAATGTCAACCGTCAAGGTCACCCCCCTCTCTGCCGGCGCTCTATTTAATATTGATAAAATCTGTTATCAAGAATAAAGCGCGGGGGAGGGCATGACACGATGTCTCTCGTTTTAGGACCTCCGCGCCGCCCCATGCGGCCCTGTCCGCCTGCGCGCACGTCACTTGTAGCGGGGCGAGCGCGGCCCCTTAGTCTCGCTCGCCCATTGCGGAGGTGCCTCGAACCACAGAAAGCTGGTGAGCACTCGACAGGGTCGCATCTGATCTCAATCGAGTAGCCAAACGCGACACGGCCTGCCGGAAACCCACATTGGGAGTGGACGCTCGCCGAATACCGAGACTGCGCAGCTCACTGAGATCGAGGGCGAGAAGCGCCACAGCTTCCGCAATGTCCGGCAATAGAATTTCTTCTATAGATGCGATGTACTCATATTGCTTTGGGCCGTGGAGGTATAGTTTGACGGAACCGTTTGCAATCAGCGTCCCAATAGGCTCTCCATCGAATGACACCATACCTTGGGAAAGGACGTTTAAAGGTCCCATCTGCCATTTGATGCGCTCGCGTATATCCTGTAGCCACTCGAACAACACCAGAAATCGTCGAAGAAAAATTTCATTAAGCTTGTCCTGCCTGCCGAGCGGTAGCTCCATAGAAGCCGGAATTCGGTCGAGGTGCTCAACGAGACTCTGGTCACTGAAAAACGAGAGCGCACTGAAATGTCTGAGCTCCACATAGCCCCGCTCAAGCTTAGAGAAATTCGCGGCGTAGTGTTTGCTGCGACCCGCGGTTATGTTCAGAAGGTTTGCTAGGCCGCCGGACCGAAGAAGGTCGGCTTGACGATCAGACTGTAGGTATCTCAGCAAGCTGATGCCTACGGCATGCCGTTGGAGGCCAGTGTACGAGCTGAACAAGCGGGAGCTTCGCGACAATATCAGCAACTCGTCGGTTCCGACGATGTAGGCGGCCGGGTCGAGCCGATGCTTGTCCATAGCATCGATGTTGATATGCCAGCCACAATCCGCTGTCGTGTCGGAAGGCATGAAGTTAAAGCTTCCGTCTATCTCCTCAATGGCGCTGGTAATCTCCTTTCGGACGGCATCAGCTTCATCCAGGGGCAATGGAGGTGTTAATAGCTCGACACCGGCGAGGCGATCCTCCGGCCAGTCAAGCGGATCTAACCCATATTCGGGAATCACGTAGAAACCCGGCCGATTCGGTGTGGCGATGGGGGCGGTCCATGTGCGCCTTGTCAATTCCCTCAATCTGTTTGCAACCGTACGACAGAAGCCCGGAGAGGCCTCATCCATCCCTCCGGATTGTTCCAAATCCCGCGCAAAGCGTGGGTCGTGAAGGTCACCCAGGATAACCTCCAGCTCGAATCCCGCCCGCCAGGGTGACCGTTCCATCGTGCCATGGAACAGGATGTTGGTCGAAACTGTAAATAGCTCGGGATTCCGCGCCTGGCGGGCATCTGTGTGCTCAGACAACGGTCCGCCGAGCATTCTCGCTGCCATCAGCCGTGCCTTGGCTATGCGGTACGGCCGTCTCATAGATGATAAAGGACATTATCAACGATATACTCGATGTCATGGCGTCGCGATCGGAACCGGGCTGGTGGTAGGCTGGTTGCATGAACGAACTGGGCGAGCTGGGGCGGCAAAGCGTGTGGGCGCGCATCAAGGGTGCCGTCGGTTGGGTGTGGACCGTTGCCGGATGGTTAGGCGCTCCGCAGCTTGCCGCCAGCTTCCTTATTGCAGCCGGCAGTTGGGCCTATGGCTACTTGCGGAAGGAACCGGTCGTCACTCTGTCGATGAGCGCAGTCTCACTGTTCGTGGCATTGGCCTATCTGAGCCGGCTGCCGGTGATAGCTCGGTGGATGTCATCGAAGCCCAAGGCTCGCATCTGGCGCCATGCTGACACGCTGGCGCTTTGGCACGCCGCATGTCTTCTGGCAGATATTGAGCCACCGGCCGCGATGACAGGCTGGCTGCCGACATCGGACGCGAACGCCTACTATGCCGTGCTCGCGCTTGCTGTCAGTGCCGGCGAGCTCGAACGGGTGCATATGCCCGGCCAGCAGGCCATGATGGATTCCAATCAGCCCGAGCCGATCAATTTCGGCACATTCGTAACCCGGGCATCGCTTCAGAACTTCGCCCGCAAGCGCCAGTTCAAGGCAGCTTTCTTGGAGTGAGCGGGCGCAGTCTACGGCGCTCTCGTTCAAGATGGCCGCTGCGCCGGTTTGTTGCTATGGTGTTCCACCATCGAGTCGGTACCCCTGGAAGGTCGGTTAGATGTTTGAGCGCATGATTCGGGAGCTGGGCGAACTCAGCCGCACCAAGGAAATCTCGGTGCCGATCGAGGCGGATGCCGAGGGTTACCTCGATCGGGAATGTCCGGTCGAAGCCTGCATGTTCTCCTTTAAGGTCTTATCGGAGGATTGGACAAACGTGGTGCGTGACGAGGAGGTCTTTTGCCCGATGTGCCGGCACTCGGCGCCCAGCAAGAGCTGGTTCACGACCGCGCAAGTCGAGATGGCCCAAAAGTATGCGATGGCTCACCTTCAAGGGCGGTTGGGTCAGGCAATGCGCGAGGATGCCCGTGCATGGAATGCGCGGCAGCAATCGGGCTTCCTGCGAATCACCATGGACGTTCGCGGGGCGCCTAAGCCATTGCCCATTCCGATTGCGGCTGGCGAACCCATGCGTCTGAAGGCGACCTGCGACTGCTGTGGTTGCCGCTATTCGTATATCGGGTCAGCATTCTTCTGCCCGGCATGCGGGCATAATTCCGCGACGCGGACTTTTGAGCAAACGCTTGCGGCGGTCCGCGCCGCCACGGAAATTGATCGTCAGCTTCGCGCAGCACTGTCAGCCGATGACGCCGAGATGACCGCTCGTCTCCTGCGAGAGAAGGGGCTGGGGGACGTCGTCATGGCTATACAACGACTTGCAGAGCGCATTTGGGAAGCCATGCCGGAGAGCAAACCGGCTCCGCGGAATACATTTCAGCGCCTCGATGACGCGAGCAAGCTATGGCTTACGGCGACAGGTCGTGATTTTTTGGCCTTCTTGACCGAGCAGGAATTCGAGCGGCTGCGGATTGGGTATCAGCGTCGGCATCTCCTGGCGCATCGCGAGGGCATGGTGGATGCGGATTACGTCCGCAAGAGCGGCGATACCACGCTCGCAGTGGGCCAAAGAGTGACGATCAATGCCGAGTTTCTGCTTGAATTTGTCGCCCTCGCCGAGAAGCTCGGCCATGGCTTGCTCGAATCGCTTCCGGCGCAACCAGGTCTGGCACAGGAAGATGCAGCAACCCGCAGCCCCCCTTCTGTTTCGGTATCCTCGAAAGCCGCTGTCGGTGATGCTACTCGCGCCAGGGCTGTCTCTGGATATTCCGACGATGCACAGGCCATCGCGCGCTTGCTTGTCACCCGCTCTCGATACGGGCGGCACGGCGATCCCATGCTGCCTGCGGATGCGGTGCGGCAAGCGACCGGATTGAACGATGAGGACATTGCAGAAGCGGTGTACGAACTGGAGTGCAGGGGTCTAGTGTTTCGTCACCAGGCCATGGGGATGGAGAGCATCGGATTCCATCTTCTCTGCCCGGAACCCGGGCTATTTCAGGTCTTTGATCCGATCCTGGGGATGGGGGATCCAGTTGCAGATGCCCGGACCCTGGCTGCCGCCCTCCTGGACGGCGGTGATGGGGCCGAAAGTTCTCAGGCACTGGCCGAGCGCGAAGGATGGACGGCGCGGCGCGCGAATCCTGCTTTGGACTGGCTCATCGCCCACGATTTGGTTTTGGCGAGTGAGACCATCGATCCGGTCTGGACGACGGTCTGGATTCGCCGGAAACCCGGGCTGCGGACCTTTGTGCAGCAAGGAACAAAATAGCTCCATTTTTGGAGATGGACCGCTCACGGGCACAACCAACCGTCGTGACCGGACGGACTTGCCCTCACCCCACGCGATAAGCCGGATTATCACGTGGTGACGGGTCGCCTGCCAAAAGGGCTTATGACCTATCACACGAGTGAGTTTCTTATTGCGCTCTCCGCGCGACCCTGTCATACTTCAGCTCGCTTCGATGATAGGTCTGATAAAACATCTGGAGGCGAGAATGCGGGTCGACCGGACAGCTCATGCCGAACAGCGTCACCAGGCGCGCGCCACCCTGAGCCTCTGGGAGAGCCTCGTGCTCGACTTCGGCACCCGGGTGCGCGCGAACGGCGCCGACCTCGTCTTCCTCGACAAGGCAGCGCTCAAGCGCATCGGCCGCGAGCTTGGTGGCCGGCGTGCCCTGCGCCTCTTTGAGCGATGGTTTCACCAGTATCTGGTCGTCAACGGCGACGGCCAGGTCATCACGACCGGTTTCCGTACCTGCCGCATCAAGCGGGCCTGACCCTCTCCGACAAAGGACCGACAGCCCACCATGGCCAAACTCGCCATTGACCTTGCACGCTTGGCGCCGATCGTCGCCAAGGCGTCCCCTGGAACCGACCTGCTCGCCGGCGACGACTTGCTACTCGCCCGCGAAAAGACCCTCTCGGTGCACTGGGCGCCATTCGATTACGTGCCGCCCACGGCACGGCTCGCGATCGTCGGTATCACGCCCGGTCGCCAGCAGGCCGTAAACGCGCTGACGGCTTTCAAGAAGGGTCTTGAGAGCGGTGCCGACCTGAACGCGGCCCTGCGTCACGCCAAGCTCGCCGGCAGCTTCAGCGGGCCGATGCGCGGCAATCTTGTGCCGATGCTGAACGCGATTGGTGCCCACCACACGCTCGGCATCGCGGATTGCGCTGATCTGTTCGATCCGGCGCATGAGCGGGTGCACTTCACCTCGGCCCTGCGCTACCCGGTGTTCGTCGACGGGGCGAATTACAACGGCAACCCCGAGCCGCTCCGCACGCCGCTGCTGCGCGGTATGGTCGAGGATTTTCTCGCTGAGGAGGTGCGGCAATTGCCCGACGCGCTCTGGCTGCCGCTTGGCCCCAAGTCGGCCGCCACCCTGCGCCATCTCGTCTCGCTCGGTCTGTTGCCCGTCGACCGCGTCCTTGAGGGCCTGCCGCACCCGAGCGGCGCCAACCAGGAACGCATCAACTTCTTCCTCGGCCTGAAGGCACGTGCCGCGCTCTCCGGCAAGACCCGCCCCGAGCTGATCGAGCGTGCCCGCGACGCGCTGACCGCGCAACTCCTGCGCCTGCGGAGCGCCTGATCATGGCAATCCGCATCACGCGACGGAACCCGCGCACCGGCAGGATCGAGCGCCCCTGGCGCAACCGCGACGGATTGTTCGTTCTCGGCGATCCCGCGCACGGTGCGCAGAAGCACCATGACAAGTTCGCGGTGAAGGTGGCGACGCTCGAGGAGGCCGCGGCGCTGGTCGGTCGCGGCTTCTCGCTGCGCATGACCGACGGGGAAACCCCGCCCGCGCTGATCTCCCCGGACTCCCTTCTCGTGGAGGAGGCCGCGGACGCCGATCCGGCGCCGCTGTTCGCCGAGACCGCGCCGAAGCCGCCCTTCCTGAAGGAGGACATGATGGTCGAGTTGCGCAGCGCCTTCTTGGTGCAAGCCAACCAGATCGCTCATGCCGGCAGTCTCGAGTTCGCCCGGGCCTTCATCGGGTTCAAGACCGTCAACCCGCTCTATCCCTATTGCGAGGATGATCCAGGCCAGGTCGATCTCACCAGATTCAACGCCAGCGGCTATCTGGATCTCGCCTACGACTATGCCTTCCAAACCGGACAGCATTGGCGGTTCAACGACGAGGCGGCGCAGGAGATGCGTGAATTCGTTCGCGGCGCCAATCCCCAGGCGAGCAACGGCGAACGGTCCCCGCTCGCGGATCCCGACGGGCTCTGCCGCCGGGCGGCGGATGCGGCCTTCGGACGATGGAATCTTGAATCCGGCCACGACCTCACAGTCCGCGAGCTTTCCTTGTTGGCGCAGATGACCGAGGCAGCCGTGCGCAACTCGCTCAGCAAGGAGCGCATCGCGATCGACCAGGGCAAGATCGACGGCAACACTGCCCTGGTCTGGCTCAAGCAGCGCCGGGACTTCATCCCGACCCGCATTGATGAGGGCCACAAGGAGCGCTGGGCGGCGCATGCGCGGTTCGTGCTCGACCATCGGGATTTTGGCGAGGCGTTTGGGCTCATCCTGAAGGGCTACGAAAAGAGCGCCGAGGAGATCGCCGCCAAGGCCGGCGTCTCGGACGGTTTCATTGAGGGGCTCAAGGCAGGCAGGCCAACTGCTGACCTGGAAGCCCTGCGCCGGGTTGGTGATGCCCTCGAATTGGATGCCCCCCACTTCGTGGGTCTCGCGGTTCAGGAAAGCCTGCGGAGGGGCGGGTCCGAACGCACGGGTTAACCGTGCGCGGGCTTCTCAAGCTGGGCCGCCACCTCGCAGTTGAGAAAGGACGTTATCATCAAGGAGATCGGTCAGATCACCACCTCCCCAGCACGCCCACCAACCTAACGAGACTCGGTTGGCTGGCGGATCGCATACGGTCGAGTTTGTGACGAACTGTAATCCTGCTGGCGATGCGTTGGGCGCAATGTCAGATTTGCCCACCTTTCAGGAGTAAGGAGAGGCTACATGACGCGTTCCCCGCTGATGTTCCGATACTCCCGACTCATATGGCTGATCGCGGCACTTGGTTTGCTGCTCTCGACCACGGCTCAGGCTCAAAAGTTCGAAATTGATTCAGTGGCAGAGAAGAGAGTTTCGCAGCTGCCGCCGGGACCATTGTTCTGGCGCCTCGAGACCTTCCCAACCCTCGCCAAGGCACAAGCGGCTGCAAGCCCGACATCTCTCGCCGCGGAAGTAGCCGGCAAAGATTGGCTCTTCACACTTGGACCGCACGGCGGGTCGTCGCCCGGTGGCAGCAAGGTAGCTGAAGTTGGTCCTGTGCCCTCGTTCACCGCTCCTGAATACCTGTTGCGCATCAACCAGGCCGGGGGCCCACCTGGCGCCAAAACATCGGTGCACACGCACCCGGGAGTGGAAACTTTTTATGTGCTGACCGGAGGACTCACCCAAAAAACACCGGGAGGTGTAAAAAATGTCTCAGCTGGTCAGTCCATGCCCGGGCATTCTCCTGGCACGACAATGCAGGTGTCTAGCAGCGGTTCGGGCGACTTGAAGGCGTTGGTCATGTTTGTGACCGATGCAACCAAGCCCTTCTCGTCGCCAGCCACTATGCGATGAGATAGTACATCACTGCTTCAGCGGAGACATTAGGCCGGGCGAGCGACACTATGGCCATCCGATCGCTACAACCGGCGGCTCTGCCGTCGCCGTCAGGGAATGAGCTTCGCGGTTCAGATCTGTTCGAGCACCTCATATTTGCACTTCGTTTGATCTAGACCGGGGGAGCGGTCGGTCGCGTTACAGGGAATATTTCACGGACATAGTCCGCAAGCATTTCGCAGTAAGCCCTACCGTAGCGCGGCAGCGGACGCTGCTTATCCCATAATATAACCATCGGTGTGCGCAGAGGCCGTCGTCGATAGGTCAAAGCGAAGACTCGCAGCTGATAATGGCTCGCTCGCAACTGCGAGGGAATAATCGCCACGCCATGTCCGGCTTCTGCAAGCGCCAGCAGCGTGTGTGGCGTGCGGCTCTCGACCAAGATTTTTGGTCTGAGGTGAGCAAGGCGACACGCAGCATCGAACACTGTTCGAAACACGAAATTAGGCGTGAGCAGGAGTAGAGGGTGAGACACCAAGCCGTCAATCTCGATGCTAGATCCGTCGCCTATGCTGAGGTCTGGATGACAGGCCGCCAACAAATCAACGTGCTGCAAAGGAATGCTGCCAAAACGCTGCTCGTCGTCAAGGATCGGAGCGAGGTTTTGTCCAAGGTGGATCTCTCGGTGTTCTAGCATTGTCATCGTATCCCGCCCTGCAGCTTCAACCAGTTGCACCTCTACATTGGGATACCGCCGGGCATAGTGGTGCAGGAAGGTCGTTTGGACGCTTTCGATATGCTGCGGTGAGGCGCCGACTTTGAGCATGCCAGTGTCACCGCGTTGCAATATCCGCGCATGCTCGCCGATTGCATCGGCGCAGCTCATGAGAGTTCGGCAATCCCTGAGCAACTGTTGGCCTTCGCCAGTCAAAAGCAGGCGACGACCGATGCGGTCAAAGAGCTTCAGTCCGAGTTCTTGCTCAAATGCCTTGATTTGCCTCGACAGCGCCGGTTGGGCGATGCGAAGTCTCTCCGCCGCTTTCGATACCGTCCCAAGCTCAGCCACGGTGAGGAATGTTCGCGCGTGCCGAAGGTCCATTTCCCGTTGTCCATGCCCGAATGGCATCAGGATACAAAGATTTTATGCATTGGACAGCCCGATGCCGATGATGGTTCCGTGGCGCCGGCCAGCAACGGAGGACGCCATGATCAAATCTCTGCTCTTTTGCACAGCATTGGCCTGTGTTGTGGCATCGAACTCGGCTTGTGCCCAGCAGAGTCCGCCACCATCCGCGCAAGCCGAACGGATCGAAGACCTTGTTAACCGGGCCGCCGCCCTGGTGAACGCGCGTGGCCGAGCTGCTTTTGCCGAGTTTAGGAGGCCTAACAGCGAGTGGTGGTACGGCACGACATATCTCTTTGCGTACGACGAGCATCTAAACGTTCTGCTCAACCCCGCATTCCCCAACCGTGAGGGTACCAATCCGCACGGCGAGAAGGATGCGAATGGCAAAATGTTTCACGACGAGTTCCTGAAGGTCGTAAAGGCCAGGGGTGCAGGCTGGGTCGATTACATGTTCCCAAAGCCGGGCCAGCAACAGCCATCGCACAAGTGGAGTTACGTAAAAGCGTTCAAGGTCGACGGGATGGCGGGCTTGATCGGTGCCGGCTTTTTCGAACAATGATATCTCTCGTGCCGCCTCGACTGCAGCTCTGCCGTCGAGGCGGCGCGGTTCATGTCCTCTTTATCATCCCTGGGCGATCGTGAACCGTTTGCCTTCGCCGGCATCTGGCGGCGGACCGGCGCCTGCAACGGCGGGACCTGCCCGCTCTTCGCGTTCCGCGGCGCCGAATGATGTGGTCCACCCGGTGCACAGCAAGGCCATGTCGGTGATCCTAACCGGCAATGCCTGCGACATCTGGCTGGAAGCCGATGCGGCAAAGGCGCTGAAGCTGCAACAACACTGGCCGGCGGATCGCCTGTCCGTGGTCGCGACGCGCCGCCGCCAGGATTCCGCGCCGGCGCGGCGATCTGACCGGAACCTTGGAGACTCCCTGGCGCCCCATCCTCGGCCGCCTATACCCGCGGCTGAATTGTCCTCATTGCCGCCTTCCCGAGCTGCGTCTGCCCCAATACAACCTGGCTACGCACCGGTTCGTGCCGGATACCTACGATTCGGAGAAGAAGTCAGTTCTGTTACACGCCGTGCCGACCCGCTATCCAACTCTCGTTGGGGAATTTTGGATTCGCGATGTCAGCCAAGAAGCCGGGAAAGCCGTCCCGCGTGACCGACGACACGTCGGAGGACTTGCACGTCCTGTTCGGCGAGAACCTCCGGCAGGCGCGCCTGCGGGCCAAGCTCTCACAGGCCGAGGTCGCTGCACGAAGCGGCATGGGTCAGCCGTATATATCCGAGATAGAAGGTGGGGTGCGTGATATCACACTCGGAACAATGTCCTCGGTCGCTCGGGCCGTTGGCTCGGATGTGCGAACGTTGCTGAAGCGCGCTCGCCAAAGGAAGTAAACTCAACCCTCATCACGGGTGCGAGAGCTATCTGACAAATCAGATAATGTGCTTGCCGACGCGATTCGGTGTGCCGTAACCATGCGCGCACATGATCGACGACGGCAAGACCTCGACTCGCGAGGAGCAGGCACGACGCCTCGCAGAGTCTTTGAAACGCCAGCTTGGTGCCTTCTGTCCGCTCCTCATGGAGCGCGGCGTAGTCGAGCTGATGCTGAATGCCGATGGGCAACTCTGGGTCGATCGTCTTGGCCAACCCATGACGCCAGTTGGCAAAATTGCAGCTTCCACCGCGGAATCGTTCATTGCGACCGTCGCGTCGATGCTGCGCGGCGCCGTCACACGCGACAACCCGATCCTTGAATGCGAGCTGCCGGACGAATCACCGTTCGACGGATCGCGATTCGAGGCTCTCATTCCGCCGGTCGTGTCCGGTCCCGTCTTCACGATCCGCCGCAAAGCCTCCGCGGTATTCACGCTGGAAGAGTATGAACGCCAGGGAATAATGACTGGTTCACAGCGCGTTGCCATCGAAACCGCGGTGATGCAGCGTCAGAATATTCTTGTCGTCGGAGGCACAAGCACCGGCAAGACGACTCTCACGAATGCCATCATCGATCAGATGGTGAAGGCGACACCATACCACCGACTGGTGATCATCGAGGACACCGCCGAAATCCAATGCTCCGCGCCGAACGCGGTGATCATGCGCGCGACCGATACGGTGGATATGCAGCGCCTGCTGAGGGCGACGCTGCGCCTGCGGCCCGACCGCATCATCGTCGGCGAAGTCCGCGGCGGCGAGGCGCTGGCGATGCTGAAGGCGTGGAACACTGGCCATCCTGGCGGCGTCTGCACCGTGCACGCCAATCACGCGCGCGCCGGTCTCACCCGCATCGAGCAGATGATCGCCGAGGTAAGCCAGACGCCTATGCGCCTGCTGATCGGCGAGGCGGTCAACCTCATTGTCTCCATTGTCCGCACAGACTCGGCACCAGGCCGGCGCATCCATGAAGTGGTCGCCGTCAAAGGCTTCGCGGACGGGGACTACCGCTTTGTCAATGTGGAGGAACGCGAATGAGGCCCGCTTGCAATGCTCTTGGCCGAAGCTGGCTGCTCTGTGTGGTATTGAGCGCGATCGTGCTGGCAGCCGTCCACCCGGAGGCAGCGCACGCGGCCACGGCCGGCGGCGGACTGCCGTGGGACACCCCGCTGACCACGCTCAAGAATGACCTCACCGGGCCGGTGGCGTTCACCATCTCCTTGCTGGCTATGGTCGCCTGCGGCGCGGCGCTGGTGTTCGGCGGTGAGATCAATGAATTCATCCGCCGCATCATCATGCTGGTGCTGGTGGTCGCCCTCATCACCGGTGTCGCCAACGTTGCCGGTGCGCTCGGCATCACCGGGGCGGTGGTATGAGCCTCCGCCACCTCCCCTTCCATCGCGTGCTGCACCGCCCGAATCTGTTCTTGGGCGGTGAGCGCGAGCCGGCGCTGCTGACGCTGCTCGTCGCCGGCGGCCTGGCGGTGTCCGGCTTGAATACGGTGTCGTTCCTCGTCGGCGCCGCCCTCTGGTTCACCGCCATCCCGGTGCTGCGCTGGATGGCCAAGGCCGACCCGCACATGTCCAAGATCTATCTGCGCCACATCCGGTATCGCGGCTATTACCCGGCCCGGTCGCGGCCCTACCGGACGGAGTGATCCGGCCGTGCTGGCGCTCAAGCCCTTCCGCGACAAGGCCGCGGGCGTTCCCGACCTCCTCAACTGGAGTCACCTGGTGGCGCCCGGCATCGTGCTGTGCAAGGACGGCAGCCTGCTCGCCGGGTGGTTCTATCGCGGCCCGGACATTGCCAGCAGCACCGATAGCGAGCGCAACTGGCTGACTGGACGGGTCAACGCGGCGCTGTCCCGGCTCGGGAATGGCTGGGCCACCTGGGTCGAGGCCGTGCGCCTCCCCTCCTCCGACTACCCACCCCGCGAGGCGTCGCATTTCCCCGACCCGGTGTCGCGGCTGGTCGATGAAGAGCGGCGCCGCCAGTTCATGCGCGAAGGCGTCCACTACGAAAGCGAGTATGTGCTGATCGTCCAGTACACGCCGCCGCTACGCCGCAAGAGCAAGCTGGTCGATATCATCTATGACGATGAGCCTTCGGAAAGCAGAAGCCCGGCCGACCGCATTCTGATGCAGTTTGGCAAGGCCCTGTCGGACCTGGAAGACGCGATCGGTGACGCGGTGCAGCTGCGCCGGATGGGCAGCTTTTCCGTCACCGACCGATATGGCGGGAACACCTCCGCGATGAGCTGGTGAACTACCTGCACTTCGCCCTGACCGGCGAAGGCGTGTCCCTGAACATCCCGCCCGGCGCGGCCTACCTCGATGCGGTGCTGGGCGGCCGGGAGCTTTGGCCCGGCGACACACCGCGCCTCGGCGACCTGTTCATCTGCTGCATCGCGATCGAGGGCTTCCCGGCCGAGAGCTTCCCCGGGGTTCTCGACGCGCTCGACCACCTGCCAATCCGATCCCGCTGGTCCACACGCACGATCTACCTGGACCGCCACGAAACGCTCGGTGAACTCCGAAAATTCCGCCGCAAGTGGAAGCAGCAGGCCCGCGGGTTCTGGACGCAGGTGTTCCGCACGCAGGGTGGCTCGGTCAATGAGGACGCCCTGCTGATGGCGGACCAGGCGGACGCCGCCATTGCCGACGCCAGCTCGGCCCTGGTCGCGTTCGGCTACTATACGCCCGTCATCGTCCTGATGGACCAGGACCGCGAGACACTGAATGAATATGCCCGCCTGGTCGTCCGCGAAATCCAGCGCGAGGGCTTCACCGCGCGGATCGAAACGGTGAACACGATGGAGGCCTGGCTCGGCTCCCTGCCCGGCCACACCGTCCCGAACGTCCGCCGACCGCTGATCCACACCGGCAACCTGGCCGATCTCTTGCCTCTCGCCGGCGTCTGGACGGGTCGCGAAGAGAACCCCTGCCCCTTCTACCCACCGGGCTCTCCACCCCTCCTGCATGCCGCCACGACTGGTGCCACACCGCTTCGGGTGAGCCTGCACGTGGGCGATGTCGGGCACACGCTGGTTTTCGGGCCAACCGGCGCCGGCAAATCCACCCTGCTCTGCACCGTGGCGCTCCAGGCGCTGCGCTATCCGGATGTGACGATCTGCGCCTTCGACAAGGGCCGCAGCATGTGGGCCACAGTGACCGCCTGCGGCGGCCGTCATTATGACGTGGCCGGCGATAGCGACAGCCCGTCCTTCTGCCCGCTCGCCGTCCTGGACAGTGACGCCGATGTGGCATGGGCCGAGGACTGGATCGCCACCTGCTTCGAGTTGCAGACCGGCAGACCACCCGTGCCGGCGGAGCGGGAGGCCATCCATCGGGCGATGACGCTGCTGCGGGACCCCGCCAGTGAGCGTACGCTGACGCATTTCGTGGCGCAGGTACAGAACGAGGCCATACGGTCGGCGCTCCGCTACTACACCCTGGAAGGCACGCTCGGCCGGCTCCTCGATGCCGAGCAGGACGGCGTGACCGACGGTCACTTCGTGGTCTTCGAAATCGAAGACCTGATGGCGATGGGCGAGCGGAACCTGATCCCGGTCCTGCTCTACCTGTTCCGCCGTTTCGAGCGGTCGCTGCATGGCCAGCCCGCATACCTGCTGCTCGATGAAGCCTGGATCATGCTCGGCCATCCGGTGTTCCGGGCGAAAATCCGGGAGTGGCTCAAGGTCCTGCGCAAGGCGAACTGCGCCGTGGTGCTGGCCACGCAAAGCCTCTCCGATGCCGCGCGGTCCGGCATCCTCGATGTGCTGATCGAGTCCTGCCCCACCAAGATCTTCCTGCCGAACGAAGAGGCGACGACTGCGGGCACAGCGGAACATCCGGGTCCGCGCGATCTCTACGAGGCCATGGGCCTCAATGAGACGCAGATCGAGATCATCCGGTCGGCAACCAAGAAGCGGCACTATTACCTCGTCTCGCCGGAGGGACGCCGGCTGTTCGACCTGGGTCTGGGTCCGGTCGCGCTCGCCTTCGCCGGCATCAGTTCCAAGGAACAGATCGCCCACTTGCGCGACCTGGCCGCCCGCGCAGGCGAACAGTGGCCCTTCGCCTGGCTTGCCGAACAGGGGGTGGACCATGAGCGCCTACGATAGCCGCTCCAGCTTCGGGCGCCCCTTTGCCCTGCTCCGCGCCGTTGCCCTGGTGGCGACGGTGGCAGTGGCCGCCTCACCCGTTGCCCGCGCTCAGTTGGCCGTCCATTGCGTGAATTGCTCCACGATGTGGACGCAGTTGATGGAATACGCCAAGCAGGCCCAGCAGCTTGAGACGCAGCTACAGCAATACCAGACCCAGCTTCAGCAATACGCCAACATGGTGACCAACACCGTGGGCTTGCCGCAGGAGCTTTGGGGCAACGTGCAAAGCGACATCATGCAGGTCCGGAGCCTGTCCAATGCCGCGTCCCTGCTATCCGGCAACGCCGGCTCGATCGTTACCCGCCTCCAGTCAGCTTCCATGCAGACCAGGCCGCCAGCCTCGGCAACATCGCCAACCAGTTCAGCACCTGGCAGCAGACGATCGGCAACAACGTGGGCACTCTCGGTCGAACGCTTGGACTTCAGCAAGACCAAGAGACGAACGACGCCAGCTTGCTGACAAGCCTGGAATCACATTCGCAAAGCGCCCAGGGACAGATGCAAGCCATACAAGCCGGCAATGAGCTGGCGCACGCGAACGCCGTCCAACTCCAGGAAATCCAGGCGACGCTGAGTACGACCGCACAGATGCAGGCTACCGGCATGGCAGTCGATGCAGACCGGCGCGCGTCGGAGGACGCGGCCATGCTGCACTTTAGCACTCCGCAATCAATCCAGACCTCCGGCTATCCTCAATACTGAGGCGAAAATCATGCTGACACTCAATGCAGGCGTTGCGGTCACCATCCTGGCCGGTGCAATCGTGGCGACGGCAGGCGTTACCTACGTCGTGACAAAAACAGCAGTGACCGTGAGCTGTCCGGCTCCGGCAGCCACAAATGCCCCGTCGAGTGGATCGTCGGCTTTGCCGACCGGCACTCCGGTTCAGCCATACCACGGGAAAAAGTTTTGATGCGACGCTCTTGGGTCTGTGTCGGCATCGTGCTCCTGCTGCTGACGGCACCGACCACGCCTCTGCATGCCCAGACCGTCGGCACTCTTGATCAGATCGTAACAGAATTCCAGCAGCGATCCGCAGGCTGGGAGTCCACGCTCCGCTCCTTCGCACTCCACACGTTTGCTATATTGGCGACCATCGAGCTTGCCTGGGCTGGTATCCGCCTCGCGTTTCGCGGTGCAGATGTCAGCGAATGGTTAGCAGAGATCGTCAATCAGGTATTCTTTCTCGGATTCTTCCTGGTGCTGCTGGAGAATTCGGTTACCTGGGGCCAGGCGATCGTGACCAGCTTCCGACAGGCGGCGGGCGCCGCTGGCGGCCAGGGAATAGCACCCAGCGACGTATTCGCGTCTGGCGTAGAACTGGCGCAGAAGGTCATGTCCCACGTTTCCCTATGGGACCCCGGTGCCTCTGCCGGCCTGATCATCTCTGGTTTGGTCATTGAAGCGTGCTTCGCACTGATCGCTGCCTTCATGGTTCTTGCGTTGGTCGAGAGCTATTTGATCATCTCGATGGGCGTGATTTTCATGGCGTTCGGCGGGTCTCGGTGGACCAAGGATTTTGCGGTCAGCACCATTCGCTACACGCTGTCTGTTGGAGCACGGCTATTCGTACTTCAATTGCTCGTCAGCATAGGTGATGGCCTCATCACCAAATGGGCTGCGGAATTCCAAGACCTGACATCAGCCTCTCTGTGCATCTTAGTCGGTTGCTCGATCGTCATGCTTGCGCTTGTCAAGGTGATGCCTGAGACGATGCAGCGGATGGTCAACGGCTCGTCCATGGCGAGCGGTTCAGCCCTGGTGGGCGCGGCAGCAGCAGTTGGCGGCGCGACCACGGCATTCGCCGCCGGCCTGGCCGGTGGCGGAGCAATGGCCGGTAACGCCTATCGACTCGCGTCTGCGCAGCTTGATCAAAGGGGTGACCAAGGCACTGCGCCGCAATCGCGAGTCGCCCGGGCTGCCACCCTGACAGGCTACACAGCAAAAAACCTTGCTGGCGCGTCCTTGGCCGATGTCGGCCGCCGGCTGAGCGGCAATCCAGGCGCACGGCACGGCATTGCGACATGGCGCATGAGCGGGGACCTGGCGAATCAACGCCGGTTGATCCGCGATGACCTCAATAAGCCGAAGCCGCCCTCCGGGGACGGCCGCGGCAATAGCATCAGCTAGCCGTGCGGAGGAACCATGAAACGGCCGCCAGACGCGTCTGCTCTTGATCCTGACGGGCCGCACTCGGCCGTCTATCTGGCCGCCCGGAGAGAATGGAACGAGCGGTATGGCAGCTACATTGCCCAGGCCCACGCCTGGCGTCTAACAGCACTTGCCTCCCTCGCGGTGACATTCGTCGCCGTTGTCGGCGTCGTCTGGATCGGTGCGCAAAACCGAGTGGTGCCTTACGTCGTGCAGACCGACAAACTCGGAGATGCACTTGCGGTCAGCCGGGCTGATATCGCGGCACCCGCCGATCCACGCCTGATTCGTGCCGGCTTGGCCCGCTGGATCTCGGATGTGCGCACTGTCTATCTCGATGTCGCTGCTGAGCGCGCCGTGGTGAATGAGGCGTACACCATGGTCAATCGCAACGCCGCTGCCGCACAGCAGCTCAACGACTGGTTCTCACACCACGACCCGTTCAAGCGGGCACAGACGCAAATGGTCGGCGTGTCGGTGGAATCCGTCCTGCCGATCTCCGGAAACACGTGGCGGGTCGAGTGGCGTGAGGACAAGCGTGGCCGCGACGGCATGGCCGACCCGCCAACCCATTGGCAGGCCACCATCACGATCAGCATCCGCCCGCCCACAAATGACGCGACAATCCTGGTCAACCCGGTCGGGCTGTACGTCGATTCCTTCGATTGGGAGCAGCGGCAGTGATTACGCGGTACAGTCACATGAAAATGGCGATCTGGGCGGCCGTTGCAGCCGGCCTACCCGCGGTGTGCCAGGCGCAGCAAACGCAGGTGCCAGCCATCACCCGCGTAAACGCAACAGCCGCCGCGCACGTCTCCACCGCGGTTGGATCGAGCAATGGTGATGCCACGACGGCAGTGAGGGTCGCTGCGGCGAGGGTACTGAATGCCGCACCGCCCCCGATCAACCTGCTCTCACCGTCGGCTCCGTTGAACGCCAAGGAAAAGCGCGCGGTGGCGTTGGCACGGAGATGGAAGAACCGGCCGGAAATGCCGCACCGCGGCGCCGATGGCGTCGTGCGCTTCCTGTACGGCGCGACCCTGCCCACTGTGGTCTGCGCACCGTTGCAGGTTTGCGATCTGGCACTTCAACCGGGCGAGATCGTCAACAACGTCAACGTCGGCGATAGAGTCCGCTGGATCATCTCGCCGGCCGTCAGTGGCTCGCCCCAGGGTCAGGTGACGCACCTGATCATCAAACCGACGGACGCGGGTCTGGTGTCGAGCCTGGTGATCGAGACGAACCGCCGAACCTACGCGATCAAGCTGGTCTCCACTCGGCACGAATGGATGCCGCTGATCGCGTTCAACTACCCGGAGGACGTGCAGCGGCAATGGTCCGCCTACCGTCAGACCGTCGCCTTCGGGACCGCGGCGTCCACGCTGCCCGGCGGCGCGAATGTCGCGAATCTCGATTTCGGCTTCCGGCTGTCGGGGGACCATCCGAGCTGGCGCCCGCTCCGCGTCTATACGGATGGGTCAAAGACCTACATCCAATTTCCGCGCTCCATCAGTTCGAGCACGGCTCCTGCGCTGGTCGCGCTCGACAATGACGGCGGGTGGTTTTCCAGCCCGACCGAGCAAATGGTCAATTACCGGATGCAGGGCGATCGGTACATCGTCGATCGCGTCCTCGATCGAGCCGAGCTGGTCTCCGGGGTGGGCAGCGACCAGACGCGCGTGACCATCACGCGGGACGGTGCGCGATGACCAACCCCCTTCGCCTGGGCCTGTCGCTATTCGTGGCCTGCTCGCTCGCGGCATGTGCCGCCGGACCAGGCAACTCCTACGTCGGCCCGGTGAACACGCAGGCGGATGCGCAGATGCTGGCGAGCGACATGGCGGACTTCGTGGCGGGTCAACTTCCTGCTGCGTCCAGCACGGTCGTGCTCGATCCGACGCCTTCCGGCCAAACCGGCAATGACCTGACACCCGCATTCGTGGCCGCGCTGCGGGACCGGGGCCTTGCCGTCGCGGATACACGGCAGGACGGCGCTTCAGGGGCGCACCATATCCGTTACCTCGTGACGCGCCTGGGCAACGGCGATCTGGTGCGCGTGACGATCGACGGTGGCGCCGCCGAGGCCTCTCGCTTCTTCGTTCGCAACGCCGCCGGTGATTTACAAGCCGGCGGCCCGTTCACGGTCCGGCAGATGGCGGAAGCGAACTGATGACCAGCACTCCTCCCGATGGTCCGGATCGGTCCCCGCCCCTCCTGTCGCCCCCGCCGCGCCGGGGCCGGGGGGTTCGCCGGCTGAATCGCGTCCCGGTCCTCCTCTTCGTTGGTGGCGCGATGCTGCTGGTGGCGGCTGTTGGCTACACCTATCGTGAGCGCATGGCACAGGCCGCTGCCAACGTGCGCGCCGCGGATCAGAAGCGTCCGGAGCCCGCAAGCAGCGCGGCTATTCTCAACGACGCACCCTCCACGGGCGAGGTTCAGGCGGCGGTGTATCGGCCGCCACGTCTACCGCCAACGCGGCAGCAGTCCTCGCCACAAACGCACGCCACCTCCGCACCGTCGGACCACGGCGGTACCGAATCGGCACAACCCGATGAGGATGCAACGAAAGCGCGGCAGCAGGCCTGGCAAACGTACTACGTCCAGCTCGCACAGGTGCAAAAGGCCAGGCTCTCGGCCGCGCGGTCGGCAATGACAGCGAACACCGGTCTGACCAATGGTCAGCAGAGTGCCTCGAATGGCGGTTCCGCGGCGGCAACTGGTGGCGTGGAAACGAGCCAGACGGGTGCAGTACCAGGCAGCCCAACGAGCTATGCCGGCGCACCAGCCGCCGCCGGCGGCTATGGCTTTGGGTTGCCGGTCTATCCGCCTGCCCAAGTCGATGCGACTGGACAGCGGGAAAAGCAGGCTTTCCTGGCGCAGCCGGGCGATACGACTGGAGCCTCGGATGATCTGCAAGCGACGCTGCGAGAACCCTCGTCTCCCTACCTGGTCATGGCGGGTACTGCGATCCCGGCGGTCATGGTGGGCGGCATCAACAGCGACATGCCCGGCATGATCGTCGGCCAGGTTGCGGAGAACGTGTACGACACCGCCACCGGCCGGTACCTGCTGATCCCTCAAGGCGCCAAGTTGATTGGTCAGTACGACAACAGCGTTTCCATAGGCCAGGTCCGGGTCGCCGTGATCTGGACCCGGATCATCTACCCCGACGGCGAGTCTATCGACCTTGGCTCGATGGAGGGAGCGGATCAGGGGGGCTACGCTGGGTTCCACGACCGGGTGGACACGCATTTCTGGTCGAAGATCGGCAACGCGCTGCTGATCTCGATCGCCGGCGCCGGCGTGCAGCTCTCGCAGCCCCAGGCCGTGAACGGTCAGAATTACAATTCCCAGCAGATCGCCGCGGCAGCCCTCGGCCAGCAATTCGGAGAACTGGGACAGGAATACGCGCGCGCCGGTCTCTCGATCCCGAATACCCTCGAAATCCGGCCAGGCTACCGGTTCGTCGTGATGGTCAACAAAGACATGCACTTGCGGCCCTATGTGGACCCGCGAACCGCCGGCAAGGCGTTGCCTGTCAGTCTAGGTCCCATGGTGCGGTGACCCGCTGGTCGCGGGATTTCCGCTCTGCGTCCAGAGCGGTCGTCTGACAACGCAAGGTGAGCGCTTGAAAACCAACATTCCGCAAGCGGTCAACGCTGGTGTCTGACGGGCGGGCTAGGCACCTCCCGCTCGAGGCAAGCTTGCGTAGCTAGGGAAGTTATGCCCGCGTGTTGGTTAGGTGCCTTCCAACGTGGCCAATGACGAGTTTGCCTTTGGCTGCGTCAGGGAAGAAGTGAATCGACGCGCAGGTGTCCGCAGCACCTGCACCGAGCGTCACATGCCACTCGAACAGCCTGGCCTCGCCATCATAGTGAAAGGTGTACTCTTCGGCCCATTTTCCTTTCGCCGTCTGCGAAATGAAGTTGCTCACGCGCTTGCCAAGGCCCGCATCCTTCAGCATCTGGCGCAGGTCGCCGCCACCTTGATTGCGCGCCCAAACATCAGCGACCTTGTTCATTGTCGAAAGGGCCTCGTAGATCTCGCCCGGCCGCTTGAAGGGGCTATCGTCGGCCGAAGTCTGGCTGCTGTCGAGGAACAGCAGGCGCGGACAGTCATCCATCGCGAATGTCACCGCGTCGCTTACGCTCGTCGGCTCCCTCGCCGCCGACACCTGCTCGGCCTCCTCCTCATCCGCCTGCTCCGAGAAGGCGAACAGCACATCCTGGTTAGCGCGCAGGTTCTCGTTCTCAGCCCTAAGCATCTCAAGGTCGGACCGCGCCGCCTCCAGCTGCTCGGACATCTCAAGCGCATACTGCTCCCAAGTCGCGTCGCCTTGGCCCACAATCCCGTGGGCGCGTTCGGCGCGGGCGGCCGCCTCGCTCCTCGCTATGATGCCGCTAATGCGAGCATCGGGCGCGAAGCGGAATGCCGCGACCGAAAAGACCGAGCGCTCCAGCGCACGACAAGCGCGCTCAGGGCCGAGAAGTGCGATGCGGGATCCGAGCATCAGCGGATGCCGCCGCAGATCATCGTCCATCCGGAAGCCCGGCCAGTAGATCCGCGCACCGCCGTCGTAGCAACCCAGCCGACCAATGCGTTCCGCAAGCGCTCGCGTCGTATCCGGCGTGTCTGCCTCGGTGACGATGGCGATGCCGGCCAAATGGTCAGCGAGCGCGCGAGGGTCGAGGTCGCCCGGCTCGCCGTTCGCGAAAGGCGAAAGCAGCAGGATTGGCAGCCGGCGCCGCTTGGCCTCTAGCAAATCGACGAACTGATCGACACCGCTCGTCTGGAGAGGATAGACCGTCGCGCGAACCTGCATGTCGCCTACGAGCACGTCCTGCTGACAAAGCGTGCGCACGATTGCCGGGGCACCAACTGAATAGCCCGCCGGCGACACCAGATACTCGGCTGAGGAGAGCTCGACACGGTGCTCGACCGCGCACCGATCATCGATCTGCGCGGCGCGCACGAGGTTGCGCCAGATGAGCCCCTGAGCGCCTGGAAAAGACCATTCAAGCTCAATGGCGACTCCACCGGCCCGATGCCGGCGAATGGCCAGCAGATGTCCTGCCGGCACCTGCCCAGAAATCTCACCAGTTTGCAGATCGGGGCTGATGGATGCCTCGAATCCCCGGCGATAGCGGTCGGATATCCAGCGCTGATATTGAGGTCGGACAGCTGTCTCCCAAGCAGTCGCGCCTGGTACGTCGAACCTGCATCCATATACCAGACGCGCCATCACGTTCCCCCCTCAAGACCGGTCATCGCGCCGACAAACAAAAAACCCGCTCGGCGCCGCCAATTACCCTTGGGGTTCAACGCAAGTCCAGCAATCGGACCCGACCCGTCTGCTGAAGCGCACCGTGGCGATGTTGCCTCGCCTTCATGCCATCCCTGAACTTACCGTGGTAATAGAAGATTGCGGAGATCACCGCGAATGTGCCTCCCGCGTAGCCGAAGTAACCCAGCAGCACGCGCAAAGCATGGGCATCGCCTGTGAACAACCACATGACCATGCTGAACAAAGCCACCAGCAGAAATCCCGCGCACGCGAAACCGCACGCCAGCAGCAGCAACAGGCCTGCCGCGTAGGCGAGCATCACGAAGAACGCGACGAACCCCGCTGTGAGAACGCCGATCAGTTCGCTTATCGCCCGCACGATCACTCGCATGGCATAACTCCAGGTCAATGGTCGCGCTATCGCTCCAGCTCGACCCCCTGCATGCGGTCGCGGCTGTGGATCAAAGCCGGTGCTTGGGAAAGGCTTGGCGCCTCGTCATGGCTTGCGGCATGGCTCCGGACCATCTGTTCGCGCTCGGCGATCGCAATCCCCGCCATGAGTTGCTGGCGGGCAGCGTCCCTGCCCTGCCCCCGCGCCAGGTCGTTCCAATCCGACCCGGCGTCTTGTTCGGCAAAGGCTGGCAGCAGTGCAAAGCCACCGATCGCCGCCGCGGCCTCCTCTGCCTTTTCACGGCCGACATTCGGCTTTCCCTCCGCTTCGCGCCGGTGATCGTTGTCGCCGGCTATGTAGATGGGCCGGTCCGGATGAAGTTGGCGGTAGGTCTGCGCGACCGGCGCCAGGTTCCCGGCGTTGAACGCGACGATTGCCGGCATGCCGGTCAGGTCGTGCAGCGTGGCGGCCGTCGCGTAGCCTTCGGCGATCAGCAACGGCCCCGGCTTCCCCAGGTCGCCGATGGAATAATGCCCGCCTTCCACCCGGCCGTTTGGCATGAACATCTTCGCCGCAGCCGGCTCGATGAACTGTAGGCTCATCAGCCTGCCGTTCGCGTCCGCCACGGGAACCAGCAGCCGGCCAGCTATGGAGATCTCGTGCTCTGCACCTTCGCGGTCCCGAACGGCGATGGTCTGCCCATCCACGCCCTGCCGCAGCCCGTGTGACGGCACGCCCTTTTCGGCGAGGTAAGGGTGCGCCTCGACGGGGGTCGCAGCCGTCCAGATGGCGTCCACCTGCTGCGCCGTGCGCTCGTACATCCGTTCCCGCTCAAGCGCGCGCTCGTGCCGTTTCTGGGCGGCTTCCGCTGCCATCAGGGCGCGGTCTTGGGCGCCAAGCGCCGCGACCTGCCCGCTGGCCTTCCAGGTCGTCTTCACGCCGGTCTTGAAGTTCTGAATGAAACCCGCCGGCCTGCCGTCCAGGTAGCCGACATAGGCGCCGCTCCGTTCGTGGCCCTTGTCGCCTTCGACGGGGACGCGGTGCATCTCCCCGTCCATCTGCAACGGGCCGTCTGGCCGCAGCCCGCACTCGCGTAGCGCCTCGGCGAACTGCTCGGCAGGACTGGCATCGACGGCGATGTGGACCGAATCGCGGGACGGCAGCCATGCGGCGAAAGCGTCCAGCTCCACGTCGGCGGGCACATACCATGCCTTCGCCTGGCGATCCCACTTGGCCCCGAGCTGCTTGGCGTCGTCCTTTTCGGCGTAAGGAACTGCGAGATAGGTGCGATCATCGGTCGTCGTCATAGCCGGGTGGTTCTCCTGGACCATCACCGGCAGGCGCACCTGCACGCCGGTATCGGCGTCCAGCCCCCTGCCCTGCTCCAATTCGGGTTGATCGGATGCCCGCCCGTGATCGGCCTGCTGCTCGCGCTCCCGCTCAAACGAGCGCACCAAGGTCGTAATCTTCTCGGCATCGGCCGCTGCCCGGAAAATCTCACGCGGATCGTTCTCCAGCGCGCGAATCCAGCTCGCGACGTAGGCACTGTGCTGCCCCGGGTCGTGACCTATGCCGAGCTGCTCGCCGAGCATCAGCGACGCGATCTCCGCACGCAGTTCCTCCCGCGCGTAGGCTTCGGAACCGAACGGATGCCCCAGGTCCGGGCGGTTCAGCCGCGATGGATGGCCAGTCGCGTGCGCGGCCTCGTGCAGCGCCGTGGCGTAATAGCCGTCGGCAGAGGCGAACTGGCCGCGCTCCGGCAGTGTGATGGAGTCGTCGGACAGCCGATAGAATGCACGGTCGCCCCGCACATGGCGGATCGTCGCATCGAAGCGCGAGAGAATCGTCTCGGCCCGCTGATGCCGTTCCCACGCGGGAAGCGAGGGACGGTTTGCCGCCGGCGCCAAGCCGTCGATCTGCTCCGCATTGAACACGACGGCCGACCAGACCCGCGGCCGTTCGTACCGCACCGTATGGCGCACCTGGTTGCCGTCCTGATCCAGCAGGGGCTTGCCCTCGGCATCGCGAACAGGCTCCAGGCCCTGCCATTTCCAAAACTGGATGGCGGTGCCCTTCTCCCCCTTCCCCACCTGCGCATCGACCGCCTGCGCCTGGCGATAGGTCATCCACCGTGCGTCGGCATAACCCTGGCTCTCCGCGCGGCTCATTAGCCATACGGCGTTCATGCCGTGATACGGATTCCCGGTGGTCGGGTTGTACGGCATGAACCGCTCGCCGGGCTGCCAAGGCTTCACCCACGGCGCCGTGCCGGCCTTCAGTTGCTCGATGAGCGCGCCGGCGACCTGATCGACGTACTCAGTCGCCATCACGGACCTCGCTCACGTCGAGATCGGCATTGGCTTCCCAGGCCTCGGCGTCGGTCAGCGCGGTTTCCTCGAACGCGCCCAGCTCCTCGGCCTCGCGCGCGTCCACCTCCACCACCACGCCGGGGACAAGCAGGTCAGCGAACACGTGCGATATGATGGCGCTCGTTGTCGGATCGCGCGGCTCTTCATTCGATGCGGACATGCGTCGCCTCTCCGGCAAAGACGGTGGTACCGGCCGTGTATGGATTGGGGGGTGACGGCGCCGCAGGCTTGCCCGCCGCAGCCTCGTGCGCGCCGCCGATCAGCGCCGGTATGCTGCCCGGCCCGTAGTACCTGGCGACGTACCCGTTGGCGAAACCGCGATAGAAATCGCCGGTGTTGTAGGCGCTGAGTGCGGCCTGCAACGCCGCCTGGCCGTCACCACGCGTGCGCGCCGCCGCCGCGTAGTCGGCCGTCAGGATCGTCGCCGCGGCATGGATGTTTCGGCACGGGTCGAGCACCTGCTCCACAGTGATGCCAAGCGCCGCGAGATTGCGGCTGTTCACCTGCATCAGACCGATATCGACGCTGTAGCCGCGGGCGATGTAGCGCTCGGCGACGTGCGCTGCTTCCTGGGCAGTGCCTGCCGCCGGCGGCTGCACGCCGATGCCATTGACGTTGACCGCTAGCGGGTTGTCGCCGCTCTCCACCCGGGCGATTGCCTGCAAGGTGACGGGTGCGACGTTCGGCGCGCACGCCAGCAGAGCCGGCGGGATCATCGCAGCACCCATAGCGGCCGTGCCGCGCCGATCACGTTGGCGGCCGGCACCGCGCCGAAATACCGGCTATCGAAGCTGCGCGGATCGTGGCCCGACAGCAGCCACAGTTCGCCGCGCGGCACCCGATAGGACCCGACCGGGGCTGCGTGCAACCTGCGGCCAACCTCATCCTTGGCGAGCGGCCTGGTGTTCGCCACAGGGCTGCCGTCCACGACAATGCCGGCGGACGTGACCGTCACCAGGTCGCCCGCCACCGCGGCGACCGGCTTGACCAGCGGCTCGTAATCCCCGGGGCACCGACCGGCCGGAATGTAGCCGCGGCGAGCCGCCTGGCGGATGTCGGCACGGTTCGGCGGGCAGATCGTGACCACTTCGCCGCGTTCGACCGGCTCTCCCGCTTGCACCTGCCACAAGCCGCGTGGCATCGAGGCGGTGGCATTGATGCGCACGCCATCCGCGCCGGCGGCGGCGATCGCTCCCATCGTCATGGCGCCGGTCAGCAGCATCACGATGGGCAGCGTCCGCCGGCGCATAGGCGGAATACGAGACACCGCCCGGCTCATGAGACTGCCTGAAACGGCTTTGCCGCCCGCAATGTCGCACCCGTCAGGGGCGGCTCGATCGTCGCGCGCTTGGAAAACACCGGGTCAATGAAATACAGGATCTGCGTGCCGAAGATGGGACGCTCGCCGGCCAGGAAGACCACCATCTCACCGCTCTCCGCGATCTGGCCGTCCGCATCCTTCTGCGGCTTCTTCAGATCCATGATTTCGTCAGGCGTCAGCAGCGGCCGGCTGACTTCGTGATAGGTGCGGGAGACGTTCTTCAGCGATCCGAACCGTGTCCCGCTTTCCGTCACGTCCTCCTTCACGATGGTGGTGTTGCCGATCATGCGGCTGATCCACTCGGCGGTTTCCCACTCGTTCGGCGCGTACACGATACGCACATGGCAGTTGCTGGTGATGCTCTGGTGCGCGCCGTAGGCGTTGAACATCTGCTCGCGGTTCTGCGCGGCGAGGAAGGCCTTGATGCCGTAACCGGCACATTTCGGCAGGGCGTCCTGAATGACCTGAAGGCGGCCGAGCGAGGGGAATTCGTCCAGCATCATCAGCAGCCGGTGCCCGTGCGGCATGAGCGGCTGTCCGTCCTTGTACTTCAGCGCTACGCCCATGAGCTGGCGCATCGCCATCGTCAGCAGCAGCCGGACCAAGGGCCGCAGCCGTTCCTTGTCGCCGCCGCGCGTGACGATGTAGAGTGACACCGGCCGCTCATGGTTCATCAGGTCCATGATGCGGAAATCGCTGTGCCGCGTGTTCTCGGCGATGATCGGGTCCTTGACTAATGTCAGGTAGGTCTTCGCGCTGGACAGGACGCTGCCGCGCTCCCGTTCAGGTCGGTCGAGCTGGTCACGTCCGGCCGCGGCGACGACGGCGTGTGCGCCGGTTGGGAGATGGCGGTTGGTCCGCATCTCCTCCCACAGTGCATCCGAGTTCTCATCGGGATCGGACAGCGCAAAGGCCACGTCGGCCAGGCTCGCCGTCCGGCGCTTGGCCCTCTGCTTGTACATGACGTGCAGAATCACCGCGGACAGCAGGTCGAAAGAGGTCTTCCCCCAGTGGTCCTTGCCCTCGATGCCCTCGCCGTTCGGATCGCAGATCATCTGCGCAATGTTCTGCGCATCCGCCACCTCGTACGGCGTGCCGAGGCGTACTTCCTCCAGAAAATTGAAGCCGGCGCTGCCCTCGATCGCACCCGGCTCCCATCGGATCACGACGTTGCCGGCCTGCTGTGCCCGCCAACCGGCGGTGAGCGCCCAGAGTTCGCCCTTCTCGTCGTAGATGATGGAGCTGGCCGGCCATGACAGCAGCGTCGGCAGGATATTCCCGACGCCTTTGCCGCTGCGCGTCGGCGCGATGACGATGCAGTGCTCCGGGCCGTCGTGGCGGAGGTAGTGGATGCGGCCTCGCGAATCGGTCCAGCCGCCGACATAGACCCCGGCATGCGGCTGGTCGCCCCGTGGCAGCAATCCGCTCCGCCGGATTTCCAGTTCGGACTGGAAATGCGCGGTCCCGTGGACGCCTTCATGCTTCGTGGGTTTCCGCCGCCTGGCGTTCGACACGGCCAGGCCGGTCAGCATGCCAAGGGCGATGACGCTCATCAGGCCCGAGTCGATGAGCCGAAAGGTTGCCTTGGCATTCGGCGCCCATGGTGCCTGCTGCCATATGATCCAGGACCATGGCGCATAGAAATGCCCGATCCAAGGCGCGCCAAGGGCCGGGTGATAGCCGAGCCGCCACGCCGCGAACTGCGTGGCTGCGCTGCTGAGTGCAGCAATACCCGCAATCAACGCTGCTGAGCCGAGAAGCGCGGCGCGTCGTCGTGCGGGTAATTCGTTGCCGGGTTTGTTCACCTGCTGTGACCCTGCCGAGCCGTGATATCCGATTAGTCGGATATGCTATGCACGTCTCCACGGTCGCGTTCAACCGCGTTCTTGCGCGCGGTGTGTGCCGATGCACGTTGTTTTTCCAAGGCGCCATCGGAAAACCTGATGTTCAAACCTTCGATGCCGGCCAACCTGGCAACCTGCATACGGAAATCTTCCGTGCCGTTCACAGTCAGTGGGCGATGGCCGAATCGATCCGCCGCCAATGACAAGGCGAGGAATGCTGCGCCGGCTGTCACTTCGTTGACTCGAATGCTGCGTGCCTCATCCGATACAACGCCACCATCAGCCGTGCGGTAGATCACACGGCCATCACGGCGGACTGCCGGTTTCAGATGCTGGTACACAATGTGCCGCGCATCCTCGGCGTCCTGCGCTTGCAGCAGCTGGGTTTCCATGCGCGTGCGACGCTGCATGCGATCACGCAAGGCGCCAAGTGCTGCGTCGTTGCCTTTAGCAGCTTCCGCCTCAAGATAGCCCTGCCAGTTCGGGACTGGGTGCTGCGCGCGGACCTGCCGTCGTTCGTCGACCTCACGCCGCACTCGGTCGGCGCGGTCCTTTCTCTGCTGATCGGCAATGTGCCGGAACGCATCGCGCCTCAGATGGCCCGATAGTCCCGTCTGCCGTTCCTGGCGGAATCGGTTCCGGTAGTACGCCGCGAGTCGCTGTGCATAGGCGACATGCTGTTGGTGCAGCCCCGTAAGAGCTGCACTGCGTGCCGCCAAAGCGGCATTCCGCTCCTGCTTGAATGCTTCATAGAGCGGTCCGGTCCGCGGCGGCCTGGTGTAGCTGGCTGTGACATCGACGCTCACGCCGTGGCCGGCCGGTTGGAAGGGGCCGAGCGCATCCGTCATCGCTTTCAGGGAAAGCCCCCGGTCCACATCCGACGCTTTGACGTGCAGCCGGGAATCGCTGCGGTGCCCGAGCACCAGGCCGGCGCCGCGCGGCTTGATCTCCAGATCAAAACGCGCCGCCGCGTTGTGCAATCCACCCCAACCCTGACCGCTGTTGCGCGCCGCCAGCAGCGCGGGCGCCGCCGTCTCCCGAACCCAACGCAGAAAGGACTGCCGGCCGTGCTGGGCTTCGAAGTCGGCGGTCCTGCCCCTGACCTTTGGCCCGGCTCCCCTCCCTTGCTCCGGCTCGGTCGTGTGCGGTTCGCGTGTCAGGCCGTGCCGGATTTCCAGCTCGGCGCAGGCATCCTGCAGCCGGTAGTGGTCCTGGAAGGGCTCGATGTTCCGGAAGGTCCGCGGGTGCACCTTGTTGATGGCGACATGCAGGTGCCAGTTGTCCGTATTCTGGTGCACGGCGGAGACCCGCTGATGCGCCTCGAACCCCAGCGCGGCACATAGCCGGTCCTCGATGTCCTCGATCTGCGTGCGGGTCGGCCGCTCGCCCTCCGGGAAGCTGACCACCAGGTGGTAGTTCTTGTCGGTGCGGCTGCGCGTGTTGCGCGCCTGCGTCGCGAGGATCTCCTTCACCGCCCAACCCGGATCGTCCGCCTGGCAGTTGGTTGCCCGCGACCACGCGACCTTCTCCCCCTGGTGTTCCGTGTCGAGGATGTAGGCGTTGAGCCGGGTCCAGCTCGCCGGATCCGCGGACTGGTGCTCCCGTTCAACGTTCAGCACGTAGCCCGCCAGGCGCCGATAGCCGGCACCACCATTGGGGCTCATGATTCGCTTGGCAATCACACGCGGCCCACCACTTCGGCGAGCCGGCCTTGCAGCTCCCCGATGCGTTCCAATAGCCGGCGTACGTCGGTCTCCGGCGCACCGCGTCCGGGCCGGTCCACCAACCAAAGCTTCAGCAAACCGCCGAGCCGGCCCTGGTCGCCGTTGACCTTCGCCAAGTCCCGCACGGCGTCATAGTCGAGAATCGACCTGATCGGATGTCCGAGACCAGCGGTGCGCAGGTACGCGGAAACCGATAGCCCCGCGGTCTTGGCCCGCTCTTCGATCAGCGCGCGTTCACGCGCTGATACCACCACCTTGAGATGACGTTTGCGGTCGCGCGTTTCTGTTTCCATGGCGTTCGAATCGTCTTTCGTCGAGCCGGCGGCGAGTAAGGTCCGCGTTGTTGGCCAACAACGCCTATCCTGCCATCGAACTCCACGAAAATGTATGCAACCGAACGCGTCTTTCGAAGCTGTTTTCCCACAATTGCATTGGATTGCGCTGATTTTCGCTTAATTGCATTCGGGCGCATATGATTGCGCCGATTTGCACTGAGTCGCGCATCTGTTATCCGACGAATCAGATAGGTATGCTACGCCGCTGGCCGCCACGTTCGGAGCATCGGATGAGCGAACCGCCCGACCAGAAGCGCATGAGAGGCGTCGGCCGCGTCACCTTCCTCGCGCATCTCGCCGAGATCACCGCCGAACTCGATGCGGGATGGCCGTTGAAGGTCGTCTATGAGAATCGTAGCGGGCGCCTCGGAATCTCCTACACCCAGTTCACCCGCTACGTCGATCGGATTGTGCGGCGTGCCGCGCGTACCCCAACACAAGTCCGCCCCTCCCCTCGCCCGTCGCCGCCGATGCCTCGCTCCGCGTCGGAGATTTCGGCCGGCCCCGTCGCACCAGAAGGAAGCAATCATGCCGGACACCGCCCTGCCCGAACCTTCAACCACGATCCGCTCGAAGGGCCGGACGATCGCCGGCGCCTCCTCGGGGAAGACTGAGACCGCACGCAAGCTGCATTTCGTGCTGCAAGGCAAAGGCGGCGTCGGCAAGACGGTCGTCGCCCTGCTGCTCTCGCAATGCATCGAGGAAAAGGGCGAGCCTGTCATCTGTGTCGATACCGACCCGGTGAATGCGTCGCTGTCGAGCCTTTCCTCCATGAATCCGGAGCGAGTGTCGATCTTCGCCGGGAAAAAGGTGGACACGCGTGCGCTCGACCTGTTCACCGAGAAGCTGCTGACTGAAGACGCGCATTTTGTGGTGGACAACGGGGCCTCCAGCTTCGTGCCGGTCAGCCGGTACCTCATCGAGAACGATGTGGCGACGATGATGACTGAGGAAGGTCGTCAGCCGGTGGTGCATGTGGTGGTGACCGGCGGCCCCGGTATGCTGGACACGATGAAAGGCCTTGCCTCCATCGTGCAGGACTTCCCCCCGAGCGTCCGGATTGTTGTGTGGCTGAACGAATTCTTCGGCCCGATCGTCAATGTGAACGGCAAGCCGTTCGAGGAACTGCCCGCCTATACCGAGAACCGGGAGCGCATCTTCGCCCTCGTCCGGCTCGAGACGCTGAGCGAGGAAGCGACCTCAGACCTGCGGGACATGTTCTCCAGGCGGTTGACCTTCGCCCAGGCCCTCGCCCCCGACAACACCAACATCCTGCGCGTCCAGAAATCGCGCCTGTTCCGGCTCAAGCAGGCCGTGTGGCCACAGATCGAGCTGGTGGTGTGATGGACCCGCGCAGGGCGCGGGAGGCGCTGCGCAAGCAGGGCATCCACGTCCACGAGAGCGACCCGATCCTCGACATGGCGGCGATCTGCGACGCCGCCATGGCCGACACCCTGAAAGCGATCGAGGGCGTCGTGAAAACGGCGGCCGATCGTACCTCGGCCGCCGCCACCCAGGCCGTAGACGCCTCGAAGGGAACGGCGGAAGCCGTCATCAGCCAAGGCGCTGCGTTCCTGGTCGAGCAATTCCGGGAGGCCGTGCGGGACGCAACGGCCACGATGCTGGCCGAGCTGCGCCAGGAAACCGCCAGAGCGGAGCGCGCAAGCCGGATCGCCGTCCGGATTGCCTGGACCCTGGCAATCTTGAGTGCGATCGGCCTGGCGGGACTTGGCGGTTTTCTGCTCGCTGGCCTTGGGCACGGATGATCGAGGAAGGCACAGCCGATAGCTCGGTGTCGATCGTTCAGCACGCGGTCATGCGTTGGTCATCCCAGGCGGTCCACCGCGCTCTGTCCTCTCTTCGGGCTGCCTCGCCGTGCGGTCAGGCGCAGATTCAGGCTGCGTGAACCTTTCTTGGCCGGCCGCCCTTGGCACCGTTTGCCCGTGCGCTGAGGCGCTTCGCATCCGACCGTGCCGCTCCTCCGAGCTTGCCCAGCGACGCCGCCATGTCGCCCGCGGTGGCCAGCGATCCGATCAGCCCATGCACACTGATATTGATGTCGTGCTGGTCCAGCTTGATCCCGTAGCCTGCCGGCGACACCCGCACGGTCGCCATGTCGGCCGGCGGGACATCGCGGAATTCCTCGATCATTGCGCGCGGCAGCCGCACGGCCGCACCATCCGTCAACTCGATCTCGATCGCATCGCGCTCCGCGTCATACCGCACGCTTGCCGCCCGCCGCTCCATTGCCCGACGGCGACGGCCCGCGGCAACAGCGTTCCGGAGTTCATCTTCGGTGGTCGGCGGAATCTTCATGGCGCTCATTGCTCCACTCCCGCCCCGGCCTTCACGGCGAGGCTCGTCCCATCCTTCAAAATCAGCGCCACCTGGCCTCCCAGGGGTTCGTAGATCGCCCGTCCAATCTGAACGGCTCCCGGCTCTCGCCTGGCCAGCACGGTCACCGCCCCGCCCCCCGAAACCAGGGTCCATCGATTGTCGATGCAGCAGGTGCCAACCCGCGCCCACCATTCCGTCCTGCATTTCGGCAGGTTGGCCACAATCGCTGCCTTGATCCGGTCGATCGTCCGCGTGCTCGGCGCATCCTCGATCGGGTCCACATCCATCAGCCTGACGGCGTTGTCGATGAACGAGAATGCCAGCCGGGCTTCCCAAGGCACCGCCTCGTTCTCGACGTGAACGTGCGGCGGGCAATGCTCGTCCCGCGTCCTCAACTCGACGTACAGCCCGGTTCGCGGCACCTGAAAGAGCTTCACCTGTCAGATAACCCAATCGATTGGCTTTTTCAAGGCAGTCGGGTACACCGGCTGCGAACCCCGTTCATTGCGGCCCCTCGTGATCCCGTAGCGCCATGTCCCGCCGGCGCTGTGCCACCGCCTCGGCGAAGTTGAGCGCCACCCGTCGGCCGCGCGCCAGCAGCTCCGGCGCCGTCGTTTCCGCAAGCGCCTGTACGAACAGCAGGACACTCTCCCGCCGCTCTGCGTCCATCGCCGCCAGCGTGGTGGCGACATCCGTGGCCGCAGCGGGCGGTAATGGCGTCGTGGGCGGCGGCGTATCCTTCGCTCGTCGGCGCCCTTGGGCGAAACGGCGCACTGCGAGCGCGTCCTCGGGTGCGGGCACCTCGACTTCGACCCGGATCAGACCGGCCCGCGCGCGGTGTTGCCGGACACGGCGTGTCACCGCACTGTTTCCCGAAGAAGCTGTTTCCACCATGATGACAAGCGTTTCCGGAAACTGTGACACTGTCAATGTTTTCCGGAAACTGGCCGGCAAAGCCGACGCCCATCAGTGGGTCCGCCGCGGCGAGCGCGCCTCCCTGCCCCCGGCCCGCCGCTCGCGCGAGCGCAAGCCCCAGATCGTCTGCGCCAGGTTCAGCTCGCCGGCTTTCGCCTTCGCCACCATCCCGTGGAAATACCCGCCGGGCGAGGACCGGAAATGCGCTGCTGGCTTCGCCGAGACGATCGCCACCGCAATCGCCGCCTCCTCGCGGCCCATCGCTTGGCAGGCCTCCCCCCAGAGGGATTTCGACACCCCGAGCTCGCCACGCAGCCAATCGGCCGCGTCCACGATGGCCGGCCAGGTTGGGGTGGGGACGGTCAGATAGGGCCGCAGCCGCGGTGCCAGCCGCACCAGCTCCTCCGTCGAGAGCTTCAGCACCGTCCCAGCCACCCGCTCCGGCCGCACGGGCTTGGTCGCCTGTGGTGCTGGCGGCAGCTCCGGCGCTGCCTGGGTGGGCACGGCCTCGCCCGCCGGCGCGCTACACTGCTCGTTGGCAATTACCGTATCCGATATCGGATTCAGGGTTGGGTTGTAGGTATCTTGGTGGGGCTCGTTTTCAAGCCCCAAGGGGACTGAATTCACTGCTTCGGCAGGACTTGCCGTGGTCTGGGACAGCAGGTTTTCCAGGCGTTCGCGTGCCGAGCGTTGCCTGCGCTCCAGGCTCTCCACGCCAAGCGCCATCTCCTCCGGCTGTTCGACCTTCTTCAGCGCCCTGGTCAGGGTGCGGGTCTCGCGCGCCAGGCAGGCCCAGTCCTCGCCCTCCAGACCGTATTGGGCCGCGGTCTCCAGGATCTGGGTGATACCCTTCCGCGCGATCGTCGCCCGCCGGCGCAGCCGGCCCATCTCGGCGCGCTCCGCCCGCGCTTCCTCCGCCAACCGCACGAATTCCGGATACCGCGCCGCGATCGGCGAGAGGTCGAAGCCGTAGGCCTCGGTGATCCGCCCGGTGCGGTCGCGCAGCCCGTACCGCTTGCCGTTCGGGCTGTCCTTCATGGTCACCACCCCGGCATCGATCAGCCCCCGGTTCAGTGCCTTCACCCGACTTTCCGACAGGCCGAGCGCTTCCTGCTGCAGGCTGGCCGAGGGCCAGACGATGGGGCGCCCTCCCCTCCCCCAGTCCTGCGGCTGGGTGAAGCGGAACAGCCAGTCCACCGCGTGCACCAGGCGCGGCGACAACCCGAGCTGCGGCGCCGCCGCCTTGAACGCCGCCAACAACTGCCCGGGCGCCGTCACGCCGTCCGGCAGGCCATCGAAGGCCTCCGCCGTGCGATCGGCCCTGAGCAGGCTTGGCGTCAGTCGTCGGAAGCCGGTCGGGGTGCCGGCGCAGCCTTCCCCGTGCGCCTCTGGGGCGCTGTCCGTAGCCATCGTGATCTCCTCCTGTGGTGGGATCGCGACGGGCACACCTCTCCCGTTGGCGGAAACGGCAATTTCCGCTTGAAGGTGAGGCGTCTGCTGGCTACGTTGGGGATGTTCCGTCGCCCGACGTAGCCGACTGGCTCGTCACGAATTTCCGCAAAAGCCCGCCCGGCAAGGCGGGCTTTCGCATTTCAGGCGATCTGCCGGGTGGGTTCCCTCCCCTGCTCGATCAATTGCAACAGCGCCTGGCTGCGGCTCCGCAGGCCCTGGCGTTTCTTGATCTCGTCGATGAGTGCGACCGTCTCGTCGGGGAGCTGAAACAGCACCTCCTGCGCGCCAGCGTCGCGAAGGCGCTGACGGTAGCGGATGTTTCTCCCGTCATAGGCGGCGGCTTTTTGCATCGGCGAATCTCGAATCAATTCACTAGGGAGGCGACTGTCGGCGCTTCGCTTGGGGTTGTCTACTGCTTTCTCTGAGCGAGCCGCGCTTGAGCGTTGAAAACACGCGTTTTCCTCGCGAATTTTCGCTGTGGAGATTTCGGCTTGTATGCAGCGGAAGGGGACGACTCGGCCCCCTGTCCGGCCGACTCGGCGCAACGGCGCCGCGCGCTTCGGTCAGAAAGCGGGAAAGAGAGAATTCATGAAAGCGGGAATTCTACCGCTTGAGGCCGCGCTCAGCTTCCCAGGCGTCGAGCGCCTCGAACAGCAGCTCGTTGAGCTTGAGATCGGCATCCGCGGCACGCTGGCGGAACCGCTTGCGGAAGGCCGGCGACACCTTGAAGGCGAGCGCCTGGAGATTGGCGGTCTTGGTGGGCGGCGGGTCGGCCGCGCGCTGTGCCCTGGCCAGAGCTGGGGCTGGCATAGGCTTCGTGGCCGGAGCGTCAGCCGGCGCCGGACGCGGGGCGCGCTGTGCCGCCTCGGTCATCGGCCTGGCGGCCTCAGAGGTCAGCGCGGAAAGATCGACGGGCGGGCGCTTGCTCATGGAATTCTCTTTTTCATGAATTCTTGCTTTCTAACTTTTTCCTGACTTCGCCCCAAAGCGCCATGATTTCCTGCGCCGCGACACCCTTGGCCTCGGTCTCCAGCGCGGTTTTCCCGTGTGCGAAGGTCTCGGCGTAGATGACGCGCTCGTGCATCCGGGTGTTGAGCACGAGGCCGAGCGCGTCGAGTGCCATGGCGGCGCCGTCGTTGTTGCGGAGCTTCGGCCGCACCCGCGTCAGCACGAACTGGAAGGGCTTCTTGGACTCGCGCACCAGCGGCAGGCCTTTGACCAGCGCGCGCAGATCGGCCGGCGTGGGGTTGAGCGGGATCAGGATCAGATCGGCGAGCGCGAACAGATCGGCGTTGACAGCGCCGATCGAGGGCGCGGTGTCGATGAAGAGATAGGAAGCCCCTGCCCGACCGAGCTGTCGCACCCTGCCCGCCAAATCGTCGAGCGACAGCGCCGAATAGCGCGGCGTCTCGATCCCCCCCTGCTTGCGCTGGTTGAACCAGTCGGCGGCGGTGCCCTGGGGATCGGTATCCGAGATCACGACCGGGCCGTCGCCGGCGACCTCGGCGGCGGCGGCCAGGTGCACGGTCGTGGTCGATTTGCCCGACCCGCCCTTCTGATTCGCGATGACGATGGTTTTCATGAAAGCGATATTGTCAGAATTCCCGTTTTCATGAAAGCAGGAATTCTCCCTTTATGAGAGGAAGCAGGAATTCTCTCTTTCTCTCCATCCTGTGGTACGCCGCCCCCACATTGCGTGTGTGCCCCGCGAGCACGGCGGGCAACGCAGCTCGCCCCCACCCCCGGCCCGTTCTCTGGAATTCCCGTTTTCTCTCTTTCAAGAATTCCGTAAAGTTTGCTACCGTCTTCGGGACGCGGCGGGCTGTCGTAATATGTTCGGCAAGGGCAAGGGAGATCATGACGGACCTCGGCAAGGCCTTCGATCAGGCGATGTTCGATATCTACCGCCGGGCCGATACCGAGATCGGCTACCGGCCGACGGTCTTCCTCGACATGCTGCACCGGCAAGGCGGAGTGCTGACGGCCAAGCAGCTAATCAATGCGCCGCTGCCCTCGGACGGCTACACGCGGCTCTATGAGGCGAACCGACTCGATCTCACGGTCGAGGCGATCGTCGCCGGCAATTCGAAGTGGCACTCGCTGTTCACGGAGAGTGAACTCGACCGGGCGCGGCGGCGGCTCAAGGATTATGGCTTCAAGGGCTGATCGCCGCCAGCTTTTCCTTAATTCTCTTTTTCTCGCTTTCTCCCTTTCCTGAATTCTCCCACGGCACGATGTTCTTTTTGTGTTCTTGCCCCTAGGCTTGGCCGGATGTCCGACCGGCCCGCCTTCCTTCTCGACATCCCGCTTGCTGCTCTCGATGCCTGGTGGCTGGAGGCCAGCTGCTGCGGCCATACGGTGCGCCTGCCGTGCCGCATGCTGGCGAAGCAGCGGGGCGGCACCTTCACCCTGGGCGAGGTCCTGAGCCTTCTCCGTTGCCGGCGGTGCGGGATGAAAGCCGGGCAGGTGACGCTGCTGAGCGACGCGGCCGATCGCGCGCACGGGCGGATTGCACCGGGCGGGTGGCGCATCGCGATTACGCTGCCGGATTCCGTTGACGGGGCAGGGGCCTCGGCGAGAATTCAATAATTCCTGTTTTCCCTTTTTCCCTCTTTCTCTTTTTCCGTAATTTTAGAATTCTGGAAAGGGTCCAGGGGCCGCCGGCCCTTGGCGGGGTGCAGGGGTGGAGCCCCTGCCGAGGCCGGCTTCACGGCTTGGCGGCGTCCAGGACGGTGAACAGGCTCGGCTCGCGATACCGCGCGGCGGCGCTGCGTTCGCCGGGCGGCCGGTGATCCTCGTGTAACTCGGACAGGGCAGGTTGCTCGGGGCGGGGCTGCGCCTGGGCGCGGCGGAGCGCCACCAGGTCGCGCCAGGAATAGCGGCGGCCGTCGATCTCAATGAAGCGGGGCAGGGGCATCGCTATTCCCCCTCCGCGTCCTCGCTGTCGGTCGGGCTGATGTGCCGCAGGCCGCATTCCGGGCATCCGAGCAGAGACTAGCGGCGCTGGCCCGGACTGACCGGCGGCACGTCGGGACACCGTGTCCGGAGGCGGGCAGGGCGGCCATGACAGACCATTGAAAGACCGGGGTCTTCGGCGCCCTATGAACGCAAGACCGTCTGTTTAGTTCACCTCTCGGTGGCTTGCCCAGCGGCCGGCGGCGCGACGGTCTCGGCGCGGCGTTCCGCAGCCTCATCGCCACCGGCTTCGCCGGCCGTACCCTGTCTTTCGACAGCGCCTGCGCCGAAGGCTACGCGACGGTGCGCACCCGCCGGGAGACCGCCGGCCTGCCGCTCAGCATCCCCGACGCCCTGATCGCCGGCACCGCGCTGGCCCATGGCGCCACCGTCGCCACCCGCAACGTGGCCGACTTCGCGGGTTGCGGCGTCGCCGTCATCGATCCCTGGCAAGCGGCGTAAGCGGAGAGGGAAGCGTCGTGCTGCTGCAGACCAGCCTGCCCGAGCCGAACGGTCTCGCCGATCCCGGAGCGCGGAAGGCGTTGTCGCACCGGGCCAATCGGTCGGCGTGGCGGCATTTCTCCGCCTGGGCCGGCGTCGGTGTCGGTGTCGGAAGCCCGAGGTGGGGCGGGCCGAGCGTCTTCGGCTCCCCCATGAAAGCTGGACTTCATTCCGACAGCCGTGCTGTTTGTCGCGTAACTTCGCAGTCGCCCGTGCAGCGGAGTCGCCGCACGGGCGCGCAATCTCTCTCACGACTAGGGTTCAGCGTGCCCCGCATTGAGATTCCCCCTGGAACCTGCATTCGATCGGTGTATCTCGCGCACAATAGCGCCGCCAAGGTCCTGGTGGTCCGAACGGGGTTCGGAAGGCTCTACGTGAAGGGGCCGAGCGGAGTAAACGGGGACGCCATGCTACTCCGGGAATGGGTCGGCACCCGGTTGGCGGAATTCTTCGGCCTTCCCACTTTCCGGTATGGACTCATGTCCGAACCGCTCGGAACCTCGCCTGACGAGCTGGTCCTGTCGGACGAAAGCCACCTCCGTCACGACGTGGTGTTCGCGGCCGTCGAGGAGCCGGGGGTCGTCTGGGAGGGAGGTAGGGAGCAGCTTGATCTGGTGGGCAACCGCTCGGCTTTCAGCCGGCTGGTAGTCCTCGACACTTGGATGAGGAACCTTGACCGCTGCGTCCCCTTGCAGGACGGACGCCTTCATCAAAACAAGAGTAATGTCTTCATTTCGTCAAATAAGGACAGAGGAAGGAAACCCCAAGTACTTGCGATAGACCACACTCACGTTCTAGGTGACGAAACGCCCCTGGAACAGGGTGATGCCTCGCCTCATGTAGAGGATACAAGGATTTTTGGACTTTTCCCTGAATTCGTGTCCTTCGTGTCTCCCAAGGACATTGCTTCCGCCCTTGCAGCACTCTCGAACGTCGACTTTGCCGGGATGCAGGATATCGTAGGCTCGGTGCCTCCCACGTGGGGCATGACCGCCGATCGTACCCAACGGCTCGCAGAATTCCTCGTTGCGCGGGCTCGTTACGTGGTTGGGAGGGGCTCCCAGCCGTTCTTGGATGCGCTAGGTGACGTCTAGGGATATGGTGGTGCCATGACCAAAGCGTTCTACTCGCTCATTCAGTTCTGCCCCGATGTCGGACGTCAGGAGACGTTCAACGTCGGGCTCGTGCTGTTTCGGCCGGCCCCCCACCTGGTCGATGTTCGACTGGCAGAGGGATTCGGCGTGAACGCGCCGAACGACCTCGGCCTAGACCCCGACCTCTTCGAAGCGACCAAGCGCGCCTTCCGCAACCGGCTGGTGGACGAGGCGCGGCGGTTCCGCGGGGCCGAGGACCTGACCTTCTTCAAGGCGTCCGGCACGAACCCACTGAGGCTGACCGCCCCGCGCGAGGTGTCGCTTCATGACCCTGTCGCAGACCCTCAAGCCCTGTTCGACGAGCTCGTGGGCTCAGATAGGCCATCAGTTGCCAAGCGGATCGCGCGCGGCCCCCGCGTGAGGACGCGCCTGCGTGATGCCCTGAAGAAGCGTGAGGTTCTTCCGTTCGTCGAGGAGAGGGTGCGGGTCATGGTACCAGCCCTCCGGACAACGTTAGAAGTGCCGTTTGCCTATCAGAACGGCAGGTACAACCTAATCGAGCCAGTCGATTTCTCGATGCGGGACGAGGTAGTGCGGCAGGAGCGCACAGCTTGGTACGCGCTTGGCGGTAAGTCTATCTTCGACGTGCCCGACACGCAGCACGGCGACCGGCAGCTCGTTGTCGTCGCCCGCCTGCCGGACGAGCCGACCGCCGCGAGGAAGGTGTCTGACGTTCTGCGGGACAATAGGGTGAACTGCGTTCCGCTCGCTGACCCAGACCTCGACGCCCTCGCGAGCGAGATTCGGGCACACGCTGCCCTGCACCGCGCATGACAATGGCGTGCTCGCCTAGACGATAGGCGCCCCCGCGGCATGACGACCGGCTGAGCCAGCATCGGCTCGACCGCTATTGGCAGCCGCGCACGGCGGTCCAGTCCCGAGGACGAGTTTCCGGCCCAGGGCCGCCGCAGCCGGTCGAACTCTCCGGCCTCGGCGCGCGCCGTCTCGGCGGCGAGCGCGAGGGAAGACCCTTGGCCAGGTGGGCCGCTCCGTTCCGGCGACTCCTTGAGCAACAGCGGGACGCAGCCACGGCAGGCCACCCTCCACTCAATGGCAGAGCGTCGGCCCGGCGGACCAGAAGGGCAGGGGAATTATCAGCAAAGGGCCCGGGATCCGCACCACAACCGGCTTCGAGCGGCAAGCTCGCGCGGCCTCCAGGGCGTAGGGCCAATGTTTGCTGACGCACCACCCGGAAATATAGCTTTGCTGCTGATGTCACGTCTTGACATCTGGCGCATCTCCATACACAATGTTCGCCAGAAGGAGAGTGAAATGGCGAAAACGCGGCATTTCAGGGCTCGGATGTCTCAACGGGGAATCCGCCAAGACCTTGTTGATCTCACCCTGCGGTTCGGCGAGGACGACCAAGATCGGCGTGTCCTTGGAGAAAAGGCGCTCCAGCAGATGCTTGACGAGCTCCGCAGCCTCGAGCGACAGGTTCTCAAAGCATTGGACAAAGGCGGGATCATCGTTGTCGAAGCCGATGGCGCCTTGATCACGACCTATCGTGCGGAGTCATCCGACTATAGACGGGCCTACCGGGCATAGAATGAACGAGCGGGAAAACCTCCTTGCTTCGCGTCTACGGGCAAGCCTTCTCGATACGGTCCGTGCCAGCGGCGCGGCGCCGACCGACACGGTTTCGGTTGTCGCTCAGATGTTGGCAGTGGCGCGCCTCTTTCCGTGCGCCTGCGCCGATGTGCCCATGGGCTTCTTCGATCCCGGCCGTGAACTGACGCCTAATGAGTGGCGCGTCTTCCAGTCCGCGCTGCGGATATATGAAACCAGGGAACCGTCCCTGCCGCGCCTGCATCGCCGTTCGTTCGCGAAACCTACAGCCTCCGCCGATGCTATATTCCAGGATCGCGACGGCCGGACAGTCGTCATCGAGGCCAAGTTTGCCACGATTGATCGATACCCCGGCGGGCTTGAGCGCCTACGCCGGCTGCTGATGGAGGTACTTCCGCGTTTTACCGGGGGGGAGCGAGGTCCGAAGCCACCATCCTGGCTTATCTATACAGTGCTTGCGCTCGCCACAGACGATCGGGCGAGCCCTCTGCTACAGCCACAAGATGAAATACAGGAACTTCTCTGTCTCTTGGCTTATTCCGGTATCCACCGGACGGCGTATTGCGCATTCGAGGGAACCGCCGGAACTGCACTCCGTATCGCCGCCGACGGTGCACGCGTTACCTTCGACATCCCCAACGAGGATCTGGCCCAACTGGTCTACTGGCTCGCACTAGCAGGGGATCTTCCTCTGACGGCTCGGACTTTTCATCCGATCCTGGAAAGCCGGGAAGAAAAAGACGAGGTCTACGATGCGGCAATTGCCGTACCGCCACTCGGATGCCGTTATGCTCCTGGCAGCATCCCCTCGGTATGGCCGAAGGACCACTCGGCGGACGCCTTACATTTTCTTCTGCTTCTTCGCCGTGCTCGAGGACCGGTCGCGTTTCTCGCGGCCGATGGCTTCCTTTTCCGCAACAGCCAGGCCGAACGTTTTTTTAAGGAGCGTCTGGTCAATGAGTATGATCTATCGGCGGTCATAAGCCTGCCACGCGGCACGTTCCCTCGAACCGCAGTCAATGTCTCCCTGCTTTATCGTGCTCCCTTGGAGCCAAAACGCGCGGGTCCCGTTTTCCTCCTCGACGCTCGTCGCGATGGTGATGTCAGGCAGAGATTTTCTGAACAGTCGCCCGTGGAAATAGCGGAAATCGTTCGCGACCACCGTCTGAGTGAGCGCTCTTGCTTGCTGGACAAAGCAACGCTGTTGAAGAACGAGTTCAACCTACTTGTTGAGCGGTATGTGCTTGCACCTGAGACACGGAACGTTCACGTTGTTTTGGGCCGGACTCAAACGGCCCTTTTGAACGATCTGGTTGAAATCTTCCGACCGCAGGCGCTGCCAGTCAGCCCGGATGCCAGTGTTGCCTTCCGTGAAGTAGCAGCGTCGGACATTGATTCTGCAACCGGTACAGTCCGACTGCCCGCCAAGAGAATGACTCTGACCCGTGAAGTCGCCGCGAAAGCTCGCCGTGCCGTCCTTGAGCCTGGTGATTTGATCCTCTCTATCAAAGGCCGCATTGGCGTCGTCGGGCTGGTGGAAAACCAGTCGTCGGGCGATGAGCCCTGGGTTCCGGGCCAAAGCTTCGCTGTGCTGCGACCTCGCCGTTCATCGGCCATTAGCGAATCACGCGTGCTCTATCGCTACCTCTCGTCGGAGCTCGGCCAACAGGCCCTTAAAGGGCTGGCCGGCGGTGCGACCGTCCCCTTTGTGCAAATCGCTGATGTTCGCCGCCTAGAGGTGCCGATTCCTTCGGAGGACGATTTGCTGCGGATCGCCGACGGAGAGCGTGAGATCGAGGAGTTGAATGACCAGGTCATCTCGATCTTGGAGCGGATATCGGAGATACAAGACACACTCTGGCCCATGAATCTGGCTGGGAGAGTGACAGAGGGGGACGATAGATGTTGATTGACCGGCAGCGTAATAACACCTGAGCGACCAATGGCAAAAGACCCATTTGCGATTCGCATTTTTGTGCCGGACGGAGATCCGGAAGAGGTGCATAGCATCGACCGGATGAACTGGACGGGCCTCCGGGATGGGTCCGGCTTAAAGGTCCGGGTGGAGCGGATCATCCGTAACTGGTTCGAAAAGCAAACCGAGCTGAAGCAGAAAGGCATCCTGGCCGCTATGTGGGAAGAAGCGGTTGTCAGGCCTTTGGAACGCCTGTCGGACGAAAGTGCCGGAGAGCTACCGGAGGATATTCGTCCCGCCAACGTTGTGCCTTTTGCGCGTCGGGTGCCCGCATGAACATCAATGGCTTCATCTGGGGCATCGCCGATGACGTGCTCCACCACGTCTACGACCGCACCAAATACCGCGACATCATCCTGCCGATGACGGTCATCCGGCGCCTTGACGCGGTGCTTGAACCCACGCGAGCCGCAGTTCTGGCCCGAAAGGCGGAGCTGGACGCGGCGGCAATCCCGGAGGCCGCGCAAGGCCCCGCGCTCGATCGCGCGGCCGGTCAGGCCTTTCACAACCGCTCGCCTTTCACCCTCCGGCAGCTATTGGCACGGCCCAATCCCGAGACTCAAAAGGCGGACTTCGAGGCCTACTTGGACGGCTTCTCGGAAAACGTCCGGGAAGTCATCGCGCGCTTCAAGTTCCGCGATGAACTGGGGCGGCTCGCCGAGCACAACCGCCTCCACGCGCTGATTGAGAAATTCTGCGACGAACGCATCAATCTCGCGCCGACGCCGGTGCGGGACGATCAGGGGCGGATACTTCTGCCCGGTCTCGACAACCACACGATGGGAACGGTCTTCGAGGAGCTGCTCAGGCGCTTCAACGAAGATTACAATCAGGGCGCCGGTGAGCAGTTCACGCCGCGCGACATCGTGGAGATGATGGCGGAACTGGTCTTTCGCCCCATCAAAGACCGCATCGGCGACGGCACCTACCTTCTCTATGATGACGCTTGCGGCACCGGTGGCATGTTGACGGTCGGCGAAGCTAAACTGCGCGACCTGGCCCGCAAGGAGGGGAAGAAGACCCAAATCCACCTCTATGGTCAGGAACTCAACCCCGAGACCTACGCCATTTGCAAGGCCGACCTGTTGCTCAAGGGCGAGGGCGAAGAAGCCCGCAACATTGCCTTCGGCTCGACATTGTCCGCCGACGCGCATGGACGAAATGCGCTGAAGTTCGACTTCATGATGGCCAATCCGCCGTTCGGAACGACCTGGAAGATCGACCTGGCCGAGATGGGCGGCAAGGCCGCCGCCAACGATCCGCGCTTCGTGGTCGAACATGATGGCTTGCCCGGCGACGAGGATCGGCTGCGCCTGTTGCCGCGCGTGTCGGATGGCCAACTCCTCTTTCTGGTCAACAAGTTGTCCAAGATGAAGGACACGCCACTCGGTTCGCGCATAGCCGACGTTCACAATGGCTCGGCCCTGTTCACGGGCGAAGCGGGTTCAGGTGAGAGCAATGTTCGCCGCTGGATCATCGAGAACGACTGGCTGGAGGCGATCGTCGCGCTGCCGCTCAACATCTTCTACAACACTGGCATCGCGACCTATGTCTGGGTGCTGAGCAACCGCAAGGCTGCCGTCCGCAGGGGCAAGGTCCAGCTCATCGACGCGACGAAGTGGTTCCAGCCGCTCCGCCGGAATCTCGGCAAGCGCAATTGTGAAATGACGCCCGAGCATATCCAGGCGGTGCTTGACGCCTATGAGACGATGGAGACGAGCGACACGTCTGTCGTGCTGCCCAATTCGTCCTTCGGCTACTGGAAGATCGTCGTCGAACGTCCGCTACGGCTGCGCTCGCGCTTCACGCGCGAGGCGGTCGAGGCATTGCGTTTCCAGAGTGGGCACCGCGCCTTGCGAGAGGCGCTGCACGCCGAGTTCGGTGACGCGTTGTTCGACGATTTCGCCGGCGTTGCCGAGCGGCTGAAAGCACATCTCGATCCGCCCGAGGCGGAAATCGAGGACTCTACCGAGGGCGATGAGGAGGCCGGCGCCGACGGCGAAGAATCCCCCGCTGAGGCCGAGGACGCCGCACCGAAACTGCCGCGCAAGACGGTGAAGAAGTTGCTCGACGCGGCCACCTGGGCACGCGACCGGCGCCTGCATCGCGCCGCCGAGCGGCTGATGGCACTGATCGGCGACGCCGAGCATGACGATTACGTGCTGTTCGAGGCGAAAGTCGCGGCGGCGATCAAGGCCGAAAAGCTCGCGTTGAAACCCGCCGAGGGGCGGCTGATCGCGCGGGCGATGAGCTGGCGCGCGGCGGATGCCAAGCCGATCGTCAAATCGGTGTCGAAGAAGCCCGCCGATGCGCGCGGCGGTTTGTTTGCCGTCACTGTGAAAGGCAAGGCGACGGTGGTAGCCTATGAGCCTGACAAGGCGTTGTCGGATACCGAGATCGTCGCGTTCGACGAACCGGGCGGTATCGAAGCGTTCTTCGAGCGCGAGGTGCTGCCCCATGCGGCGGACGCCTGGATCGACCGAGAAAAAACCAAGATCGGCTACGAGATTTCGTTCGCCCGGCACTTTTACAAGCCCAAACCGCCCCGCCCGCTTGCCGAGATCAAAGCCGAGATCGACGCGCTGGAGCGCCAGACACAGGCGTTGCTCGACGCCGTGCTGATCGAGGCCGACGCATGAGCGCGAAGCTGAAGTCATACCCTGAGTACCGCGACAGCGGCGTCGATTGGCTTCCGCAGGTGCCGGCGCATTGGAATTTTGTGCGCAATGGCCGCCTGTTCGCCGAACGCAACGAGACAGGTTTTCCCGATTTGCCGATTCTCGAGGTCTCGCTGCGGACCGGGGTCCGTGTTCGTGACTTGGAGGGGGGACGCAAGCAGCAGATGGCGGACCGAGCGAAGTACAAACGCGCCGCCAAGGGCGATATATCTTACAACATCATGCGGATGTGGCAGGGCGCGGTGGGCCTCGCGCCTTGCGATGGCCTGATCAGCCCCGCCTATGTCGTCGCCCGGCCGCTCGACAACGTCGAGCCGCGATTTTACACCTACCTGTTCCGAACAACCGCCTACATGCGCGAGGTGGATTTCGCCTCACGCGGAATCGTGCCCGATCGCAACCGGCTCTACTGGCAGTACTTCAAGCCTTTGCTGTCACCCGCGCCCCCGCCCGAGGAGCAGCGGCAGATCGCTGATTTCCTCGACGCTTACACCGCCCAGGTCCACCGCCTCGTCGCCGCCAAGCGCCGGACCATTGCCGCGTTGATCGAGCGGAAGCGTTCGATCATTACTGATCGCCTTTACGTCACGGGGGATGGGGGATTGCCTCCCACGCCGAGCGCTCCGGGTTGGCCTTTCAGGGCGATCAAACGGATTGCGAACATCTCATTTAGCAGCGTCGACAAGCACGTTTACGAACATGAGCGGTCGGTCCGGGTATGCAACTATGTCGATGCCTACAAGAATGATCGCATCAGCCTCGCCACGCCATTGCGCGAAGGTTCAGTAACGGAAGCCGAATATGACAGCTTCACGCTGAGGGCTGGCGATGTGATCGTCACCAAAGACTCCGAGGACTGGAAAGACATATGCGTCCCCTGTCTGGTAATCGACGACATTCCTAACGCCGTTTGCGGATATCATCTCGCGATCCTTCGGCCCAACACAGAACAGGTTTCAGGCGAGTATCTTTACTTCGCCTTGCTGGCCGCGCCGACCACTTGGCAATTTCACAAGGCCGCGACTGGCATCACACGCTATGGTATCGGGAAAAATGAAATAGGGGTTGCCGTTATTCCTCTGCCGCCGAGAACGGAGCAGGACGAAATCTGTCAAGCCCTCGCGCGGGAACTGGAATCCGTTGATGCAGCCAAAGACAGGGTATCACGCGAGATCGACTTAATCCTCGAATATCGCGACAGCCTGATTAACGCCGTGGTGATGGGACAAGTCGATGTGCGCGAAGCCGCCGTCCGCATTGTGGAGGGCAACGACCTTGCCGACGACGCGGCGACCGACGAAGAAGACATGGAGGATGCGCTCGATGCGGTCGACTGACGTAAGCGAGGGCGGATTGGAGGCGTTGATCGTCGCTGCGCTCACAGGCGCCGCGCCCGCGCGGACATCCTCAACCCCCGGGCTTTCAGAGGACTCCGCGACCTTTACAGGCCCCGACGACTATATCGAGGGCCGCCGGGACGACTACGACCGCGCCTACGCGCTTGACCTCGCCCAACTTGCGGCCTTCATCCACGCGACCCAGCCTAACCTTGTCGGCCCATTGTCGATCGACACCGATACGCCGGCGCGGCGCGCCTTCCTCGCCCGCGTCCGCGACGAGATCACCAATCGCGGCGTCATCGAGGTGCTGCGCTCCGGGGTCCGCCACGGTCCGCACGAGGTGAAGCTCTATTTTCCCTTGCCCTCACCGGGAAACACGGCGGCGGCCGCGCGCTTCGGCGCTAATCGCTTCTCCGTCACGCGGCAACTTGGCTATTCGCTGGACACCGCCCGGCGTGCGCTCGACCTTGGCCTGTTCATCAACGGCTTGCCGCTCGCCACGTTCGAACTAAAAAACAGCCTGACCGGCCAGACCGTCGCCCATGCCGAGGCGCAGTACAAAGCCGACCGCGATCCCAGAGAGCTCATTTTCCGTTCCGGCCGTTGCGCCGTTCACTTCGCCGTCGATGACCGTGAGGTGCGGATGTGCAGCCAGCTTGCCGGGCAGAAAAGCTGGTTCTTGCCGTTCAATCGCGGATGGAACGACGGTGCCGGCAACCCGCCCAACCCCGGCGGCACCAAGACCGATTACCTTTGGCGTCAGGTGCTAGCCAAACGCAGCCTCGCCGACATCGTCGAGAATTTCGCCGGGATCACCGAGGAACGCGACGCGCGCGGCCGCATCACCGCGCGCAAGCCGATCTTCCCGCGCTATCACCAGCTCGACGTCGTGCGGTCGTTGTGCGCCGACGCCGCCGAACGGGGCGCGGGCAAGCGCTACCTGATCCAGCATTCCGCAGGCTCGGGCAAATCCAACTCTATCGCCTGGACAGTGCACAAGCTGGTCGGTCTGGAGCGCGCGGGCGCGTCGGTCTTCGATACCGTCATCGTGGTGACAGACCGCCAAGTGCTCGACAAAAACCTAAAGGACACCATCGGCGGTTTTGCGCAAACCGCTCGCCTGATGGGCCATGCCGAGCGTTCCGGGGACCTGCGAGGCTTCATCGAAAGCGGCAAGAAGATCGTTGTCACAACCATTCAGAAGTTTCCCGTCATCCTGGACGATATCGGCAGTACCCATCGTGGCCGCCGCTTCGCCATCGTGATCGACGAGGCGCATTCAAGCCAGGGCGGACGCGCGGCCGGCGCGCTGAATACGGCACTCGGCGGCAGCGCAGCGGATGACGAGATGACGACCGAGGATCGCATCCTCGCCATCATCGAGGGCCGCCGGATGCTCGACAACGCCAGCTACTTCGCCTTCACCGCGACGCCGAAGAACAAGACCCTAGAGCTGTTCGGCGAGCGCTATGAGCAAGACGGAGTGGTGAAGCACCGCCCGTTTCACCTTTATTCGATGAAGCAGGCGATCGAGGAGGGTTTCATCCTCGACGTGCTGGCGCACTACACGCCGGTATCGAGCTATTACCGCCTCGCCAAAACAGCGGCTGACGATCCCGAAGTCGATGTATCGCGCACGCTGGAAGCCCTGCGCCACTATGTTGAAGGGCATGACCACGCCATCGCTGCAAAGGCAGGAATTGTGGTCGATCATTTCCTCGATCAGGTGATTGCCCGGCGCAAGGTCGGCGGTGAAGCTCGCGCGATCATGGCGGCTGACGGCGTCGAACGGGCGATCGATTATTGGCGCGCGATCAACGCCGCTCTCGTCAAGCGAGGATCACCCTACAAGGCGATCATCGCGTTTTCCGGCAGCGTCGACGACGCCGGCGAGCAGCGCACTGAGGCGTCGTTCAACGGATTTCCCAGCAGTGAACTGGAGGAAAAGTTCGATGCCGACCCCTATCGACTCCTGGTCGTCGCGGACAAATATCTGACCGGATTTGATCAGCCCAAACTGTTCGCAATGTACATCGACAAGACGCTGGCTGGCGTCAAAGCGGTACAGGCTTTGTCGCGTCTCAACCGCGCCCGGCCAGGGAAGACCGAGCCGATTGTGCTGGATTTCCGCAACGATCCCACCGTCATCGAATCGGCGTTTTCGGACTTTTACCACACGACGATCTTGTCCGGCGAGACCGATCCCAACAAGCTCCACGACCTCAAACGTGCGCTCGATATGGCCGGTGTCTACACCGAGTTTGACATCGACGGCGTCGTTTCGCTGTTCCTCAGGGCGGCGCCACGCGATCAGATCGACCCCGTCCTGGATGCATGTTCGGCGCAGTACGAAGAACTCCCGGGGAACGACCAGATTGGATTTAAGGGCGCGGCCAAAGCATTCGTTCGCACCTACGCGTTCCTCGGCGCGATCCTGCGATATGCGGTGCCGGATTGGGAAAAGCTGTCGACTTTTCTCACCTTGCTAATCCCGAAGCTGCCCAGTCCCGTGAGCGATGAAACCCCGGTGGACGTGCTGGAAACTATCGACATGGACAGCTACCGTGTGGAGGTCGAAGCGGCCATGGAGATCGCCCTGGCCGACACGGATGCTGAAATCGAGCCGGTTCCCACGGGTGCGGCGGGAGGCCGTCAGGAGCCGGATGTCGATCAACTCAGCAGTGTGATCCGCGAGTTCAACGAACGCTTCGGTGCCACGGAGTTTCGTGACCAGGATCGTGTCAGGCGGTTTCTGTTCGAGGAGTTGCCGGGGAAGATTGGCGCAAATGACCGGGTGAAAAATGCACTACGGAATAGTGACGAGCAGAATGCGCGTATTGAACATAATCGTGCCGTAGATGATGAACTGCTCGGAAGCCTTTCGGATCACACGGACCTCTACGCCCTCTACAACACCGACAAGTCGTTTAAGGCTTGGCTGCAGGACCGACTCTTCGTCGCGACGAAAGGTGGATTGGCCGAGCGACCCGCGACGCCACCCCATGCGCCGGCATGACAGCCACGGTCCGGGTTGGCCTGCAGCAGCGCACATCGCGCTATTTTTATAGAACGGTTATTAAGGTGATGGTCGCCACTGCATCGCTTCGACGTACATTGCTAGAATCCCATAGGTGTGCGGGTCTACGCTCTCAGCGTGGAACCAAAGGCACGCATAATCATCAGTCTCTTCGACTTTGTCGTAAACGGGAAGAGCATTCAACGCCTGAAGTTGCACAAGGTGAGCCGAGCCGTGTTTGATACGCCATCCGCTTTTGGCGGACACACAGGCTCGAACATCTCCGCCCTGGGCAGAGCCTGCTGCCACGTCGGAGCGCGCAAAAAATCCCTTTATTTGCTGCGTCTGTGATGTGGCCTCGGGTTTCATGTTTCCCGCTCCCTTTTTGGGCGCGGCGGGAGATGAAAGCTTATCGAGCAGCTTGTCGAACACCCGCTCTCTGCAGGCGCGGTCTCCCTTGAGTGCCTCCGCAGTGGCTTCCTGAGTCAGGCCTTCAAACTCGCTCTGGTTTATGGAACCTTTCCCCGACACTCCGACATCGGCCAGCTCGCCGGCGAGCCCTCCCAGCTTTGCTCTGATGTCACCCTTGATCTGCGCGTCGGTTTTTTGCCCGTGGGCTTGTGTGACGGTGTTGCAAATTGAGGCGGTCGTCTGGTCAACAATCTGCAGCTGCTGTTGGTTTAATTTGTCTGCGGCTGCCGGCTTCACGAGATTAGGGGCGGCCACAAGGGAGATTACTGCCATTCGAAACATAGTTCATCTTCCTGTTCTGCTTGCTCGTGCTGTTTCGGCGTGCCTATCGTATTTTTCGCTATCCTCCTGCTGCAACGCTTCGGTGGCGCATTGGAGAATGCGCTCGACCGAGCCGTCATCAACCCTGGCGGCAAGATGGCGCACACCGCTCAATACGCCACCTTGAATGTCGGGCTGTCCTCCGGCCGGGTGCGGCGATGATCGTAGATGCGGGTGGTGGCGATGTTGGCGTGGCCGAGCCATTCCTG
>Ga0187809_10000128_pt1 | contig 51724 bp, 47 predicted proteins | sample NC_wetland_sal_i_8_FD_132415 | JGI IMG/M metagenome (GOLD analysis project Ga0187809, IMG submission 132415) | Wetland sediment microbial communities from Neuse River Estuary, North Carolina, USA - ASW_4 | ecosystem: Environmental > Aquatic > Freshwater > Wetlands > Sediment | place: USA: North... | reverse complement strand
ACGGAGGTTCTGGAAAAGGAGTCTGCAATCACTCGCATTTTTGAGCAACTGATTTACGCCGGTGTAGATGATGGCAGCCTGCACGTCGCTCGAGAAGCTGTCCCAATTCTTGCCCATGAAATTGTTGTAAGTGCGCAGATGTGGGCTTTTCGCAGGTGGGCATTGAGGCATGTGGATTTTCAACAGTTCGCGGAAATTCAGGTACATCTTCTGCTGCAGGCTTGCGGCGCCAGGGAGAAGGCGGATAAACACATGGAGAAAATCCATGGTTCCAATGAACATCCATTGTTCCAATTGTAGTTGGCAGTTTGTAGTTGGCAGTTTGTAGTTGGCAGTTGGCAGTTTGCAGCTTGTTGTTTGCAATTGGCAGTTTGCAAGCGTCTGCCGCAGTCCGCAGATCCGTCATCCGGAATACAAAGGTAGAGGAGATGTGCATATATGAGTACAGTGAACAGCGATGCGGTGGGAGTTTCGCCATCCTCGCAAACAAGTGGCCCATTGCTGCAGTCAACAGCGCAGCCTGCAGCTCAGCCGTATCGCACCAAACATTCCGTTCGCTTTATTACGGCATCCAGTTTGTTTGACGGTCACGATGCATCCATAAACATTATGCGTCGCATTATCCAAAACATGGGTGGCGAAGTTGTTCACCTGGGGCACAATCGATCGGTTGATGAAATCGTCACAGCGGCCATTCAAGAAGATGTCCAGGGAATCGCCATCAGTTCCTACCAGGGCGGGCACATGGAGTTTTTCAAGTATATGTACGATTTGTTGCACAATCGCGGTGCCGGTCACATTCGCATCTTCGGCGGCGGGGGCGGTGTCATTGTCCCGGAGGAAATTCGGGAATTGGAAGCCTACGGGATTGCGAAGATTTTTTCCCCAGACGATGGCCGACGCATGGGCCTCAAGGGCATGATTCAGTTCATGATGGAATCCTGCGACTTTCCTACGGTAACGGGAACGCCGGACCTGCTGGATACCCTGACCCCCCATCACCCGGAAACTGTGGCAAAGCTGGTGACCTACGTTGAAGAGGGACACGCCCACCGCGGCGAGGTTTATGAAAACCTGTTGGCCACCATCCGCGAACGCAGCCACGCGGTCCCTGTATTGGGCATTACGGGAACCGGTGGGGCTGGAAAATCTTCCCTGACGGATGAACTGGTCCGCCGCTATCTGACAGATTTTCCTCATCAAACCGTGGCTATTTTTTCAATCGATCCATCCAAGCAGAAAACAGGCGGCGCCCTTCTGGGTGACAGAATCCGCATGAACGCTATCCACCATCCCAACGTCTTTATGCGCAGTCTCGCCACGCGGCACTCCAGGAGCGAACTGTCCGAGGCCATTGGCGAGGTCATTGAAATTGCCAAGGCTGCCGGGTATGACCTCATTATTGTGGAGACTAGCGGTATTGGTCAGGGGGACGCCGACGTGGTGGCCATTGCCGACGTTTCTCTGTACGTCATGACTGCGGACTACGGCGCGCCCAGCCAATTGGAGAAAATCGACATGCTGGATTTTGCCGATCTCGTTGCCATCAACAAGTTTGACCGACGTGGGTCGGAAGACGCACTGCGTCACGTTCGCAAACAGATGCAACGCAATGCGGAAGAGTATGCCCACAACGTCGAGGACATGCCCGTCTATGGCACCATTGCCAGTCAGTTTAACGACGCAGGGACCAACGTTCTCTATAAGGCTGTGGTTGAGACTATCAACCGCAAGTGCGCTCTGGACTGGCGGAGTCGGTTAAATCTGCAGGAGCGGGGTCAGATGCACGCCGCTATTATCCCAGGCGAACGCAGTCAGTATCTTCTGGACATTGTCAAAACCGTCCGCGATTACCGACACCGGGTGGAAACAGCCGCAGACGCGGCACGGCGTTGTTTCCAGGTCACGGGCACGATGGAGGAACTGGAGCGGCGCGGTTCCAGTGACGACCTGATTGCAGGTCTCAAGCCGCTGAGGGACAATCTGTGGTCCGGCCTGGACAACGAGGCTCGCATAATCCTCACTAGTTGGGAAGAAAAACGGGCTCTTTACGCCAAGGATGAATTCGTGACCAAAATTCGCGATAAAGAGATACGGACTCAATTGTATACTACTTCCCTTTCAGGCACGCGCATTCCCAAGGTGGCGCTACCTGGGTTCAAAGACTGGGGCGAAATTGTCCGCTGGTCCATGCTGGAAAACGTTCCTGGAGAATTTCCCTATACCGCCGGTGTTTTTCCGTTCAAGCGGACGGAGGAAGAGCCGAAGCGCCAGTTTGCAGGGGAAGGGACACCAACGCGGACAAACCGTCGTTTCCACTACCTGTGCGACAACGACGACGCCAAGCGCCTGTCCACGGCTTTTGACAGTGTGACGCTGTACGGTGACGATCCCGATTATCGCCCCGACATCTACGGCAAAGTCGGTGAGAGTGGCGTTAGCATCTGTACACTGGACGACATGAAGAAACTGTATGCGGGGTTTGATCTATGCGCCCCCAGTACCAGCGTTTCCATGACCATCAATGGTCCAGCGCCCATCATTCTAGCCATGTTCATGAACGCAGCCGTTGAACAGCAAATGGAGAAGTTCGAGCAAAGGGAGGGACGGCCGCCGACGCCGGAGGAAGCTGCGGCAATTCGGCAGCGAACCCTTCAAACCGTCCGGGGCACAGTGCAGGCTGACATCCTCAAAGAAGACCAAGGCCAGAACACGTGCATCTTCTCCACCGATTTTGCCCTGCGCATGATGGGGGATATCCAGCAGTACTTCATCGACCACAAGGTGCGCAATTACTATTCGGTGAGCATCAGCGGCTACCACATTGCAGAAGCAGGCGCCAATCCCATTTCCCAGTTGGCCTTCACCCTGGCCAACGGCTTCACTTACGTCGAGTACTACTTGAGTCGCGGCATGAAGATTGACGACTTCGCTCCCAACCTGTCGTTCTTCTTCAGTAATGGCATGGATCCCGAATACTCTGTCATCGGACGTGTGGCCCGCCGCATCTGGTCCGTGATTATGCGGGAACGCTACGGCGCCAACGACCGCAGCCAAAAGCTGAAATATCACATCCAGACCTCAGGGCGCTCTCTGCACGCCCAGGAGATTGATTTTAACGATATTCGCACTACGCTGCAGGCTCTGCTGGCTCTGTACGATAACTGTAATTCACTGCACACCAACGCTTATGACGAAGCCATTACCACTCCCACAGAGGAATCTGTGCGCAGGGCGATGGCCATTCAAATGATTATTAACCGCGAATTCGGCCTGGCCAAAAACGAAAACCCGCTTCAGGGCGCCTTCATTATTGACGAGTTGACCCATCTCGTTGAGCAAGCGGTACTGGACGAGTTTCTTCGCATTAATGACCGTGGTGGCGTTCTTGGCGCCATGGAAACCCAGTACCAGCGTAGCAAGATTCAAGAGGAATCCATGTACTACGAGGAACTGAAGCATTCCGGGGAACTGCCCATTATCGGTGTCAATACCTTCCTCAATCCCAAGACCTTGGCGGCAGACTATGAGCCTCCCAGCATCCAACTGGCGCGGGCCACAAAGGAAGAGAAAGAGGAGCAAATACACAATTTGCGGAAGTTTCAGCGGGAGCATCAAGGTGAGTCCGCTGCGGCGCTGAATCGACTCAAGCAGGTGGCCGTCTCCGACGGCAACATCTTCGCAGAGCTAATGGACACAGTGAAGGTGGCAAGTTTGGGGCAAATCACCAGTACGTTGTACGAAGTGGGCGGACAGTATCGCCGCAACATGTAAAGCAGGGGCGATGGAATGGTCATTCCAGCACCATGAGACCCTGTAATGGCACGGACGGGTTTCGGGTACAATAGGGGCAACTTGCGCCTGGTTTGGGTTAGAGGGAGGTGAAGTCTTGGATACACCACGACCACATTCCCCATGGGTACAGGCCAGGTGGCTGTTGCTCATGAGTGCAATCTTTTCCCTGTCGGTCGGGTTGTCCAACACGTTCGTCAATATCTATCTCTGGAAGGTGGATAAGAGCTATACCGCCATTGGATGGTATAATTTGGCTATGTATGTGTTTGTGCCCGCGGCTTTTGTCGCGTCAGGGTGGATTGCGAATCGTCGCTACAGTGTTTCAACGCTTCGCATCGGCATTGTTTTGCATGCGTGCTTCTACCTGTTGGCGTTGATTGGCGGAACCGTCATGGCACGGATGCCGGTTTTTCTAGGATCGGTAATGGGGGCTGCCGAGGGTTTCTACTGGTATTCCTTCAATTTTTTGAGCTTGCGCCTGACAGAATCCAATAGCAGGGACAGGTTTTACGGTCAGAACGGGGCTTTGGTTGCAGTGGCCAATATGATTGCTCCTGTGCTTTCGGGAATTCTGATTGCCCAGGAGGACAGATTTGGGCCGTTTAACGGGTACCACGTCATGTTTGCCATATCCTTGGCACTGTTTCTCTTAGCTACCCTGGTGACGGCAAAGCTCCGGTCAGAACCTATTTCGGGCCAGCTTTCCATTGTCCCAGGGTTGAAATTGGTCCGACAGGCCCCTTGGCGGCACTTGCTGTTGGGATGTTACATTTACGGCTTGAGGGAAGGGGTTTTCCTATTTCTCATTGGCCTCTTGATGTACTTGGCCACCAGCAGTGAGGTCCGTCTGGGGGAATTTTTATTTCTGCAGAACCTGCTGTCCTTTGTGGCATTTTATTTTGCGGGAAAGTTCCTTAAGCCAGCCAACAGGCTTACGGTTCTGGGGACAGGGGCAGTGGCCATGGCCATGGCCTCTCTGTTGTTCCTCAGGCCTATCACCACTGTGGTCATTGTCCTGTACGGCGTGGCTCTGGCACTTGCCTTTCCAGTTTTTATTGTGCCACTACAGAGCATGATTTTCGACACCATCAGCGCGCTTGACAAAACAGGAAGCCAGCATGATGAACAGATTATCGCCAGGGAAATTGCCGAAAACGGCGGCCGTGTGACAGGGATTGCCGCGTTTCTGGTCATCACGGCCATATCCAGCAGCACCAGAACCGTGGCCTCTTTTGCACTGGTACTGGGGTTTGTCCAGGTCGCGTCCTGGCTTGTCATCCGTCAGGGCTATCAAAACCGGCGTGGGGGCGGAAGACGAAGGGGTAGGGGACAACAGAAAGAAGTGCTGACATGGCGGAATCCATCGCCTTCCTGACCATGTGCAGTTAGCACTGGCATATCCGAATCCTCATGTCCGTGTAGCTGCGTAGCCACTATTCTTATTGCCTCAGCAGTTCCCGCCCGACGTGAACAGGCATTGCCACTCAACATGACGAGGCTCACACTTCAACGTGCCTGGGCCATGTCAGCGTCAACAGGTGGAATGTCGTCATTCAAGCTGGGGTATGCGCCTGCTGGCGCCAACTTGAAAAGAGCAGTCCATAATGGCTGCTCTTCCAAATTGGCGTCTTTTCATGGAACACGTTCCATCAGTAACTTGCACGACTGCGAGAGTCAGTTACTTTTGAAAGAATGCGCGGTTCTTTTCGATGAAGGACTTTTCTTCGTCAGGAACAAAGTCTTCCTGGAAGATAGCACTTACCGGACATACAGCTTCGCAGGCTCCACACTCGATGCATGTATCGGGATCGATGTAAAACTGATCTTCACCCTCATGGATGCAATCCACTGGGCAGGTTTCCACACAATCAGCAGCCTTTTCCTCGATACAAGGTGACGTGATAACAAATGCCACGCATATTCCCCCTTCCAAGTAACCAAGTTAGTGATTCAAATGCTAGAACAATCATATACCACCGCCCATGTCATTTCAACACCGGCTCTTGGCCAATGGAGGCGGCCAATCAGGGGATGTCAACGAATTGTCACTGCCCGCAAAGCAGTGAAGACAATCCATTGTTTACCGGCGATGTCCTTGAACCATTGGAGACACACATTACTCCGTACCTTCATAGAATGGACCAGGGATGCCGACAGAGAAGTCGGCCATCACCGCCCTGCAGGGTGTTCACATAGGGGAAGGGTATCCACTTTACAGGGGGTACCCTTCCCCAGTTTTTTATCTATGCCCTGAACAGAGCGTTTCAAAACCATGTATAGGCATCGTCCTTCCTCCATAGACATGGGAACAGGATGAAAGGAAGCGATGATATGTATCAGTGTCCGGTCTGTGGTGAGTTATTGGAAGCGCTGACAAATGTGCATTGTTTGCGAAGGCACCATATAACTCGGAGAGAACTGATTGCTGATTACGGATCGCCCAAATTCGTCACGCCCAAGCTCACCGCCGACATTCAAAAGTGGCTTAAGAATACGCAGATTATTACAAAAACCGACTTTGACATGGCCCAGGCGTCCGCCCGGGTCATTATTGGCAAAAAGGGGTAGGCGCCTTGATATTCCTCAAGGATGTCGTTCATACTGAAGAAAACGCGTCGATGCAAAAAGCGACATGAACACTGCCGCAGGTGCAACCGGATGAGACAGGAGTGTTGAACCGCATGCCCAGCTTTCAAACGGTTCAGGATGGACGTTTTTTCACACACGTTCTTCCCACGAACCAGTTCCGCAGCCGCTTCATCAGTATCAAACTGGACGTTCCGCTGACGCGGGAAGGCCTTACGGGAACGGCCCTTTTGCCATACCTGTGGATGGAAGGCAGTACGCACTATCCCGATGCCAAGAGCCTGACGCGCAAAGCAGAGGACATGTTTGGAACGCATCTGTACTCCAATGTGGGCAAACGGGGTGACAGGCAGGTGGCCGAACTGACCGCCTCTTTTCCTTCGTCGGAAGTCGTAGGCATGAGCGATGGCGCCAGCCGTTCCGATTTGACCCCAGATGTCTATGACGTGATGCTGGAAGTTGTCATGGAGCCGCTAACGGACCAGGGGGGGTTCCCACTCGTCAGCGTGGAACGGGAAAAGCGGTTGCACAAGCACCGCATTGAGAGTCTGCTGGACGACAAAATCGCATACGCGCTGGAACGGTGCCTGACGGAAGTCGCCAATGACTCCCCTGCCGGCCTGCCGCGCCTCGGCTACATTGAGGACTTGGCGGGATTGACCCCAACTCAACTGTGGTCCATGCACCAGGACCTGCTGCGAAAGGCCAACATCCACGTGTACTATGTGGGATCCGTTTCAGACGCTGGGCAGATGGTCGAATTTTTGCTGAGCAAGCTGAAACAGCGCTTGGCCGGCCTGCACCTTCTGGAGACGCGGACTTTCGCCAATCCCGGAGTAGAACCCCTTTCCCGGAGGGGACAGGCAGTGCGCACGGTGGTAGACTCCCAGGACGTGGGCCAGGGTAAGTTGAACCTGGGGCTTCGGACAGGGGTTTCCTACAGTTCCCCAAGCTACATGCCTCTCCTCGTGGCAAACGGTATTCTTGGCGGCTTCCCCCATTCCAAACTGTTTCAGCATGTGCGTGAGCGGGAGAGCCTTGCCTACTACGCCTCTAGTCGGCTGGACGGGTTGACTGGAGTTGTCGCTGTCCAGACCGGCATTGAAATCGCCAATTACGACAGGGCGCTGAAGATTATTTTGGAACAGGTGGAGAAACTCAGACAGGGCGATATCTCCCAGGAGGAGATGGAACTGACCCGGCGGCAGCTACAGAACCAGTACACGCAGGCCCTCGATTTACCCGTGTCCCTGTTGGAAGTTCATTACTCCGGGCAACTGGCCGGTATCCACAGGGGTGTGGAAGACCTTCTTGAGCAGGTTTCCCAAGTGACGCTGCCCGAGGTTATCACGGCTGCCCAAACCCTTGAGACCGATGTTATCTACTTTCTGCGCAATCAGGAGGGCACGCAGCATGGATGAGTTTACCTATCAACCCATTGGCGAGACGGTGTATCGGGAACGTTTTGACAACGGTCTGGAGGTCTTGCTTCTTCCCAAGCCGGGCTTTCACCAGACGTTTGCCATGTTCACGACCCGTTTTGGCTCTATTGATGAGCGTTTTCACGTGGTAGGTAGTAATCGCACAGTCAGTGTACCGGACGGTGTGGCCCATTTTCTCGAGCACAAAATGTTCGAGTCTCCCACCATGGACGTGTTTCAGGAATTCGCCCGCCACGGGGCCGCTGCCAACGCCTTTACCACCTTTGACGAGACGGCGTACCTGTTCAGCAGTACGCGAGACATAGTGGAGAATATGACACTGCTTCTGGACTATGTCCAGGAGCCGTACTTTACGGACGAGAATGTGGAAAAAGAAAAGGGAATTATTGGTCAGGAGATTCGAATGTACGAAGACAACCCGGATTCCCGGTCGTTTCTCGAATTTCGCAAGGCCCTATTTGTGAACCACCCTGTTCGCCTGGACATAGCGGGATCTGTTGAAAGCATCCGCGGCATTGACAAGGAGATGCTATACGACTGCTACAATACGTTTTATCATCCGGCCAACATGGTCTTCGTTGCGGCTGGAGGCTTTCGTCCTGCAGAGGTCATGGATGCGCTGCGTCGCAATCAGGCACAGAAGACTTTCCCGGAGGCCCCGCAAATTGAACGGATCTGGCCGGAGGAGCCCACAGCCGTGGCCGTGAAACGAGCGGTTACCTACCTCCCTGTCACACAGCCACGCTGTTACATCGGCTGGAAAGACGAGGCGACGGGATTGCAGGGGGATGCGCTGTTACGGCAAGAACTGCTAACGGGGCTGGTCCTGGACACGGTGTTTGGCAAAGGCAGTGACCTGTACCACCGATTGATTGACGAGAACCTGATTGACGAGCAGTTCAGCTGGGAGTATGAGTGCACTGCAGGCTACGGATATTCCCTAGTGGGAGGGAATACGCCCCAGCCCGACCATCTGGTGGAACAAATCAACGCTGCCCTGGCCGAGATTCGCCGGCGCGGGCTGTCACAGGAAGAGTTCGCGCGAAACCAGCGGAAGACTGTGGGCTGGTTCGCCATGGCACTGGATTCGCCTGCAGCCATCGTCCGCAACTACAGTGCGTACTTTCTCAAGGGTGCAGACTGGCTTCACTCCATGAACCTCTTGCAGGATATCACGTGGGAGGAAGCCAACCAGCGGATGTTCAATCACTTTTGCGACGCGCAGCAGGCAGTCTCCACGGTACTTCCGAAATCAGTCTCCTGAGGCTCATGCAAAGGACAGTCGGATGCCAGTCTGCCGTTGAGTCAACGTTGAGACGGATACTCAGGCTGGTGCTTAGACGTCACAGTCTGCAGTCACATCAATTCCCAACAGGTCGTGAATGGCGACGCTGGCGAGAATCAGGCCGGCCACAGACGGGACGTAGGCGGTACTGGCGGGCGGCAGTTTTTCCTTCGGCCGCCCGTGCTCCTGTTTGTCTGCGGGTACGATTTCGCGGCGAATTTCGTCCCGCCCATGCCGCGGCCGTTCGCTGGAGCAAACCGTTTTCACCCCACTGACAATGCCGTGCTTCCTTAATTCGCGGCGCAGCACCTTGGCGATGGGGTCGACGCGCGTTTCCGAGATATCCATCACGCGAAAAGCGGTGGGGTCCAGCTTATTGGCAGCCCCCATGCTGCTCACTATGGGAATGTTGCGATTGACGCACTCCTTAATGAGAAGAATCTTTGCTGTTAGCACATCGATGGCGTCTACGACGTAGTCCAGAGGATACTGAAACAGTTCATGCTTGGTATCCTCGAGAAAGAAAATGTCTTTTGCTATGACGTTGCACTGCGGGCAGATGTCGGCAATGCGCTGTTTCATGACTTCTACCTTGGCCATGCCTATGGTGGAGTGCAGCGCCGGGAGTTGACGATTAATATTGGTGATGTCCACAGTGTCCTTGTCAATGAGTATCAGTGTTCCAATGCCGGTGCGGGCCAGTGCCTCCATAGCATACGACCCCACACCTCCCGCGCCCAGAACGGCCACGGTTTTCTGCCGCAGGGTTGCGATTCCTTCCTTGCCAAAAACCAGCTCCGTACGTGAAAACTGCGTCAGCATCCCTTCACCTCGCCAGTGTCTCGTGTCCAGTGTCCAGACTGCTCAGACTGCCCGGACTGTCCAGTGTCCATTGTCCAGACTGCTCAGCCTGCATGTGTTTGTGCGCCCGTGCCAAGGCCCGTGCCAGGGCTCATGACCGCCCATGACCGCTCATACCCCTGCTTTTGCGTCCAGGCTAGACGCCCCGCGCATCGGGATTCCAGATAATTTTGTGCAGTTGCAGACTCAGTTTGGCTCTAGGCAGACGTTCCTTCAGCATCAGTTCCACCAGTCGCTGAGGAGACATGGATTCCCAGACCGGGCTCAGGAGCACCGTTCCTGCGCGTACATGCTCCCGAACCACACGGCAGGCTTCCTGAAAATCCGCGTCGTCGGCCACGACAAATTTGATTTCATCGCAATCCAGAAGCAGTTCGTAGTTGCCCATGCGCATGTGGCGTTGCTGGCCGCTGCCCGGTAGTTTGTAGTCCAGCACAAAGCGCATCTTCGCCGCTACCGGCGGATGGCTCCGGCGCAGTTGGGCGAAGGGTGACAGGTCAATCGATCCGTTGGTTTCAATGTGGATGTCCCGAATCCCGTCCAGTTCAGCCAGCGCGCAAATCAGTGCCAGCGCCTTGTCTTTGTCCAGCAGTGGCTCGCCGCCGGTAAGGCAGACGGCACTGTGCCCGAAGTCCTTCACATGCTCCACGATTTCACCAATGGTGGCGTAGTAGGCTGGGGTGGCAGGCGCAAAGCTGTACGGCGTATCGCACCAGGCGCACCGCAGGTTGCAGTTAAACAAACGGACGAAGGTCGTGGGGAAACCTGCAGCCAGCCCTTCACCTTCTACTGTTTCAAAGACCTCCACCATGGGCAACTTCAGCGCCAGCTCTTCTTCAGTGACGGTAATCTGCTTCATTCTTCCATCCATTCCCGTTTCAGGGTCGCACTGCTGGTGGGGGTTTCGTTCAGAGTCAGTTGTTCCAGGCGCAGGTCCTGGCCATCCGATGCGCCATTCTCCTCTGCCTTCTGAAACTCCGCCAACCCCGCCTGCAGCTCTTCCCACATCCAGACAACCATGTTTTCCGCTGTGGTGTTCATGGGCGGCAAAGCTTCGTTGAGATAAGCGTGATCGAGCCGCTGTTCAATACGTTTCTGAACCACGGATTTGAGGTCACCGAAGTCCATGACCATGCCGATGGAATTGAGCAGTCCACTCACCGTCACAACTAGGCGGTAGGTGTGGCCGTGCAGGCGTTTGCACTTTCCTTCGTACATGTGCAGGTGGTGCGCGGCGTCGAATGTGAATTCCTTGGTCACGGCGACGCGATGGTGGTGATAGCGGAGCTGGGCCGCCTCAATCCCTTCGTTCAGCCTCTGTAGGTCCGTGTTCTGCTGCGTCTCCTGCCCCGGTTGCAGCCGATTAGAATTCATTGAAACGGGAGTGTCGGACACAATGGAACCTCCTCGTCTTTACGGCGCATCCTTCTCCTGCCCCGCGCTTGTCTTGTTTCCCATGATGTGATTGTATTACAAAAGAGGGGAGAGGAAGCAAGTCGTGGAGCAACAACTACAGTATCGGCTGGAAGAAACGCCACGGACGGGCGTCCTGGCTCTGTCAAGTTTGCAGTGGCTCATGTTCATGCTGGCCAACGTCATTACCGTACCCATTGTTCTGGGGAACGCTTTCGGAATGGGCGCCGAGGCCACGGCACTACTGGTGACGCGGACTTTTTTTGTCTGTGGGCTCGTCGGTTTCCTGCAAGCCGTTGCCGGGCACCGCTACGCAATTTTGGAAGGACCGGCAGGTATGTGGTGGGGCGTATTCATTGTCCTCATCCAAATGGCGCGTCAGACCGGATTACCCATGCACGATTTGCAGCGGCAACTGGAGATGGGACTGTTGATTGCCGGTGCCATGTACGTTCTCCTCAGCGTCAGCGGTGGACTAAGAAGGATTCAGGGTCTGTTCACTCCTGTTGTTACCGGCACTTTTCTCGTGCTGCTGTCGTTGCAACTGTCAAAGTCCATGGTGGAAGGGCTCCTGGGCATTGGTTTTGGCAACCAGCAACGGGTCTTGCCGCGCATCCTTTTCCTGTCTCTGGCGCTGGTGGCTTTGACCGCCGCACTGATGCTCAAGGGGCGCGGAATCCTGAAAAGCCTCGCCGTGCTCATCTCCCTGGCCATTGGCTGGATAGTCTATGGGCTTCTCGGTCTCTTGCCATCCGTTCCAAGTGATGGAAAAATATTTGCGGTTCCGCAAGTCTTTGCCTGGGGTGCGCCGGAGTTTCACTGGGGCATTGTCATTACTTCCGCCATCACAGCGTTGATTCTACTCTCCAACCTGGTGGCTAGCGTACAGGCGTTTGGCTCTGCCATTCAAGAGACGCCCAGTGCAGACCGTTTTTCTCTGGCAACACTCGTCAGCGGCGTCGGAACAGGGCTTTCCGCCATGTTTTCCACCGTTGGACTAGTACCCCTGACCTCAGCGTCCAGCCTGGTTTCGCTCACCGGTATTGCTTCGCGCGTTCCCTTTTTGATAGCTTCCGGCGTGTTGGCAGTGCTTGGATTCTTTCCGCAATTGGGGCAATACGCGGCAACTTTGCCGGCGCCTGTGGGGTACGCAGTGCTGTTTGCCGTGTTTGGCCAGCTCCTTGGTTTCGGGCTGAAGGACTATGGGAGGTTGACCATGGATCAGCGGAATATCTTCGTCATCAGTATGCCCTTACTGGCAGGTGTGGGCACTATGTTTGTGGCGGAGTCCGCTTGGGAATACCTTCCTCCCTTGCTAGGGTATCTCATGGGGAACGGACTCATTATTGGCGTCGTTTTGGTGATTCTCCTGGAACACGTCGTATTTCGCCACAGCGCTGCAAGAGGCGCGTCATCGTGAACGAGGAAAGGAAGATTTCTATGGAACAGAGTTACTTGCCGAATTTTTCGCTGAGCAGGAAGCGTTGCATCGTCACTGGAGCCAGCCGCGGGATTGGCAGGGCCTTGGCAGTTGGATTGGCGGAAGCGGGCGGAGATGTGGTTCTCATTGGCCGCGACAGGTCCAAGCTGGCAGAAACGGAGGAACTGGTGAAGCAACTGGTGCCGGACTGTGGGGTGGAAGTTCGCACCTGTGATGTGCGTAGTCGAGAGCAGGTCACAGCGACGGTAGCGGCCATTGCGCAAACGGGGTGCATAGATGTGCTGGTGAACAACGCGGGCCTCAATATTCGCGTGCCAGCCCTGGATGTCACCGAAGAACAGTGGCAAACCGTCATTGATACGGATTTGAAAGGTGCCTTCTTCATGGCGCAGCAGGTTGGGGCGCACATGGTGAAAAGAGAGTCCGGGAGTATTATTAACGTTTCGTCGGTGGGAGGACACGTGGCGCTGCGGACGGGTGTCGCGTACGCGGCTGCGAAGGCGGGTGTCATTCAAATGACTAGGGTTTTGGCCATGGAGTGGGGAAAACACAAAGTCCGCGTCAACGCCATCGCCCCATGGTATTTCCGAACGCCCTTGACGGCGGAGCTGCTGGACAAGCCCGAGTACCTCAGGGACGTGTTGCAGCGGACACCGCTTAACCGCGTAGGGGAGGTCAGGGAGCTGGTGGGGCCTGCCGTGTTCCTGGCATCGGATGCCGCTTCCTATGTGACGGGGCACACCCTCTTTGTGGACGGCGGAATGAGTGTCTTCGGCTTCTAGCCGCTGCGCAACTCAGTGACGTGGTCAGTGAGCCAGGATGCGCCGGGTCATGAAGGCTTGGCGCGCCATTTCCTCCACAGTGTCGTCCAGCGGCGTCAACTCTGCGGGAATTTCCGCGTACTCCAGGGCCCGAGCCAGGACGTCGTCGGCTAGGCGCGGGTTCTTGGGTAACAGGGGTCCATGGATGTAGGTTCCAATGACGTTCTTATACAGCACGCCTTCCTGCCCGTCGCGCCCGTTGTTGCCGTGACCCTTGCGCACTGTCCCCAGAGGCTCGTGGTGGTGGGTGGTGCGTCCACCGTGGTTCTCAAAGCCCATGACGATGCCGGCCAGGTCTGTAGCAATAGCGATATTGCCAATGAGCCGCGGTTCTTCGGCCACGGTTACAAGGTCGAGCAGGCCAAGTCCCGGGACTTTGCGGCCGTCGGGTAATTGATAGAACGCTCCCAGCAGTTGGTACCCACCGCACACCGCCAGTAGAGGGAGACCAGCTTCCACCGCCGCCTTCCACTCCGGCTTCGCTGCTCTCAGGGTTTCGCCAACCAGTTCCTGTTCCCGGTCCGATCCGCCCCCCAACAGGATAAAGTGGTAGCGATCCAGGTCCACTGATGTTCCCCGGGGAATCTCGTCTACGGTCACGTCCACGCCGCGCCAGCGGCAGCGGTTGACAAGGGTACGAATATTACCCCTGTCGGCATAAAGATTCAGCAAATCAGGATACAGATGGGCGAACCGCAGGGTTTTCGACACGGATTCGTGACCTCCCCTTGAGAATACCGGCCATGGGATACAAAGCCGTATAGGTAACCAGGACATGCACCGTCAGGCCCAGAGCCCGGGCCTGGTCTAGAGCCGCATCCACAGCCGCGTCCAATTCCGGCTGTACCGTCATGTGCTGTGCTGGATACCCAGCGTATTTCAAGCGCAGAGCCATGTCCTCGCCGCGAAAGCCCGAGAGGACCACGTGGACTGCGTTCATTTCCTCCGGAACCAGTTCAAAGTCCGCGTCCCACAGCCAGGAAACATCGCGACCGTCGGCAGCCAAATCGTTGATGGCAATTAGCAGTATCTTGCCGCCGGGTTCAGCGCTGATGCTTTGGAGCACGCCATCGCACCCCGTGGGGTTCTTAATGAGGTTGAGAATGGTCTCGGGACTGGTGGGGTAAGGCTGCATGCGGCCTACGGGTGCAGTGAAGTCAGCCAGGCCTGCCGCGATGGTCCGGGTCTCCAGCCCACACACGCGCGCCGCCGCAATGGCGCCCAGAGCGTTGTAGATGTTGAACAGCCCTCTGACAGGCAAGGAAAAGCGCTGCTCCGGTAGCGTCGCCTGCCGCAGCACTAGGTCCCTTCCCGCCAGCACACCTTCAAACTCCGGCTGCGGGCGATAGAAGTCGCAATTTGGGCAGTGGTAAATGCCCAGTTGGCCATAGAAGAACCCGTCGTACTCCAGCCGGTGCCCGCAGTCCAGGCAAAAGGCCCCATCTCGCGTCTGCTGCCGCGCCAAGGGCTGGGCCTCGTTCGCGGCAAGGCCATAGTATAGGCTATGCCCAGCGTAGTGTAGGCCGATGTGTCGCGCCAGCGGATCGTCACCGTTCAACACCAGCGTAGCCTGAGTCTGTGCCAGACCCTTCAGCAACTTCTGCAGGGTGCTGTCCAATTCGCCATAGCGATCAAGCTGATCGCGGAACACGTTGGTCACCACGGCCACCCTGATGGGCAGGTCGCGGGCAACCAGGGGCAGGGTGGCTTCGTCCACTTCCAGCACCGCGGTCTTGCACTGCAGGCGACCAAACCAGGAGGTGCGTTGCAGCAGTGCGGCCACAAGGCCCTGTTCCATATTGGCGCCTTCCCGGTTGGACACAATGTCCATGTCCTTGCCCAACATGGCGGCCAGCAGGCGATTTGTGGTCGTTTTGCCGTTGGTTCCAGTGACAACGATGCACCGCTCCAGTTGTTGTCCCAGTCGATGGAGCAGGCGCGGGGACAGCCGTAGTGCCAGCTTGCCCGGCAAGCTGGTTGCGTTCCGTCCGGCAAGCTTGAGGATTCTTGCAACCAGCTTTCCTATCCAAACTCCCAACAACAGAGCCACACTCCCCATCACAAATACTTCCGGTGACCGTAAATCGCTCCATCACGTCGCCGCCATTACGTCGCGCCGCCATTACGTCGCGCCGCCATTACGTCACGCCGCTATCACGTCGCCGTCATTACGTCACTGCCCGCTATCTGGTCAATCGCCCCAGCTCCGCTACCGACGGCGCATGTACTGGAGAACCTGCACGTCAATGACAGGTTCGTCTACCCAGCGCTCATCGAAGTTTTCCGTCATGTAGTAAGCGTACAGGGCAGACTTTGTCTGCTCGTCGTACTCCGTGCCTGCGCCTGGAGTGTAGCCGCTGTGCGCCAGGAGGTCTTTCACCTCTTGCAGTGTTTCTCCCGTGAGCGCAGCTAGGTCCTCAGGGCGGGGCCGGTCAAAGTACAGGCGTTGCAGTTTCAAGATGCGTCCCAACTCGGCAATGGGGTCAGGGGCATCGTCAACTCGCAGGTCAATGTACCGATCGTTGAATCCACCGTAACCTCCGTTGGGTTTCGCAATGTAGAGGGCTGCCGATTGCATACCCCGCTTGTCACCACCGGCTGCATGGGCCGCTTCCAGGCAGCTCACCAGGCGTTCGGCGAAGGGCAGGTGGGCATTGGCCGCAAAGGTCTCTGCCAGACCGCGAACTACGCCTTCACCGGCCAAAATATTACCTTGACATGCAAAGTTTTCTCCCGCAATTCCTCCGGCGTAGGGAAAGCACTTGGCGCCCGTGTAGGTGGCGCTGCGTCCGAGAAGGTCCACAATGCCCACTTGACGCTCATCTGCCTGCGTGTCATTGGCGGTCAGCTTCTTCATGACTTCCGCCGGATGGAGACCGTCCTTCAGCATAGCCAACCCTTTTGGACCGTAACTGGTGTTGGCAAAAGACTGTGTGGCAATGGCGCCCGCATCGGCAGCTACCCAGGGGACCGCCGCGCCAACCGCCAGAAATTTAGATTGGACGGCAACGCCAATTTCCTGGGTGGCGGGGTTGAAGGCAACAATGGAAAAGGTAGAGATGGCAGGCAAATGATTGGAGTAAACATATTTTCCCATGGGGAAGCTCCTTCCGGAATAACCTTCTAATCTCAGTCTGGATTACGCTTCAGCGAGCCCGACGCGACTGATAGTGCATCAGGCCCATAGCGTCCAGGAACATGTCCATGTCCAAAACGCCCATGTCTCCTACCTGGTGTCCCTGCTGCAGCAGGTCTGTGGCTACCCACCGGCGCAAGTGGTCAATGACTTCGTCCACAGAAATCTCCGGCCTGTACACCTGCTCAATGAGATGGGCGAAGGCGTCTGAGCAGCGCTTGGTTTCGGCAATGGCATAGTCCTTGGGCGAAGCGCCGAAATGGGCGTGATAGACGGTATCAAAGTCCACCTTCTGCAGCATGTCCAGGGTTCTGTGAATGGCCTCAATGTCGAAGTCCACAGGGGACGTGGACGGCAAGACCCACTCAAAATCCCAGCCCGTGAAGCACTTGCGGTAGCGAATGCCCACGGCGTCGCCAGCGTACAGCGCCCGTTCCACTTCGTCGAGGATGGTGAAGTGGTGTTTCGCATGACCTGGAGAATCGAAGAACCTCAGTGTCCGTTTTCCGATGTTGAGAGTCTCCTCGTGGTTGCGGATGAGCACCCGTTCCTCCGGCACCGGAAGAATGGACCCAAACAGCTTCGGCAGTTGCTCGCCGTATACGCTCTGTGCCCCTTGCCACAACCGCGACGGGTCAATCATGTGTCTGCTGGCCCGCGGGTGCGCCACCAGCGTCGCGTTGGCGGCCTGTTGCATCATATGGCCGGCGCCGCCGGCGTGATCGAGATGGACATGGGTCACAATGACGTAGGCCAGGTCTGCGGGCGCGATGCCCACTTGGGCCATGCCCTGTACAAGGGTTGCGTGGGACAGGGCCGATCCCGTTTCAATCAGCGTCGGCTTCTCGTCCAGAATCAGGTAGGCCGCGGTCCTGCAGGGGAGACCCTGTTCCATCAGGTCAATCTGCCACAAATCTGGCGACAATTGCACAGGTTTCGGTTGATTCATATGTACGTTTACCTCCTATAGCCCGATTGCCCCCGTTTGGATTTGCGGGAGCGGGACTTACCATGGGTGTCCACGGATGACTGTCCTTGGCGCTGGCGCCAGGAAGGCGCAGGTGCCGTGCGGGGTCTGCCATCTCCGCGCCGTTGGGCTGCGCTCTCACGGGTGGCCGCAGCTTCCTGGCGTTGCCGCCACGTTTGCTGCGGGGCTGCCGTGGTGCCACGGCTCCGGGAATTGCCGAAATGATGCACCTCCGCGGTCTGCCGAGCGCCGCCACGGCCTGCACGTTCCGTTCGCGGCGCGATGGGGCTCCGCTCAGCCCGCAACGAGCGAGCCTCGTCCACTGGGATGACGTCCGCTAGGGTATCTGTGTCTGTCTCGGCCGCCAGGGCGTAGCGGGAAATATTTAGTACGATGCCCATGGCAGCCATGTTTACCAATAGGGACGTACCGCCGCTGCTGATGAACGGCAGTGGGACCCCCGTCACCGGCAGCAACCCCGTGACGGCTCCCAAATTGATAACGGTTTTCAGTATAATCATACTGGTAATTCCAACGGCTAACAACGCGCTGAACCTATCCGGCGTATGTCGGGCGATGTAAAAGCCGCGCCAGACAAGCAACGCAAAAATGAGGAGCAAAGCCAGTGCGCCCACAAAACCCCATTCTTCCGTGAACACGGGGAAGATGAAATCGGCTTGGGGGATGGGCAAATAGCCGGTTTTTTCGATGCTCATGCCAAATCCGCGGCCAAACCAGCCGCCTGCTGCAATGCCTGTCCAGCCCTGAAGTACCTGAAAGCTGGAATCGTTGGTGCTGGCAAAAGGGTGCAACCAGGCGGAGATGCGCGCCGAGCGATAGGACACCATGGTGGCCGCCACAATAATCAGGGGTACGGCGACAAGGCCGGGAATGAAGAGTTTTCTCAGTTTCGCGCCGGAAGCGAAGACAATCACCAGACTTGTGGCCAGCAGGGTCAGGGCAGTGCCCATGTCCGGTTCGAGAATAATCAGCAGGCACTCCAGCGCAATAATGAACAACGCCGGTCGGACGCCGTGTTTGAAGTCGTTGACGTAGGTGATTTTGCGCGTGAAAAAGTATGCCAGGTAAATGAGGCAGAAAATCATGGCCAATTCGGACGGCTGCATGACAATAGAGCCGTGGCCAATCCAGCGACGGCCACCCAGCCGTTCCGTGCCGATGCCGGGCACCAGTACGGCCGCAAGTAAAACCAGCGTCACCAGCATCCCCGGAACGGCCAGGCGAAACAGGCTTCGATAGGGCAGCCAAAAGGTGATGGCGGTCATAATTACGGTTCCGGCAATGGCGAAGCCCAACTGCCGGACTGCCAAATAATTGGCGGCGAGGCCATTGTCCATGGCCCAGACGGTACTGGCGGAATACACGGTAATCACACCGATTGCGGCAAGGATGAGCACGGTGAAATAGAGTACGTAATCTGGTTGATGTCGCTGTGCGAGCATATCCTTGCCCTCCCGAACGTCGTTGCAATTTTCTCTAGTTCGACAGGCAGTGCAAAATCCCCTGCCCAAACTGAAGCAACAGGGGATTATTGGCCAGCCTCCCACTGGCGTCCGGGTCACCACCAGTGCATGCCGACAGCGGTGATACCAAGGATGGCGGCGAGGGGAATGGCCAAACCCCAGCCGGGTCCGCCAGGGCCAGGGCTAGGGCCTCCAGGTCCCCCAGGTCCTCCGGGTCCGGCGGGCCCCCCGTGCCACATGCCAAAGGGCCGATACGCCCCGTCCGGCGGAAGGGGACGAAACGGATCGCGAATGGCGCCCAAAATGATGTGTCGTTTGGTTGTGTGAATGATAATGCCCTTGAAGGTGCCAAAGACGGTATGACAGTAAACAGCGTGGCCAAGAAGTGACTTGACGTGGCGATGGCTAACCATGGACACATGCCTCCTTCGCTTTCGCCTACAGTCTATGGCCCACTGGGAGTCATGACACGGCACCCGCACAGATGAACTTGAAATATTTTCTGTTTTCAAAGGGATGTTCCTTAAACAAGCCGCTGTTATAATGAAAAGGTTGAAAGGCCGTATTTTTAAAGAGGAAAGTTGGAACCTGCGTGGAAATCTTACGGAGAAACATCCGGGAGTTTGATTTTACTCTGGTGGGGATACTGCTGCTGCTGGCTGTGTACAGCTGCGTGGCACTCTACGCCATTGGCGTCCCCGCTCACGATAACAGTTGGGTGAAACAGTGCGTCTACGAAGTTATCGGACTTATCGTGATGTTTGCCGTAGCCTTGTACGATTACCGGTCTGTGCGCAGATTCCGCTGGTGGCTCTATGGCTTGACCATGGTTTTGTTGGGAGCGGTGTTTGGTTTTCCGCCTGTTTATGGCGCCCATAGCTGGATTAATCTGAAAGTCATCAGTTTTCAGCCGTCGGAGCTGGCGAAACTGGCGCTGATTATTGTGATGGGAAACTATATGGCGACGCAGGACGAGGCAGAATTGCCCTCCAACGGCATTAAGCACATTGTGCCTTTGGCGCTGATGATGGCCATACCCTTCGCTCTCGTCTTCATTGAGCCGGCCTTGGGGCAGGCACTGGTCATGGTTGCCATCTTTATGACCATGTTTGTCATGTTTACCAAACGCCTGTATTTCTCGATTTTAACAATCATCCTTGTGGGCTCTATCCTGGCTCTGGCCTATGTGGCGGTGACCTATCCCACCCAGGTGGTCTATTTCATCCAGCACGTGCTGGTCAAGCACCACATTCTTCACGGGTACCAGTCGCAACGGATTCTCACCTGGCTCGATCCAAACTACAGTGTCACCCACTACGGATTCAACGTTCACGAAGCGCGCATTGCCATCGGATCCGGTCAGTTGTTTGGTCAAGGCCTCTTGGGAGGCATTATCACCAACTCCGGTTTTGTGCCCAACCAGACCAACGACTTCATCTTTACGGCCATTGGCGAGGAACTTGGTTTTGTCGGCTCCAGCATTTTGGTGTTCCTGTACCTCGTGCTCGTCTACCGGCTGGTACGGATTGCGTCCACTGCACAGGACAGTTTTGGTACCTACTACGTAATTGGAATTATTGGCATGATAGCCTTTCAGGTTTTCGAAAACATCGGCATGGACATGTACATGAGCCCCAGTACCGGCATCACTCTGCCTTTCATCAGTTACGGAGGTACCTCGCTCCTGATTAACTACATTGCCATGGGACTGGTTTTAAGTGTGGCCTTGCGACGAAAGTCTCTGCGCTTTTCACGACCCTGACACCACTTCGCCTCGAGGCACAGAAATCCGCCAGTGAAGGTGGTGGAAGTATGCCCGACGTGCCTATTACTTCAGCGTCTTTTAATCAGGCCTACCGTGCCTACGCCGTGGAACAGGGCAACGATGTGGGTCAGGCAACGCAGAAGTCCAGTGACACGGCCAATTCCACATCGGCCGCCGGCGCGCAGAGCGAGTCTGCCGTGGTGGGGGAAGATGTCGCCATTACCATTAGTCCGGAGGCAACCCGACTTTACGCCGAGTCCCTGAAGCGCCGCACAACGGTACAAGCTGCAGAGGAACACTCGCCCGTGGGGGATACAGAAAGCGCTACCGCAGACGAGGAGGTCCGCGGCGCATTGGCCGAGGAAGAGGTTCCTCGCAAGGTTGGGGGACAAGCAAGGAAAGAGGGCCGGAAGAGGTCCTGGTAAATTGCATCAGGACCTCTTCCGGCCCGAAACGGTGGACTGCCCTTAACTCACCAGGTCTGACTCCAGTGAGAGGACTTCGTCCGGATCCGCCGGAATTCGCCCATAGTACTTTCTTGCTCGAAAGTTATGCACTTCCTCGCAGACTGTGGCCATCATGTCCAAAGCCTCTTCGTCATCCACGTTTTCGCGGTGATTAGGCGACCATACGAGAATATCCATTTCGAACGGCTGCCCATGAGGGTCTTCTCGGCGATAGGCCACGCCCGTGGCCTCCTTGAATCCGTGGCGCCCATAGAATTTCCGGCGCCGAATTGTGTCCGGATTGGCGGGGTCGGTCTGCTCCACTTCCAGGACGATGGCTTTTCCCAACGATTTCAGGCGCTTCATCACTTTGGAGCCGAGTCCTTTTCCGCGGATGGCTGAATCCACCAGGAGGTAATCCACGAAAATAAAATCGGAGAATTCCGCGTACAGGAGGAGATAGTTTGTGTCCTCCACTTTGCGGTACAGTGGTTGGTTTTTCACCAGGTCTTCCAACTGCTCGGGTTTCTTGAGCTCTTCTGCGGGAAAATAATCATTTAATCTGGCGTAGTAAGCTGGAATCTCGATAGTCGAAGTAGGCCTCATTATTCTGCACATTCCTCCCCAGTGACAAATCGTCACTGTCAGATTTGCCGCTGGCCTGTGCCACCGGCCATTACTGATTATAACAAAATCAGCACGGCCACGCTTCGGACACAGGCCGTGTCTCCCGCCAACTGGGCCTGTGTCCCAGCGAAATCTTCGGTGAGTGCCAATTACCGCCTCGATGCTCCTTGGAATTAAGGCCTTTGCCAGCCTTCACCCAGCTGCGACGGGCGCCTGAATTTGTCCGCAAGCTGTATTAGCCACAGGTGATGGTAAGGCACCTGGTACAGGACAGGTTCGATGCGGCGGTCCTCTGGGCTAATCTTGTACATCCAAATGGTGGTCTCCGACCGCACACCGTCGTGAATCCGAATGCCCATATGAATAGAGTCGCGATAGCCGTTCTTATAGGCAATCGCAGTCAACTGACCATGTAGCTCGGCCACCAAGGGTCGAAACCGTTCGCTGCGAAGTACGGGGACATTAATCCACGGCGTATAGCCGTCACCGTTTGTCGTCACGCGCTGCTCTGTCTCAGCGATGACCACTTCTGTGCCTTTTAGGGGCTGAAGTGTTCGACCGTCAATGACGCGCACGCGCAGTTTCTCTGTGGGAACGTCCGCATAGGGCCTAAAGCCCTGTGACTGCTGTGGCGTCGAGGGTAGTCCTGGGGCGGGGGCATTTGGCCAAGGCTGCGCAGGGGCAGAAGGCGTCTGAGAGCTTTGGGTCACGTTGCGATTCGCCGAATAACCTTGGGTCGTCTCGGAAGTTGTCGCTGAATTTTGGCTACTGTGGGGGGCCGCCGACGCCTGCCCGGGGAGGAGTGTCAACGAGAGCATCGCAACTCCACTGGATATTAGCCACAGCTTGGGTCCTTTCACTGGCATTGGGGAACCTCCTCAAGTCCTGATTTGCCGCAAATCGCGATTGGCGTAGTAAAACTGGAGAATTTGCAAATAATTCCGTCCCTCATCGGCCCAGTACTGCGATCCCCACTGGGCCATTTTCTGCGCGTTTCGGTACTGCCAATTGGGGCTGTTTTGGGTGCCTGCGCGGTAGTTCAGTTCAATGATTTCGCCGTTGCGCCGAACATACGCGTACTTGAACACGGCATTCACCGCGGCGTTGGTCTCTATCTGGCGCGAATCATAGCGAAAGGTCTGAAAGTTGGTCGTATTGTCCACATCGTAAGTGAATCCGTCCATGGTAATGGGATTTAGATGATGGTACCAGGCAAACATTTTTACCGCCAATGCTCCGGCTTTCAGGGCTTCCACGTTCCAAGACGGAATCCATTCGTTGGGCAGACAGTCCTCCACGTACTCTCGGAAGGGAATGTTTTGTACGTACATGATTTTCCCCCGCGGATCCGGTTCGCCGCTGGGATTCATCGATCGAATGGCCACCCGGATGGTGGCGGGTTCCGGCGTATTATCCACGGTTTGGACCTGGGCGTGGGCGCTGGTGGCGAACACTGAACCTGTGCTCAGTGCCAGCAGCGCTGAAGTACCAGCCAAACCGATTGCCTTGTTCACGGCTGTCCCTCCTTTTGCATGTCTGTGCAATACGTTTACACTTCCCCATATTTTTTGCGGCATGCATAGCGGCACGTGTGACATTCAGCCGCTAGAGCGTTAAAATGTTCAATACGAACGCCCGCGAAAGGGAGGTGCATTGCGGTGGAAAAATTGAAACTGAGTGGACAAAAGAGCCGTAGTACAGACGACCAGCTGCGGGGTCTGTCTGCCGTGCTGGTGGATGGAGACGAGGTCTACATTGACAACGGCGCGATTCACGCCAAAAGCAGGGTAGAGCAGGGCATCACATTTGTAAAGGAACGGGACGAGCTGGAGTCGCCACGGGAGATTTGGTGCTTCTGGCTGACCCTTGTCCGGCGCGAGGGCGGCGCTCAGGGCTATAAGGCGATGCAGGGCTTTCCCATGTACATTGAGAGTGAATCAAAGCGCGGATATAAGCTGCTGTCTGAATCTGTAAACAAATTGGACAAAGTGGTCAAGGGACAGATGGATTTGTCCGCCGTTCCACAGGAGGTCGTAGCAAAAGTGAGGGCATTTCTACAATCCGCAACAACGCCGTGGGACAACGCATTCCCCGAATTTCGGGAAGCCTTTGACCGATGAATCAGGCAGAGACTCCTTTGTTTGATACGCTGAAAAGACATGCCGAACGGGAACCGGTACAGTTCCATATACCTGGTCACAAGCACGGGCGGGGTGTCGCCACGGATTTTCGGGAGTACATTGGCGATAGGGCCTTCGCCATCGACCTCATCAACATTGCGCCTCTGGATGACCTCCATCACCCTACAGGTGCGATTAAACATGCGCAGGAACTGGCTGCAGAAGCCTTTCAGGCAGAAGCCACCTTTTTTTCCGTTCAAGGCACCAGTACGGCCATTATGACCATGGTTCTGGCGGTAGTGGGTCCTGGGGACAAAATTTTGGTGCCGCGAAACGTTCACAAATCCGTGCTGACAGCCATCATGCTGGCTGATGCAAACCCGGTGTTCCTGCAGCCGGAAGTGGATGCCAATCTCGGCATCGCTCACGGTCTGGCAGTGGAAACCGTGGAAGCGGCGCTTCAGACTCACCCTGACGCCAAAGGGTTGGTGGTCATTAATCCCACTTATTTCGGCATTGCTGCAGATCTGGTGAGGCTGGTGGAGATTGCCCACCAGTACGGCGTACCTGTGCTGGTGGACGAGGCACATGGTGTCCACACTGGGTTTCACGAAGACCTGCCGCCGTCCGCCATGCAGGCGGGTGCGGATATGGCAGCCACCAGTGTGCATAAACTGGGTGGATCGCTCACTCAGTCCAGTGTCCTCAATGTGCAGGGACCGCTGGTAAATCCCCGCCACGTCCAGGTCATTCTCAGCATGCTCACCACCACGTCCACATCGTACCTGTTGCTGGCCTCACTGGATGTGGCGCGAAAAGAACTGGCCCTGCACGGACATGATCGCTTGACCAAAGCCATTGGCCTCGCAAACAGAGCGCGCCAACAAATCAATACCATCGATGGGCTGTACTGCGTGGGGAACGAGATTATCAAGAACAGCGCCACCTACGCTTTGGACCCTACGAAACTCACGGTCTGTGTGAAGGAACTGGGCATCCAAGGTTACCACATGGAGACTATCCTGCGGGAGAAATACAACATCGAAGTGGAATTGAGCGATTTATACAATATCCTCTGCATTGTCTCCTGGGGCGATGAGTGGGAGGACCTTGAGCGCCTCATTGTGGCCCTGCAGGAAATCTCGCAGTTGTATCGCAATCGTGGGGAGATTGCCCATGTCGTGGTGACAGTGCCGGAAATGCCGAAATTGAAAATGTCTCCGCGGACAGCTTTTTACAGCGAGACAGAGGTGGTTCCATTTGAGGAGGCCGTCGGTAGGACCATTGCAGAGATGATTATGGTGTATCCTCCGGGTATTCCCATTTTACTGCCCGGAGAAGAAGTGACACAAGCCAATTTGGATTACATCGAGCAGAATCTGAGAGCCGGCCTGCCGGTTCAAGGACCGGACGATCCCGAAATTCATTACGTCAAAGTGGTCAAGGACGACGGGCAAGACACCCGCTTGGACGATGTCAGGAACACGGTAAATGATTCTCTCAAGGAGGCACAAACATGTTAGAGGTTGGAGCAGCAGCGCCGGACTTTACGCTGGAAGCCCACACGGGGGAGCAGGTAACTTTATCGCAACTTCGGGGACAGATTGTGGTCCTGTTCTTTTACCCGAAGGACAATACTCCGGGATGCACCAAGGAATCCTGTTCTTTTCGCGACTTGAAGTCGGAATTTTCGCAAGCAGGCGCCCTGGTATACGGCATTTCCCGGGATTCCCTGGATTCGCACAACAAGTTCGTTGATAAATTTCAACTGAACATGCCGCTGTTATCGGATGCCAATGAAGAGGTCTGTAAGCTGTATGGCGTGCTCAAGGAAAAAAACATGTACGGGCGCAAATCCATAGGCATAGAGCGTACCACCTTCGTCATTGCCGCAGATGGCACCGTAGCAAAAATTTATCCAAAGGTAAAGGTTGACGGACATGCGGAAAAGGTCTTGGAATTTGTCAAGACTATGGGTGTATAATTTGTAAGGAAGGGGGTCTTTTCATGGTTACGCTGACAGATGCCGCGGCAGCTAAGTTGCGGGAAATGATAGAGGGGCGGCCAGCCGATGAGAGCGTGTTACGCTTATTTGTCAAACCCGGCGGGTGCACAGGTTTCAGTTACGGAATGGCGTTGGATGCGCCACAGGAGACGGACGAGGTCTTTCACATCAAGGGTGTTCAAGTCGTTGTCGACAAACCGTCCATGGAACTCATTGACGGGTCTCAGGTAGACTACAAGGAAGACTTTGACAGCCAGGGATTCCGTATCTGGAATCCCAACGCCACTTCCACCTGTGGGTGCGGATCCAGTTTTCGCACCGCCACTGAGGCGGGGCAGCCCGGCTGTTGTGAATAGGCACGTACCAGTGGGCCCTGATGGCGCATCAGGGCCCTTTTTTTAAGAAAATCGAAATGCAGCCAAGTGGAGGCACCCACCAATGGCCAGTTTCTTGAAAGTACTGAAAGACCCGGTTCATGACGAGATTCTCGTGGACGACCCCTGGATTTGGCGCCTGGTCAACACCCGGGGCGTCCAGCGCTTGCGCAGAATCAAACAATTGGGGACTTCCTATCTTACATTTCACGGTGCGGAGCATAGCCGCTTTACACATTCTCTGGGTACATACGAGACCATGCGCCGTGCACTGAATCACCTGCAGCTCAACTACGGTTGGCCCAGTACAGAGCGCCAGCGAAAACTGGCCCTGGCTGCGGCGCTGCTTCACGATGTTGGACACGGCCCCTTTTCCCACACGTTTGAGTCCGTCTATCCTATTCATCACGAGCAATGGACGAGAAAAATTCTACTCGAAGAAGAAGAAATTCGCAGCGTATTGACGGAAGTGGGCAGCGACTTCCCACAGCAGCTAGTGGACGTTTTTGCGTCAGGGGGGGATAACACTATTGTCCGCCAACTCATTTCCAGTCAACTGGATGTTGACAGAATGGACTATCTGCTGCGGGACGCCATGATGACCGGTGTTTCTTATGGCCGCTTTGAACTGACCCGTCTGCTTCGCAGTCTTGCTCTGCACGAAGGACAGGTCGTACTGAAAGCGACGGGTCTCCATACCGCCGAACAATACATTTTTGCTCGCTACTTCATGTACACCCAGGTCTATCTCCACCCCGTTACCGTAGGCAGCGACGTTCTGGTTGGGAGAATTCTGCAACGCGCTCGCGATATTTTGCAGGCCGGAGGTTCACTGGAGATGCCTTTTGGGTTGGGCGCCATCTTGGCGATGGAGGGTAATGTTGGCGTTGCAGACTATCTGGCCATTGATGAATCCACTTTGATGTATGCTTTTCACCTGTGGACGCAGGCCAAGGACAGTGTGATTCGCGACTTGTCACGTCGGTTTCTCAACCGGCAATTGTTCGGTGCTGTTGTTCGTGAAGAACTCACCAGCGAAGAGTGGGGGTACTTGCGTACAGCCGCTCGCACACGAGGCTTTGACCCTGACTATTACATTGTTGGCCGGACCTCGGAAGTGGCAGGTTACGTGTATCGGGGCAAGGGCATTTCTGTTCTGGACAATAGCGGCCAGTTGGCGGAATTGGGCATGGTGTCACGCATTGTTCGATGGCTTGAGCCTAATGCCGAGTATCGGGTTTATCTGCCCAAGGAGTTGTTAGAAGGAGGAGACCCTGCCTCCAGACGGATTCAGAGTCTCCTGGTTCGTTAACCTTCCTGATTTTCGCCGGAGTTTTCGGTCTGGGGTGCGGAAGGGCCGCGGCGGGCCATCCAGAACCACACAACGCCCGCAAGGAGGAGAATTGCACCAACGTACGTCAGGGGCTTCATGTCGCGACTGATTAACGACAGGTTTTTTCGCAAGTAGAATCCGGCTGCGGTCAATCCGATGTTCCAGGGAATTGACCCAACCATTGAGTACACCACAAACCTGCCGACGGGCATCTTGGCGATGCCGGCAGGCAGCGAAATGAACGATCTCAATGCAGGCAACAGCCGCCCTACTACCACAGTAATTTCACCGCGTTTGGCGAACCAGTGTTCCGCATGAACCAGGTGACGCTCGCTGAGGAGTACATATTTTCCATACCTTAAAATCAGTGGGCGGCCTCCATAGCGGCCAATATAGTAGACAATGAGCCCGCCAACCAAGTTTGCCACAGTGCCTACCACAACGACGCCCCAAAAAGAGAGCAGGTGCGTCGCGGCCAGAGAGCCGGCATAGGGCATGACGGCTTCGCTAGGGAGCGGGACACAGGCACTTTCAATGGTCATTGCCAGAAAGATGGCCAGGTACCCGTAATGGGTCACAAGCAAACTGAGGTGAGTTGCCAAACAAAAGTCCTCCTCTGTACCCGGATGAAATGTGCGTGTATACTTAGGATTTGCAATCTGCAATCCATTCCGTTTGAGTATACCAAGTTTTCTCTGGCAGGACGAGGCGAAGAGTGAGGGAGAGGGCATGGCTGTACTTCATCTGCTGGTCAACATTGTCTACTCTACACTGCAAATCTTTACGGGAACCCTCGGTGTTTACCAAATTTTCATGTCGTTGTTCGGTATTTGGCACCGGACCCAACAGGTCGACTGTGAACCGGCTAAACGCTTTGCGGTCGTGGTGCCGGCGCATAATGAACAGTATGTGGTGGGGCGGCTCATGGACAGTCTCATCGCGCAGAATTACCCCAGTGAATGGGTAGATGTCTATGTCATTGCGGATAACTGCAGCGACCACACTGCGGAAGTCGCAAAACGGCACGGGGCGACCGTGCACATTCGGGTGGATGAGGACCATTACGGCAAAGGATTTGCCATACAGTGGATGTTGCAGAGAATCTGGAAAATGCCCCAGCACTATGACGCTGTGGCCATGTTTGACGCGGACAATCTGGTCCATCCGGACTTCCTCTTACGCATGAACGACAAGCTATGCAAAGGCCACAAGGTCATCCAGGGGTACTTGGGAGTCAAGAATCCTTTTGATACCTGGGTCACCGTGTCCATGGCCATCTCTTACTGGTTCAGCAACAGGATGTGGCAGAATGCCAGAGAAAATCTGCATTTGTCCAGTTCCCTAGGCGGCACCGGGTTGTGCATCGACATGGCCCTGCTGCAGGAAGTCGGCTGGGATGCCACCGGCCTGACGGAGGATTTGGAGTTTGGCGTCCGCTGCGTAGAACGGGGCATTGTTCCCATTTGGGCCCACGACGCCAAAGTTTATGACGAAAAGCCCACATCCCTGCTGGCGTCCATGAGGCAACGACTGCGTTGGATGCAGGGCCACTTTCACTGTGCCCGGAAACACATGTTGCCGCTCATGGTTTCAGGAGTCAAGGAACGGAGCCTGGTGAAATTTGACGCGGGGGTCTATCTCTTTCAGCCCATGCGCTTTCTTATTCTTTTTCTCACGTCTCTCATGATGTTGATTCAGATTTCCATGCCCCATGCGACCTTGGCTTCTCATATTGCCGCACTGCTGCCCACCCGGTTTTGGGTAGCCGTCAATCTCCTGCTGTACCTGCAGATGCCGCTGGCGCTGCTGCTGGAGAGAGTCAACTGGCGGGCGTATTTCGGGCTGATTTTGTTGCCGTTTTTTCTCTGGACCTGGGGGCCTGCAGTCTTTCAGGCTTACTTTACAAGATCCAACCGGAAATGGGCGCACACCATACACAAGCGTTCCATTCGGCTGGATGAAGTGAGCGGGCGCTAGACTTTTACGCGCTAGACTTGCGAGCGCTAGCCTGGCACGGGATGCGTGCGGACGCTAGTTCATGCTGCTCCCAGATGATACTTGCAGATTAAAGGACGGATTCGCAGCCAGACCGTTTCATTCGCAACAGAGCCTCACGAATCGACATTCCTGGCTCAATGCCCAGGGATTCGGCGGCTTGAGTGCAGGAGTCCACTCGTCCGTCCAGGAGTGCCTGCAGGCTGTTGACACCTACTGCCCGGGCTGCCACTACCTTGCGCGAAGCCAGCTTTTCCCGTAAAAGACCGATATCTAGGGCACCGCACATGACGTAGCCTTCATCACATTCAACAATGGAGAGATGAGTCTGGGGCAGTTCCACCTCAATACTGACAAAGGCGGAACCGTCAATTGTCAATGGAGCAACTCTGACCATATTTTGCATCCCCCTAACGCCGTAGTCTGAGGCAAACGCCATTGGACTGAACACTGTCAGGATATGCTTTTCCAGTGACATGGTGAAGGTTTTGGGCTGTGGCGGGGGGCCATCTCCCCCGTACATCTTGCCCGTGACTTGTGCTACAAATGGACCTCTGGTATGGCTTTCGCAAAATGTGTTAGGATATTGTTGGTTGAGTCCGGCTGAAGGGCCGCAGTCGGAAACGTGGAGGAACGTTATGCGAAACGATGTGTATCATTTCGTGCTGGGATTGTGGCAAAATGCCCCCCTCATGGCGGCACTGACTGCCATTATTGTGACCCAGGTCATCAAGATTCCCATTGAATACCTGGTTCACCGGCGTTGGGATTTACATAAAGTTATTGACGCGGGAGGCATGCCCAGTTCCCACGCAGCAGGTGTCTGCGCGCTGACCATCAGCCTGTCTTATGTGGTGGGACCGAGATCGCCGGTCTTTGCTACGGCAGTGGTGTTTGCGGCAATTGTTCTCTATGACGCAGGAGGCATCAGACGGCATGCCGGCGAACATGCCGTGTTGCTCAATCGCCTCGCCGTAGAGTTGATGGAATCGGGCATAGTTGTTGAAAATGGAAGTGCGGCTGAAGGAGAGCGGCTCAAGGAAATACTGGGTCACGAACCACAGGAAGTCGTGGTGGGTGCCATATTGGGCGTCATTATTGGTGTGGTATTCGGCAAGTGGTGGTAGTCACGCCACGTCATGAGAGGGGGCTCGCAAGGCCCCCTCTCATCATGGCGCCAGATTGCGTCAGCGGGATGTGGAACGGCAGGGGAAACCGAGGGTCAGTCCCCATCTCCAATTTGGGGGTCCGTGGACGTTCTGTCTGCCGCATCCATAGATATTTCAGGTTCCAATGGGGATTCAGGGTCAATGAGGGACTCTTCTCGGCGAATTTTGTCCACCAGCGCCCGGAGCGCCATCGCCGGTGTTTTCACTTCTTGGGTGCCGAAGACCATGAGCCGCTTTGCATCCCGGGGAACGGCAATGGCGTAGCAGGTGGTATCCTGGTTTTCGAATAATTCCACGTCAAACGTGTGACTGGCGGTAGTATATTCAAAGGATTCTTTTCGCCGCAAGGTGCAGTCTTCAGGCAATGCAACATCGTGAAAGGATTTTGGTTCCACCATAAAACACCCCTTGTGATTACTGTGATGCCAACGCACAAATTCAGCGCATGCATTATTCTACCATAAGGTTCATTGGAACGACTCATGCTGGGGAGGAATGTCCCTTGGAATCCTGGAAACCGGTAAGTGTCAAAGACATTTCCAGAGATTTTCGCCTGACCCATACACCTGCGTCGATTTTGGCATTTCCATTCACCGAAAACGGACTTCTTCTCTGGGTGAAGCATCCCTTGCGGGGTTGGGAAGTCCCTGGAGGAAAAGTGGACACGGGGGAGACTCCGTTGGAAGCCCTGTTTAGAGAAGTATACGAGGAGACGGGAGCGCTGATTGACAATCCCCTGTGGGTTGCGGAATACAAAATTCAGGTTGGCGATTTGTCCTCACCTTTGCTGGGGGAGTCGTACAAATGGGTATATTTCGTACGCGTCACAGAAATCAGGGAAAGACCAGCAGAAACGGAAATTGTCGATGTACGAACGGGGCCAGCCCTTTTACCCCACACCCTGCGTGAAGATGATAGTTACAGTCCCATCATGAAAGACGCTGTCTACGAGACCTTATGGCCGTTGATTGAGGCAGGGTATTCCATTTGAAGGCAGAGGTAGGTCGTGGCTGAGAGCGACCAGTGGCTGAGAAACCGGATTTATCCAGTCTCTCAGCCGCTGTATCAATCATCATGTGACGTTTGCTTACCGCCGGTATTATGCAAACTGTTGCAGTGCTTTTTCAAACGCCTTGGCATCCAGTTCAAGGTTCGAGAAAGCAATGGGTTTCTCGGGATACCCGGGAATTTCATCCTGGTAGGACGGGCGTTTGTCATCCTGGTAAATCAAGCCCGTGGCCAGACCGCCGGTTTCAATGATGGTCTGCATAGCCATGGCGCGATTGGTCGCATCGTAGCCTTCCTTTTCGTCAAGGTTCACGATATTCTCGCGAAACCAGTCGTAGGTGTTTGTCTTGTTGTAAGTGACACAGGGGCTGAAAACGTTAATCAGCGAAAAACCATTGTGCGCAATACCCTGCTCAATCAATGACACCAACTGCTTGACGTCACTGGAGAATCCCTGTGCCAGAAAACCAATTCCGGCGGCCAAGGCGATTTGCGTTGGAATCAAGGCTTCCTCAATATTGCCTTGCGGCGTGGTCTTTGCGACGAATCCGTGCGCACTGGTGGGGGAATGCTGGCCTTTGGTCAAACCGTAGATGTGATTGTCCATCACAATATAGGTAATGTCCATGTTGCGGCGCACGGCATGCATGAAGTGGTTGAGGCCAATGCCAAAGCCATCGCCGTCTCCACCGGAGGCAATCACGGTCAAGTCCCGGTTTGCCAGCTTCACGCCCTGGGCCGTTGGCAATGCCCGGCCGTGAACAGCGTGAAAGCCGTAACTGTTGATATATCCGGAAATGCGACCTGAACACCCGATGCCTGAGACCACGGCCACTTCGTGAGGTTCCTTGTTCAGATTCGCCAAAGCCCGCTGAATCGAGGCCTGGACCGAGAAGTCTCCGCACCCAGGGCACCAGTTGGGACGAACGTCGTTACGGAAATCTTTCACCGTCGCCATCTTACACCAACCCCTTGCAATAGTTATAGATATCGACAGGCAGGAATGGCCGTCCGTCGTATTTCAGCAAACTGGACATGTTGTCGTGCTGGACACCGAAGTGAGACATGAGGTGCCGCACCTGGCCCGTAGCGTTGTTTTCCACAACCACTACGTGTCTGGCACCGCTCATCGCTGCCTCCAGCTCCTTCACAGGGAAGGGAAGCAGTGCGTGTAATTGGGCATGGGCCACTTTCAGTCCATCATGCTGCAACCGTGCCATGGCTTCGCCAATGGCACCCACGTTGGCGCCGATACCCACAATGAGCAAATCTGGATTTTCGTCGCCTGTGCGGACGACGGCGCCTTCCAGTGAAAAGTCGTCCAACTTGTTCAGGCGTTTCTCCATCATCTTTTTCCGGTTAGCCGGAGCCTCAAAGGGACGGCCATTTTCCATGTGTTCCACACCGGTTACATGGTGGATGCCACCTTTGGTGCCCGGGAAGACGCGCCTGGAGACTCCGTTTTCTGTAAATTCATAGCGCTTGAATTCGCCGCTGTCGTGCTCATTCTCGCGCTGCAAGTCTTCCTCTGTCGCAATCAAACCCCTGTCAATCTTGATGTCGTCCAGCTTGAAGACGTCTGTGGTCTGCTTGTTGAGAGCCATCTGTAGGTCTGTCATGACAATGACCGGGCACTGATACTTCTCTGCCAGGTTAAAGGCGTCACCCACAGCGGTAAAGCATTCTTCCGGCGTGGAGGGCGTGAGAACAATTTTCGGAATTTCGCCATGTGTGCCGAAGAGTGCAGCCAGATAGTCGGACTGTTCCTGCTTTGTGGGCAATCCGGTGGAAGGACCACCCCGTTGGGTATCAATAACGACCACGGGGGTTTCCGTCATGCCGGACAGGCCGATGGCCTCCATCATGAGGGCCAGGCCAGGACCGGATGTACAGGTGAAAGCCCGCGCGCCACCGTAAGCAGCACCAATAGTCATAGTCATTGCGGCAATTTCATCTTCGGTCTGGACAACGGCGCCGCCCACTTTCGGCAATTGCTTAATCAGGTACTCCATTACTTCGGAAGCCGGTGTAATGGGGTAAGCTGCCATAATGCGCGATCCCGCTGCCAACGCGCCAAGTGCCACCGCTTCGTTGCAAGTCATGAACAGGTGTTTGGTTCCGTCTGCCGGTGTCAAGGCAAAATTGTCGTCGGCGCCACCCAGTTCCTTCATATAGTCAAAACCCTTTTGAATGGCCTCCATATTCTGGTCAACGACCTTTTGTCCTTTACGCAGAAAACGCTCTTCCAGAACTTCCTGAAAAATATCGGGCTTCAATCCCAGAACACACGCCGATGCCCCCAAGGACACCATGTTTTTCATAATCGCTGAGCCGCAGTCTTCCGCAATTTTTGTCAACGGTACGCTGAAGAGGCGGGCATGGTCGGGTGCCACCGGATTAAACTTGGAGTCTGCAATAATGATGCCGTCCTGGCGGACATCACTGCCGTTAAGGTCGATGGTCTCTTGATCGAAGGCCAGAAGCACGTCGGTATAATCCACGATGGCGCGATACCGATGCACGCTGACGCGGACTTTGTCGTTTGAGTGTCCACCTTTGATACGGGAGGAAAAATGCCGGAATGAATAAACAAAATACCCTTTGCGGTTCAAGGCAATTGCGAAGGTTTCACCAGTGCTTTCAACGCCTTCACCCTGTTGGCCGCCAACTTTCCACGAAAGTTGATCTAACATAGGGGTCAACTCCTCTGTAGTTCCTGCATGGGTCGGAACTGAAAAAAACCTTTCAGTCCGCAACGTATTCTATTATAATGTACACGGTTCGACTTAGAAAACGCCATTCAATTTTGGCAACAGAGTTATCTCATCTTGATATGATAACTTTGATTCAGGTGCTGAGGAGGGTTTGGGAACTTTAAGGAGCTCAATCGTAAAGATAAACCGACACGTGTTTTTTGACACCAAAGGCAAGCGCCTGCTGTTGCGAATCAAACAGTACGTCAATATGTCGGCCCTTCACAGATCCACCAGAATCTTCTGCAATTCGCCAACCGATGTGAGGAAGGTAGAGCAAGCTTCCGATGGGAATGACGGTGGGATCCACCGCGACCGTTCTTCCCACTTGGGCGTGAGTGCCGGATGCGGTAATTCCAAATCCAGGGGAGCCAGGAATTTTTCCAGTGGATTTCTTGTCCAGACAATAGGCGGTTAAGGTGAATTTGCTGAGAGTTGAATGATGAACTTTGCTGACAGGTTCATCATGGATTTGCGCAAAAGCCGCCAGGGCTTTATCTGTAGCCACGTGCCACTGACTGCGGCTCGGGAACCCCGGCGCGTATGTCCCGCCGGGGTGTGCGGCTGCGAGGCTGGGCGGGGAAGCAACAGCAAATGGCAAGGTCCACGAGAGTATGCAGGCAGCCAAAGATTTTCCATAGAAAAACAATGTCTTTTGTTCCATAATTACTATGTTGCCACAAGTCCTAGCTCCTTATTCGAATTTTGTCGAAGGTAATGCAATCATTACTGGTATACTTTTACTTGACTGTCGACATCAAACCTGCTTTGAATAGAGGAGATGTACAGGCAGACAGCATACAAGGTTGATGCAGTACAGGTGGTATGCAGTACAGATGGGATGCAGTACAGGAAATAGCCTAGGATACGTTTTCCAAGAGTGATTCCCAATCGCCGACCAAGGCGTTCGGGAAGCGCTTTCATCAAGGTTTGAGAGGTGACAAACTTGTCGAATTTGTTAGAGGTACGAGACCTGCATGTACAGTTCCGAATCGATGAAAAGTACTACAGCGCCGTCAAGGGCATAGACTTTGCCATCGAAGAAGGCAAGACCTTGGGACTGGTGGGAGAGTCTGGTTGCGGCAAAAGCGTAACGTCTCTCGCAGTGATGCGTCTGTTGCAACCTCCCACGAAAATCCTCGGCACTGCAACATTCCGAGGAAAGGACCTGCTAAAAGCGACAGAGAAGGAAATGCAGGACATCCGTGGGAACGACATTAGCATGATTTTTCAGGAACCTATGACTTCTCTCAATCCTGTGCATAGAATTGGCAGGCAAATTGGAGAAAGCCTGGTTCTGCACAAGGGCATGTCGGAAAAGCAGGCGCGCAGCGAAGCCATTGGACTGCTGCAGCAAGTGGGCATTCCCCGTGCTACGCAAATCGTGGACGAGTATCCCCATCAACTTTCCGGTGGCATGAGACAGCGCGTCATGATAGCCATTGCCATTGCCTGCAATCCGCAGATGCTTATCGCCGACGAGCCAACCACTGCTCTGGACGTAACCATTCAGGCGCAGATTCTGGATTTGATGCGGAAACTGGCGAAGGAAAGAAACATGGCCACACTGCTGATTACCCACGATTTGGGCGTGGTGGCCGAGATGTGCGACAGAGTCGCAGTCATGTACGCCGGCCACATTGTGGAACAGGGGCCGGTGCGGAAAATTTTCAAGAACCCTCAGCATCCGTATACCATTGGTTTAATGAATTCTCTTCCCAAAATTGTTGGAACAAAGGAACGGTTGCACCCCATTCACGGGAACGTGCCGTCGTTGCGAAATATGCCTCAGGGATGTCGCTTTCGACCACGCTGTCCCCATGCCATGGACGCCTGCGCGGCTAATCCGGACTTCTTTAAAATTGAGGACGATCACGAGTCCCGCTGTTGGCTACACGCCGATTTAAAGGAGGCGAAATAAAGTGGCAGAAGTACTCCTGGAAGTTAAGGATCTGCGCAAATACTTTCCCATTCGCCGAGGCGTCATGCAGCGGACAGTTGGCCACGTAAAGGCGGTAGACGGGATTACCTTCGATTTAATGCAAGGCGAGACCCTCGGCGTCGTGGGCGAATCCGGTTGCGGCAAGTCGACCATGGGCCGAAGCATCCTTCGTTTGTTGGAACCCACCTCCGGAAGTGTGGTCTTCGAGGGCCAAAACGTCGTGGGGCTGTCGCGCAGCAAGATGCAGACGATGCGGCGCGAAATGCAAATTGTGTTTCAGGATCCGTACGCTTCCCTCAACCCTAGGTTCAGCATTAGGCAGACCCTTATGGAACCCATGATTGTTCACCATTTGTACACGCCGAAGCAGCGAATGGAACGTGTCGGGTCCCTACTTGATCGCGTTGGTCTCGACCCCGATTACGGAGCTCGCTATCCACACGAGTTCTCCGGTGGGCAACGGCAGCGCATTGGCATTGCCCGTGCGCTGGCACTGAATCCAAAATTGATTATTCTAGACGAGCCGGTGGCTGCACTGGACGTGTCCGTTCAGTCCCAGGTACTGAACCTGTTGGAGGACTTGCAGGAAGAGTTCAACCTGACCTACATCTTTGTGGCCCACGATTTGAGCGTGGTGCGTCATATCAGCGACAGAGTCCTGGTCATGTACCTTGGGAAGATGGCGGAACAAGCGGAGACAGAGGAACTGTTTTCTCAGCCACTTCATCCATATACTCGTGCATTGATGTCTGCTGTTCCCGTACCCGATCCTGACATCAAACGTGAACGGGTGATTCTGCAAGGGGACTTGCCCAGTCCCGCCAATCCACCCAGTGGCTGCACTTTTCACACTCGCTGCCCAATGGCGATGGACATCTGCAAACAGCAGATACCGGAGTGGAAAGAAGCAAAGCCCCAGCATCTGGTGGCTTGCCATTTGTACAATGAGTGATACCTGGTGAGGAGGGTATAGAACATGTCAGTAGCTCAACCGGGTGTGGATGAAGTGTTCACCCCACACGAGAAGACATTTGGAGAAAAACTATGGAAATCCATGAAGGAATTTCCGCTGGTATACTTTGGCGGATTGATTATTGTTCTGTTACTGCTGGTCGCCATCTTTGCGCCGTTGTTATATACCATGGACCCAAATACGGGCAACATCAACACCGGTCTTACGGCTCAGGGGCTTCCAGTGCCGCCCAACCATGAATATATTTTGGGAACGGACTCCATGGGTCGCGACATCTATTCCCGCGTTATTGAAGGCAGCCGCATTTCCCTGACCGTTGGAGTTTTCTCAACGCTCATGACCCTGGTCATCGGGACCTGCGTAGGACTCATTTCCGGCTATTTCGGCGGATGGGTCGATACCATTATGATGCGCATTACGGACATGATTCTGGCTTTCCCCTTTTTCCTGTTCTCCCTGGCCCTGATTGCTATTATTGGCCAAGGCTTGTGGACGGTGCTGTTCGCTCTGGGCGTTACCAGTTGGGGTGTCATGGCCCGTGTCTGTCGAGGCCTAGTCTTACAGTTAAAAGAATTTGAGTACGTTCAGGCGGAGCGAGCCGTAGGAGCCTCCCGCTGGCGTATCATGTTCAGGGTGATTCTACCCAATACCTTCGGTCCCATCATTGTTCTCGCCACCTTGCAGGTTGGTTTTGCCATGCTGGCTGAAGCCGGCCTGAGCTATCTGGGTATAGGTATTGCGCCACCCATGGCCAGCTGGGGCAATATGATTCAGGATGGCATGCAGACCTATCAGTACGCACCCTGGACGCTATGGGCACCAGGCTTGGCCCTGTTCATTGCGGTCCTTGGTTTCAACCTGATGGGCGACGGCCTGCGGGATATCTTTGACCCACACAACACAACGCACGGTTGATACACCGGAAGGGAGGGAATCTCTTTGCTAAGTTATATTATTCGACGCCTTATAGGAGCTTTGGTTACGTTATGGGGAATCAGTGTCATTACCTTCTTGTTGGTATTCGCGGTCCCGGCGGACCCCGCCCGAATCATCGTTGGCCCGAAGGCTCCCGAATCGGTGGTCGAGCAGGTGCGTGTTAACCTGGGCTTGAATTTGCCCTTGCCCGTACAGTATTGGCACTACTTTGTGCGGCTGCTCCACGGCAATTTGGGTACTTCGTACATCTATAACCTGCCGGTAACGCACATGATTATGCAACGCGCAGGCGCCACCGTGGAATTGGCTATTGGCTGTTTTATTGCCGAGCTCATTATTGGTATCCCGCTGGGCATTTACACAGCTATGCGGGCGCGGCACATTAGCGACTACATCCTGAGCGCTCTAGCGTTGGCCGGGATTTCGCTTCCCGTCTTTTGGCTAGGCTTGGAACTGCTGTACTACTTGGGCTTCAAGCTTTCCGTGTTTCCTTTGGGTGGATACGGAGGTATACAGTACTTGATTCTACCCTCCATCACGTACGGTGTAACTGGTGCAGCTGTGTATCTACGACTTCTGAAGTCGTCCATGCTGGAAGTGCTGAACCAGGATTATACGCGTACGGCCAGGGCCAAAGGCGCCAGCCAGGCACGGGTGATTATGCGCCATGTTTTGCGCAATGCTCTCATCCCAGTAGTGACCTACGGCGGTATCGATATTGGCTACCTGTTAACGGGTGTTATTTTGATTGAGGTTACGTTCAACTGGAACGGCCTTGGGGTGCTCGCCTACCAGGCTGTGACGCAGTTGGACATTCCGGTAATTATGGGCACCGTTATGCTCATTGCCGTGATGGTGGTGCTGTTCAATCTGTTTGTGGACATTCTCTACGGCATGATTGACCCTCGCATCCGGTACGACTGACAGCGATGGAGACGAATCGCCGGGAGGCTATCTGATGCCCAGTGGAGCGTGACTTCACGGTCAATGGCCTGGCTTTCGAATGAGAAATTTTTGTGGCGATTTCGGCTGAGAAGACGGACAAAAGGTCAAAAACCAGTTTTGCGAAAACCTAAAAAATGCGATTTGACGGAAGCTTGGCGGGGAATTCAAGGTGATTCCTCCCAAGCTTCTTTTTTGTGGGATTTCTCAGCAGGACGTAGTTTTTATCCCTTATCAGAAAACTAGCTTGAATTCATATGATTACAAGGATACAATATTCGTGTGTTCAGTGATTTCAGAGGACTTCTTTACTTTCGGATAACGGAGGTGATGTCTGCAAGTAAGTTTTGCAGGACAATCACGACAAAATGTGTAGCTATATCGAAGGGGGACAAATGTAGATGGCAGCAAAATGGCAAAAAGGATTGGCTGCCGTTGCATCCATTTCCGCACTGGGCTTGCTTTTAGCGGGCTGCGGAACATCGGGCGGCGGTAACAATTCAACGGGCAATACTCCAGGCGGTGCCACCGCCAAACCTGTGGAAGGCGGAAACATTGTTCTGGACGAGACCCAGGGGCTGAAGGATTTGGATCCCGCACTGGCATATGACACTCAGTCTTGGGAAGTTGTGCAGCAGTTGAATGACCAACTGGTCACTTACGCTCCCGGTCAGAACAACACGAAGCTTGTGGGAATGGACGCAACCAGTTGGGACATTTCCAGTGATGGCAAAACCTACACCTTCCATCTCCGTTCCGGCTTAAAGTTTTGGAACGGCGACCCTGTAACTGCCCAGTCCTACATTGACGAGATTCAGCGCATCGCGACCAAGAGCCTCGGCTCCGGCGGTGAATGGCTAGTTGAAAACATCGTTGGCGAACAGGCTTTCTTTAACGGCAAAGCCAAGACCATCTCCGGGCTGTCGGCACCGGATCCACAGACACTGGTCATTAACTTGACAGACCCTAATGCTGCGGAGCTGAATGTTTTGGCCATGCCGTTTTTCTCTCCAGTGGATATGAAATTCATTCAAAGCGTCGGCAACAAAACCTTTGACTCCACACAAGCCATGGGTGACGGGCCGTTCGAGCTTAAAACCATTAACTCCAACGAAGCCGTGCTGACGAAGAATCCGAACTACTGGCAGAAAGACCAATATGGCAACAAGCTGCCATATTTGAACCAGGTGACCATCCGCATCAACCAGAATGCTCAAGTTGACGCCATGAACTTTGAAAAGGGCACCACGGCCTGGCTCGGTGAGCAGCAGGCAATTCCTTCTGCAAACTATCCGCAGTTTGAGTCGTCACCCACTCTCAAGAAGGATGTTGTCAAGGTAGCACAGAACTCCGTCTTCTACCTGGGTCTTAACAACAAGATTGCACCGTTCAACAATCCAACGGTTCGCCAAGCCATTGAGTATGCAATTAACAAACCAGCAATTATTAAACTGCTAGGAGGTCACGGCTTAGTCGCGAACCAGCCTTTGCCTCCGAATATGCCGGGCTATGAGAAGACGCTGCCGCCGGATGCCACATACAGCTACAATCCTACAAAGGCGAAACAGATGTTGCAGCAAGCTAATGTAGATCCCAGCAAGACCACGTTGACTCTGTACTCTGCCAACGACCCTGATCAGATGAAGGAAGACCAGTCCATTCAGCAGGACCTGCAGAATCTTGGCTTTACAGTGAAAATCAAAGCAACAACCTGGGGCCCCTTCTTGGATGTAGCTGAGAAAGGTAACGCGCAGATGTTCTGTCTTGGCTGGATTCAGGACTATCCGGATGCCGGCGACTTCATGATGCTGTTTACTACCAGCCAGATTCCGGTGAACAATTCGGCCCAGTACTCCAACAAGCAGGTTGACCAGTGGTACAACGAAGCCAACACTACCACTGACCAGACCAAGAGGCTTCAACTGTTCCAAGACATGACCAATCAGGTGATGAAGGATGCGCCGTGGGTACCCCTCTATTACCCAATTGCCACCTTCGCAATTCAACCTTGGGTGCATGGGTGGTTTGCTCCTTCCGTGCTGCTTGACCCAATGCAGTACGTCTGGATTGACCAGAGCCACAGCGCAAGCTAATTAGGCTAGAGGCTTTGGACAGTTAGGTTGATTTGGGTAGGTTGATTACAAGAGAATATCGAGGCTTAAAAGAGCGGGTGAGCAATCGCCCGCTTTTTTACGGAGACACAAATGGGTTTATGACGTTTAAGCACACAGCTTGTTCAATGATAGGGGCGACATAGCAGGATATTTATCATCCTGTGTCAAATAAACAAAAATAATGTCGATTTTAAGTTTTCTGATAATGGAAAATATCCCAAAACATGCTTGCATAACTAGGGTTGACGGAATAGAATCGAAGTATGCTGCAGCACATACTGCATGAATCTCGACCATTGAGGGAGACTGGTACATAATAGTTTCTCTTGGGACAACCCTGCAGCATCCGTAAAAGCGGACATCTTTAGAGCTCAAGAAGGGGGACAAAAGTTATGAGCAGTTGGAAAAAGGGCTTAGCCGCCGTCGCTTCTGTAAGTGCCCTTGGTTTATTGCTTGCAGGTTGCGGCGCGAATAACACCGGAGGTGGAAACAACACCACCGGGTCGGCAACCAGCGGAAAACCCGTGATGGGTGGGAACGTGGTTCTCGACGAGACGCAGGCCTTGAAAGACCTGGACCCGGCACTTGCCTATGACACGCAGTCTGACGAAGTTGTGGAACAGATATACGACCAGTTGGTGACGTACAAGCCCGGCAATAACAACACACAGCTCACCGGAATGGCAGCGTCAAGCTGGGACATCTCATCAGACAAGAAAACGTATACATTCCACTTGCGTAGCGGCATGAAGTTCTCGAATGGCGACCCCGTCACCGCGCAGTCTTTCATCGACGAATTCCAACGTGTGGCCACCAAGACACTAGGGTCAGGCGGCGAGTACTTCATTGAAAACATTGTTGGGGAACAAGATTTCTACAACGGCAAAGCCAAGACCATTTCAGGCCTGTCCGCGCCAGATGCTAACACTCTGGTTATCAAGCTGATGGCACCAAATGCGGCAGAACTGAATGTTCTGGCCATGCCTTTCTTCTCCGCAGTGGACATGAGCTACATCAATCAGGTGGGTAACAAGTCCTTTGACTCCACCAAGGCTATGGGCAGTGGTCCATTTGAGGTGCAGACCATTAACTCCAACGAAGTGGTGCTGAAGAAGAATCCGAACTACTGGATGACCGACCAGTATGGCAACCACCTGCCGTACCTGAATCAAATCACGATTCGGACGAACTCTAATGCGCAGGTTGATGCGTTAAACTTCGAGAAGGGAACCACAGCGTGGTTGGGCATGCAGCAGAGCATTCCTTCTTCCGCCTTCCCGCAGTTCCAGGCATCGCCGACATTGAGCAAATTGATGTACAAAGTGCCACAGAACTCCGTTTTCTATCTGGGCCTCAACAACAAGATTGCACCCTTCAACAACCCAACGGTTCGACAAGCCATGGAGTATGCCATTAACAAGGCAGCAGTTATTAAACTGTACAATGGCCGTGGCATCGTTGCCAACCAGCCGTTGCCGCCGAACATGCCGGGTTACATGAAGAGCCTGCCCAGCGATGTAGACTATACCTACAACCCGACCAAAGCGAAACAGTTGCTGCAGCAAGCTAACGTTGATCCCAGCAAGACTACGCTGACACTGTATTCCGCCAACGACCCTGACCAGATGAAGGAAGATCAATCCATTCAGCAGGATCTGCAGAGCATTGGCTTTACGGTGAAAATTAAAGCTACAACTTGGGGCCCATTCCTGGATGTAGCTGAGAAGGGCAACGCTCAGATGTTCTGTTCTGGCTGGCTGCAAGACTATCCGGATCCGGGCGACTTTATGTTCCTGTTCCAGAGCAACCAGGCACCTGTGAACAACATGGAGATGTACAGCAACAAACAGGTTGACCAGTGGCTGGCGCAAGCCAACACCAGCACTGACCAACAACAACGCATCAACCTGTATGACCAAGCCACCGTCCAGGTTATGAAAGATGCACCGTGGGTTCCCATCTACTATCCGGTGACCTACTATGCAGTCCAGAGCTGGGTGCATGGCTGGTATCCGCCGGCTGCTTTAATGGATCCTATGGTACGGGTGTGGATTGACCAGAGCCATTCCGCCACTTCCGCTTCGTAATCCACGGGTAACCGGGTAAAGCAGACAGGCAACTAGAAAGCCAAACACATGACTGAAAAGGGTGGCCGTAAGGCTGCCCTTTTTGCTTGCAATCACCACATGGGTATGATATATTCATTATCGTTCTGCAAGAGGAAAGGGAGCCATTAGCTCAGTTGGTAGAGCACCTGACTTTTAATCAGGGTGTCGCTGGTTCGAGTCCAGCATGGCTCACCAGAATGCGGAAGTGGCTCAGGGGTAGAGCATCGCCTTGCCAAGGCGAGGGTCGCGGGTTCGAATCCCGTCTTCCGCTCCATTTTACCAAAGAAACAAACCAGGTTTTGTCTGCGCAAGACCGGATTCTCACCCAAGGGTTCCCCCACTCGGGAAAGACGCCCTCGGGGACTGGCCCGCTGCCAAGGGCAGCAGGCGTCGGAATCCCGTCTTCCGCTCCATTTTACCAAAGAAACAAACCAGGTTTTGTCTGCGCAAGACCGGATTCTCACAAGAAAGAAGTCTCAGAGAAGGGTCAGTTTATGCTGGCCCTTCTTTCCAGCCCCTACCACGGAGAGGTGGTCGAGTGGTTTAAGGCAGCGGTCTTGAAAACCGCCGAGTTCGCAAGGGCTCCGTGGGTTCGAATCCCACCCTCTCCGCCAATCCCAAATCGTTGACTGTGCTGTGACTTGAAAGTCGTCGGTAATGATGCTGTGCAAATGCCAGTCCAGAACTGCGGACGCGAACCTACCGTGAAGTGGAGCAGTGGCAACGCCGTCTTGCGATAGCTTTGGTAATGGCTGGCCAATTGTGGGTGATTGGGATAAATGAAATGTTTGCTGAGGCATTGGGACTTGTCTTTGCGAGTAGGGTGGTAGATTTTCTCAAGGAATATTCGGATATTAGCCAAATGATAGTCCGGCTGGATGGTATATAATGAGACGCATTTTTGGTAGCCTGAATTTACCGAATAGGGATATATTACTACTTCTCACTGAGGAGAGTGCGAATGGTGCTGGTTAAATGGGATGAAAAATACAGTGTCGGGCTGGAATCCATTGACACTCAACACAAAACCCTGGTGGGCCTGATTAATCAACTTCACGAGGCAATGAAGCTCGGGCGCTCGAAGGAACTTATCAAACCCACCCTAGATTCACTGACCAAGTATACCAAGGAACATTTTACGTTTGAGGAAGAAAAAATGCAGGCTGTAAATTACCCGGGTCTTGCAGAACATCGAAATCAGCATGAAGAATTCGTCAAGAAGGTTGATGCGTTTGTTGCAGACTATGACGCAGGAAGAGCCGGACTAACTTTTGCCATTATCAACTTTCTGCGCGACTGGTTGCTTCATCACATTGCCGACACCGACAAGAAGTACAGTTCTTATCTGCAGCCTTAAGCTGCTTGTGTGAGTGCACTACCAACTGAAGAGGCATACGTGAAAAATGGACGATGGGACAAAGTCCCCCTTCGTCCATTTGTTTTTTGCGCTTCTGCTGGCACGCCAACGTCTCCCGTGTCCGCATGCGCTGAGCTTGTCCGAGCGTTACAATATAAATAGAAGTGAGTGACTACACTCACGGAAAAGGGGTGGGCACTGTGAAGTTTACATATTTGGGTCGCACAGGACTGAAGGTTAGCCGTCTCTGCCTTGGCACAATGAATTTTGGTCCCGAAACGGAGGAGTCTGAAGCCTATCGCATTATGGACGCTGCCCTGGACGCTGGCATTAATTTTTTCGATACTGCCAACGTCTATGGCGGGAAAGATAATCGGGGGCGTACTGAAGAAATTGTTGGCCGCTGGTTTGCCCAAGGGGGCGGACGCCGCGAAAAGGTGGTCCTTGCAACCAAGGTATATAATCCGATGAATGTCGAGGCCGACGGTCCTAACGGAGAACGTGGGCTCTCCGCATACAAGATCCGTCGCCACCTGGAGGATTCTCTGCGACGTCTACAAACACATCACGTGGAGCTATACCAGATGCACCACGTGGAGCGCCACGCTACTTGGGACGAGCTATGGGGCGCGTTTGAGGTGGCCATTGAGCAGGGAAAGGTTGGCTACATCGGATCGAGCAATTTTGCCGGTTGGCACCTTGCTATTGCTCAAGCCGCCGCCAGAGAACGCCATTTCCTTGGCCTGGTCTCGGAGCAGCACAAGTATAACTTGCTGACTCGCGAACCGGAGCTTGAGGTGCTGCCGGCGGCAGATTACCACGGCATCGGCGTCATTCCCTGGAGTCCTTTGGCGGGCGGATTGCTGGGTCGCAACGCGTTATCCAGAACCGGATCGCGTAGCACACGATTGCAAGAGGAATTTGGGCGCTACCGCAGCCAACTGGAAGCCTTTGCAGAGCTTTGTGCCAGCATTGGTGAGCACCAGGACACCGTGGCACTGGCGTGGCTCCTAGAAAATCCAGTGGTTACTGCACCGATTATCGGTCCACGCACAGTGTCCCAGCTTGAAGACACTTTGCGAGCGTTGGACGTGATATTGCCCGAGGACGTTCTGCGGCAACTGGATGAAATCTTCCCAGGTCCAGGACGGCCGGCGCCGGAAGCGTACGCTTGGTAGGAGGTAGTAGTGCCACGTTATTGTCCAACCGGTGCTTTTGAAAGACTAGTAGGTTTGAATCTGCAATTTAGGAAAACGGAAATATGTGGATTGTCCAGAAGGGTTCGCAGCCACTGTCGTCAGTCCACATGGTGTGGTTTTCATAGTACAATATTCATGGTCCATGGAGACCACCCCCATTTCAGTCGACCCGAGGGAATAGTTATTCAGTCAGAGTAAAAATTGGGGGTCGACATGCACCCGGAACGGTAAAACATCCACATTTAATTCGCTGATAATTCTTTTCATTATGAAAAAAATATCTAGTAAAGACCGATTAGTAGTCTGGATTCTAATTTCCAGTTTGGTCTGTCTGGAGTCTATGACTTCAGAACGCGTTGGCATACACTGGCAGTGGGATGAGGAGATTAGAGAGGTGAGACTTTCATGAACAATTCAATTCGAGTGATGCCAAACAATTCAACGACAATGACGTCAAACAATTCCATCCGAGTGACGTCGGAGATTGGGACACTGGAGGCTGTGTTATTGCATCGCCCAGGGCGGGAGATTGAGAATTTGGTGCCTGAATACCTGGGTAATCTTCTCTTTGACGACATTCCGTATCTGCCGGTGATGCAAAAAGAGCACGATTACTTTGCCCAAACCCTTCGCAACCATGACGTGGAGGTGCTGTACCTGGAAGACCTGCTGGCGGAGGTTTTGCGTAAACCGGAGGCCAAAAGAGCCTTTGTTCATGAGGTTTTCACGGAGCAGCACCGCGTCAGTGAAGCCACAGGTCGGCACTTGCTGGACTACTTGCTTTCTCTGTCGGCGGAAGAACTCGTTCAGACGATGATTGGCGGCTTCCGCAAAGATGAACTGCCAACAGGCGTAAAGCACCACCTGAATGATTACATCCATGACCGCTATCCCTTTTATCTCGATCCGCTGCCTAACCTGTACTTCACGCGCGATCCGGCCGCTGTCATTGGTCGAGGGATTTCCGTAAATCGCATGTTCTGGCAGGCCCGAACGAGAGAGTCTCTGTTTATCCAGTACGTTGTCCGGTATCACCCGTTGTTTGCTAATGTACCCATCTGGTTTAACCGGGAAGGTGAGTTCTCAATGGAGGGGGGAGATCAGCTGGTGCTATCTCGCGACACCGTCTTCATCGGTGTCAGCGAACGCACTTCATCTGAAGCGTTGGAAGTGCTGGCCGCGCGTTTGCTGGGAGCCCAACAGAAGTGTGAATCGGGGGATGATAGGTTCAGACGAGTTGTTGCCATTGAGATCCCCAAGACTCGGTCATTCATGCACCTGGATACCGTTTTTACCATGGTGGACGTAGATAAATTTACGGTTCATCCGGATGTGCTCGGACGTGGACATGAGATGGGAATCTACGTATTGGAGTCTGATGGAGAGGGAGGGTTGGACATCACGCCTTCCACGGACCTAATCACCATTCTAAAGGAATCGCTGCACCTTTCCGATGTGGACATCATCCCCTGTGGCGGCGGTGATTCCATCGCTGCAGCCAGGGAACAGTGGAATGATGGATCCAACACACTGGCCATTGCCCCAGGCGTCGTCGTCACGTACGACAGAAACTGTGCTTCAAACCAGGCCCTGAGAGAGCATGGCGTCGAGGTCATTGAGGTGCCAGGATCTGAGTTGGGGCGCGGACGGGGAGGTCCCCGCTGTATGAGTATGCCGTTGTCGCGAAAGGAACTCAAAGGCTGAATCTTGTGACCTATCCAACGCTCTATCCAAATTGAACCCGGAACGAATTGAACCTGGAAATATTGCCTTGAACGCACAGCAAAGGAGGATTTCGCATGTCAGTCTCGAGTACATCCAACGTCAGCAGTGGTGGTTCAGCATCCGAGTCCAGTGCCAGAGGGCAAAAAAAGTTAGGCATGATGGGACTTGTCGCCCTCGTCGTAGGGTCAATGATTGGCGGTGGAGTGTTCGACTTACCCAAAAACATGGCTAGCGGTGCGGCCGCTGGAGCTGTGTTGATTGGTTGGATAATTACGGCAGTCGGTATGATCCCGCTGGCCCTAGCCTTTCAAAATCTCTCCATGCGCAAACCGGAGCTGGATGCCGGGATTTACAGTTACGCTCGCGCAGGTTTCGGTGAGTTCATTGGTTTCAACAGTGCCTGGGGGTATTGGATATCCGCATGGCTGGGCAACATTGCGTATGCAACGCTGGTATTCAGTGCTTTAAGTTACTTCATCCCGGCATTTGGACAAGGAAACAACCTGCTATCCATTCTCTGTGCTTCCGTCATACTTTGGTTGATTCAAGGACTGACATTGTCCGGAGCGCGTCAGACGGCCTTGGTCAATATTGTGGTTACCATCGCAAAACTGGTGCCGTTGCTGGTATTTATTGTTGCTGTTATCTTTGCTTTTCACGCCAGTACCTTTGTTCAAGGATTCTGGGGCTCCGCAACGGCTGGGGTAAGCTTTGGGTCGGTGATGGGGCAGACAAAGAGCACCATGCTTGTCACACTGTGGGTATTCATCGGTGTCGAAGGCGCGGTGGTTTTGTCCGGTCGCGCAGCAAACAGGCGGGACATTGGCCGCGCTACCGTCCTGGGACTGCTGGGTACAATGGTCATCTATGTGTTGGTCACGGTCATGGCGTTTGGTGTCATGAACCAGGCGCAACTGGCAGGCCTGCATACACCCTCTGTCGCTTACGTACTTCGGGACATTGTTGGGCCATGGGGGGCCGCCTTAATTAACATTGGTTTGATTGTCTCCGTCTTGGGCGCATGGCTGGGATGGACTCTGTTGGCCGCCGAGATTCCCTATGTCGCTGCAAAGGAAGGAATCTTTCCAAAACAGTTGGCGAATGAAAACAGCCACGGCAGTGCCCGTGCGTCCTTGTGGCTCACCAACGGGTTAATTCAGCTGTTTCTGATTCTCATTCTATTTGCCTCGTCGACTTATGAGACATTGTACTCTATGGCGACAACGGCCATCCTCGTTCCCTATCTGTTCTCGGCGCTGTACCAACTGAAAACATCCATCACCGGGGACGGTTACCTGTCAGAAGAACGCCGGGGCGGCGACATTGCCATCGGCATCATTGCAACCGTCTACGCCTTATGGCTCATATACGCTGCAGGGCTGAGTTATCTACTGCAGGTAGCTATCTTGTACGCGCCAGGAATTATCGTATTTTGGTGGGCCCGCAGACAGGCCCGTCAGCAAGTTTTCAAACCGTATGAGATTGTTATTGCCGTATTCGTAGTCCTAGTGGCTGTGATTGCACTGTGGCTGTTGGCTGCAGGAAAAATCTCCGTTTAAGAGCAGGTGTACCCTAACTTCTCGGATGCGGTGCTAAGTCAGCGGACGGCAAAAGCGTACTAGCAATATGGGCAGCAGATGCAAAGGGGCGGTTGAAGAAAATGGCGAAATCGCCAGAAGAACGCAGGCGAATGATTAAACGGCTGGTTACGGAACGCAGCGTGGAGACCCAAAGTCAGCTTTTGGAACTGCTTGAGGCGGAAGGCATTGAGGCAACCCAGGCAACTGTTTCGCGCGACATACGACTCTTGGGTCTGGTCAGAGTGACGGACAACGATGGCAGACATCACTACGCCATGCTTGAGACTCCGCCGGTGAGCATGGAGTTGTTGCAGCACCGTCTGCTCGACACCTACATCTCGGTAAAAGCACGGGACAACTGGATTATTTTAAAGTTGTTGCCGGGCAATGCTCAGTCCATTGCGTGGCTTCTGGATAACCTACCTGATGCCGGTATTTTAGGCACCATCGCTGGGGATGACACCATTTTGGTCATTATGGACAGTGCGGAGCTGGCACAAACCTTTTGCAAGGAAATATTGGGAGAAGCAGACGCTGACGGTGAGTCTAGCCCACACCACGACCATCGCCGTCACTGACCGCCACTGGGCAGTTGAACGATGCACCAGGCAAGGAGGCAGCCTAGACTCCAATAGGCGGCCTCTTCCTGTCGTCTGGTCTTTCCCAACGCGCCTTCGTCAACACCCTCGCGTACGGCTCTCGCGAGTTCACATCATTCGTCACCCTTGTCTGTTATCAAACGCGCCGTCAAAACCCGTTGCTTTAGCCATGGGAAGATGTCAGAGTGGAGACAGGAAATGCATTTGGACTCATGCGGAGATGATTTGTGTGGTGGATTTGCCAGACAGAGTACGGGGTGGCATGTTCGGGCTCTTGGTCGGAGACGCCTTGGGGGTGCCCTACGAGTTTCACGAAGCCTCGGAGCTTCCAGATGAAGCGGAGATTGAGATGGAGCCTCCACAAGGGTTTCACCCTGCGCACTCTGTACCGTTCGGGACATGGTCCGACGACGGCGCCCAGACCCTGTGTCTTCTGGATTCGCTCCTGCGCCAGGGGAGACTGGATACTCAGGACTTTGCTGGAAAGCTTGTGGAATGGATGTCCGCCGGCCTCTGGGCCTTGGACGGGTACGTCTTCGATGTGGGCGGCCAGACACGGGCCGCAATTTCCGCTTTGCAGCGCGGCGTACCACCCGCTCAGAGCGGCTTTGTACTGCCGGACGGGAAAGGAAACGGAGCATTGATGCGCGTCTTGCCCCTTGCCCTGTGGCACCGTGGATTGGACAATGACCTTGTTGCCGACGCGCACCGCCAGGCCATTGTGACGCACGGTCATCTGACTAATCAGGTGTGCTGTGCGCTGTACTGTCTCTGGGCACGACGGCTCCTGCAAGGTTTGCCTCAGGCCGAGGCTTACGAAAATGCTGTGGGGAGCTTGCGCCAAATTTACGGCGATGTGTCGGATTACCGTGAGGAGTTGGAGGCCGGCGTGCGCCCGGAAGCCAGTCCGTCTACTGACGGAGGCGGTTTTGTAGTATCCACACTGCATTGTGCCCGCCTTGCGCTACGGGAATCTTCCTTTGAACAGGTTCTGCGCAAAGCCATCTCCTATGGAAGGGACACGGATACCAACGCAGCCGTTGCTGGTGGTCTGGCAGGCATTCTTTACGGAGTGGATGCCATCCCGAAACGATGGCTGACAGCTCTTCGCGGAAAAACGTGGATAATGCCACTTCTGGATAGCTTGGTTGCCCAACTTAGAAATATCTCGGAAAGCAACGGATGAGCGCCGCCGCACAGTGCGCTCACCAATAATCGCTTTAGCACGGTTTTTTTGGCCATGAGGCAGTCATGCCGAAATTTGATGAAGCCCAACGAGAATGAGTAGAAGTCCAGCTGCAAAAGATGAGTACTTGCCAAGCAGCTTGGCGAGAATGCCAATGGCAACCACGTTTCCCACCCATAGCATGAGGTAGCCCCAGACCGCAATGCTGATTGCTGTTATCCAAAATGTTGCCGCGTT
>Ga0187809_10000127_pt1 | contig 52244 bp, 47 predicted proteins | sample NC_wetland_sal_i_8_FD_132415 | JGI IMG/M metagenome (GOLD analysis project Ga0187809, IMG submission 132415) | Wetland sediment microbial communities from Neuse River Estuary, North Carolina, USA - ASW_4 | ecosystem: Environmental > Aquatic > Freshwater > Wetlands > Sediment | place: USA: North... | reverse complement strand
GAGGCCGCCCGCCTTGACGGGGCGTCTGAGGTGCAAACGCTGCGGCGGGTGGTGCTGCCACTCGCCTGGCCGGGCTTCCTCACCGTGGCCCTGATCTCCCTGTTGATGTCATGGAACGAGTTCTTCTTCGCCATCACCTTCATTCACGACCCGAATCTGCGGCCGATCTCAACCAGCTTCCTCGCGTTCCAGGACCAGTTCTCCACTGACTGGGGTCTCACGAGCGCAGCCGCGCTCTTCATGCTGCTACCGGTGTTGCTGATGTTCCTTTTCCTGCAGAAGCGTTTCGTGAGCGGTTTGACCTCGGGCGGCTTGAAATAGCGTCACTACATCTGGAGGATTCGCGTTGAGCTCCACCCCGCATCGCAACGTCATTCTCATCATCTCCGATCAGCTGCGACGGTTTGCCCTCGGCTGCTACGGAGACCCCAACGTGCACACGCCGTCGATCGACGCGCTAGCCAGCAACGGCGTGCGGTTCAACGCGGCGACCTCCACCTATCCGGTCTGCGTTCCTTACCGCTTCACCTTGATGACCGGCGAATTCGCGCACACCCGCTTCATCCCGTCGATCGAGTGGCGGATGTCGCCCGCGGAACGCACGCTCGCCGACGAATTCAACGAGGCCGGTTACGACACCGCGCTGTTCGGCAAGTGGCACCTGTACGGCGGCTTTGGTCATCTGCCGGGCTACAACGTCGTGAAGGCGTCTCGCACCCCGATCCCCCGCCCGTTCCAAGGTCGGTGGCAGCGGTTCAGCGGGTTCGACATCTGCAACGACCCCTTCGACACCTATTACTTCAACAACGACGACCCCACGCCGCACAAACTCGCCGGCTACCAGACCGACGGGTTGTTCGACATGGCCATCGACTACCTTCGCGAACCTGGTCGCTCAGACAGACCCTTCGCGACCGTTCTCTCGGTCGAGCCGCCGCACCCGCTGTTCACAGCGCCCGACGAATACCTCGACCGATGGCGCGACCGCGACATCGTGCTTCGTGACAACGTCGACACCGACAAGCAGTACAACCAACGCGGACCACATTCGAAGAGCCTGCTCGACGACATCCGGGTGTACTACGCGATGGTCGAGAACCTCGACCACAACGTGGGCCGGCTGACGCAGACACTGCGCGAACAGGGATTGCTCGAGAACACCACGATCATGCTGACCGCCGACCACGGCGAGTTGCTTGGCTCGCACGGCCTGCAGGCAAAGCAGCGACCGTGGGAGGAGTCGGCCGGCATCCCGCTGATCGTGTCCGGCGCGGCCGCGCGAGGGAACCTGGGCGCCGCCGTCGACGACCCGGTCTGCACCGAGGACCTCTTCCCTACCCTGCTTGGCGTCGCCGGCTTGTCACCGCGCGATCCGAAGCCGGGGGTCAACTTGGCGCCGATCGTCGCCGGGGAGTCGGACGGCGTCGACCGCGACGGCGTGCTGATGGAGTTTGTCGCCGAGTTGCGACCAGGAATGCCGTTCCACGAGGAAACCTGGCGCGGGATTCGTACGCGCCGCTACAAGTACACCGTGCTCGGCGACGCGCACGGCGGAAAGCCGTGGCAGTTCTTCGATCTGGCGACCGACCCGTACGAGATGAACAACCTCGTTGACGACCCCGCTCACGTGGAGGAAGTCGCGCGGCACCACGGCCTGCTGCGGCAGCGGCTGGCCGACACATACGACCACTACGTGTTGGCGCCGGCCTTCGGGCACGCGGGCCTGAACGAGTGGGATCCAGAGGCAGTCCACCAGCGGCGCTTCGGCTAGCCGAGCCCTACAGACCTCACGGAGCTGACCACGATGTTGAAATCGCTTTCCGTCTGCACCGCCGCGCTCTCCGTACTCGCCTTGCTGTCAGGACCAGCCGCCGCGAGTGGCGGCTCGGCTCCGTCGCCAGGTGAAAGCTACGTCGGCGCCGAGTACGAGCAGGGCGGCGGCGCCGTCCCGATCAACGGCCCCCTGCCGTCGGTCGGCGCGCTCGCCGATTCGATCACGCAAAACACCGACGCGGCGCTGGCCGACGTCGCGGCGCAGCGGTCGACGCTGCCCTACGGTCAGATCTATCCCGACGGCCCACAGCACCCGCAGCTCACGACGTATCCCGCGCCGGCCGGGATGACGCCGTCCGACCAGTACAGCGTGCACTTGCTCGGCGCCGGCGGCCCGACGGACTCCTTCGTCTACAAGGTCGACGCTCGAAAGACCGACACCAACGAGGAGAAAGACACCTCCTGGACGTCGTTCTCCTTCGCCGGCGCGGTTGTGGTGTCGGTGCGCAAGCTGCAGGGAACGGCGACCGGCTGCGTCGTGCGTCCCGCGTCCGCGCACGTCCGCACCTGGTTGGTCAACAACACCTGCTACTTCCTGCTCACGAAGGCGGCGAACCTCTCGGTCGAGTTCGCGCCGAACACCACCAACCCCGTGCTGCATCCGATGCTGCTGTTCGCGAACCCGCCGGAGGTCGACATCCCCCCGGCGACCGACCCGAACGTGCTGTACCTGGGTCCAGGCGTCCACCAGCTCGGCAAGGGCGTTCAGCTGCACTCGGGCGAGACGGTCTATCTGGCAGGCGGTGCGTGGGTCGAGGGCGCGTTCGTCGGCCGTAACGTGCAGAACGTCGTCATCCGCGGCCGCGGCGTCATCGACGGGGGATTCCTTGACACCGGCGACCAGGCGAAGAACAAGAGCCAGCCCGGCCTGATCGACATCACCGGATCAAGCAACGTGGTGGTCGACGGCATCACCTTGGTCGACGGCCCGCGCTTCAACCTGCGCGCGATCGGCAACCACGACACGATTCACAACGTGAAGATCATGTCGTGGTGGTACAGCACCGACGGCGTCGTGGCCGGCAACAAGAGCCTGATCGAAGACAACTTCATCAAGGTCGACGACGACTCCATCAAGCTGTTCTGGGGCGACACGGTCGCCCGCGACAACGTCATCTGGCAGCTCGCGAACGGCGGACCGTTCATGATCAGCTGGAACATCGAGCAGAACAGCTCCGACTTCCACGTCTACGACAACGACGTCATCCACGCCGAGCAGAACAGCCTTCCTCCGCAGGCCATTTTCCGAGCGCGCCACGCGGGCGCCGGCCATATGCAGCGCTACCTGTTCGACAACATCCGAGTCGAGGACGCCAACTGGCGGTTGTTCTACATCATTCTCGAGAACAACAAGTGGTACGACCCCTCACTCGGGTACGGACAGATCTCTGACCTGATCTTCCGCAACATCACGGCGACCACGCCGTTCACGCAGCCGAGTGTCTTCAGCGGGATCGACCCGACGCACACGGTCTCCAACGTGACGTTGGAGAACGTGTACATGGACGGCGCCTGCATTTCGAACGCCGCGCAGGGCAATGTGCAGATCGACCCGGCGACGACTGACCAGATCCGCATCGTCAAGAGCGCGGACGGCGGCTGCGCGGCAGCGGCGACCTCGCAGTGGAAGGGGCACTGATGTCTGAGGCGAGGGTGACGCGCCCGAACGTCGTCGTCGTCCTGGCGGACGACATGGGGTGGGGCGACCTGGGGTGTTACGGCGCAACTGCGATTCCCACTCCGCACATCGACGACCTGGCGGCCGAAGGCGTGCGGCTGACGAATTGCCATGCGGCGTCGGCAGTCTGCACCCCTAGCCGGTACGCGTTGCTCACCGGACGCTACAGCTGGCGCGGGCCATTGAAGAAGTTCGTGTTGATGGGCCACGGCCCCGCGATCATCGAGGGGGAACGGCCGACGATCGCCTCCGTGTTGCGCGCCGCCGGCTACGCGACCGGCGCGTTCGGCAAATGGCATCTCGGCTTGGGTTGGCGGCACCGCGACGGCGTCGTGCGCGACGCGTTTGAGCCGGGCGCGCGGTTGCATGACGACGTCGAGACCGACAAGGGCGTCGACGTCGATTACACCGCGCCATTTGAGCACGGCCCGCTGTCCCTCGGCTTCGACCGGTTCTTCGGCATCGCCGGTTCGATGGACATGCCGCCGTACTGCTACCTCGAGCAGGATCACACGGTCGGCGTGCCGGACCGTCCAAAGCAGGTGTTCCACGCCGAGCAGCGGCCAGGATTCCAGGCGCCAGATTGGGCCGAGGACGAAGTCGATGTCCGGTTCGTCGAAGCGGCGACGAGCTTCATCAAGGAGCGCCGAGACCAACCGTTCTTCTGCTATCTCGCGCTTTCGGCGCCGCATCGGCCGTGCGTTCCACCCGCGTTCATTCGCGGAACGTCGGCTGCTGGGCCACGCGGTGACGCGGTCTGCCTGGTCGACTGGGCGGTCGGGCAGGTGGTCTCGGCGTTGGACGAGATCGGCGGCCGCGACCACACCCTGCTGATCGTCACCAGCGACAACGGCGCGCTCACCTACTTCACCGATGACACCGGCGGCAGCGACCACAAGCCGAACGGCGATTGGCGCGGCCAAAAAGGCGATGTGTGGGACGGCGGACACCGCGAGCCGTTCGTGGCCCGCTGGCCGGGGCGCATCCCTGCGGGCGTCGTCCGCGACGACCCGGTGTGCTTGGCCGACTTGTTGCCGACGATCGCCGACGCGGCCGGCGCCGACGTCCCGGCGGGCGCCGCCGAGGACGGGCTGAACGCGCTTGACGTGTTGCGCGACGCCGGCAGCATCGACGCCGACCGGCCGCTCGTGCATCACAGCCTGGCTGGCCGTTTCGCGATTCGCAGCGGACGGTGGAAAGCGCTGTTCACCGAGGGTTCGGGCGGTGGGTTCTCCGAGCCGACCATCGGCTCGCTGTTCAGCTCCGGTAGCGGGAAAGCGCACACCACACCGCCCTGGGACGCCGACCACCCCGACGGCCAGCTGTACGACATGGTCGACGATCCGCGCGAGACGAGGAACCTTTGGCGTGACCGGCCGGACGTCGTCACGGCGCTCTACGAACAGCTCAAGGAGATCTGCGGCGACGAGAGCGCCGGCCTGCCGTTCGATGTGCCGATCGCATCCGCGCGCACGTGATGCCGGCGACCCGGGCGACACCGTTGGTCACCGGTGTCGACGTGATCGTGAAGCCGTTCAGCACCGGAACTTGGCTTGACGAACAGCAAGTCGCCACGCCGATGGCGCCCTTCCCCCGGTTTCGCGAGCGCCGCTCAAGCTGGCGCGGCCCAGGCGCCGACGCGGTCTACGTTCTCGTCACCACCGATGTCGAGGGTGTGTTCGGCGTGGGGCAGACGCGCGGCGGCAGCGTCGTTCGGCAACTTGTCGTCGACCATCTCCGGCCACTCTTGCTTGGTCAGAATCCGTTCGAAATCGGGGTTCGTCAGGAGGAGATGCTGCGGGCCTGCAAGCCGTACGCCCAAGGCGGTGTCGGCTCGATGGCGGTGTCGGCCGTCGAGTTGGCGCTGTGGGACTTGCTGGCCCGGTCGAACGACGTGCCCCTCTACCGGCTGCTCGGCGGCTCGAACGCCCCACTCCCCTACTACGTGACCGTCGGTCCGGGGGCCGACGACGACCTGCTCGCCTCATTGTCGACCGCGGAGTATTCCCCTCAGGCGGTGAAAGTGGCGTTGCCGTGCGGACCTGGTGACGGCCCCAATGGAATGCGGCGAAACATCGAGACGGTGCTGAGACTGCGCGAGCTCGTGGGGCCGGCGCTGCCGATCGCGGTCGACTGCTTCATGTCGTGGAACGTCAGCTACACGCTCGATTTCTCCCGTCAGGCCGCTGAGCTCGGCGTCGCCTGGATCGAGGAACCGCTTCCGGTCTCAGCGGTGGCCGACCACGCGTTGCTCCGCAAGCTCGCCGCGCCGATGCGGATCGCGGCCGGCGAGCACGTCTTCGACCCAGCGCTCGCGTATCACTACCTGGAGCAGCACGCCGTCGACATCCTGCAGCTCGACGTCACCTGGTGCGGCGGCGTCAAGACCGCGGCCGCGCTGGGATTCGCCGCCTTGCAACGCGACGTCGTGTTCGCGCCGCACTCAAGTGGCATTCAGCCCTGGGCGATCCATCTGCTCAGCACCTTCGGTCCAACCGGGCTTGCCGAGGTCATCGCGAACGTCGACGCGACCGCGTCGTCCGACCAATCATGGACGCCGCCCGCGCCGGGTGATCAGCCTGGCGTCGGCGTCGAGCCGGCGAGTGTGGGGTTCCCCGCGCTCACCTGAACGCGGTCGTGTACCGCGCGCTCGTGCACCGCCATGCGCTCGGCCGTGAGCAACGCGCAGCAATCACCACACTCCAGCAACTGGGCCATGGCGGCGCTCCTTCGTCGGTTAGGGCTTGCAAGATCCTCATTCGGTCGCCGGCGGCCCGACCTTAGGGAGGCGGTAGCGTCAGATCGTCTGGGCGAACAAGCGTCGAACGAGGGAGTCAGCCAGTGCGGAAACGAGAACTCGGACGCAGCGGCCTAGAGGTCTCCGCGATTGGACTCGGGTGCATGGGCATCAGCCACGGCCTTGGTCCTGCGGCAGATCACGCTGATGGCATTGCGGTCATCCGCGCCGCGGTCGAGCGCGGCGTCACGCTGTTCGACACCGCCGAGGTCTACGGGCCCTACGTCAACGAAGAAGTCGTCGGCGAGGCGTTGGCGCCCTACCGGGATCGGGTGAACATCGCGACCAAGTTCGGCTTCTCGTTCGACGACAACGGCCGGCAAACCGGGGTCACCAGCGAGCCGGCGCACATCAAAACGGCGGTCGACGGCTCGCTTCGCCGGCTCGGCGTCGAGACGATAGACCTGCTTTACCAGCACCGGGTCGACCCGAGCGTGCCGATTGAGGACGTCGCGGGAACCGTCAAGGAACTCATCGCCGACGGCAAGGTCAGGCATTTCGGCCTGTCGGAAGCTGGCGTGCAAACGATCCGCCGCGCGCACGCGGTGCAGCCGGTGACCGCGCTGCAGTCCGAGTACTCGCTGTGGTGGCGCGAACCTGAAGAGGAAATCCTTCCAACGTTGGAGGAGCTCGGCATCGGTTTCGTGCCGTTCAGCCCGCTCGGTCGCGGATTCCTGACCGGCCGCATCGACCCGACAACATCTTTTGGTCAAAATGACATCCGATCGAGCATCCCGCGCTTCACACCCGAAGCCCGGGCGGCGAATCAGGCGCTCGTCGACCTGCTCGCCACTGTCGCCGCGCGACACGACGCCGCCCCTGGACAGGTGGCGCTGGCCTGGCTGCTCGCGCAGAAACCGTGGATCGTGCCGATTCCAGGCACTCGTCGTGTTGAGCGGCTGGAGGAGAACACCGCCGCCGCTGATCTCGCACTCAGCGACGACGACCTCCGGCAAATCCGTGACGCGGTGTCGGAAATCCAAGTCGCGGGCGCGCGGTACCCAGAGCACATGCAACGCTGGATCGACCGTTGATCGGCGCGGCCACTTAACCGACCAGAGTCAAATCGGCGGCGAGCCGCTCGCGCGCAAAACTCGCGCAGCCGACGAGTTCGGCGCGTTCTCCGAGCGCACCGGGCACGATGCGGACGTCGGCGGCGATTCTCGGGTAGGCATAGCGGTCTATCGCCGCACGCACACCGTCGATCACCGGGTGCGCTGCCTCGCCCAGAAGCCCGTCGATGATGATTGCCTCAAGGTTGAGAAAGACACAGAGGTCAGCGAGCGGTCGGCCGAGCAGCGTGCCGAAGTCGCGCAGCGCGCGATTGGCGCCGACATCGCCAGAACCGGCCATGGCAAAAACGGTATGGATCGTCAACTTCTCGGGATGCGCGGGCTGGACGATGTCGGTGATGCTTGAATCGGCCTCGGTGATAAGGCAACCACGCCCGCCGCACATGCAGATTGGGCCGGTCTCACGCACGTGGAGGTGCAGCATTTCGCCGGCCAAACCACTCGAGCCTCGGCACACTTGGCGGTTCACGATGATGCCGGAGCCGACTCCTTGGGCGATCTTTATGTAGATGAAGTGCGACAACCCCAAACCGGCGCCTTCGTTCATTTCGCCGAGTGCAGCGAGATTCGCGTCGTTCTCACACCAGGCTGGCACGCCAAGTTCTTCGCTTAGCGGTTTCGCTGGATCAGCGTCGGCCCAGCCGGGTAGCGCTTGGAAGGCGTTGGCCGAACGCGGCGGTGGAAGCGGCACAGCGCCGGCGCCACTCTTCACCGGCATCGGCACTCCGAGCACCGCACACGCTAAGTCACGACGCGACATGCCCGCCGCAGCCAGCACGTCGTCAAGCATTCGCACGCCTGGTTCAACGGGGCCGTGCGGCAGATCGGCGAGGAACGCCTCGGCGTGCGTCTCGCCGTAGATCGTGTTGTCAAAGCCGATCACGGCAGCGCGCAATGTGCCGTGTGTCATGGAGATCGCGCCAACGACGCCAGATCGTGGGTGCAGCCGGACCGCGGCCGGTGGGCGACCGCGCTTTCCGAGGGCTGGTCGAGCTTCCTCTGTGATCAGCCCGCGGTCACGCAACCGAGTCAGCGCGTCGTTGACCGTGGTGCGCGGCAACCCGCAGCGACGCGCCAGTTCGGAACGGTCGAGGGCGCCATGCCCGCGAAGGGCAACGACGACTTCACGCTCTGCGAGCGTAAGCCCGTGTGATGCGGATATTGACATGGCGAGATTCTAACGAGATCCGACATAAAAGCGAGTGACTGACGCGTTTCGCTGCCCTATTGACCTCAGAAGCACCTCAGGCATAGCTTTCGTCGCGCCCGGCTCGTACCAATCTCAACCCAATCAGTAGACAGGATTACTGCCGGGTTCCGTTGGAATACGTCGGACCGCCTGATAACTCGCGCCACCCCGGCCGAAGCCTGGCGACCGGCCGTGGATAGGGAGGGGCTGCACCGTGGCAGGCGTGTTTTCTCGCCCCCGAACGCTGGCAGTGAGCTCGGCCGTCGCCGCACTCGGACTGCTCGCGCCCGGCGTGGGCCTGTACGGCGATCACCACACCGGAGGATCAGCGCCGGCGGTGACCGGCGACGCGCGCGTCGACGCGCTGCTCGCCAAAATGACGCTTGACGAGAAGCTGACACTGATTGAAGGCGAGGCGGAGGCTGCGTCGCCGGACAAGCAGTACCAAGCCGGCTACTTGCCGGGCATCCCGAGGCTGGGCATCCCGTCGTTGAAGCTGTCTGACGGACCGCCCGGAGTCATCACCCGCCAAGATTCGACCGGCATGACCGCGACGATGGGCGTCGCAGCCACGTTCAGCACGAACGACGCAAAAGCGAACGGCGTGGTGATCGGTCGAGACGCCCGCGCGCTTGGCATGGACGTCGTCTTGGAGCCGTTCGTGAACATGGACCGTGACACCAGTTGGGGTCGCGGGTTCAACACCTTCGGCGAAGACCCGCTGCTCACCGGTCAAACCGGCGCCGCTGAGATCATCGGAATTCAAAGCCAGGGCACGATGGCCCAGGTCAAGCACTACATCGCCTACGACGGCAGCAACAACGTCACGGTCGACTCGCAAACACTGCATGAGATTTATCTGCAGCCGTTCGCCGACGCGATAGACGCCGGCGTGTCATCGGTGATGTGCTCGTACAACATCCTCAACGGCTACCAGTCCTGCGGCAACGCCACGACGCTGACGCAGATCCTGCGCAACGAGCTTGGTTTCAAGGGCTTTGTGACGTCGGACTGGGGCGCCAACCATGGCACGACCTACCTCAATGCCGGTCTCGACATGGAAATGCCCGGCGGTGGCGGCCCCAGCGGCGTCGGCCTGCCGTCCTTCTTCTCTAAGGACGCGCTGAAGGCGGCGATCGCCAGCGGCTCGATCCAAGAGTCGCGGGTGACCGAGGCGGCTGGCCGGATCCTCTATGAAATGGATAAATTCGGGCTGCTGTCGGGCAAGTCGAAGCACAACGTCACGCCCGAGCCGGTCAAGGCAGATGAGCAGGTTGTTCTCAAGACCGCGCAAGACGCCGCGACTCTGCTGAAGAACGACGGGAACGCGCTGCCGTTGACGCTCGCGTCATCACCGGCGGCGTTCATCGGGCCAGGCGCCGGACAAACGATCGCGACGAACAGCGGCGGCGAAGCGGCAGGAGGGCTGCTGTCGCAGCAACCGAGCGCGCTTTCGGTCATCAAGCAGGCGATCAAGGGCACCAACGCGTCGGTCAGCTACGAAGTCGGCGACGACCTCACCGGCGTGCCTGTCCCGGCGTCCGCCCTCAGTCACAACGGCCAGCCCGGCCTGCTGCGCACGAACACCGCGACCAACGCCACCCAGGTCGACGCGCAGCTCAACTTCACCACCCGCAACGGCAACGCGCTTCCCGTCGGCGCGACGAACTCGTGGACGGGCACGCTGACCGTGCCAACCGCGGGCAGCTACTGGCTGAACATCCAAGCCCTCGGCGCAACCGCGACGCTCGTGGTCGACGGCAAGACGCTGACCACGGTCGGCGGTGGGTTTGGTCCAAGCCCGCGCTACGGTGTCGTTCACCCGACCGACGGCAACGCCCCGACCGCAACCACGGACGGGCTGGCGAACAGCCGCACGTTGCTGCAACTCACCGCCGGCGATCACACCCTGCAGGTGACCGATGCGCCCGACGTGTCGGGCCGGCCGGTGCAGCTGCGGTTGAACTGGCTGACTCCGCAACAGCAGCAGGCGAACCACGACGCCGCGGTCGCGGCGGCGAAGACCGCGAAAACGGCAGTGGTGTTTGCGTGGGCGACCGGCTCGGGCGACCTGTCAAAGCCGCTGCCCGACGGTCAGGACCAGCTGATCGCGGACGTCGCGGCGGTCAACCCGAACACGATCGTCGTGTTGCAGTCAGGGCAGCCGGTCGCGATGCCATGGCTGAACAACGTGAAGGCCGTGCTGGAGGCGTGGTATGGCGGTGACCAAGCAGGTGTCGCGATCGCCGATGTGCTCATCGGCGTGACGAACCCGGCCGGCCGGCTGCCGATGACCTGGCCGGCGAGCCTCGACCAAGAACTCGCGCACCAGGCCGCGCATCCGGAGCGGACGTCGAACGGCGTCCACCCCGACGGAACCGCGTGCCCGCAGCAAGGGTTCCGCGCCGACCCGACGTGCATGACGACGTACTCCGAAGGCATCGACATCGGCTACCGGTTCTACGACGCCAACAACGAGACGCCGTTGTACCCGTTCGGCTACGGGTTGTCGTACTCGTCCTTCGCCTACAGCGATCTGAGCACGCACACCCGCGGCGACGGCAGCGTCGACGTGACGTTCACCGTGACCAACACCAGTGGTAGAGCCGGTGAGGACGTGCCGCAGGTGTACCTCGGCGCACCGACCAACCCGCCCGCAGGCGCGCAGTTCGCGCCGAAGGCGTTGGCCGGTTACGACCGGATTCACTTGAACGGTCACCAGAGCAAGCACGTCAGCGTCAATGTTCCGCTGCGCCAACTCCAGTACTGGTCCGATGTCACCGGTTGGACGACGGCGACCGGCGCCCGCGTGGTGTACGTCGGCCCTGACGAGCACACCAACGCGCTGTCCACTCAGCTCAACGTGAGCTGACCAACGCGCTGGGCCCGGGCGGGATGTCCCGCCCGGGCCCAGCGCATCTCGCGCAATCGAACGGCTGAACTGTGAACAAGACCTTAAGAACACGTCGCCTATCCTCGAGCCGTGTGACAGCACCCATTTCAAAGCAACCGTGGGACGAAGACGCGTTCTTCGAACACGCGGCAATGCACCGGTCCGTCGCTGAGTTAGCCCAGTTACAGTCACTCGTCAGCCACGCCAACTCAACAGGCGGCCGACTGAATTGGCGGCGCGGCGGCCTGCCCGGGGCGTCGGTTTGGTACCGGATCGGCGGCCGGTCGACCGCCGTCTACGGATTCAGCGCCGGAGACGCATCGACGCCGTCCCACGTCTTGCTTTACCTCAGTGAACTCCCAGAGCTGCTCTCGCCGGAGCAGCTGGCGCTGGTACGCGCCGAACTTCACGATACGAACGCGGACCAAGAGTGTTGGACGACGCGACTCTTCGTGCTCGCAGACCTGGCAACCGAGTCCGCCGAATCAATCCTCCGCCTGATCACAACAATCATCGATCGAGCAACTCAACCTTGACCGTTGCCGCATCGCCGATGTCGATGTCTTCCGCTTTGCGCACCGCTTTCTTGACTGGTAGTACGTAGCAACCGCGGCTGCGATCGGGGAACACGGACGTCGTCCATGTGCTGTTACCAATGGTCACCCGAACGGGAACCGAACCGAAGCCGTGGGCCGATCCGTCCGTCAGCGCCGCGATCTCGTCTGAGACGTCGACTGGGAGGCTGACGAACGTCCAGGTGTCGGCGCGACGCGCGTCCCAGATCTATAGCTCGGCGTCAAAGGTGGCGATCACCAGCCGAGCATCACACACTCAACCGACACCGGCAGACAGCCACTCACCATCCGACAACGAGCCCGTCTCGCCTGCCTATGGTCTCGACGCGGGCGGCGAGCTCGGCCTTGAAGTGAGCCAGCAGCCTCTCGTCGTCGGCGACGACGCGCAGCGCGAGCCCCGCGTCGTCCGCGCGCAGTTCGCAGCTGCCGAAATCGAGCGTGACGACGCCCTGGGTGTCCGTCCACTCCACCCTGCGGACGCCGGGCCCGCGATGGCCTGCGCTGAGTTGGTTGAGGTGTTCGCAGAGTTGGACGAGATACCGGCTGGCCCGGCCGGTGGCGACTTTCGTCTCAGCGGTTGGCATCGGCGGTCAATCGACGTCGCGGCGCTCGAGGGCGAAGCGGCCGACGACCCCGACGACGGCGGCGTATCCCAGCAGCAAGAGCGCGCCGACCGCCGGCGCGAGCAGTTTGGCGGTTTGCGCGTTTGGCATAAGGCCCGCGATCGCGCCGTCGCTCGCGCCGGGGGCGTACTTGCCCGCCGATGGCGCGTTGCCGAGAAGGATGGTCTCGATCAGCAGCAACCACGCGCACAAGCCGACGACGGCGCCCACCTGGGCGCGCAGGAGCGCGCCAATCCCCGTCCCGACCACCGCCCACAACGCCGCCCCGACACCGCCGCCGGCGATCAACTGGACGAAGTCGCCGGTGTTCAGCTCGACACTGATCCCACGCATCGCCATCCCGGCGCTGCCAAGCGCTACGACGGCTGCCGCGGCAAGCAGTCCGATGACCAGGCCGGCGATCGCCGCGGCGGTCGCCTTTGCCGCCAGCACACGAGTCCGATCGGGATTGGCCAGCAGCGTCGGCCGAATCGCGCCGGTGCGGAACTCGGTGGTGATGCCGATCGCGCCGGCAAGCGCGGCGAACAACGCGCCGATCGTGGCGCCCCAGCCGAAGACCTTTGGCTGATTCGCGGCCTGACTGAGATCCGCCGCCTTCAAGGTGAAGACATGCAGGGAAATCACCAGGACGACGACGGCGAGCATCGACAGCAGCAAGACGCGCGCGGTTCGCGTCGTCCGCTGCTTGAACAACTCCGACCGCAGTTGCGAAATCACGATTCCTCCTTGCCGGTGAGGTCGAGGTAGAGCTCTTCGAGCGACGTTCCGCTGGCGACGTCGTCCATCGCGACGTTGGCCACCAGCCGGCCGCCGTCGATAATCACGACCCGATCAACGGTCTGCGCGACCTCGGCTACGAGGTGACTTGAGACGAAGACCGTCCCGCCGCCTGACGCGAACTGACGCAAGAATCCACGCAGCCAGTGCACGCCTGCCGCGTCGAGGCCGTTGGCCGGCTCGTCGAGTACGAGGAGTTCTGGGGCGCCGAGCATCGCCGCGGCCAGCCCGAGTCGCTGTCTCATGCCGAGCGAGTAGCCGCCCGCGGGACGGTCGGCCGCGCGGCCCAGTTCGACCAGCTCAAGTAGCTCGTCGACCCGCGCGAACGGGATGTCGGCCGCGAGCGCCAGCGCGCGAAGGTGGTTGCGGCCGGTCCGCCCGGGGTCGAAGTCCCCCGACTCGAGCAGGGCGCCGACCCGTCTCGTCGGATGCGGCAGCTCGCGATACGGATGGCCGAAAAGCAATGCGGCGCCGGATGACGGCGTGGCCAGCCCAAGCAGCAATCGCAACGTCGTCGTCTTGCCGGCGCCGTTTGGCCCGAGGAATCCGGTGATCGAACCGGCGCCAAGCTCGAAGGTCAGCGCGTCGACGGCGGTCACGGCGCCGAAGCGCTTGGTGAGGTCGCGCACCGCGACGACGGGCTGGCCTGGGTGCTGATCCCGCGTGCGCCTGTGCGGATCGGGGTGCGGTGAGATCGAGGTGTGCTCCATGGGCCCAACGGTCGCGCCTCGCGCCGTCCGGCACATCGACCCGGCGGGGTGTTCGCAACACCCCCGCTGGGGTATGTCGCGCGGGTCTGACGGCGCTAGCGTCGGCTTGCCATGAGCGAACGCCATCTTGTCGTCGTCGACGCCGCGGTCCCTGCACTGGTCGCCGCCGCGATCGTCGTCGGGGAACTGCTGCACGGCGGGGCGAGCGCCCGGCCGGTTCCCGTCGTGCTCGGCATTTGCGCGGCCGCCGCGCTGGCCGGCCGCCGACGGTGGCCGGTTTGGACCCTCGGCGTCTCTGGCGTCGTCGTCGCGGCGCTCTTTCACATCGACGAGGCGGCCGCCGCGGTCGCTGTGCTCGCGCCGGCGGTCGCCTTGTACTCGGTGGCGTTGCGGCGCGGGCGATTGCAACAGGCGGCCGCTGGCGTTCTCGCGATTACCGCGGTGATCGTCGCCGATGTCATTCACGCTGGTCGGCCCACGGTCACGCAGACCTTTCTGCATGTGCTCTTGGTGGCTGTCCCGCTGTTGGCGGCTGAGGCGATGCGCACGCATCGGGCGAATGTGCGGCTGCTTGTTGAGCGGCTCGAACTGGCCGAGCAGGCGCGCGAGCAAGAAGCCGAGCGGCGAGCCGAGCAAGAGCGGTTGCGCATCGCTCGGGACTTGCACGACGTCGTGGCGCACACCCTCACCGAGATCAATGTGACTGCGGCGGCAGCCATAGAGACCGCTGGCGCAGGTCGTTCGCACGCGGCCCTAGAACAGATCGAACGCGCTAGCCACGACGCGATCGGCGAGCTGCGCGGAATCCTTGGCGTGCTGCGCGGTTCTTCCTCCGACGGTGCTGCGACACGATCACCCTCGCCAGGCGTCGACGACATCGACGAGTTGGTCGATCGCGCGCGTGACGGCGGCCTCGACGTGCGACTCGACGTCCAAGGCGTGCGACCGCCGCGAATATCGTCGGCGACGTCGCTTGCGGCCTACCGCATCGTGCAAGAGTCGCTGACGAACGTGCGCCGACACGCGCCAGCGGCGCGGACGACGGTGGCCCTGTGCTTCGACGCCGCGGAGCTGACAGTGACGGTCGACAACGAGCCGGGCCACGGCGGCGCGGATGTCGCGGCGTCGCGGACGGGTGGCGTCGGCATCGTCGGGATGAGGGAGCGCGCTGGCGTTGTCGGCGGCCTGCTCGTCGCTGAGGCGATGGATTCTGGGTTTCGAGTGCGCGCGGAGTTGCCATACGAGGCGACGTCATGATCCGAGTGTTGGTGGCGGACGACCAAGCCGCTGTGCGTGACGGCTTCGCCGCGATCGTCGACGCGCAGCGGGACATGAGGGTCGTGGGTTGCGCCGACGACGGTCGGGCCGCGATCGACCTAGCCCGTAAGACGTTTCCGGACGTCATCTTGATGGACATCCGCATGCCGAAGCTCGACGGGCTTGAGGCGACGCGCGTCATCTGCGCTGACCCGACGTTGCAGCGCGCTCGAGTGTTGGTGCTGACGACGTTCGACCTCGACGAATACGTGTACGGCGCTCTTCGCGTTGGCGCGTCGGGATTCCTGCTAAAAGACACACCGCGAGCTGAGCTGCTGCACGCCATCGAAGTCGTCGCCGCCGGAGAGGCGTTGCTCGCACCCAGCATCACGCGTCGGCTCATCGCCGAGTTCGCCGCTCGACCGGATCCGACGCGGCCAGCGGCACAACTTGCCGACCTCACAGAGCGCGAGCGCGACATCCTCGTGCTCGTCGCACGAGGATTGAGCAACGCGGAGATCGCGGGTGAACTCGTCATCAGCCCGTTGACCGCGAAGAGCCACGTGCGAAACATCTTGCGCAAGCTCGACTGTCATGACCGGGCCGCGCTTGTCGCAATGGCCTATGAAAACGGCCTCATCGCCCCCGGTGACCGCAGGTAGTCGAGTCAACCGGTCGCGATGGACGTGGTCGCCTCCGTCAACTGGGGCAGCGGCGGAACCTCCCGGATCGCTTTGCTGAGCGAGCCCAGCACGGCGACCGCAACCGTCGGCGCGGCTAGCGCGACGATCGTCGTCCGCGGTGTGGCTGAGGCGAGTAGCAACCCCGCGGCAAGTGGCCCGAGCGGCGTGGCCAGCACACGCATGGTGTTCGACGCCGACATCGCCCGCCCGATCAGCCGGTCTGGGATGAGCGCGTAAGAGTAGGCGGCCACTGCGGCGTCGGTGTTGGGAAAGCAAAAGGCCTGTGCCGCGAACGCCGCGGCGAGCACGTACACGTTCGGCCACAACACAAACGCGGCGTAGGCGACCGCCGCCCAGTACTCGGCCAGCAAGATGCGACGCATGGGTAACACCCGTCGGAGCAGCGGCGAGGCGAGTGACCCGAGCAATGTCGTGGCGCCGGTAAGCGCGATGAAACCCCCAACAGCGGCGCCAGGAAGACCGTCGCGCTTGGCCAGGACGATGACCGCCAACTCGATGCCGGTGACGGTGAAGTTGGAGACGGCGACCATGAGCATCGTGGTGCGCAGAAACGGGATTCGCATGAAGAACGAGACGCCTTCGGCCAACTGACGTCGAAGCGGCGCGCGGTCTGGCTCTCGCGCCTCCTGAAACCGTGCTCGCATCAACAACAACGATCCCGTTGAGAACGCGTACGACGCGGCGTCAGCTATGAACGGCAACGCGCGCGTCACCGCGAACAGCGCGCCTCCAACGGGCGGCGCGCCAAGCCGGACGACGGAAAGCCGTGCCTGCACGACGCTCGCGGCCGCCGCGATCTGCGGCAGGGGCACAACGGCGCGGAACGCCCCGGACTGCCCTGCGCGAAAGAAGACGCCAGCCGCCGAGTCGACTCCCGCGACCAAGAGGATCAGCCACAGGTGAGCGGAGTGCGCGATGACCGCGGCCGCAAGAATGCCAAGCGCCGCAGCTGCCACGACGTCCGAGACAATCATCAGCCGCCGCCGCTCGAATCGGTCGGCGGCGACGCCGGCGACGAGGTTGAGCACCAGCATCGGCGCGAATAGCACCGCGCTCACATAGCCGGCGTCCGCGGCCGAACCGGTCACGGCGAGCGCCAACAACGGATACGCGATGCGCGACATGTTCGAGCCGAAGCTCGAGAAGAGCTGACCCACTTGAAGCAACACGAAGTCGCGGTTGTGCCGCAAAGGGGCCAGCGCACTCATCCCAGCATCGTCGCAGCCCACCGACCGAGGACTGCGCGGCTGGTGCGCGTGCCGCGCACGTGACTTCCCCGACCAGCCCGATCAGCCGAGCCGCGGCCACCACCGGATCGCGGCCCGTTCCCGCTCCGAGGCGGTGTGCTGACCGCTGGGCGCGGTGTGCGGCTCGTGCTGCGTGGTGGCGAGCGTGTGCCGGATCGTCGCGAGGACCCACATCGCGAGGGTCGTCGACACCAACAGCGCGAGCATCGCCTCACTGGAGTTGGTCAAGACGAGCACGCCCGCGGCCAGCGCGGCCACTCCGAGCACACCCGTGACGACGAGGTAGAGCGGCGACACGTGGAGCAGCTTGTCGAAGTTCGGCACCACGGCGACCGCCGACGCGAGCCAGCCGAGGCCAAGCACGACCGCGCCGACAACACGGGCGCCGCCCATGCCGGGAACCGCGACGTCTGCGACCCACAGTGAATAAACGAGTGCGCCGATAACGACGGCCAACGTCGCGAGGACGTCGGTCCTGTTGAGGCGCATTGCGACCTCCAACCTCGGGCGCGTCAGCGACGCGCCCGCATCTCCTTCTCGATGTCCGCGTCAGTGATCGGCGCGCTGAAGTACACCCGGTAGGCGTCGATCAGCAGGAACACGGCCCACCCGGCGAGCACCCAGCCTGGCCAGAAGTAACCGCGCCCGCTGATCGCCCAGGCGACGACGAGGAACGCGTTGACAATGACGTAGGCGAAAACGTCCGACCGGAACTTGCGCTTGGCCTCGACTCGTTTCCGCGCGATCCGTCGCTCGGTGTCCTGCTCCTCAGCGACGGGCGGGCGGGTGCCCTCGGTGATGAACCTCGTCATCACGACCTCCCGTGGGGAGCTGGCACAGCAAAGGCACAACTCTCCAGTTAGACCGTGAGCGTGCGAGGCGACTGGCAACAGAGGCCAACGTCACATCGGGGACGGCGGCTTCGCGCGACCGTCCGATTGGGTGGAGCTAAGGGGACTCGAACCCCTGACCCCTTGTCTGCCAGACAAGTGCTCTACCAGCTGAGCTATAGCCCCGACGCCCTGCAAAAGCCAGGGCGGCGAACGCGGAGCAGTCTAGCGGACCGCCGAGGTCGGCCTCCGCGCCGTCCACCGCCGGCTGCGCGGCCTGCGTCCGTGATCAAACGTCGTCGCCGACCACGGGTTCAGGCAACGTGCCCGCGTTGTGCTCGGCCAGCCGCCAGCCGTGCGGCGTCTCGCGCACGATCGACCAGCTGCAGTTGGCCAACGACCCCAACGAACGCCACGACGACGTCGGCAACCCAAGCAGCGACGCGATCACCGCGCGACCGCAGGCGCCGTGCGTCGCCACCACCAATGTCTCCCCCGCCGACACGCCGGCCAACGCCTCAACCACCGCCTCGTGCGCCCGCGCGCCCACTTCGATCAGCGACTCCCCGCCGCCGCGTCGTCCTTCGCCGCCGTCGGCCCACTCGGCCGCCTCGGCCGGAAACCGCTCCGACACCTCAGCGAAGGTCAGCCCCGACCACGAGCCGACGTCGATCTCGCGCAGCCGCTTGTCCAACGACACCGGCAATCCGATCACCGACGCCAACGCGTCGGCCGTGGCCCGTGCGCGCGCCAAATCTGAGGAGATGATCGCGGACGGCGACAACGCGGCGAGCAGCCGCGCGGCGCGCGCGGCCTGCGCCCGCCCCACGTCGTCCAACTCGATGTCGAGCTGGCCCTGGAATCGGTAACCGGCGTTCCACGCGGTCTGGCCGTGCCGCCAGACGACGACGCGCCGGGGCGAGAAGTCGGCCACCGACGACCGCCTCAGGAGCCGCTGGCGACGGCCGATTCAGCGTCGTCGTCGAACTCGTGCCGACGACCGTTCGACGCCGTGACCTCCGCCGGCAACGCGATGACCGGGCAGTCCTTCCAGAGCCGCTCGAGCGCGTAAAAGACCCGCTCCTCGGCGTGCTGGACGTGCACCACGATGTCGCCGTAGTCGAGCAGCACCCAACGGCCCTCTTGCATGCCTTCACGGCGCACCGGCTTGGCGTCGAGCGCGCGCAGCCGCTCCTCGATCTCGTCGACGATCGCCTTGACCTGCCGGTCGTTGGGGGCGGAGGCGAGCACGAACGCGTCGGTGATGGCGAGCCGATCGCTGACGTCGAACGCCTCGATGTGTTGGCCCAGCTTGTCGGCGGCGGCGAGTGCCGCGGCGGTCACGAGTTCGACTGCTCGAGGCGATGCGGTCATGCGGCCATACCTTGGGTGCGCTCCTGTCCGGCCACACGCACGGTGGCCGCTGCTCCCATGGTCTCACCCACGACGCGCAAACGCCTCTTTTAAGGCTTGTAGTCAGCCCCGAGCAGAACGATCACATCGGCCACCCGCACGCTTTGCGTCGACACCCGCACGTCGGACGTCGGCAGCCCCAGCGCCTTCGCCACCGCGTCCCCCTTCGCGATGGCGGCCGCGGTGGTGTCGGAGATCAACACCACGGACGGCGCGGTCGCGTTCGGCATGCCCGGCGCGTTTTGCCCTGGCAGGTAGACGAAACCGGCGTTGACCAGCTTCGACCGGGTGGTCTCGCCGATGCCGGGCGTGCCCACCTGGTTCTCGATCATCACTCGGTTGCCGGTCGCCTTGCGGCTCAGCGGGATCGACTGGGCGAGTTGCTGCTGCACCAGCGTTTGGGTCTTCGCGGTGTCGACGCTGAACGCGTTCTCGTCGTCGCCGGTGTCGAGCCGGTTCACCGGCAGCACGGTGTCGAGCGTCGAGCTCGCGGCGCTGTCGGCGGCCAATCCGGCAAGCAGGTCGGCCAGCCGGGTCGTGGCGAAGGACGACGTGGAACCGGCGCCGAGCCCGGTGATCAGCGACGCGATCGCCGCCGGCTGCTTGGGCAACTGCGCGAGCGCCGCGCTGAAGACCGCGTCGAAGCGGGCCAGTCGCAACTGCTCGGTCTCGCCGGACGCGAGGAACGACGCGTAGGCGGCGGCGTTGGCCCCGGTGAGCTTCTGGTCGCCGGCCGCGATCAGGATCGTGGTCGTGCCGTTCGGGCCCGGCTTGGTGACGTCGCGGTCGACCGTCACGCTGACCCCGCCGACCTTGTCGACCAGCGTCGCGAGGCCCTTTTGGGTCAGCACCCACGAGCCGTCAACGGAGACGCCCATGAGGTCGGACAGCGTCGCGCGCGACGCGTTCGGTTGGTTCAGCGTGAGCGCCTGGCCGAACGGCATCGGGCCAAAGCCCGGCACCTGGCTGATCACCGCGGACGGAACGAGCACCACGACGCCCGACTTCGACGCCGGGTCGTGGGCCAACAGCGCGCTGTCGACCGCCCCGCCAAGCGAGCCCTTGAGCTGCAACAGCACGGTGGTCTGGGTGCGGGTGTCGGTCGGCGCCGCGGCGTGATGCTTGCCCGAGCCACCGCCGCCGACGACCGCCCAGATGATCAGCGCGAGCACGACCGCGGCCGCGCCGCCGACGAGCAACCGCTTGCGCTGCTCCTGCTGCTTCTCCTCGCGCGCCGCGCGCCGGGTGCCGCGTCCGCCGCCGGGCAGGATCAGGTCAACGCCGGGCGTGGCGCTGCGCGCGGGCGCGTCGTCCAAGGTCGGTTCGCCAACCGGTCGGTCGAGCGTGGTCGTGGCGACCGCAGGGCTGAGGCCGGTGGCGTCGGGCAGGTCGAGCGGCTCCGCCGCCGGCCGCGCCGAGCCGGCGTGTCGCGGCCGGGCGCGCTCGGCTCGCCGTTCGGCCCGCCGGCCGCCACGCGGGTCGCGGGCTTCCCGCGGCTCGCTGGCTTCGCGAGGTTGGCTGGCTTCGCGAGGTTGGCTGGCTTCGCGAGGCTCGCGCGCTTCGTCGTCCGAGGGCGTGGTGGGCAGCGCGACGACGCGTCGACGTCCGTGCTTGCCGCTCACGACTCAGCCCGCCGCGAGGCGGGCTCTTGGTAGAGGCCGCGCTTAGAGATGTACTGAACGATTCCGTCTGGCACGAGATACCAGATCGGCTCGTTTCGGCCAACTCTTTCGCGACATTCAGTGGAAGATATGGCAAGTGCAGGAATTTCGATGAGGCTGACTGCCTCATCGGGTAGGCCAGATGGCCCATCGAGGACGTGTCCCGGGCGGGTGCAACCGACAAAATGGGCTAGTTCGGTCAGTTTGTCGGCATTGCTCCAGGTCATGATCTGGGCCAGCGCGTCGGCGCCGGTGATAAAGAACACCTCGGGGTCCTCGACGCCCTCCTTGGCGAGTTCTTGCCGGAGCAGCGTGAGCGTGTCGAAGGTGTAGGTCGGGCCCGGCCGGTCGATGTCGATCCGGCTCACCGTGAACCGCGGGTTGGACGCGGTGGCGATCACCGTCATCAGGTAGCGGTCCTCGCGCGACGACACCGCGCGATGCGACTTCTGCCAAGGCTCCCCGGTCGGCACGAAGATCACTTCGTCGAGCTTGAACTGGCTGGCCACCTCACTGGCCGCAACCAGGTGGCCGTGATGGATCGGGTCGAAGGTGCCACCCATCACGCCGATGCGCCGCCTGCTCATGTCGGTGAGGCTACTGGTTCGCGGGCGGCGGAGGTCCTAACCCGAGCCGCGTTCGGTCAAACAGCCGGCTTCGCAAGCCAACGGCGAGCTTCACGCGTGCGCTCACAGATGTGAGGCGTTGATTTGACTCGCGAAGCACAAGAACCGAGCCGAAGGCGGCAGACCCTAGCGATCAGCGGACGTGACCGTCGCCAACCACGACGTACTTCGTCGAAGTCAACTCCGGCAGCCCCATCGGCCCGCGGGCGTGCAGCTTCTGGGTGGAGATGCCGACCTCGGCGCCGAAGCCGAACTCGCCGCCGTCGACGAACCGGGTCGACGCGTTGACCAGCACCGCGGCCGCGTCGACCTCCGCGACGAAGCGCCGGGCTGACTCCTGCGACCGGGTGACGATCGCCTCGCTGTGACCGGTGCTGTGCGTCCGGATGTGCTCGATCGCGGCGTCCAACGACGAAACCACGGCGGCCGCGATGTCGAGCGAGAGGTACTCGGTGTCCCAGTCGGCGGCTGTCGCCGGCACCACGGTTGGGTCGACCCGGGCGACCCGCTCGTCGCCGTGCACGGTCACCCCCGCCTCATGCAACGCGGCCAGCGCCAACGGCAAGAACGTGTCGGCGACGTCGGCGTGCACCAGCAGCGTCTCTGCCGCGTTGCACACGCTGGGTCGAGAAACCTTGGCGTTGAGCAAAATCGCGAGCGCCTTGTCGAAATCCGCGTCGGCGTCGACGAAAACGTGGCAGTTGCCGACGCCGGTCTCGATCACCGGGACGGTGGACTCCTCGACCACGCTGCGGATCAGCGACGCTCCCCCGCGCGGAATCAGCACGTCGACCAACCCGCGCGCCCGCATCAGATGTTTCGCCGCCTCGTGCCCCGCGCCGGGCACGAGTTGCACGGCGTCGGCCGGCAACCCGACCGACGAGATCGCGTCACGCAGCACCGCCACCAACGCCTCGTTCGACGATAGAGCGGACGACGAGCCGCGCAGCAGCGCGGCGTTCCCGCTCTTCAAGCACAACGAAGCGGCGTCGACCGTCACGTTCGGCCGACCCTCGTAGATGACGCCGACGACGCCGAACGGCACCCGCACCTGACGCAGTTCGAGCCCGTTCGGCAGCACGCCGCCGCGCACGATTTCCCCTACCGGGTCGGGCAATCCGGCGGTCTTGCGCACGTCGGCCGCGATCGCCGAAATCCGCGCCTCGTCGAGCCGCAACCGATCCAGATAGGACGACGTCGCGCCGCCGTCGGCGGCCCGCTCGACGTCCGCGTCGTTCGCTTTCACGATCTCGTCGCTGCGCGCGACGAGGGCGTCGGCGATCGCCAGGAGCGCGTCGTCCTTGACGCGGCGCGGCGCGGTGGCGAGCGGTCGCGCGGCCTCGCGGGCGCGGCGCGCGACGGCCAGGACTTCGGCGGAATCGTCAGCGGACACGCTGATCAGAATACGGCGGTCAGAACGGTCGCCAGCCCCCAGCGGGCGCGACCAACGCGTCGGCGCCGCGGCGTTGGAAGACCTGCCGATCGACAACCTCGACCCCGAGCACGTGCCAGGGCGGCAGGCCGGCGGTGGCCCGATGCTCGCCCCACAACCGCAACGCGAGGGCCGCGGCGTCGGCGCACTCCGGCGCCTCTTCCCAGTAGCGCACCTCGGCGCGGTCGACGCCGTAACGGCCGGACAGCAAGAACGGCTGCTCTCCGGACAGCCGCTCGAGCGCCGCCTTGACCAGGGTTGACTCCATCGGCTCGCCGCCGACGGTGAGCGTGACGTGCCACAACTTCGCGTGCGGGCTCGGGCCCCCAACAGTGTCGACCGCACGCGCGACGCCGGCTGCACCGTTCAGGCCGGAGTCACGCGGAGGTGCGCTCACGTCGCCTCCAGTGCCGATGGTCCCGATCCAGTTGGACGCCCGATCATCGTGGACGTAGGTGCCTAGTTGACCAGTTATCCGGCGGCCGCCGCAGGGTTTTTGGCCGAACGGTGGAAACCCGCGGACCCGTGCTGCCCGATCAGCGGCGTCGTAACACCACGAGATCGTCGCGGTGCACCACTTCGCGCTCATACGCGGCGCCCATCGCGGCGGCGAGCTCGCGAGTCGAGCGCCCGAGCAGCCCTGGCAACTCGACCGCGTCGTAGTTCACCAGCCCCCTCGCCACGCTGCGGCCGGCCTCGTCGACGAGATCGACCGGGTCGCCGGCGGTGAAGTCGCCCTCGACCGCGGTGACACCCGCGGGCAACAGCGACAACCGTCGCTCGACGACCGCTTTGACCGCGCCGGCGTCCAACCGCAGCCGGCCGCGAGGGCTCGACGCGTGCGCCAACCACAGCAGCCGGGCGGCGATCCGATGGCCGGTGGGGTGAAAGAGCGTTCCGACCGGCTCGCCGGCGAGCGCGGCCGCCGCCGCGGAGGCGGCGGCGAGCACCACCGGAATGCCCGCCGACGTGGCGATTCGGGCGGCCTCGATCTTGGTGACCATGCCGCCGGTGCCGACACCAGCCTTGCCGACGCCGCCGACGTCGATGTCGGCCAGGTCGGCATCGCCGCGCACCTCGTCGAGCCGGCGCGAACCCGGCCGGTTCGGCGGCGCGGTGTAAAGGGCGTCGACGTCCGAGAGCAAGACCAGCAGGTCGGCCCGCACCAGATGCGCGACCAGCGCGGCCAACCGGTCGTTGTCACCGAACCGCAGCTCCTCGGTGACGACGGTGTCGTTCTCGTTGACGATCGGGACGACGCCGAGTTCCAGCAGCCGGTGCAGCGTGCGCTCGGCGTTGATGTAGTGGCCGCGACGGATCACGTCGTCCGAGGTGAGCAGGATTTGCCCGACGCGCACGCCGTGGTCGCCGAACGCCCGGCTGTAGGCCTCGACCAGCAACCCTTGGCCGACGCTGGCGGCGGCCTGCTGGGTGGCGAGGTCGCGCGGACGACGGGAAAGGCCGAGCGGGCGGATGCCGGTCGCGATCGCACCCGACGACACCAGCACGCAGGACGTCCCAGCGTCGCGTCGTCCGACCAACGCGGCGGCGAGCCGCTCGATATTGCCGTCGTCGACACCGCCCTCAGGCTTGGTCACCGACGACGAGCCGATTTTGACGACGACCTTGCGGGCGGCCGTCACCACCTCGCGCGTGCCCACGGCGGGTGACTCTAGCGACCGTCGAGGCGCGCGTCGGTGCCGCGCGGCCCGATGCGGTGCTCTGCGCCTGACAAGATCCCGGGCTCGAAGTCGAAGCTGACGTCGCCGACCACGACCTCGTCGCCCGGTTGGGCGCCCGCTTTGGCGAGCGCGTCCTCGACACCGAGGCGGTTCAGCCGGTCGGCGAGGTAACCCACCGCCTCGTCGTTGCTGAAGTCGGTCTGCTTGATCCAGCGCTCGGGCCGGTCGCCCCGGACGACGTAACGCTCGCCTTCGCGGGTGACGCTGAAGCCGGCGTCGTCGACCGCCTTCGGCCGAAGCACCACGCGGGTGGCCTCCTCGACCGGCCGCTGCGCGCGCGCTTGCTCGACCAACTCGGCCATCGCGAACACCAGCTCGCGCAACCCCTCATGGGTGGCCGTGCTGATCTCGAAAACCTTGAGCCCGCGGGCCTCGATCTCGGGCTTCACGATGCCGGCCAGCTCGCGCGCGTCGGGCACGTCGATCTTGTTGAGCGCCACTAGCCGGGGCCGCTGGTGCAACGGGACGCCGCCGATGTCGGTCTCGTCGTAGGCGGCCAGCTCCGCCTCGATCGCCTCGAAGTCGCTCACCGGATCGCGATCGATCTCGGCGTTGGCGCAGTCGATGACGTGCACGAGCGCGGCGCACCGCTCGACGTGGCGGAGAAACTCCAGGCCGAGGCCGCGACCCTCGCTGGCGCCGCGCACCAGACCGGGGACGTCGGCGACGGTGAACCGGGTGTCGCCGCCCTCGACCACGCCGAGGTTGGGGATCAGCGTGGTGAACGGGTAGTCGGCGATCTTCGGTTTGGCCGCCGACAGCGCCGCGACGAGCGACGACTTGCCCGCGTTGGGAAAGCCGACCAGCGCGACGTCGGCGACGGTCTTGAGTTCGAGGACGACGTCGACGGCCTCGCCGGGCTCGCCGAGCAGCGCGAAACCGGGCGCCTTGCGTCGTGGCGAGGCGATCGCCGCGTTGCCGAGGCCGCCGCGCCCACCGCGCGCGACGACGTAGGTGGCGCCGGCGCCGACCAGGTCGGCGAGCACCGTGCCGTCGGCCGCCTTCACCACCGTGCCGTCGGGCACCGGCAGCACCATGTCGTCGCCGTCGGCGCCGTTGCGGTTGCTGCCCTGGCCCGGCTTCCCGGACGTCGCCCGCCGGTGCGGCGCGTGGTGGAACGCGAGAAGGGTCGTGGTGTCGGGGTCGACGATGAGCGCGACGTCGCCGCCGCTACCGCCGTTGCCGCCGTCCGGACCTCCGAGCGGCTTGAACTTCTCGCGGCGGATGGAGGCGCAGCCGTGCCCGCCGTCGCCTGCGCTGGCATGCAGGACGACGCGGTCAACGAACGACGGCATCGCGCCTCCCAACTGTCAGCCCAGATATACGACGCGAGGGCGGACCGTCACCGGCACGCCCTCGCAATCATGACTAACTTCGGCCGCCTGGCGCGGCCGTACGCGCTTTTACGCCTCCGCGGCGACGATGTTGACGACCCGGCGACCGCGCGCGGTGCCGAACTCGACCGCTCCCGCGGACAGCGCGAAGAGGGTGTCGTCCTTGCCGCGGCCGACGTTGTCGCCCGGGTGGAAGTGGGTGCCGCGCTGGCGGACGATGATCTCGCCGGCGTTGACCTGCTGGCCGCCGAACCGCTTGACGCCGAGGCGCTGCGCGTTGGAGTCACGGCCGTTACGGCTGGACGACGCGCCCTTCTTGTGTGCCATGGGATGCGGCCCTACTTCCCGGTCTCGATGCCGGTCACCTTCACGCGGCTGTGGCGCTGACGGTGGCCTTGCCGCTTGCGGTAACCAGTCTTGTTCTTGTACTTCAAGATCACGATCTTGGGGCCTTTGGTCTGGTCGACCAATTCGGCGGTGACTCGCACCTGGCCGAGCGCCTTGGCGTCGGTGGTGACGTTGGCGCCGTCGACCACGAGCAGCGCGGGGAGCGTCAGCGTGGCGCCCGGCTCACCCTCGACCCGGTCGATCTCGACGACGTCGCCGACGGCCACCTTGTGCTGCCGGCCGCCGCTGCGGACGATCGCGTACACCGCGGACTCCTACCTGCTCGATCTGTTTGGGATCCGGCACGTCTGGGATGTGAATCGCGACGCGCGGGAACGGGCGAGCCTTCGCGCGCCGGCCTCCAAGAGTAGCCCAAGACTAGCGGAGCCACGCCGGCACGGGTCAAACCGGGGCTGTTCGGCACGACCGTCGGTCACAATGGCCGGCATGCCCGCTCGCCGGCGCATTGGCGTCCCCCCGATCATCCCGGTCATCCCGCTGCTGCTCGCGGCCGGGCTGGGCGTCTCGTGCACCGCGCACACGGCCGCGGCGCCGTTGCCGCCCGGTCCGGTGAGCTCGGCCGCGGTCGCGTCGCACCCGCCGGCGAGTTCGGCGCCGCCCCTCGCGCCGTCCAGTCCCGCCTCGCCGTCCGCGGCGAGCGGCCCGCCGGTGCCGACGCCGTCGTCCGGCTCGCCCTTGCCGCCACCGCCGACCGGACCGCTGCGGCGGGTCACGACGATCGTGGGTCACCTCGACCCGAAGTCGGTGGTGTCGTCGGGCGCCGGGTTGTTCTTCGCGCAGAACATGATGTATCTGCACACGATCAACGTGTACGACCGCGACTACAAACTGGTGAAGATCATCCCCGACACCGTGCGGCTCTCCGACTTCGGATATCCGCAATATCGGGGCACTTATAAGGGCGCGCCGGTCGAGGCCGCGTTCACTCCGGACGGCGCAAGCGCGTACATCTCCAACTACTCGATGTACGGCGCCGCGCCGTTCACCCGCGAAGGCGCCGACGTCTGCAAACCGGCCGACCACTACCCGAACAGCTTCGTCTACCGGGTCAACACCACCACGCTGTCCGTCGACCAGGTCATCGAAGTCGGCGCGGTGCCGAAGTACGTCGCGGTGACGCCTGACGGCAAGTACGTGCTGGTGTCGAACTGGTGCTCCTACACCGAAAGCGTCATCGACATCGCGACCGGCAAGGAAGTCCGCCAGATTGCAGTTGGCGCCTACCCGCGCGGCATCGCCGTCGACCCTTCAAGCAGCACCGCGTACATCGCGGTGATGGGCAGCACGCGGATCGCCGTCCTGGATTTGCGGACCTTCGAGCTGTCGTGGATCGCCGGCGTGGGCTCCGCGCCACGGCATCTGGTCATCAGCCCTGACGGGCGCTGGCTCTACGCGACGATCAACGGCGACGGCGTCGTCGACAAGATCGACCTGACGACCCGCAAGGTGGTGCGTCGGGTGGCCACCGGCCGGGCGCCGCGCAGCATGGCGATCTCTCCGGACGGCGGCTACCTGTACGTCGTCAACTACATGTCGAACACGATGACCAAACTGCGTGCCGCCGATATGGGGATCGTCCAGACCGTGGCCACAGAGAAAGACCCCATCGGCATCACTTACGACAACGCGACGCACCACGTTTGGGTCGCCTGCTACAGCGGCGCGCTCATGGTTTTCAGCGACGGCGCCTGAGGATTCGGCGTTAGGCTGCATCGCATCGACGCGCTCGGGTTGACCTCCCCCGACGCCGACTCCGCGACCGACCTCGCGAGTCTGGCGGCGCGATTTTCCGCGCAGCTGCGGGCTAACGGCGTGCCGACGACCACGACGCAGGCGATGCGATTCGCCAGCGCGGTGCAAGCGGTCGCGGCGGCTTCGCTGACCGACCTTTATTGGACGGCGCGGATCACGCTGGTGGTCAACCGCGCGGATCTGCCCATCTTCGAACGGGTCTTCTCGCAGGTGTTTCGCGGGCTGCCCGACCCTGGGGCACTTGGCGAGAGCCGTGGCGACCCGAACGCGCCGAAGCCGAAGACGCGTCGGGCAGACGGCGCCAGCCCGCACGGCAGAACCGAGCGAGCCGGCAGCGCCGGCTCGTTCAGCGCCGGTCCCGACGCCGCCTCGGACGACGGAGGAGACGACGAGGCAGCACGTCGTCCGATCGCGGTTCCCACCGTGGCCAGCGGCGTCGACCGGCTGGCCACCGTCGATTTCGGCGAGCTCGACTCGCATGAGTTGGCACAGCTCGCGGCGCTGATGCGTCAACTGCGGCTCGCGCCGCCGCTTCGTCGCGGACGACGCAGCCGACGTCACCCCAACGGCGACCGGCTCGACCTGCGAGCCACGTTGCGTCGTGCGCCGCGCACCGGCGGCGACCCGGTGACCCGGATCCATCGGCGCCGCGTTGACCACGCCCGTCGGGTGGTCGTCTTGTGCGACATCTCCGGTTCGATGGAGGCGTATTCGCGGGCGTACGTGCAGTTTTTGCACGCCAACGCGGCGATGCCCCGCGCCGAGGTTTTCACCTTCGCCACCCGATTGACCCGGCTGACGAAAGAGTTGGCCGGCAGCCAACCCCAACTGGCCATCAGCCGCGCGGCCGCGGCTGCGCCCGACTGGCGAGGTGGCACCCGCATCGGCACGGCAATCCAAAGTTTCCTCGGCACACACGGGCGAAGAGGCATGGCGCGCGGCGCGGTCGTCGTCATCATCTCGGACGGTTGGGAGCGCGACGACCCAGCGTTGTTGGGCGAGCAAATGGCTCGACTGCGCCGGCTGGCGCACCGCGTCATCTGGGTCAACCCGCGCAGCGCCGACGCCGGATACCAGCCGACGGTCGGCGGCATGGCCGCCGCGCTGCCGCACTGCGACGCGTTCTTGAGCGGGCACAGCCTCTCCGCACTAGGCAAGGTGGTCGACGCGATCGCGGCATCCAGCCGGAGGTCTCGCGTCGCGACAACGCCGGTCCGCTTCGGGTGACCCGGATCGTCGAGCCGCACCCGCCCGACGCGTCCCCCTCCGACCTTGCCTCACGAGTGCGCCTCCTCGGCCAACGGTGGGCCGACGACCTCCAGGCCGTAACGGGGTCCCACTTCGTTCCAGCGGGGGATCTCGACGTCGAAGGGCTGACCGTCCTTGCCTGGCAACCGGCGCTCAGCGGCCGGCATACCGACCTCCTCGTAGAGATCGAAAATCCCGCCGGGGTCGGCGAACCCGACGAACCGCACCGGCGTGCGGCCGGTGACCCTGAAGGCGTGGGGCACTCCGAGCGGCAGGTAGATGAAGTCGCCCTCGCCGAGGTGGAAGGTCTCGTCACCGGCTCGGTACGTCATCGTCCCGTCGAGGAGGAGGAACGCCTCCGCCTCGCGGGTGTGCCGATGCAGCGGCGTGGCGACACCGGGTGGCTGGGTGACGAGGGCGACGTCGAGTCCGCGCGTCTCAGCTCGGGTCACCAGCCGCTCGAAGAGGGAGCCCATCGCCCAGATCGCGGGGGCGGTGCCAGCGGGCCTGTGCACGACACGTCCGGGCGCCTCACGCGTCTGGGGTGATACGAGATTCTCGGTCACCAAAACCTCCCGGGTTTCGATCCGAAGTGACTTCGGATGAATAGAGGTAAGGTAGGCGCCGTGTCTGATCGTGTCAACCGTCGCCGGTACCACAGTCCTCGTCGGACGGAGGCGGCCAGACAAACGCGAACGGCGGTCGTGCAGGCGGCGCGTGAGCTGTTCGTCCGCGATGGCTACGAATCGACGTCGGTCGCGGCTATCGCAGAGCGCGCCGGTGTCTCAGTGGACACCGTCTATGCGTCGGTCGGGCGCAAGCCGGAAGTGGTGCGCGCCGTCATCGACGACCTCCTCGGAGAGGGACGCGGCGAGGTGCCCGCCGAAGGGCGCGGGTACGTCGAGGAGATCCGTGCCGCGCGGACCGCACGAGCCAAACTCGAGACGTACGCCATGGCACTCGGTCGCCTGCAGCCGGTCTTGGCGCCGCTCGTGGCCGCGCTCCGAGACGCGGGGCAACGCGACGAGGCGTGCCGACAGGCATGGTCAGAGCTTGTCGGACGACGGGCACAGAACATGCGATTGCTGGCTGCCGACCTCCGCAGCACGGGCGAGCTTCGGGCCGACATCGACGACCAAGCGGTGGCCGACATCGTCTGGGCGACGAACTCCCACGAGTACTACCTGCTACTCGCCTCGCGCGGCTGGGCCGCGAGGCGGTACGCCGAACACCTCGCCGACCTCTGGGTCCGACTGCTGCTCGACCCATCCCCCTAGGCCGCGCGTCGTCATCCTCAGCTTCCGGTGAGCCACTCGTCGCGTCGGTTTCGCGCGAGGTCGACGTCCTCTCGGTACTTCAACACCGACCCGAGCGTCGCGTCGGCGCCCGTCGAGTCGAGCACCTCGACGCCAAGAGCGGCGAGCGCGGCTACCCAGTCGATCGTCTCCGCCACGCCGGGCTGCTTCTGCAGATCCAGGCGGCGCAACCGGTTGACCGCCGAAACCACCTGCTGCACAAGGGGATTCGACGCTCCTGGCACTCGACGGCGGACGATCTGGGCGGCGTGTTCGACGTCCGGGTAGTCAATCCAGTGATAGAGGCAGCGGCGCTTAAGCGCGTCGTGCAGGTCGCGCGTGCGGTTCGAGGTCAGCACCACAATCGGCGGGAACTCCGCCGACAGCGTGCCCAGTTCCGGAATGGTCACCGTGCTTTCGGCGAGCAGCTCGAACAGAAACGCCTCGAACTCGTCGTCGGCGCGGTCGACCTCGTCGATCAACAACACCGCGGGGCGCGGACCGCGATGGCGCAACGCTTGCAGCAGCGGTCGCTCAATCAAGTTCTGCGCGCCGAACAATGCCTCCTCGCTCACATCGCGACCGCTCGCCTCGGCGACCCTGATCTCGAGCAGTTGCCGCGGATAGTTCCACTCGTAAAGCGCGTCGGACACGTCGATGCCTTCGTAACACTGCAGCCGGAACAGCGGCGTGTCGACGACTCGCGCGAGGCTCTTCGCCGCCTCGGTCTTGCCGACCCCAGCTTCGCCTTCGAGCAGGATCGGCTGCGGCAACGTCGCGGCCAAAAAAAGCGCGGTCGCCAAGCCGCGATCGGCGAGATAGTCGACCGCCGCCAGCCGATCCTGCACCGTGTCGACGTCGGCGAACAGGCTGCTCATCCGCTGAGGAACGCAGCCGGTTCGGTGACGAACGCGGCGCGACAGCCACCGCCGCAGAACCAGTAGCGAACGCCGTCGACGTCCGCGTGGAGGGTCGCGTCAACCGCCGCGACGGTCATGCCGCACACCACGTCGATCGCGGACGGCGGTGACGGCAGAGGCACGGCGGCGACGGACTTTTCGCCGTCCGGCTCTTCTTTGGCGGCGTGCTCGTGGGTGGCGATGATCTCGGCCATGATCGAGACCGCGACATCTTGCGGCCTCCGCGCGCCGATGTCGATGCCGGCGGGCGTTCGGATGCGCGACTTCTCCTCGTCGCTGAGTTCCAGCGCCGCAAGAACCTCCGGTCCGCGTCGTCGCGACGCGACGAGGCCGACGTATTCAACGCCCGCGCGCACTCCCGCGATCAGCGGCGCCGCCTCGTCGTCGCCATGTGACGCGACCACGACGGCGAACGCCGGTTGCGCCGCGTCGCCGAACGACGCTGGCGACGCGTCGTCAACGCGATAACCGAGATAGCGGGCGAGATCCGTGAACGCCAGCGCGATTGGCGACGAGCCATGCACCACGATGCGCCTCGCCGGAAGGTTCGGCTCCAGAAAGACCTCCAAGGTTCCGCCTGAAAGACAAGGATTGTGCACGGTCAGCACGCCGTGCGTCGCGGTTTGCGCCGCCGTGCCGTCGGCGGGTTCGTCCGGCATGATGCGCAACAGCACCGGCTCGCCCGTCGCCAACGTGGCGAGCGCTTGCGCGCGCACGCTGGCTTGCGCGCAGTCGCCGCCGACGAAACCGACCATCGTCCCGTCGGCATGGACGACGGCGTGCGCGCCAGGCTTGGCCGACGTCGGCCGCTCGGCGCGCACGACCGTCGCAAACACGTACGCGGCGCCGCTGTCTCGCAACTGCTCCGCGTGCGCGCGCGGATCGAGGTTGTTCATTCGATCGCGAGATCCGTTCTGAACGGACTGCCCTGCATCGCCCGCCACACTTGCGCGGGCGTCAAAGGCATGTCGGCGTGCCGCACCTGAATCGCGTCGAGGACGGCGTTGACCACCGCCGGCGGCGAACCTACCGTCGCTGATTCACCCACGCCCTTAAGCCCTTGCGGGTGGTGCGGAGACGGGGTCACCGTCTCCCCCAGCTCCCATGACGGACACTCGATCGACGTGGGCAACAGGTAGTCCATGAACGAACCGCCGAGGCAGTTGCCGTCCTTGTCAAAGGCGATCACCTGCATCAGCGCCATCCCGACGCCGTCCGCCAGACCACCATGCACCTGACCTTCGACAATCATCGGGTTGATTCGCGGACCGCAGTCGTCGACGGCGATGAAGCGACGGACCTTGACCTGCCCCGTTCCGGGGTCGACGTCGACGACGCAGATGTACGCGCCAAACGGGAACGTCAGGTTGGGCGGGTCGTACACGCACTCGGCGTCCAAGTGTCCTTCGACACCTTCAGGCAATTCGACGTTGCTGTGCGCGCCGAACGCGATCTCTTGGATTGTCTTGCCCTGCGTTGGATTGCCCTTGACGTACCAACGGCCCTTCTCCCACTCCAGGTCGTCCGGTGAAGCCTCGATCATCGCCGACGCGATGAGCTTCGCTTTGTCGCGCACCCGCCTCGCCGCTACCGCGACGGCGGCGCCAGACACCGGCGTCGACCGCGACCCATACGTGCCGAGGCCGAACGGCGTGTTGTCGGTGTCGCCGTGGATCACCTCGATGTCCTCGGGCGGAATTCCGAGCTCCTCGGCGACGATCTGCGCGAACGTCGTCTCGTGCCCTTGCCCTTGGGTTTGCACGGAAAGCCGGACGACGGCCTTGCCAGTCGGATGCACCCGCACCTCGGCGCCGTCCGCCATGCCGAGACCGAGGATGTCCATGTGCTTGCGCGGGCCGGCGCCGACCGTCTCGGTGAAGAACGAGATGCCGATGCCCATCAGCTCGCCGCGCGCCCGCTTCTCGGCCTGTTCGCGACGCAGCTCTTCATATCCGGCGATGTCCATCGCGAGCCGCAAGGCGCGCGGGTACTCGCCGGAGTCGTAGACCCAACCGGTCTTGCTCGTGTACGGGAATTGCTCCGGCCGCAAAAGGTTCTTCATCCGCAACTCGCCGGCGTCGACGTGCAGTTCAGCGGCGAGGCAGTCGACCATCCGCTCGACCAGATAGACCGCCTCGGTGACGCGGAACGAGCAGGCGTACGCCACCCCGCCAGGCGCCTTGTTGGTGTAGACGCCGGTCACCTTGCAATGCGCGGCCTGCAGGTCGTACGAGCCGGTGAACACGTGGAAGAAACCGGCGGGGAACTTCGTCGGCTGCGCGGTGTTGTTGAACGCGCCGTGGTCGGCGAGCACGTTGACCCGCAGGCCGAGGATCTTGCCGTCGCGAGTGGCGGCGATCTCGCCGTGCATGTGGTAGTCGCGGGCGAAGCTCGTCGACATCAGGTTCTCTGAACGATCTTCCATCCACTTCACCGGTTTGCCGGTGAGGATCGACCCGACGACCGCGCAGACGTAACCCGGGTAGATGCCGACCTTGTTGCCGAAGCCGCCGCCGATGTCTGGGCTGATCACCTGGATCTTGTGTTCAGGCAATCCCGCGACCAACGCGTACAGGGTGCGGTGCGCGTGTGGCGCCTGCGACGTGCACCAGATCACCAGCTTGCCGGTTACCCGATCCATGTGCGCGACGGCGCCGCAGGTCTCCATCGGCGCCGGATGCACTCGCGGATACAGCATGTCTTGGCTGACGACGACGTCCGCGTTGGCGAACACCTCGTCGGTCGCCGCCGCGTCACCCGACTCCCAATCGAAGATGTGGTTGTCGGTCTTGCCCTCGATGTCGTCGCGGATCAACGCGGCCCCGGGCTCCAGCGCCGCACGCGCGTCCATGACCGGGTCGAGCGGCTCGTACTCGACGTCGATCAGTTCCAACGCGTCGCGCGCCGCGTATCGGTCCTCCGCCACGACGAAGGCCACTTCCTGCCCCTGGAACCGCACCTTGTCGGTGGCGAGCACGGCCAGCACGTCGTGTGAGAGCGACGGGATCCACGCCAGTTTCAAGGATTCCAGCGTCTTGCCGGTGATGACCGCCTTGACCTTCGGATGCGCCTCCGCGGCAGAGGTGTCGATCGACACGATGCGCGCGTGCGCCATCGGGCTTCGCAACACCGCGCCGTGCAGCATGCCAGGCAGCTGAAGGTCGTCGACGTAGTGGCCCTGCCCGCGGACGAAACGAGCGTCTTCTTTGCGCAGCATCCGGCCGAAGCCGACAGGGTTGGCCGGGCGTTCTTCGACTGCGGTCATGATGCGCTCATTTCGTCAGGAGTCGCCTGCGCCGGTATCGGACGATGCTCTGCCGCCCACCGAACGGCTTTCACGATGTTCTTGTAGCCCGTGCATCTGCACAGTTGGCCGGAGATCGCCTCGCGGATCTCCGCCTCGCTCGGGTCAGGGTTGTGGTCGAGCAGCCAGCGCGCGGTCATCATCATGCCCGGCGTGCAGAATCCGCACTGCAACCCGTGTTCGCGAACGAATCCCTCCTGCACCGGGTCGAGGACCGTTCCCTGTTCGAGGTCTTCGACCGTGCGCACGCTGTGCCCGTGCGCCATCGCCGCGAGAACGGTGCAGCTCTTGACCGGTTCGCCGTCCAACCACAGCACACAGGTGCCGCAGTTCGACGTGTCGCACCCCCAGTGCGTGCCGGTGAGCCCAAGCTCGTCACGCACGAAATGCACGAGCAGCATGCGCGGTTCGACGTCGCGGGTGACTTCCTCACCATTGACGGTCATCGTCACCTGCATCGCTCAGCCCTCCTGTCCGGTGGCACGGGCGGCGGCGCGCCGCAACGCGCGAATCGTGAGCTCCCCGACGAGATGGCGCTTGTAATCCGCCGGCCCGCGTTGGTCCGACACCGGATTGGCATGTTGAGCGGCAAGGTCACTCGCCGTCCGAAACGCTTGTTCTGTCGGCGCCGAGCCGACCAACGAGGCTTCGGCTTCCGGCGCTCGGAAGTGCTCTGCGCCGACGGCGGCCAGCCCGATGCCTGCTTGGGCGATCTGGCCTCCCTCGACCCAAAGGCTGGCGCCGGCCGCGGTCACCGCCCAGTCGCCGACTCGGCGTTCGACTTTCTCGTACGCGCTGCCGCAGCCCGGTCTGATCGCGACGCGCAGTTCCACCAAGATCTCGGCTGGCCCGACGGCCGTCGAGTACGGGCCCTGGAAGAAGTCGTCCATCGGAATCGTGCGAGCACCGGAGGCGGACCGGATGACGGCGCGCGCCTTCACCGCGGCGAACACCGCTGACAGGTCTTCCGAGGGGTCGGCCTGGCACAGGGATCCTCCGACCGTCCCGCGATTGCGCACGATCGGGTCGGCGATCACCCGCTCCGCGTCGCGCATGATCGGAAAATGCTCTACCACCAAAGGGGAATTCAGCAGATCGCGATGTCGGGTCATCGCCCCGACGCACAACTCGTTTTGCTCGAGCCGCACGTAGCTCAGATCAGTCAGATCGTTGATGTCGATCAGCACGGTCGGTCGGGCGAGACGCAGCTTCATCATCGGCAGCAGGCTGTGGCCGCCCGCGATCAACCGCGAGTCTGGACCATGCCGCTCCAGCAGGCTCAACGCGTCGTCGACGCTGGCTGCTCGCTCGTACTCGACCGGTGCGGGAACCTGCATGGCCCGCCCCTTTCCGTGACCCGCAATGGGTCAGCGACGGTTAACCCCGTGAGCGCACCTTGACGGGGCCGCGCTCGGGGGTCAATGTCGACTTCACCAAATGGTTAACCCGCAGAGGCGGCCGAGTGACGCTCACCCAGCTCAAGGTCTTCCTGGCGGTCGCCCGATCGGGGTCGGTGAAAGCTGCGGCCAGCTCGCTCGGGGTGACGGAGCCGGCCATCTCGGGCGCGGTCGCCGTGCTGCGCAAAGAACTCGGCGACCCGCTCTTCTTGCGCAGCGGCAGCGGAATCGAACTCACGCCGGGCGGCCGACGGCTCGCCGCGACCGCGGCGGAGATGCTGGGACTGGCGGCGCAAACGCGCCGGACACTAGGCGACTCCGAGCCTCCGCGGCTGACGGTCGCAGCGACACCGATGGTCGCGGAGGACGTCGTCCCGTGGTTGCTCGACGCGTTCACCACCCGCCAGCCCGCGCTCGAGACCGGCACGCTCGCGGTCCCGCCGTCCGCGTTTGTCGAACTGCTGCGTGACCGCAGGGCGGACGTCGCGCTCGGGCCCCGGCCACCCACCGGCGGCACGCCGCCGATCGAGTCGATCCCGTTCTTGCGCTTCTCCCTGGCCGTGGTGGCCTCGCCGGAGCGGGCCCGCCGCCTCAGCGCACCGGTCAACGCAGCCCAACTGGCCCGCCAACCGTGGCTGCTCGGACCGTCAGGCGCCGACCGCGGCACGCTGACCGGTGACTTCCTCGCCGCGCTCGCCGTCGACGCGTCGCGCGTCTCCAGCTACCCGAGCAACGCCACGGCCCTTCAGCTCGTCGGGGAAGGCGAAGGCTTGACCCTCAGCTTTCGGCACACCGTGCGCGCCGAACTCCAGCGCGGGTCGCTGGTCGCGCTCGACGTCGCGGTGCCCACACCGAGCGGGTTGTTGTACGCCAGCACGCTCGGCGAGGACCGCTGCTCACCTGCCGCGGCGGCGCTGTGCCGGTTCATCGCCACCCCCACCGCGACGCAAGCCGTCTTGTTGCACTCCGGAGGTCGTCCGGCCAAGCAGTTCAAGCCACCCGTGTACGTCACGCTGTGGAGCTGATCACCGGCCTCGTCGCGCGGTTGCGCAGGACTTAAGCGATGCCTGAAGTCGTCGTTGACGGCGTCCGGCTTATCGCACAGGCTCACACCCAGACGGGCGGCCGACCGCCGCTTGGCGCATGAGCGGATCGCGCGCGACCGAAGGACGGCGACGATGGACCTCAACAACGAGTTCGCGGTGCCGCTGCCCATCGATCGCGCTTGGGAACTGCTCACCGACGTCGAACGCATCGCACCGTGCATGCCCGGCGCGCAACTCACCGGCGTCGAAGGCGACACCTACACGGGCAAGGTGCTGATCAAGCTCGGCCCGGTGACCGCCCAGTACGCCGGCACCGCGGCGTTCGAAAGCAAGGACGACGTGACGCACGTCGCCGTGCTGCGGGCGAGCGGACGCGACTCCCGCGGCCAGGGAAACGCGAGCGCGCTCATCACCGCGACGCTTGAACCGCAAGGCGAGCAAACCAAGGTGACGGTGCACACCGATCTCACCATCACCGGAAAGGTCGCCCAGTTCGGCCGCGGCGTGATTCTCGACGTCAGCGCCAAACTGCTCAACCAGTTCGTTCAATGCCTTGAGTCTTCGCTGATCGCGGAGACCGCGCCGGCCACCGAAATGGCGGCCGAGACGGCCGCGGCCGTCGGCGCACCGGTCACCGGCACGCCCGCTGCTACGACGGTTCGCGATGCCAAACCGGTCGAGGTCGCGCCGCTCAACCTCGCGTCGGTGGCTCGTGGGGCCGTGTTGAAGCGTGCGATACCGGCCGTCATCGTGCTCGCGGCGATCATCGCGCTGATCGTCTGGCTGGCCCGCCGGTGACGTCTGCGACCTCGGTGACCTCGGTGATCTCGGTGACCTCGGTGCCATCGCGATGACGGCGTTCGGCCTGGCACTCGAAGCGGCGCTCGCGGTCGGCTACGGGTGGCTTTCGATACGCGTCAGCAAGTCCGGACGGCGTTGGCCGGTCGCACGGACGGCGGCCTTCCTCGCCGGCCTGCTCGTGTTGGTGTTCACACTTCAACTCGGCATTGCTTCGTATGACGAGATTTTCTGGGTGCACGTCGTCCAACACTTGCTGTTGATGGGTGTGGCCCCGGCGCTGCTCACTCTCGGCGCGCCGCTCATGTTGCTGTTGCGCGCCTTGCAGCGCGACAACGGGCGCCGGCTGGTGAGAGTGTTACGGCACCGATGGCTGAACTGGATGAACGGTCCGTCGGCCGGAATTCATCTGCCCTTGCACTACTACGGAATCATGTACCTCTACCTGCTCACACCCGCGTACGCGCTGAGCCAGCGCAACGCGGCGTTCCATGAATTCACCCACCTCTACGCCGTCGGCTGCGGCCTGATGTTCTGGCTGCCGATCCTCGGCCGGCACCCGTCACGCTGGCATCCGTCGCGACAGACCCGCTTTCAGCTGGTGGCCGCCGGAATTCCGGCCAGCCTGCTGCTGGCGGCCCTTGTCGCGGCGACCGCGCCGGTGAGCGCGACGACGAGCGCGCGGGAGACGGTCGCCGGCGCGTTCGCGTTGGCCGTCGGCGGTGTCGCGTCGAGTCTGTTCGGTCTCGCGCTACTGCGCTTGGCGCCGAAGCCGCGGCCGCGGCCAGCCAGCGCGGCTGGCACGATGCGCGGCGCGATCCCCGTCGCGGTGACCCGACGTGCGTGACATCGCCACCGAGTTGCTCACCCGATGGGAATCGGGCGAGATCGTGGGTGTGGGAACCGTCGTCGCCACCTTCGACTCCGCGCCTCGCGCGCCCGGCGCGGCGATGATGGTTGCAGCAGACGGCACGGTGGTCGGCAGCGTTTCCGGCGGCTGCGTCGAAGGCGCTGTCTACGACCTCGCGACCGAGGTCGCCGAAGGGGCGCCGCCGACGTTGCAGCGATACGGCGTGAGCGACGACGACGCTTTCGCGGTCGGACTCACCTGCGGCGGCATCATCGACGTCTTCGTCGAAGCTGTCTCGCGTGAGTCGTTCCCCGAACTGCCCGACATCGTCACGGACCTGCGCGAGCATCGGCCGGTGGCAGTCGCGACGCTGGTCGACGGCGACGACACGCGCCGCGGACGGCGATTGATCGTGTGGCCTGATCGAGTCAGCGGAACCCTCGGCGCCGAAGGGCTCGACGTCGCCGTCACGGACGACGCGCGAGGCATGCTCGCCACCGGCCGCACCGGCATTCGGCGTTACGGCCGCAGCGGTGAACGTCGCGTCGACGAGATCGCCGTCTTCGTCTCGTCGTATGCGCCGCCGCCGCGGATGATCGTGTTCGGCGCCATCGATTTCGCCGCCGCGGTCGCCCGCATCGGCAAATTCCTCGGCTACCACGTGACGGTGTGCGACGCCCGACCGGTGTTCGCGACGCGCAAGCGTTTCCCGGACGCCGACGAGGTCGTCGTGGAGTGGCCGCACAAGTTCCTGACCCGCAGCGCAACGGACGAGCGCACGGTGATCTGCGTGCTCACACACGACCCCAAGTTCGACGGGCCGCTGCTCGAGGTCGCGTTGCGCAAGCCGGCCGCCTACATCGGCGCGATGGGTTCGCGGCGCACCCACGAAAAGCGCCTCGCGCAGCTACGCGAGTCAGGACTCACCGACGCCGAGGTCAGCCGGCTGTCCTCGCCGGTCGGCCTGGACTTGGGGGCCCGGACGCCGGAAGAGACCGCGGTGTCGATCGCAGCGGAGATCGTCGCCAATCAGTGGGGCGGCAGCGGCCAACGACTGGCCGGCTTGAGCGCGCGAATCCATCACGAGCCGGACGACGAGACGCCACCCGCAGGCTGACCGAGCGGCGGCCGTCCGTCAGCGGACGTCAGAACGCGTGGGCGAACAAGTAGTGCTCTCGCAACCGCGGCAGGTCAAAGAAAACGTGCGGGCACCGCTGGCACAACCAGGCGCCCGCGGGGATCACCAGTTGCCACCGCTTCGCGTCTTCGCTCGCACACAACAACGCGTACGCCCGCGCCACCTTGCGCCACGTGCGATGCAGCCAGCCAGACATGACTAGACCGTACCTCCGCGTCCGAGGGAACTTTCGCGGACCCCTTGCTCGTTGAGGCACGCCGCTTGATGATCTATCGGACGGCGAGAGCGCTAGTAAAGCCGAAAATCGTTGTGCGGTCAGCCAGCTTCGGATCCGGTCGTCGCGACGGCGGCGGCCGCGCCGGCGGCCACCTTCGCGCCGCCGCGACGTCGTCCGCCTCGACGGGTGCGCGACCCGTTGGACGACCCGACCGCGGGCTGCCCGTCGGCCGCCGGCTCGCTCTCGCTCTCCGCCGACCCGTCGCCGCCCCCGCGCCGGCCGGAAGCCGGCGCCGCGGGCTTCGGCGGCGCAGAAGGACGTGGCGGCCGTTGCTGCACCGGCTCGGTGTGCACGATGACGCCGCGGCCGTTGCAGGTCTCGCAGACCTCAGAAAACGCTTCTAGCAAGCCTGTTCCGACCCGCTTGCGGGTCATCTGCACCAAGCCGAGAGAGGTGACTTCGGCGACCTGATGCTTGGTGCGGTCGCGACCCAGGCATTCGACGAGCCGTCGAAGAACCAACTCGCGATTGCTCTCGAGCACCATGTCGATGAAGTCGATGACGATGATGCCGCCGATGTCGCGCAACCGCAGCTGGCGGACGATTTCCTCGGCCGCCTCGAGATTGTTCTTGGTGACGGTCTCTTCGAGGTTGCCGCCCTTGCCGATGAACCGACCGGTGTTGACGTCGATCACGATCATCGCCTCGGTGCGGTCGATGATCAGATAACCGCCGCTCGGCAGCCACACCTTGCGGTCAAGCGCCTTCGCGATTTGCTCGTCGATGCGGTAGTGGCTGAACAGGTCTTCTTCCGACGTCCAACGCGACAACCGTGAGACTAGGTCGGGCGCGACGTGCCCGACGTACGCCTCGACGGTGTCCCACTCAGAATCCGCTTGGACGACAAGGGAATTGAAGTCTTCGTTGAAGATGTCGCGGATGACCCGGATCGTCAGATCGGGCTCACCGTAGAGCAGCGCTGGCGCATTCGCCGTTTGCGCCTTCTTCTGGATGTCTTCCCATTGCGCAGACAGCCGGGCGACGTCACGCGCCAGCTCCTCTTCGGACGCGCCCTCCGCCGCGGTGCGCACGATCACGCCCGCGCCCTCTGGCATCACCTGCTTGAGGATCGACTTCAGCCGCGAGCGTTCGACGTCGGGCAGCTTGCGGCTGATGCCCATCATCGAGCCCTCGGGCACGTAGACGAGATAACGCCCGGGCAGGCTGACCTGGCTGGTGAGCCGCGCGCCCTTGTGCCCGATCGGGTCTTTGGTGACCTGCACCAACACGGTCTGGCCGGACTTCAACGCGGACTCGATGCGGCGCGGCTGGCCCTCGAGACCGGAGGTGTCGAAGTTGACCTCACCCGCGTACAAGACCGCGTTGCGGCCCTTGCCGATGTCGACGAACGCCGCCTCCATGCCGGGCAGCACGTTTTGCACCCGCCCGAGGTAGACGTTGCCGACCATGCGGTTCGCCGACGCGGTGCTGACGAAGTGCTCGACGAGGATGCCATCTTCGAGGACGCCGATTTGGGTGCGCTCCCCGCGCTGCCGCACCACCATGACCCGGTCGACCGACTCGCGGCGGGCGAGGAACTCGGCCTCTGTGATGACCAGGCCGCGCCGCCCGCGGCGGATCTGCTCGCGGCCCTCGCGCCGGCGCTGCTTCTTGGCCTCCAGCCGGGTCGAGCCCTTCACACCCTGGACGCCGCCGCGCTCCTCGTGCTCGCGCGGTTCACGAATGCGGACGACGGTGTTCGGCGGGTCGTCGGGGGCGTGCTCGTCGCCGTCAGCGCCGGCGCCCCGCCGCCGACGTCGCCGCCGCCGGCGGCTGCCCTCGCCGCTCTCGTCGTCGTGCGCGCCCTCGTCGGCGTCGTGTTCGGTGTCGTCGGACGGCGCGGCGAGGTCCGCGTCACTGGCGGCCGAGCGGTCGGAGGTCTCGTCGGCTGGCTCATGACCGGCCTGGTCGCCGCCCTGCCCTCGTCGGTTGCGCCCCCCGCGTCGACGGCCGCGGCGGGCGCCGCCCGCCTCGCGGTCACCGGTCTCGCCAGCCGCCGCCTCCGCGGCCGGGGCGGCCGTGGGCGCCGCAGTGGCGGCCACCACCTCCGGCGCCTTGAACAACACGGTCGGAATGGCCGCGCCGACCGGGTGCGCCGGCTCGGCCGCGCCGGTCGGCGCGGGCTCGGCTGGCGCCTGAGCGCGGCTGCGGGTGCGCTTCGCCGGTCGGGCGGCTGCGCCCGCGGGCGCGGCCGCGTCGTCCGCCGCTGGCGCTGGCGCTGGCGCCTCGGTGGCCGTCGCGTCCGCGGCGGAGGCGATCTTCTTCGTCGCACGCTTGCGGGCGGTCTTCTTCGCCGATGCGAGTGAAGCGTCCGCAGTCGGCCCGTCGCCCGGCGCGGGCGACGGTGGAACCTCGGGCGCGACCGCGGCGGTCTTCTTCGCCGGGGTGCGGCGACGCCGGGCTGGCGCGGAGGTCTCGGTAGGGCTGGACTGAGTGGGGTCGGCTGGCGTTGGGCCGCCGGCCGTCGGCTCGTTGTCGAGCATGGCGGTGCCGTCTTCCGTCGGGCTCCCGGGCACCAACCCCGCCGCGGAAAACGCTGGCGGCCAGATCGGCACCGCACGAGAGCAAGTCGTGTGGTTCTCACCGCGACCCGGGTGTCGGGCGCGGCGCAAGTCTTAGGCGGCGATGCGGGCCAGCCGAAGCGCCGGAGGTGCCCGGAAAGCTACGCCACCGGTTCGCCAGCGGCTGCCGGCGAACCCGCGGCAACGGCCCTGTCGGGCGCCAGCGGGTCGGCGAGCCGACCGGTCTCGTCGAGGAGCCCCTGCGCCAGCCGCGTCACCAGCGGTGACAGCTGCGGCGGCAGGTCGCTCACCAGGCGAAGCCCAGCCAACACATCGTCGGGTCGAACGGCGGGTGTGAGGTGCCGGACAACCATGTCGAGTATCGCATAGCTCCCCGGCCGATCGATTTCAGCGACACCGGCTGATTCCGCACCGGTAGCCAGTCGCGCGTGGGCGGACCCGCCGAGCGGCTCGCCGCGGACGATGAGCGAGACGACCGCCGCGCGCGCGTCGAGCGTGCGTCGTCCGTCTTTCAACACCCGCTCGACCGGCAGCGTGTCGGCCGCCATGAAGGCGTCGACCGCCGCGGCGAGCGTGGCGGTCGAGACGCCGCCGATCATCACCAGCCAGTGGGAGGCGTTGATCCGGTCGGCCAGCGGCTGCGCGCCCGGCGCGGGCTCGACCACCTCGACGATGTCGAAGCCCGGCGGCAGCGCGTCGTCCAAGGCGTCACGCAATAGCTGCGGATCCCAGCGCTGGGTGAGCGAGATCTCGAGGTATTCGGCCTCGCTGGCCGCGCCGGTGGCCGCCGCGCCGATGTAGGAGATCTTCGGGTGCGGCGAGAAGCCTGCGCTGTACGCGACCGGCACGTCGGCGCGCCGGACCGCTCGCTCGAACACCCGCTGGAAGTCGCGGTGTGAGGTGAAGCGCAGCCTGCCGCGTTTCGCGAAATGCACCCGCAGCCGTTGCACGGCCGGCGCGACGTCCCGAGCGTCGGGTTGCCGCTGGACGCGGGCCATCTCAGCTGTTCTTGCCGTTGACGACGGTCAGCGGCAGCAGTTGGCGACCGGTCGGGCCGATCTGGATGTCGGTGCCCATCGTGTCGCACACGCCGCAGTCGAAACACGGCGTCCACCGACAGTCGTCGACCTCGACCTCCGACAGCGCGTCTTGCCAGTCTTGCCAGAGCCAGTCTTTGTCGAGGCCTGAATCGAGATGGTCCCACGGCAGCACCTCGTCGCGTTGCCGCTCGCGAGTGGTGTACCAGTCGACGTCGACGGGTTCGTCGGCGAGCGCGAGTTGGGCCGAGCTCATCCAGCGGTCAAAGGAAAAGTGCTCGCTCCAGCCGTCGAAGCGACCGCCGTCGAGCCACACCTGCTTGATAATTCGGCCGACCCGCCGGTCGCCGCGCGACAGCAAGCCCTCGACGATGCCTGGTTTTCCATCGTGGTAACGAAATCCGATGGCCCGGCCGTACTGCTTGTCGGCGCGGATCGCGTCGCGAAGCTTCGCCAGCCGCGCGTCGGTGGTCTCGTGGTCAAGCTGCGCCGCCCACTGAAACGGCGTGTGCGCCTTGGGCACGAACCCCCCGATCGACACCGTGCAGGCGATGTCGCGGGTGCCGCTGGCCTGTCGGCCAGCCTCGATGACTTTGCGCGCAAGACCGGCGATCTGGATGACGTCGTCGTCGGTCTCGGTGGGCAGACCGCACATGAAGTACAGCTTCACCCTGCGCCAGCCTTGCGCGTACGCCGTCGTGACCGTGCGGATCAGGTCTTCCTCGGTCACCATCTTGTTGATGACCTTGCGCATTCGCTCGCTGCCGCCTTCAGGCGCGAAGGTGAGGCCAGACCGCCTGCCGTTGCGAGAAAACTCGTTCGCCAGGTCGACGTTGAACGCGTCGACCCGCGTCGAAGGCAGTGACAGCGACGTGTTGGTGTGCTCGTAGCGGTCGCCAAGTTGCTTCGCGACTTCGCCGATCTCGGAGTGGTCGGCGCTGGACAGTGAGAGCAGCCCGACTTCGGAGAACCCGCTGGCCTTGAGGCCAGCGTCGACCATCGCGCCAATGGTGTCGATCGACCGCTCGCGCACCGGCCGGGTGATCATGCCCGCCTGGCAGAACCGGCAGCCGCGCGTGCACCCGCGGAAGATCTCGACGCTGTATCGCTCGTGCACCGTTTCTGCCAACGGCACCAGGGGTTTCTTCGGGTATGGCCATTCGTCGAGATCCATCAGCGTGTGCTTGCTGACCCTGGCCGGGACGCCGTCGCGGTTCGGCGTCACCGCGGCGATCCGGCCGTCGGGCGAGTAGCTGACGTCGTAAAACCGCGGCACGTACACGCCGCCGGTCCGCGCCAACCGCAGCAGCAACTCGTCACGACCGCCGGGTCGGCCTTCGGCCTTCCAGTCGCGCACGATCGCCGTGATGACACGAGAGATCTGCTCACCGTCGCCGAGCACGGCGGCGTCGATGAAATCCGCGATCGGCTCGGGGTTGAACGCGGCGTGACCGCCGGAGATGACGATGGGATGCGAGTCGTCGCGGTCGCGCGACTCAACCGGGATGCCGGCCAGGTCAAGCGCGTTGAGCATGTTGGTGTAACCGAGCTCGGTCGAGAACGACAGCCCGAAGATGTCGAACGCGCCGACCGGCCGATGCGCGTCGACGGTGAACTGCGGGATGCCGTGCTCGCGCATCAACGCCTCGAGGTCGGGCCAAACGGCGTACGTGCGCTCGGCGAGCACGTCGTCCAACTCGTTGAGCACTTCGTACAGGATCTGCACGCCCTGGTTCGGCTGGCCCACCTCGTAGGCGTCGGGGTACATCAAGCACCACCGCACGTTGCACGCCGACCAGTCCTTGACGACGGAGTTGAGCTCCCCGCCGACATACTGCACTGGTTTGCTGACCCGCATCAGCAACGGCTCAAGGCGAGGAAACACGGACTCGGGCGCAGCGGCGAAGCCAAGCACTGAGGTCACGACGGTGGAGCTCCTCCGGCAGACGACAGGCCGACAGCTAATGGTCAACCCAGCGTAACGGACGCGCGCCGGGCTATCGCCGCCAGCCGCGGCAGGCAGTGCTCGGCGGGTGGTCGTCGCCAGCGGAGGATCACACCGGCGTGGAGTTCGGGCCAGCCTTCGTCTGGATGTGCACGTTTTGCAGCAGCCCGATCGCCAGCATGCTGGCGAAGATCGACGAGCCGCCGTAGGAGACGAACTGCAGCGGGATGCCGGTGACCGGCATGATCCCCAGGTTCATGCCGATGTTCTCGAACGACTCGAAGGCGAACCAGCAGACGACGCCGGCGGCGACGATCCGGCCGAACAGGTCAGGGGCGTGAGCGGCGATCCGCAAGCCCCGCCACATGATGACGCCGATCAAGAAGATGATCGCGGCGCCGCCGAGGAAGCCGAGCTCCTCCCCCGCCGTCGCGAAGACGAAGTCGGTGCTGGCGGCGTACACCGCGCCGCTGTTGATCTGTTGCCCGTGGAACAACCCGGAGCCGTGCAGGCCGCCGGTGCCGATGGCGATGCGCGCCTGATAGGCGTTGTAACCCGCGCCCGACAGGTCGGCGTTCGGATTGAGGAACGAGGTCAGCCGGCCCATCTGGTAGCCGTGCAAGATGTGCAGCTTGATGACGACGACCGCGCCGACCGCCATCAGCGCCGCCAGCCCGACAATCCACCGGGTCGGGGCCCCGCCGACCGCGAGCACGCCGAACATGATCGCGAGCAACACCAGCGTGGTGCCAAGGTCGTTTTGCAGCAACACCACACCCATCGTGATGCCCATCAAAATCAGGGCGCGGACGACGTCGGCGTCGCCCACCTGCTGTCGCTCCCGCGCCTTGGCGTTGAAGAGCATCGCGACCAACACGATGATGGCTAGCTTGGAGAACTCCGACGGCTGAATCTCCAAACCACCGCCGATGCTGATCCACGCCTTCGCGCCCGCGACGTTCGAGCCGATGACGAACGTCGCGAACAGACCGAGCAGACCGAGCACGTAGATGATCGGGGCGGCCGAGCGCATCGCCCGGTAATCGGCGAGTGACGCGAGCACCGCGAGCACCAGACCGACGATGACGAACATCGCCTGGTGCTCAGCGCCCGCGAATGGATGCGTTGGATTCCGCGGCTTCGTCGCGGCCGCCACGAGAAGCGTCCCGAGCAAGCACAGGCTCAACACCGCCGCCCACAACACCCAGTCGGTGCGCCGCAGCTTTGAGTCGCGGCCGAGCAAACCCTCGCTCGGCGGCGGGACCGTGCGCGGGCGGGCGCCGATCGGCCGGTTCGCGAGCGAGCCGCTCATCGCGCCCACGCGGCCGTCGGCGGGCCGGCCGCGGCGTGCCGGTCGGGTGGTGGCGCGAGCAGCGCGTCGTCCGGACCCATCGCTTTCGGCGAGCTGGACGACGCGCTCGCCGAAGCCGGCGAGCTCGACGGCGACGCGGACGCGACCGGGGCCGGCTTCAGGTTAGGCAACGCGGCCGGCGGCGCGCCCGCCGGAAGCGCCGGACCAGCCTTGGCGTACATGTCGTTCGGGTTAGTGCCGTTGCCGTCGAGACCGTAGATGCCGTCGTAGATCTGCCGCACCGCGGGCGCCGACGTCACGCCACCCTGGCCGCCTTGCGAGACCATGACGACCACCGCGTACTGTGCCGGCTGCCCGACCGGTCCGCCGAACGACGCGAACCACGCGGTGTCGATCTTGCCCTGGACCTCCGCGGTGCCGGTCTTGCCCGACACCGCGTACCGGTCGAGCGGGAATCCGGCAAACGCGTTGTAGGCGGTGCCGCCGGGTTGGGAGACGACTGCCGACAGCGCGTCGCGCACGTAGTTGAGCACGTTGGCCGGCACCTGCAGCTTCGTCGAGGGAGCGTCGATCTTCTTCACCAGCGAGCCGTCGGGCCCGACGATCGCCTTGCCGACCCGCGGGCTGAACAGCGTGCCACCGTTCGCCAGGGCGGCGTACGCCACCGCGAGTTGCAGCGGAGACAGGGTGACGGTGCCCTGGCCCACGGCGAAGTTGAGGGCGTCTCCCTCGCGATACTGGTAGCCGTCCTGGCAGTTGTCACGGACGATCGCCCGAATGTACGGATCCTTCTCGGTCGGCCAGTCGGCGCACCACAGCGCTTTGTTCTTGTTCCACTGGTCGAGCTTCTGCTGTCGAGTCTCGATGTTGCCGGTGGCGTCGATCGGCAGGTCGATGCCGGTGTATTTGCCCAGGCCCCAAAGCTTCGCCTCGTTGATGATGGCGTCGACCGGATGCGTCGCGTGCACGCCACCGTCGGCCTTCCACAAGTTGTCGGCGAGCGCGTAGAAGTAGGTGTCGCAGGAAATCTTCAGCGCCTCGGCAAACGAGATTTTGCCCGCTCCGGTCTCACCTTCGAAGTTGGTGAACGTCTGGCCGCCCACCGCGTAGTGCGTCGGGCAGTCATAGCTGCCTGAGAGCGAGTAGAAGGGCGTGGTGACCGCGCCGGAGGTGGTGATCACCTTGAACGTAGAGCCGGGGGCGTACTGGCCCTGAATCGCCTGGGAGAACAGCGGTTTCCCGGGATCGGCCGACAATTGCTTGTACACCTTGGGATCGATCGACCCGCCGTCCCAAACTGACGGCGAGTACGTCGGGTAGTTCGCCGCGGCGATGACATGCCCGGTGCGGGCGTCGAAAACCACCGCCGCGCCGGCGTCGGCCGGCACGGTCATGTTCTTTCCGAACAACCGTTGCGGCACGGTGCGCGCGCGATTCACCGCGTCGGCGAGCGCCTGTTCCGCGATCGCCTGCACGCGCGCGTCGATGCTCGTCACCACGGCGTCACCCGGCGTGGGCTCAACCTCCGAGAGGGTCGACAACGGATTGCCCGCGGGGTCGACCGACATCGTCTTGGTGCCGAGTTTCCCTTCCAGATACTGGTTGTACTCGGCCTCAAGCCCTTCTTGGCCGATGACGCCGCCGGCGCCCGCCGCCGATGTGAGGAGCTGCTTGTCGGCGTCCGTCTTGGCCTTTGCGATGTCGTCACCGGTGATTTTGCCGACGTGCCCGATCAACTGCGCGGCCGACGCGTTTTGCGGCGCGGGGTACGACCGTGCGTCTTGGATCTGCGCCGTGACACCTGGGAACAGCTCCTGCTGTTCGAGCACCTGCAGCGCGACGGCGCTCGCTTTTTGCACCCCACCTGGCGTCGAGTTGTCGACGCTGTAGAGCGGGATCGGTTGCAGCGGCGAGCCGGTCCAGCATCCAGGGTTCTTCTGCGGCGCCTGCTGGCCGTACTTGGCGTAGTCGCACAACGTCGCCTTCGCCTCAAGCTCGGCGGCCGGGACGCCAAGGATTTGCGACAGCCGCTGCATTTCGTCGACCCGCTTCGGGTTCGGCTTGGGGTTGGCGTCGGTGCCCAGATTGGCCTTCGGCAGTAACGTGCTGATCGCAGAGACCACGAGGGCGCTGTCGTTGCGGGCCAACGGGCGGCCGAGGTCGTCGACGATCATGCCACGCGGCGCGACGATCGGGACGTCGCGCGTCGCCGTCTTGTTCAGCGCGGCCGCGTACTGGTCGCCGGCGAGCGCCTGCATGTACCAAAGCCGGCCGGCGAGGGTGAGCGGCAACGACAAGACCAGGACGCTCAAGATGATCAGGCGCAGTCGCGACCGATCGTTCACGACGCCGCCCTCCTCACCGTCGACGCTCCCGGCTGCGTCGAGTCAACTCGCTTCAGCCTGCCATCGGTTGACCGTCGCCTCGCTCGGGGGGACGAAACGCCACCGCCGCAAGTTCCCCTCACCTCGGCACGACCTGCGGCTGCGCCCGTCGCGCCAGCGACATCACCCACGGCACCACGAACGGCGCGAGCAACACGTCGTACACGATCGAGTACGGCAGGCTGCTCACCAGCGTCGCGGCGCCAACGCGGTTGTCGCCCAGCACACCGCCCAACACGCTGTACAGGACGGTCGCGATCGCCGCCGCCACCGCCACCGTGACGAGCGCGAGCAGCACCGAGTCGCGCGCCTCGTCGCGCAGCAGCCCCACCAGGTAGCCGACCAGGCACAGCACAAGCGCGTAGCGGCCGATCAGATGGTCGGCCGGGGGCAGCACGTCGACGGCGAGCCCGGCGAAGAACCCGGTGAACGCGCCACCGACCGAGCCGAACACCAAGGCGAGCGCGGCCACGATGAGCAGGACGACGTTCGGCGGCGCGCCCGGCAGGTCGAGCGGTGCGAACACGACGGAGTCGACCAGCGCCGCGAGCAACACCAGGAGCACCACGAGCCCGAACTGGACCGCCCTACTCAACGCGGGCGTCACACTGACCGTCCATCACGGAGAGCCGCTCGGTGCCGGCGGGTTGGGCTTCGCGGGCGGCGGCGTCGTCTTGGTCGCGGTCGCCGTCGTCGTCGCGGTGTGCGTCGCGGTCGACTTGCGACCCGACGTCGTCCCCGTCGTCCCCGTCGAGCCGGACGACGCGGGCGGCTGGGGCGTCGCCGTCACGGTGGCGGTGACCGTCACCGTCGGACGCGGCGACGCGAGCAGCGCCTCGCGCGGGTCGGCGCGCGGCGGCTGGACGACGACGCCGACCAGGTCGAGCGCCGAGAAGTTCACGTACGGCTTGACCGTCCCGGTTTGAGACTGGCCGGACAACGGCGACGACGCGGTGACCACCTGGCCGACGGGCACGCCCCAGACGAACGGCTGCTGGTTCTTCGAGCCCTGGGTGACCAGCCCGTCGCCTGGCTTCACGCGGGCGGACGGGTCGATCAGGTAGAAGCCCATGTCGTTCTTCTGCCGGCCGGTGACGACGCCGGTCTCGCCGTCGGGCAGCCGGACGCCGACGTTGAACTCCGGGTCAATCGCCAGCAGCACGGTCGCGGTGGAGCGGCCGACGACGGTGACCCGACCGACCAACCCGTCGCCGTTGAGCACGGTCATGTCGGTCTTGACGCCGTCCATCGAGCCCGCGTCGATCGTCGCGGTCCACTCGAAGCCGCTGCCGGCGCCGACCGCGATGACCTGGGCTGGCACCAGCTTGTATTGCCCGACCGACGACACCCGCAACAACGCGTTCAGCTCGTCGACGCGGCGCTGGTCGAACGGCCGCGCGCGAAGCTCCTGCTGCAACCGCGAGATGGTCTTTTCGGCGTCCTGGAGCTTTTTGTGGTTGCTGCCGATCGACCCGACGGCGTCGACGGCGTTGCGCACCGGACGCGCGATGTCGGCGGCGACCCGCTCGACCGGCCCGAACCATGACGACGCGGTGCGCCGCATCGAGCCGAAGACGCCGCCGCCTTTCGCCCGGTAGTCGAGCGTGATCAAGGTGAAGGCGGTGAGGAGCAGCAGCGCGAGGATCAGCCGGGTACGGCGGCTGTCTCTCACGGTCGCTTGGCTCGGGGTTGGTTGGCTTGGGTCACACCGCTACCCGCGCGGTTCAGTGACCGCGGGGCTCGGAGATGAGGACCTGCTGGAGGGCCTCAAACTCCTCGATGCACTTGCCCGAGCCCATGGCCACGGAGTCGAGCGGCCGCTCTGTGATGTGGATCGGCATGCCGGTCTCGTGGCGCAGCCGCTCGTCGAGGCCGGTGAGCAGCGCGCCGCCGCCGGTCAAGACGATGCCGCGGTCCATGATGTCGCCGGCCAGCTCGGGCGGGCACTTGTCGAGCGTCGTCTTCACCGCGTCGACGATCGCGTTGACCGGCTCGTCGATCGCCTTGCGGATCTCGGCCGCGCTCACCACGATCGTCTTCGGCAGGCCGGAGACGAGGTCGCGGCCGCGGATCTCCGCGTGCGGCTCGTCGGGGGCGGGGAACGCGGAGCCGATGGCCATCTTGATCTCCTCGGCGGTGCGCTCGCCGAGCATCAACGAGTATTCCTTCTTGACGTAGTTGATGATCGACGTGTCGAGCTCGTCGCCGCCGATGCGG
>Ga0187809_10000126_pt1 | contig 52256 bp, 49 predicted proteins | sample NC_wetland_sal_i_8_FD_132415 | JGI IMG/M metagenome (GOLD analysis project Ga0187809, IMG submission 132415) | Wetland sediment microbial communities from Neuse River Estuary, North Carolina, USA - ASW_4 | ecosystem: Environmental > Aquatic > Freshwater > Wetlands > Sediment | place: USA: North... | reverse complement strand
GCGAGGTTTTCAGCCAAAAACGACACGATGTTTGACAGCCGCCATCGCGTTGTCTGGTAGGCGTTTCTCAATCTCCGCCGGAAAAGGAGCGAAATGACGAAAATAATGGGCAAGACGACCATGGACTCGCCGGCAATGACAGCGTTGAGGCGAAACATGGCGAAGACAATCATGACGATGGACAAACCGTCGCGAATCAGGCTAAGAAAAAAATTGGTGAAGAACTGGCTGACGGTTTCCGTGTCGCTGGAGATGTTGGTCACCAGCTTGCCAATGGTGTTGTTGTCGAAGAATCTCATGGTCAGGCTTTCGATGTGGGCAAACAAATGGTTGCGGATGTTGCGGATGATGCTTTGCCCGGCGTACTGCAGCAACATAATTTGCGCGTAGTTCGCCAGAACGCCAACGAGAACAATGCCCACATAGAGCAAGCTGACAATCAGCACTCCGTGAAAATTCGGGTGAGCGGTAGAAATGTCGTTGTCAATGGCGACTTTGACCAGATAGGGCTGCAAGACATTACTGGTGTTGTAGACAATCACCAGAGCCACCACCGCTATAAAGTGCCACAGGTAGGGCCGAGCAAAGGGCAGCAGGCGCATTAAGCTGCGAGTACTGGCCGTAGACTTCTGCGGCGTTTTGCCTTCGTTCGTCTCAATGGCTTCTGTCACCCCGCGGCCCCCTCCCCGTTCTCTTGCATCTGATAGATTTCCCAGTAGGTCCCGCCCAGCTGCAGCAGCTCCTCATGTGTGCCCCTTTCCACAATTTCTCCGTTCTCCATCACCAAAATAAGGTCGGCATGACGCACCGCAGACAGACGATGAGCAATAATAATGCTGGTTTTGTCCCGTCGCACTCGCTTTAAAGCCCCGAGGATTTTCTTCTCCGCATTCATATCCACCGCTGAGAGGCTGTCGTCCATGAGCAAAATCGGCGCATTCTTGACAAAGGCGCGGGCAATCGCCGTTCTCTGTCGCTGACCGCCGGAAAGCGTGATGCCCCGCTCTCCCACCAATGTGTCGAAACCATTGGGAAAATCCACAATCTCATCGTAGATTGCACTGTCTCTCGCCGCCTGCCAAATCTCCTTTGTGGTGACATTTTCCTTGGCAAAGGCGATGTTCTCCCCCACAGTGGCCGAGAACAGGAATCCGTCCTGGGGGACGTAGGAAATGGCACCCCGTAAGTCCTTCAGCGAAAGTCTGCGAATGTCGTGTCCGTCAATGAAAATGGAGTTTTCCTCAGGCTCGAAAATCCTGGGGATGAGGTTGGCCAGGGTTGTTTTTCCGCACCCCGTCCTACCAACAATCCCCAAAGTCTCACCGGGTTGCACCGAGAAGCGGATGTTTTTCAGAACCGGTCTGTCGCCGTCGGGGTAACGAAACTCGGCGATATCCACATCCAGGCCGCCTGCAATGGTCTCCACCCGGATAGGATTGCGGCAGTCTTGAATCTCTGGCACCTCTCCCAGCAAGACGGACAGTCTCGCCAGAGACGCCGACGCCCGTTGGAAATAGTTGAACACAAAGCCCATTTGTTGCAGGGGCTGCAGAATCATGGCCAGGTAGAGGGTGAAGGCCACAAACGATCCCAATGGAATTTGGTGGTGCAGAGTCAAGTAGCCACCATACACCAGCGCGATGGCAAAACTGACCGACCCGGTAAACGGGATCATCGTCTGAAACATGGCGCTTTGCCGAAACCGCTGCATTTGTCGTTGCATAATTACTTCCACCCGCTGTTTGAAGCGATTCAGCTCAACCTCTTCGTTGGAACTGGCCTTGACCAGCCGAATGGCAGTGAGGCTCTCTTCGCTTAAGTCGGCCATGTCCGAGAGCCCTTCCTGTACTCGGCGGGACGCGTCCCGAATGCGAGGACTCCACCAGACAATGAAGAAGGGCACAAACAGCAGAGGAATGATGCTGAAGAGCGTAAGCTTCACATTAATCGTGGCAAAGGTCATGTACAGCGTGGCGATTAACAGAACCACAGCGTTGGTCAGGGTGTTGACGCCACCTGTGAGAGCGTCGCGAATGGCCCCAACGTCCGTCAGTGCGTGGTTCAACAAATCGCCGATGCTGCGCTGCCTGTAGTAGTTTGCAGACAACAGCTCCCAGTGAGAGAACAGGCGCTGGCGCAACTGATACTCGAAGCGCCGTCCGCTCTGCCCATTGCGGAACTGGCCAATGCCGTAAAATATCACATAACCGACACCAACGGCCAGCAGGACCAGGCTGTACTGCATCACCCGAGTGGCGGTAAGGTTTCCTGCCTGCAAAGCGTCGGTAAAGTTACCTAGGATGTGCGGAAACTGAACTGTAATGATTTCCGCAATCACAATGGAAATGACGGAAACTGCGTAGGCCCATTTCTGGTCAAGGAGGTACTGCCACAACAAGTGCCTGGGGTTCTCCGTGGCGCTGTTGTGGTCAGATACTAATGTGGATGGATGTCGAACCCTCATGCAGTCGCGTCACCTCTGTATCTGTCAGGAATTGCCCTGGTGCAGTTCATCCAGTCTTCGCAAAATCTCCTGTTGCCCCTGCTCAAAGCCTGGTTTGCCCAGGAGGGCAAACATGTTGGTTTTGTACGCCTCGACACCCGGCTGATTGAACGGATTCACACCCATGAGCAAGCCGCTCATGGCGCAGGCCAATTCAAAGAAGTAGAACAGGTTGCCGAGGGTTTCTTCGCTTCTGTCGGGAACCGTCACCAGCAGGTTGGGAACGCCGCCGTCGCGGTGCGCCAGTTGCGTGGCCAGCCGCGCTTTGTCATTGACCCAAGAGACCCGTCGCTGTGCCAGGTACTCCAGTCCGTCTTCCATTTGCGGTTGCGATGGGATAGCCACCGTATCTCCAGACTCTGCGACGGAGACAACGGTTTCAAACAGGTTGCGCAGTCCTTCCTGAACGTACTGGCCCATGGAGTGCAAGTCTGTCGTGAATCCCACGGAGGCAGGATACACGCCCTTGGCGTCCTTTCCCTCGCTTTCACCAAACAGTTGCTTCCACCACTCTGCAAACATCCGTAAAGCCGGTTCGTAGTAGGCCAGAAGTTCCGTGGTCTTCCCCTTACGGTAGAGAGCGTTGCGCACAGCCGCATAGCGATAGGCCGGGTTCTCCGCCACGTCGCCGACGTTGTACCCGCTCTGGGCCGCAGCAGCACCGGCGAGGAGTTTCTTAATATCCACGCCTACGGCTGCCAGTGGCAGAAGGCCTACCGGTGTCAACACGGAGTACCTGCCGCCCACGTCGTCCGGGATAACGAAACTGCGGTAGTGTTCTTCATCCGCCAGCTTGCGCAGAGCGCCGCGGCTTCTGTCCGTTGTCGCGACAATCTGTCGGCGCGCCTGCTCCGGCCCCACCCGCCGCGTCAGCCAATCCCGAAAAATGCGGAAAGCCACGGCAGGTTCCGTCGTTGTACCTGACTTGGAGATGACGTTCAGGTACACATTCTTCCCTTCCAGTACCCCCAGCAAATCCTCCAACGCCCGGCCGCTCAAATGATTTCCCGCAAAATACAGCTCTGGACCGCCCCGGACACCTCTGTCCAACTGGTTGTGATAGGGTGAATGGGTCCATTCAAAGGCGGCGTGGGCACCCAGATACGATCCTCCAATGCCAATAACCACCAGGGCATCTGCCTCGCTCCGGATTTCCGCCGCAACGTCTGCAATATCCTCGACACCCGTGGCAAGGGTCCGACTGGGCAAGTCCAGCCAGCCAAGAAAGTCTCCCCCTGGAACCTGATGCGTATGTAATCGACTGTGTGCATCGGAAATAAAGGGCTGCAGTTGCAGCCATTCGTCCTCTCCGACCGCGCCCCGGAGAAAATTCAAATCCAAAGTTACCACTCTTGTCATCTCTCCTTTGGCTCACACTGCCTTGAAGTTCGTGTCCGCATTGGGCCTTTTCCCACAACCTCCTGAATGTGAAGAGGCATTTGGCAGTGCTTTGTCATCTCTCTATTATCCACCCATTGGCCACCAGAATCCAGTTTCAGCAAAAATTCGGACTGCAGTCCGCAAAGGACAGATGGGCACTTGTCCCCGTTTCTCCAGACGGGTATGCTGAAGACGCCGACCACAACAAGCTGTGAAACCGAATGCGAGGTGAAAACCGTGTCCGTGCGAAATCAACGGCACCAGCGACTGCTACTGGAACTATCACGGGCTGAGCGGCCCCTGACAGGCGGTGAACTGGCTGCTCGCTGCGACGTGACGCGCCAAGTGGTGGTCCACGACATCGCCATTATCCGCGCCTCCGGCGTGGACATCGTCTCAACCCCCCGCGGGTACTGGCTACAGCGCGGCAATCCGGGACGCAACACCACCGTCCTCTCTGTCTGCCATTCTCCTGACCTGACGGAGCTTGAACTGACAACCCTAGTTGACTACGGTATCGAAGTGGTGGACGTCACGGTGGAGCATCCCCTCTACGGCGAGCTGCGCGGCGGTCTGCGCCTAGCTTCCCGCCGGGACGTGGAGCTGTTTCTGCGACAGGTCAAACAGTCCGACGTCATGCTGTTGTCTTCCCTGACAGACGGGTTTCATTTGCACACGGTGGTATTTCCCCACAAGGAACGTCTCAATGAAGCCATAGCGGCTTTGAAGCAGCGCGGCATCCAAGTCTTCGGTTCCGACGATGATGACGACGGCGACAGTGGCGAAAGCACCCCTGGCGAATACCCCCACAACTCCCACGGTGAAGACTCCCACGGTAAAGACTCCCACGGCGGAGACTCCCTGGGTGAAGACCCCCACTAACCCATCACCAAACCGTTGAGGGAGTGGATTCACATCTCCGTCGCGAGCCCCTAGGCCAGACCCGCGTCAAGTCCCCATACCTGGCCCATGGCTAGGACCATCATGGAACCGATTCCCACGTCCGTTGCCAAGGGCATCCGGATTTTCCTGAAGCCAGTCCGACTTACGTACAATTCTCTCTTGCCATTCTCTGCGGTCTGGTGTATATACAGTAGAGTATTCATACCGGTATTCATCTTCATCGCACTTGTTTGTGGGCGCTGCGCGTCACCCACGGTGCCAGTGAACAAGGCAAAGGAGGAAATTATGACAAGCTCAAACCCATCCACCCGTACCCGCTATGGTGAACGCGTTCTCGCCGTGGAACCCTACGGTACACAGCCTATCTCCTTGGCGGAACGCCATGGATCGGTGCGCATGCAGTTCACCCTGTGGCTGGGCTCCAACCTGACCATTGCCGACTTTGCCCTGGGTTTCCTGCCTATTTCCCTGGGCCTGTCTTGGGGCTGGACCCTTGCCGCCATCCTCATTGGCAACATTCTTGGCGCCTTTGTCCTGGCGGCCTGCGCGGCCATGGGGCCAACCTACGGCTCTCCGCAGCTCATCATTGGCCGCTACAGCTTCGGGCGCGTTGGCGGGTATCTGCCGGCTGTTCTCAACTACGTCAGCACCATTGGCTGGTTTTCCGTCAACAATATTCTCGGCACCTTTGGCCTGCAGGTGCTGTTTCCGCGACTGGCTTTCTGGGAAGGCGCGTTGATTCTAGTGGTGATTCAGGGTCTGCTGGCGATTTACGGCCATAACCTGATTCACACTTACGAACGGATTATGGCGGTGGTCCTGGGAGTTCTGTTCTTCATTGCCACGGTCATTGCCCTGACACACCATCAGAGTCTGGCCGCCTATCACCCTCATACTCACGGCACCCTGACTCTGTTTGCCATCATGGTGGCTGCAGCCTTTTCCTACATTGGCAGCTGGGGGCCCTACGCCTCCGATTACAGCCGCTACCTCAAGCCTTCCACCAGCAAAACACAGGTGTTTGTCTTTGCTTTTCTCGGTTCCTTCATTGCTTCGGTGTGGCTGGAACTTGTGGGGGCTGCCGTCGCCGTATTGGCAGCGTCTCAGCACGGCAACGCCATTTCGGATTTGCACAGTGTCATGGGTGGTTTTGGGGCCGTGGCTACCATCGCTATCATTCTCGGCGGAACGGCTGCCGACGCCCTGAACCTTTACTCCAACTCCCTTTCCGCCGGAGCTATGGATATCCGGTTGCCGCGGTGGACCCTGGCGGTGGCGGCAAGCATCATTGGCCTCGCCTTGAGCCTGGCGGGATCCGGTGGATTTGAGTCCTACTACGACAACTTCCTGCTCATGCTGGGTTACTGGATTATGCCCTGGATGGGCGTGCTCTTTGCGGACTTTTATGTGTTGAAGACACACCGCGATGTGGCGGACGATACTCGAAACAGGACCGCTGTACAGTGGCCCGGACTTGTCAGCTTTCTCGTTGGCTTCCTTGTTTCCATCCCATTTATGTCGACGACGCTATACACGGGGGCCATTGCCCACCGCTTGGGTGGCGCGGACCTGACCTTCTACGTCGGTTTCCTGGTGTCCTTCCTGTGCTACTTCCTGTTCAAGCGCACAGGCCAGTCCCGGGTCCAAAGGCAGTCCCTTTAACCCACCACGAATCCGGCCCCGGCGTAGAGAACCGTACAGGCCCCTGCCACCAGCAAACCAGGCTTCAGCTTGTACCGAGCGTAGTCCATCAGCGGCAGTTTTAACACCGTGGCCATGGCCACGGTGTTGTCGCTAAGCGGCGATGCAAAGCCGCCAAAGGTTCCACTGGCAAAGACTGCCCCGACCATGAGTGGGACAGAGGCGTGAGTGCTGGCGGCTAGGGAGAAGCCAAGGGGCAGGAGCATACCCCAGGTTCCGAAAGACGAGCCAATGACGTAGGAGATGATACAGCCCACGGCGAACAGCACAGGCGCAATAAAAAGCGCCGGCACCAAACCTGAGATGATGCGTTGGGTGTACGCTGTGAAACCTAGATTGGCGGAGACTGCGGAGACGCCCCAGACCAGAATCAGCAACAGATTGACGGCCATCATGTCGTTTCCACCCTGGAGGAAACCGGTAAGGATTCGCCCAATGGGCTGGCCCGTGGCGGCGTACCAGATGAACGACAGGAGAAGGGTGATGAACAGGGCTTCCAGCATGGCACTGGCCGCATTTGCTGCCACCAGTGCGCGCCACAGCCCCGGCGCGTGGAGGTGGCCGTCCCACCAGGTCAAGAACAGCGTCAGCGCCAGCAGAGATGCAAGGGGTAGCAGCAGGTTCGCCAACCGCGGAGGAGCCTCTCGCGCCGGCCGCTCCACTTCGTTGGTGGGCTGCCGATTGTCCGGCGATGCGGCGGCAGCGCTATCGTCCGCGGTTTGCCTGCCATGGACCTTGCCTTCGCCCCCATCGCCGCGGTGGTTTAAACCGTTGTCCGCGCCCGCGCCGGTTGCCATGCCCGTGGCGCGGTTCCCTCGCTGCCAGACCGAGGCCATGAAGGCGTACAGCAGCATCAACACGGCGAAAAAGTTGAACGGGAGGCTCAGGAGCAACAGGTGATAGGCCGATCCCGCAAGCCTCTGATGCCGCAGACCCGCGCCGATGAGACCCACCATGTAGCCCACGAAGGCTGTACCAATGGGGACGAGGGCCGTCAGGGGCGTGGCCGTGGCATCAATGACAAAAGCGGCCTTTTGTTCCGGCACATGAAACCTTCGGAAGACTCGTTCCATGACAGGGGCCACGGTAATAATACGAAAGTCAGGCGCAATGAAAGTCGCAGCGGCGGAAACCCAGGTGACACCCCAGGCACCCACGGCTGAGTGAATGCGGCGGCCCATCCACTGTGAAAATCCGGCGACCCCACCTGTAATCCTCACCAGTCCCACGAAGGAACCAAAACCGTAGAGAAAGACCAGCAAGCGCAAGTTGTCCGGCACCGACAACTCTTTGAGAATGTAACTCAGGGTACCCTGAATTCCGCCTAAAGGGGTGGGATGAAGCATGTACGCCCCAATCAACAGGCCTGCCAGCAATCCGGGCAGGACCTGCCGAGTCACCACTGCAACGGGTATGACCGTGAGAAAGGGCAACAGCGACCAAGCGCTTCCATGCACAGCAATCCCCCCAAATGCGCGAAGTAGCCCCATTCAAAGCTGGGTTTAACTTTTCACGTTTGGAAGGATTCCATGCACGGCAGTGCACCGCATCAGTCCTTGCGGCGAACCATTTTGACGCCAAACGCCTGCGGGAGCAGGTAAATTCCTGCCAAGCCCACGAGGATGTAGACAATTCTACTGAACAACGAATTGGAGCCGCCAAAAATGAATCCAACGACATTGAACTGAATGAGTCCTATCAGGAGCCAGTTCAGCGCTCCAATGAGGACGAGCCACCATGCGATTTTCTCCAGCAACGGACATCCCCTCCCTTTTACTACTCGTACATATGACAGGACGGGGGGAGTTAGACCAATGACTTTCACCATTTTCAGGGGCGCGTGTCCTCCATGCGGGCAATAGCCGCCACCACGTCCGCAGGTTTTGAGATGAGCGGTTCGCCCGGCGCAGCGGACTGTTCCTCCAGAATGGCGTCATCGGGAACGTACCAGACAGCGGCCATTCCGAACGATCTGGCACCTGCCACGTCGCCCGTAAAGTTGTCCCCAATCATCACGGCGTTCTTAGTGTCCACGGAAAACTGCCGACACGCGGTTTCAAAAACCTGTGGATGGGGCTTGGCTGCGCCCACATTGGCGGATATAATGAGGTCTTGCTCCGAGAAAAACTCCTCCAGGCCGGTGATGCGGGTCTTGCGCCACTGAAGGTCCGGCGATCCGTTGGTAATGATGCCTAACTGGTGGTCCTGGGCCAGGGCAGCCAGCATTTCTCGAGTCCCCGGGTAGGCATGCAAGGTGGTTTCGAAGGTGGCGTCGTAAACCTGCTGAAACTGATTCGCATCATCTTCGGTTTTCTTCACACCGAAACTCTCCCAGGTCTGAAGGAAGCGTTCTCGGCGCAGTGTCTCCATGTCAATCTCGCGGGCATCGTAGAGCTTCCACAGGCGATTGTGAAAGCGCATGAAGTTGGTTTGAAAGTCGCGCGGCACTTCGGTACCATACAGTTGTTTCAGAGTTATGGAAAGGCCTGCTGCGTACTGTCCGCGCGTATCAATTAAAGTGTGATCCAAATCAAAAAAGATAACTTCAAAGGGTCTCATGGCAACCTCCCCAAGGTATGCACGCCCATTGCGCGGATGGGCATCACGGCAGTTTGTTATTTACTGTACCATAGAACTGCCTGCCTAGCTCTGATTCCCTCACCGTTGTCCATTACGCGTGGCAAAGGAGTTTACCCGTGATTCGACATTCGCAGGCTGTTACATTCATGGCGGGAATACAGTGGCTGGGGTTCATGTTTGCCAACACAGTCGTCGTTCCCCTTTCCACAAGTGCGGCTTTCCATCTCAGCCAGGGTCAGACTGCGGGGGTGATGGCCCGATCGTTCATTTTGACCGGCCTTGCCTGCCTCCTGCAGGTCTGGCTCGGACATGGACTGCCTCTGATGGAGGGGCAATCGGGGCTGTGGTGGGGCGTTATTCTCAGCCTAGCCAATCTGGCGGCCAGCCTGGCGGTTCCTGTGGCGGAAATTGGTGGGAGTTTGGCCTTGGGCATGGCCATCGGCGGCCTGCTGCTCGTTGCCCTCGGCGCCACCGGTTTTCACCGCGTCCTCAACCGGCTCTTTACGCCGGTAGTCATGGCGGTGCTACTCTTCCTGCTAGCGGCACAACTAATAGATATTTTTTTCAAAGGGATGCTAGGCTTGGACGCTAGCGGTCACATTCGCGGAGGTATTGCCCTGCTATCTATTGCCATTGTCGTTCTGGTAGGGTGCCTCACCGTTGCCGCCAAGGGACTGCTGAGCAACTTTTCCATACTCATTGGGCTCACGGTGGGTTGGGTGGCCTTTATCCTCCTAGTGGGCAAGACACAGAGTCCCATGGTCCCCACCTGGAAAAACCTCATTCAGCCATTTGCCTGGGGTCCCATGGCCGGGTTCCACGGTGTCCCCATTGACGCGGGCATTGTCGTTGCCGCTGTGGTGACAGCCCTCATCAATACCACCAACACCATTGCCACCCTGCGCGCTGCTGAGCCCCTGTTTCAACAGGCAGTACCGGATAAGGCCTACCGTAAATCCCTCATGTGGTCCGGAGTCTTCACTGCGGCATCGGGCATCTGTGCCCAGGTTCCCTATGCTCCCTACACCTCCTCCATTGGGTTTCTGCGAACCAGCCGCCTCCTCCAGCGGGCTCCCTTTGTGGTGGGAGCGGTTCTGTTCACAGCCATGGGCCTCATTCCCTACGTCTCCGGCTTCTTCTCCACCATGCCCTATTCTGTGGGATCCGCTGTGCTGTTCGTGGCGTACCTGCAGCTCTTTGGCGCTGCGCTGCAGAATATTGAAGGGATGAAGTTCTCCTTCCGCGGCGTCTTTCGCGTAGCCCTCCCCGTCCTCACGGGCCTCGCCATTCAGACTCTGCCAAGCGACGCCTTTGCGCCTTTGCCGGGGTTTCTGCAGTCCATTGTGAGCAATGGCATGCTAGTGGGAATCATCCTCTCCATGCTACTGGAAACCCTGGTCCCTTGGGATGGCCTCGACAGGGCCTGATACTCTCTTCCTAGGGCCCGGCAAATCGCCTCGACAGGACCTGAAATTGGTCTGTAGGGAGTTACCCGGGCATCCGCACGGACAGGAGCCCTGCAGGCCGCCTGCGCCATCGCCAAACGGGGTTTGTGAGAGGCCTGCTACACGAGACCTGTCGGGCGCTCCGCTGCTCTGTCCAATCTGCTGTATATCAGGAATAGAAGTAGGGGTAGTAGCAACCACACGGCAAAAAATTCCAGGCTCGCATGTTCACCAATTCTGTCGAACAAAAACCCCCCCATTACGGGCCCCAACATGCGGCCAAGGGTCGCGGACGATCCGCCCAGGCCCTGCAGGAAGCCGGCTCGGTGCACAGGCGCCATTTGGGCGATAGCGGCGGGAACTGCGGGCCAGGCAAACATCTCGCCAAAGGTGGTCATCACCATGGCCGCCACAAAGTCGTAGTAATGGTGGGAAAACACCAGAATGATAAAAGCGAAGACGTACAGGACCACGCCAATCAGCATTTGTTGAGACAGCCCTTCAATCCGGCTGGTAAAGATGCGTACGACCGGCTGAGCGGCAAAAATTAGGAGACCGTTCAGTGTCCAGAGAATGCTGTAGAGAGTAAGGGGATAACCTAATCCCTGCATGTACACGGACACCGTACTTTGCCACTGGACGTATGCTACCCAACTGAAAATGAAGCCACTCAGCAGCACGGCGATGGCCAGCCACGGAATTTTCGGCAGAACATGGGCAGGGACTTCCTCGGCAACCTTGTGGATGCTTGAAGTTACGGGGCGATGGTGGTACTTGGCAAAGCGTTTGCGAAACACGGTCAAGACGAGGACGAGAAAGAGGAAGTACGCGGCGGCAATACCCACAAAGACGCTGAGAAATGAAACCTGGGCAAGGAACCCGCCAAGCGCTGTTCCTAAGGCGACACCAAGGTTATTGGTGACATAGATGAAATTGAAAGGCTTGCGCCCGCTGTTGGGCATCACCTGTCCAGCCATGGTGGTCAAAGCGGGAAAGGGCATGGAGCAGGTCATTCCGAAAAACAGCATTACCAGTACATACACGGCGAAGTTATGAGAGAAGATAGGTATGCAAATCAGCAGGCCGGACAGCCCCAAGCCTACGCTTAGCACAGGGACAATCCCAACCTTGTCGTAGGCCCAGCCGCTGACGATGCCGCCAACGAAGCCGGCCGCCGAATAGAGCATGAGGACAAGGCCCGCCACAGTCATGGGTTGTCCCAACTGCAGGTGAATATAGATGGTATTGATAGGCCACAGCAAGGAGAGTCCGGAAATATTGATGAAGCTCCCCACGCCGAGAATCCAGAGGTCCTGTGGATAACTCCGGAGCCACTGTCTCAGTCGACTGTTTATGCTCATGTTGTTCTTCTCCTCGGGCGCCTGAAGCCGACTGGACTCGTGTGAAATCGGATTTTTCACACCTTCCCGGAGCGGGATTCGTCTGAATCCGGTTTCACCATCACCGTTTTGAAACCGGCATCGGATGCGCACCTCTAAGCTGTCTCTCCCTCTGCTTGGACGGATATCTGAGGCGGCCCTTCCAGGACTCTCCCAATGATTCTACTGTCTGCCGCGCCGGAACTGTGTAGCTGGGCCACCAGCCGCCTTCCTTCGGCTTCCGGAACAGACAAAAGAAGACCCCCGGAAGTCATACTGTCAGACAGAATTGTCTTTTCCGGTTCCGTAATCCCTCTGGCAAAGTGAACGTGGGACTCAACGTGCTGCCGGTTGCGCTTGCTGCCCGACGGAACACTTCCTTGTTCTGTCAGGGACCAAGCCGCAGCCAGCACGGGCACTTCGGAGCATACAAATTCCAATGCCTTCCCGGACGCGTCCGCCATCTCCCACGCATGTCCCAACAGCCCATAGCCTGTGACGTCGGTGCACGCGTGAACCGTGAAGCTTCGCGCCACTTCTGCAGCCGTCTTGTTCAACTGTGCCATGACGGCAACGACGGTAGCAATGTCCTCATCCTGGGTCAGACCCCGCTTGATGCCTGTAGTGACAATCCCTGCGCCAATGGGCTTCGTAAGAATCAGCACGTCACCCACTTCTGCGCCGCTGTTGGTCCAGATTTCGTCAGGGTGACAGACGCCTGTGACGGCCATACCAAACTTTGGCTCCTGGTCGTCAATGGAATGCCCACCCATGATGACGGCGCCGGCTTCCCGGACTTTTTCCGCGCCGCCCGCAAGAATTTGCGCGAGAATCTCCGGGCCTAGACGGGCAATGGGATAGCCCACAATGTTTAACACCGTAATGGGTGTTCCGCCCATCGCGTAAATGTCGCTAAGTGCGTTGGCAGCGGCAATCTGGCCAAAGAGAAAGGGATTATCCACAATCGGCGTAAAGTAGTCCACCGTCTGAATCAGCGCCAGATTTTCAGCGATTCGATACACACCCGCGTCATCCAGTGTTTGCGGCCCCACTAACAAATCTGGGCTTGGCGTATTCAGGTTGACATGTGCAAATACCTGTTCCAGGTCCCCCGGACCGATTTTGCAGCCTCACCCGGATTTCTCCGTCCACTGCGTCAGCCGGACGGAACCCTCTTTCAATTCGGACATGCGTGTCACCTCCTCATTCACCACACCTCGAACATCGCCGAGGGTCGTTGACTCTCAGAACCATCGCAGTACTCCGGCAGCAGTACTCAGGCAATGGCGAACAGGCTTCGGTAAAAATCTGCCAATTGGTCAGCGACACTTCGCGCGGTCTCCACAGGTGAATTGGGTGGAAAATGGTTCGGCAGTTCCTGCGTCAGAGATGTCGACGTGTGCGGCAAAACGCGGTAAGTCGCTTCAGCCAGTTCGTAGAAGCGATTGATGCATCGGACAGCCGCTGTCAAATCATATTCTATCACCAGATGGGCGTGAGCGAGAATATACCCCGGATGGCGCGCCGCCAGTCCCGCCAGGCCACCGCGCCAGGCCTGTGCTGTTCCCACCAGTTTGCGTTGGTTCACCAACACGTTGTAAGTACCGTCGCAATAACTGCCTGCAAGTTCACCCGTCCTGGCTGTCAGGCCAAGAGTCTGAAGCCAGTCCAGCAACGGCCAGCACAACAGGCGGTAAAAGGCATCTGTAGTGACCTGCTGTTGTGTCCGGGGCAGGATGAAGGAAATGTGCAGTACACCAGGGCCCTGTGGAACCGCTGTTCCCCCCGTTTCCCGAACCACGACATCCCAGCCTTCGGCCTCCAAAATCTCCTTGGCTCTCTGGCCGCTGGCCGTCGCCACATCCTTGCGGCTGACGGAAATGCCTGGTTGATTGGCCGATTGCCACAAGCGGATGACCGGTGGTCGCTGAAACCTCGCAACAGCTTTGCCCAACTCGCCATCCAATTCTGTATTCCGTTGGCCATGGGTCAGGTCTTCCAGAAAGACAACTTCCGTACCGGGCGGCACCAGTTGGCGGATTTCCCTCCCTGGAGGGCTTTCCATGTAGCTTGTCCCGTGGAGCCCGTCACCAATTCCATACGCCACCTGGTCATTTTTGCCCATAACCGCGAAACCTTTCCCGTACCGCCGCCAGTTCCCCTGGGTTCAGGACGCGGGGGCTTCCGACAGCCTCGGCCAGCCACTGCAGTTGCGCCAAATACTCGACGGTCTGTGCGTGGTACAGGGCCTGCGCCAAATTATCGCCCATAGCCAGTACACCGTGGTTCTGCAGCAACAAGCCCCGGCTGGCCGCCGCTGCTCTGCCCACAGCTTGGGCCAGTTCGTCCGATCCGTACAGATAATACGGCACCACCGGAATGTCATCGCCCATGGTGGCAATGACATAATGCAGCGCCGCCAGCGGTCGATTGGCCACGGCAAAAGCCGTGGCATAGAGGGAATGCGTATGGACGACAGCACCGACGTCAGCCCTGGCGCGGTACGCGGCCACGTGTAAAGGAACCTCCGAGGACGGTTGTAGATGCCCGGCCACCTGAACTCCGTCCTCCTGCAAGACGCAGATGTCCTCTGCGGTCATGTGCGCATAGGGCACACCCGTTGGCGTAATGGCCATGCAACCGTCGGCAGTTCTGGCGCTGACGTTGCCCGCTGTACCGGTAATTAACCCGCTCGCAGCCATCTCTCTCGCACAGTTGGCAACGCCCAGGCGAATCTCGTCATATGTATCCTGCGACACATCCACCACCTCGGTACCTATAATAGCCCAAGCTCTTATGAGCAAACAATGGCAAAAGGGAACCTGGCCATCCCCAGATTCCCCGTGTTTGTCTTTCCCCACTTTCATCCATTTGCAAGGCGCTTCGCCTGTCTGTAGGCTCACTGGTTTCTGCGGCTGTGACTAGCCCTGCGGGTCTGTGGCACCCTCGTACAATGGCTCCCAGTAAGTATTGCTCAGACTACTGATTCGGACCCCTTGGCTGGTGGTGGAGGAAATGAAGTTTCCTCCGCCGACATAGATGCCGACGTGTGAATCAGGCGCTCCGGTGGTGTCGAAGAACACCAAATCCCCGGGCTGCAGGGCACTCTTGGCCACCACCGAACCCACAGTTGCCTGCTGGCCGGCCGTTCTCGGCAAGGAGATGCCAAAGTGGGCAAAGACCGTTTGAACCAATCCGGAACAATCAAAACCGCTGGTGGACTCGCCGCCCCATTGGTAAGGAACACCAATGAATGTTTCGGCGTAGTTGACGATTGCCTGTCCGCTGACCGCCGTACTGGCAGAACTGCCTGCTGCAGCATTCGTTCCGGAGCCGGAACCACCGGAAACTGTCAGTTGCTGACCCACCCAAATCAGGTTAGGATTGGCAATCTGATTCCACGCGACCAGGTCTTGGACCGTGACGCCAAACTTCTTGGCAATGCCGGAAAGGGTATCGCCGCTTCGCACCATATAGGTTTGAGCCTGGGACGAGGCCTGAGCCGGCGCTTGCAGCTGCAGCACTTCATTAGGATAAATCAACGACGGGTTGGAAATTTGATTCCACGTGACCAAATCCTGCACCGACACTTGATAGGTTTTCGCAATGGCCGAAAGGGTGTCGCCGCTTTGTACCGTATAGCTGCTTGGCGTGGCAGCCAGCGCTGTTGTCACGGCAACGGAAAGCCCCATGCCAAAGCCAAGGACGACGCCCGCCCAATACTTTTCCTTGCCTCTCAGATGCATAGTTGACCCCTTCATAGTCCTACGAGGTTAGTTGACGGGTTTGGGCGAAGAGGACTGCCCATCGCAACGGCGATTCACCCCAGGAAAAAGTCCCCCGCTCTTTCGATTCGGACTTACTCGTTACCCACAAATCTGTCCGCCGCAGCGGCAAATTTGCCTGCAGTGGTAACGGCATGGTTCATTCTAAGGGCCATCTACCTTGTCAACAATGCAAAATTATTGGTAGTTGTGCCAGCTTCTCTGGCACCGGCGACGCAGGGTGTCCCCGGGGTTTGTACCGCGACCTCACTGTGGATTTAGCAGGCCCTGCGCACCCATAGTTTCCAGCATCAAAGCAAACTGTAAGGCGCATGCGGGCAGCAGCCCTTCCTTGCGGCGCACCAGGCGCACCGTCCGGCTCACAGGACTGACGCCGTACATGTCCACTTCCACCAGCTTGCCGGATTCCACTTCCTCCTGCACGGCCGATCGCGGTAAAATTGCCGCCCCCATACCCGCCTGGACCACACGGTTGATACTCTCCAGACTGTCGGTTTCCATGGCCACTTGCAGCTCGATGCCCACGTCGCGGGCAATCTGGTCAATAATCTTGCGCAGGCCGGACGATTTCGGCATCAGCACAATGGGAATGTAGTTGAAGTCTGGTGGCGATACGGACTCCTGACATGTCAGAGGGTGGTCCTTGCCTACCACCAGCAGTAAATCATCCACGTACAGCGGCGCAGCCACCAGTTCCTCATGACCGTCAAAGGTGGTGACAATGCCCAAGTCAATATCGTGGTTCAGCAGAGCCGTACAGGTCTCCTGGGAGGACAGACTGGTCACGTGAAACTGCACCCGGGGATAGCGCAACCGGTAACTGGCCGCCACCCGCGGCAGCAGGTATAGAGAAGGGGTCAGTCCAGCGCCTAGGCGCACCGTGCCTACAGCGGGATCGGCCAGGCCATTGAGGTCCTCCTGCAACTTTCGTTCCAGGGAAACCATGCGTTTGGCCGCGGCATAGACCTCTTCGCCGGCGCGGTTCAGGACCAATCGCCGACCGACCCTATCAAACAGCGGCATTTCGTAGTGCCTCTCCAGTTGCTGCAACTGCCGGGTAATGGTGGGCTGCGTCAAGTGCAACGACAGGGCCGCTTCCACCAGGCTTGTCCCCTCCGCCACGGCAATAAAGGTCTCAAATAGGTTTGTCATGGTCTGCAATCTCCCATTTCTGTGAGTGTAATCCATGCTGACTGCATCGTCCTGAAGTTTCACATGTGGAATACGTATAGAAACTATACGATAAATGAATTTTACACATAAATGTCCTGGCATTACACTGGTTGTGTGAAATCATGGAATCGTGCGAAGGATGTTGAAGGAGGTATGGCCATGGTGCACGCAATCGTCGGCGCACAGTATGGCGACGAAGGTAAAGGGAAAATGGTGGACTACTTTGCCGTGGGTGCGGATGTGGTGGTGCGCTACCAGGGCGGAGGCAATGCCGGACACACCATTGTCAACGAACACGGGAAGTTTGCGCTTCACTTGGTTCCCTCTGGCATTTTCAACCCGAAAACCGTATGCGTACTTGGCGCTGGAGTCATGATTCACCCGCAGAACCTCGTCAAAGAACTGCGCACCTTGGAACAGGCAGGGATTGCCACCAGGAACCTGGTGATTAGCAATCGCGCACACCTGGTGCTACCCTATCACATTTGGCAGGACGAGTATGAGGAGCAGCTACGACAGCGCAAAGTCGGCACGACCCTACAGGGAATTGGCCCGGCAGTCCAGGACAAAGTGGGACGCTTTGGGATTCAGGCCGGCGAACTGGAAGACCTGGAACACCTCCGGGAACGGCTGCAGTCTGCCTTTGATTTCAAGCTTCGGCGCATGCCGGGATTGGCCCGCTTTGCAGCGGATTTTGAGACGATGTGGGCCGACCTAGTAGAGGCCAGGGACATCCTGTTGCCTCATATCGCGGATACCTTCCCACTGCTGAAGGCAGCCATTGAAGCCGACAAGAAGGTACTCACCGAGGGCCAGTTGGGCATTATGCGGGACTTGGACTGGGGCATCTATCCATTTGTCACCTCATCGTCGCCCATAGTCGGCGGCGTTCCAGCGGGTGCCGGAATTGCTCCTCAACACATCCACCGTGTCACAGGAATTACCAAGTCCTATACCACTGCCGTGGGGGCTGGGCCGTTCCCGACGGTGCTTCACGACAAGGCAGGCAAACACTTGGCTGAACAGGGGCAGGAATTCGGAGCCACCACAGGCCGCCGGCGTGACTGCGGTTGGCTGGACATTCCAACACTGCGGTATGGAGGCTGGATTAACGGCTATACCGAATTGGCCATGATGAAACTGGATGTACTGACCGGGCTGCCGCAGGTGGCCATCTGTACGGAATACTTACTGGATGGGGAGACTCATGAGACGCCGCTGCCTGGATACCTCATGGAAAAGGTGACACCGAGGTACCAGTGGCTTGACGGTTGGACAGACGACCTGTCAGTATGCCGCAGTTTCGATAAACTGCCGGAAGCCGCGAGAAAGTTTGTGGAGCGTGTGGAGGATCTGTGTGGCGTACCCATTCGCTACATTTCCGTGGGTCCGGAACGCAGCCAGACGATTGTCAGGTTCTGAGTGTGCTCCAAAGAACGGTGCCAATCTCGGCCAAAAAACGAGCTTAAGGCGGGGGTGGACCGAGAGGCTCCACCCCCTTTAGCTGCCGCGCACTGCTCTGCCCTATTTGCTCCTACGTTGTAACCGCTTTAACAATTCTCTTCTTTTCAATTCCTGTTATTCCCTTTCCCAACCCGTAACGGTTTTGCCTGGTTCGAATAGTCCTGGCATCTGCTCCCATCGCCGGATTGGCAGGTCCTGTTCGCAAGCAGCGGCACAGCCGTACAAAATAGTCTGTTTGTACTGTATAGTACCGCATTTCGCAGCCTGAAAAATGATGCATTTTAGCCTTCTAATATTTCGTAAGACGGTCTAGGATAGTAATCAACAATGAACAAGTCGGTCAAAGAATTGTCAATTCCCACGGCTCCAAGCGGAGCGAAGCTGACACATTGACCTCACTATGACTGGATTTTAGTACGGAAACCTGGTGATGACTTATGGGGAAACAGCTGGAGCGGTTGGGTTCTTACTTCCGAGAATTAGACGAAAAACTCGTAAACTTTATTCGACTTCGCACGAATCTGATAGTTGCCTTGGTTGTCCTTGGCCTGTGTCTTGGCGGGGCCGTCACCAACCATGCGGGCTTCGTCGTCGGAATTCTCGTTATTGGTGGCATCAGTTACTTCTTTGGCATCGTTGTGGCACTTCTTGTGGCCGTCGCCTTCGTCATTGTGGGTTTGACGTCTCTTTCCAGCCCCGGATTTTCCCCGACTGAAGAGGTTTTGGAGATTGTGTGCTATTTGCTCATTAGCTGGCTAGGGTATAGCCACAGGCAACAGACCAAGTTGCAGGCAGAGCAGCAACACCAGCAACAAGTGCAACAAGTTTTGGCGCCGTCCCACAGCGCCCAGACGATTCCTTGGTCTGTCAGCAACGAAGTCCGTACATCTTTGGCAGCCGTCCGGTTTCTCCTGTTTCCGCTCAACCGCGACGAGGAAAGTGACAGGACTATTCAGCGAGCCAGCGCCGAATTATCCCGGTTGGAACACATGTTTAATGAAATGGAACGGGAAAATATGGAGATGCGTGAACAAAGGCATGTCCATTAAAGTCAGAGTTCAGACTGTGCCTGGACGTCCGTGTCGGTGAAAGACGGAAAGCACCCTTGAGATGGTGCGATTACAGTACAGGGCTCCGGCGGTTTTAGCGCCGGAGCCCTGTACTTGTTTTTACACCGATATCAACGGAACCGGCGCCAGATTCCCCTCGCGACTACGCCCCGTCTCATCCTACCTCGATGTTGATACAGAGGCAGCCGCGAATGTTCGCTGTCGCCGTTCACCTTGCAAAAACCGTGTTATTGGTCTTCATTGTTTTCGATGACGTATCCCTCACGTACGGCATAGGCTGCAGCCTGAACGCGGTTGCCCAGGTGTAGTTTCTCTAGGATGTTGCGCACATGGTTGCGGACCGTATTTTCACTGATATACAGGGAGTTGGCAATATCGCGGTTCGTCGCGCCCACACTGAGATGCCGTAAGACTTCCACCTCGCGCTCCGTCAGTTCGTCCACCTGCTGGCGAACCGGTTTCGAAGCCGGTTTGGAAAATTCACTTATGATTTGCATGGCCAGGTTGCCAGGAATGACAGGTTCTCCTGCGCTGACGCGGCGGACACTGTCTATCACCACGGTAGGGCTGGCATTTTTCAAAACATATCCAGAGGCTCCGGACTTGACGGCCTCAAACAGCATTTCCTCCGCGTCCGAAACGGTTAAAATTAAAATCTTCACGTATGGATGCTCGCGCTTTATCTGGCGGGTGGCTTCGAGCCCGTCACAGACCGGCATGTTGATATCCATGAGGACTACATCGGGCAACAAATCGCGACACTTCGTCACCGCAACCTCGCCATTTTCCGCTTCCGCAACCACCTCGATATCGCTGGACTTTTGCAGAATGGAGCAAACGCCCTGCCGAAAAAGTTCGTGATCGTCTACCACAAGCACCCGAATTTTCGTTTGCGTATCTTCATTGGCACTCATTGTCCGCGCCCCTCGCCTTTCAAAAATCAGTTCATTATGGCTATCATACCCTGTTTCTTGGCCAATCTCCATATGTCGAACCGCCATCCTGGCGATAGGCCATAAAGACTGGTCAAAATGGTCCGTTAAGCCTATGCCATTGTTATGCTCCTCTAATAAAATGATATTAGGTGTTTGAACGAGGACTCTCGTGTATACGCAATTGAATTCTTTTGAACCATAATAGTCTTATCGGACTCGTCGTGTTGGTCGATTTCATTGCGACCCCGACAGAAACGAGGGATTGCGGCATGCGGACCACGATAAATCGTTCTGACTCGAAAACAGCGGACAAGGCACCACAAACTGTGCCTCCGTCAGTTTTTGAAGCCCTCTTCAATCATGCGGCAGATGGTATGGTGGTCATGAATCAGTGGCGCCAAGTTTTGTATATGAATCCTGCCGCCCAAGAGTTGTTGGGTACAACTGAAGTCCCCACCAGCTTCTGCGGCGATGTGTTTCACTGCCACAACAGCCATGACGGACCTATAGACGACTCCGGGTGTTTCGGCCAGTGCGTGCTGTCATCCCGGGAACCCTTGTCCAATGTGGAAATGAGCATTTCCACCGCCAGCGGCACTTCGGTTCCCGTCGCGGTGACTTACTCCTATATTCCCTTTGCAGGCGAAACCGGACCCTATTTGCTCATGTCCCTGCGCGATATCTCTGAACGCAAGCAACTGGAGGAAACGGAGCGACAGAATATCGAGCTACAGTACACCCTCCAGGAACGCGAGCGGCTGGCCCGCGATCTCCACGATGGCGTTGTTCAGGACATCGCATACGCCAACATGCAGACAAAGCTGTTGCTGGACGAAATGGATTTGGGCAAGCCTCCTGCCAAGGGAGATTTGACTTCCATCAGCCAGATTCTCGAGCGGAGTTTTACGGAATTGCGCCAGGCCATCTACGACCTGACTTCCCGTGTCTCCGACGACTTTAAGTCCTACGTGAAGAGATACGCACTGGATTACGGATCTCGGTACCGGGTGCTGGTTCATTTTCAGTCGCGAACCGCGATACCCAAGCTCGATCCATTTGTCGCCAGCCAAGCCTCGAAAATTCTGCAGGAAGCGTTGGCCAATGTTCGTAAACACTCCAAGGCTAAAACGGTGAACGTTCGCCTGGAGGCACTTGGACGAAGGGGGGCACGGAATCGCACTGTGGAATTGGTGATTTCTGACGACGGTCAGGGGTTCAACGTAACGGCGCAGAATGGAAAAGAGCACTACGGTATGCGCACCATGCGTGAACGGGCAGATTTAATCGGTGCAAAACTTGCTGTGGAATCAAAGCCAGACAAAGGGACAACCGTTAAGCTGCTGATTCCCGTGGCTCGCTGCTGACCATGTTTCGTTGCTGTTCAATAGGTTGGCATGATATTGGCATTTTGGTTGACGAAGAAAACCGGTGCTCTACCACAGGATGAAGCAAAGTAAGATGGAGACCACAAGACGCCCTTTCAGTACCGTTTTAGCAAGAGTCCGGACAAAAATAGCGCCAACCTCCTTCAGGGCATGCTGCCACAGGGGTTGGCGCTGATTCGTTTTGGATTGTACAGGCGGTTGTTTGGGACTGCCGTATATGTATCCCTGCCTAGGGGACTTCTGGTTCCAGCCAATGCTGAGCGTTCTACAGTGGCTCTTGGGTTTGACCCTGTGTGCCGGATTCGGCTCATCGCCGTCTCCGTCGTGCTAGCGGCTACTTCTACTACGCTTCAACTACGCTTCTGCTTCGCCCAGGCCGCCGCGGATGGCGTCAAGAATGCCCTCCATGGCCTCTTTTTCGTCATCGCCGTCTGTAATCACCGTGATTTCTTGGTCTTTCGATACCGCCAGTGAGAGGACTCCCAGGATACTCTTGGCGTCCACAGTTTTTTCCGCTTTGCGAATCTTTACGGAGCACGTGTAGCGCCCCGCCTGCTGTACCAGGACTGCAGCCGGTCGGGCATGCAGGCCCGATTGATTTTGGATGACCAGTGTTTGCTCCAGCATTTCTCTACCTTCCTTCAAAACGTGTTGTTTTCACTGTACATCATCTAGCCCGTGAGTCAAGGTCCTCGGGCCTACCCCTTGTGGTACGAGTGAAAATGGAGTTTAATTTGTATCAGAGAAAAATCCGGATGAGTCTTGAAACTCCAGTGACAGTGCAAAAAGGAGGTCCTTTGGTGTCCGTTGTGGCAATTGTCCTATCCTATCTACTTGGTTCCATTTCCTTTAGCACCCTCATCACCCGCCGGGTGGCCCACGTCGACATTCGCAACTATGGCAGCGGCAACGCAGGTGCGACCAATACTCTCCGCGTCATTGGCGTCAAATGGGGAATTGCGGTATTCCTGCTGGACATCTGCAAGGGCGTCGTTGTTGCTTTGGCAGCCCGCTGGATTCCCGGCAGCAACTTGACCCTTGTCTATTTGTGTTGCCTTGCGGTCATCGCAGGGCACAATTGGCCGGTTTTCTTTCGTTTTCGCGGCGGGAAAGGCGTGGCCACCACCATTGGTGTACTGTTGACCACCATGTTTCACCCTGCCATTATGGCCGGCATCTTTGCCCTGGCGTTGGTGATAGTCACTCGGTACGTTTCCTTAGGCTCTCTGAGCTTTACGGTCCTGACCCCGGTCTTTGTATCTCTTATCTACACAGGTTCGCTGCCCGTCGTCTTTGCTGCGGTCCTTGCTGCCTTTTCCGTCTATCGCCACCGTGAAAACATTGTGCGCCTGTGGAAAGGCACCGAGAGACGGCTTCTGGAAAAATCCCCGTCGTCGCCTTCCTGACCCTGCCGGTCACCCGTTGACTTTTGCATGCGTTTGAAGAACGCCCACCGTGAATCAACCCCCGAGCCGCGGTGGTCCTGTTTTCTGAAAGTCATTCCAAACCTGCCTCGAAGAAGACGTTACGGCCGTGGCCCCATGGGACAAAACCAGTTCTGCATCCTCTATGGTCCGAATGAATCCACCTGCCACGATGGGGCGACTGGCGATGTCGGCTACCTCCTGAATCAAATTCGCCATCATCCCCGGTAACACCTCAATGTAGTCCGGACTGGATGACTGAATGACGTTGTAACTGGTATGGAGAGCATGGGAATCCAGCAGAAAAATTCGTTGGATACTCAGTAGGTTGTTCTTTTTTGCCGTTGCAATCACGCTGGAATGCGTGGAAATCAGCCCTGCCGGTTTTATCACTTGGCAGAGAAACTGGGCTGCAGCTTCATCAGATTTCAATCCGTGGATTAAGTCCGTGTGAATCAGCAGTCGCTTGCGGTTCTCACGCGCCAGGCGCTGAATGTACACCAACTGGGAGATGTGCACGTCCAGCAGGATGACGTACTCAAACGCACTGGACATCAGCCACTCAAAGTCCTTAATCGATCGCGCTGCGGGAATAATACGCTGCTGCGCAATATCCATGGCCCTTCACTCCCTCACTCTTCCCTGACCTCAACCTATCCTTCACATTGCAATCAGGTACTAATTTTAACAGGATACCTAGCCATTGCAAATCAGCGCAAGAATTCAGACAATACCTTGATTTGTAAAGGTGAGCCGTGTATGTTAGAGGTAACGCTTATCATCGCGGGGCGCCAAAAGTTAATCGCTGACGGAGACGAAGAGAACCGCAGGTCTACCCTTCATACTATGCCGGGGTAATCTGCGGTTTTGCGTTTTTTCTTACTCGTCCCAGGATTTTCCCATCCGGGACTGTTCTGCGATGACAGGGTGGGGTCATGAAAAATTCTTGGAGGTGGCAAAATTGAAGAAGTTGCTCAATAACGTCGACGCCTATGTGGACGACATGCTGGAAGGCCTTGTGAAAGCGCATCCGGACTTGACAAGAGTACCCAACACCCACGTCATTGTCCGGAGAAACAAAGGAAACAAGGTTGCGCTCATTAGTGGTGGCGGTAGCGGCCATGAACCCGCCCACGCCGGGTTTGTCGGAACCGGCATGTTGGATGGAGCGGTGGCAGGAGAGGTGTTTACGTCGCCCACTCCAAATCAGGTCCTGGACGCTATCCACGCTGTAGACTCGGGACAAGGTGTACTGCTGGTCATCAAGAACTATACTGGAGATGTCATGAACTTCGAGATGGCGGCAGAGATGGCCCAGGCCGAAGGCATTTCCGTAGAAAGGGTCATTGTGGACGACGACGTTGCCGTTGAAGACAGTACCTACACGGTGGGCCGCCGAGGCATCGCAGGGACCGTCTTTGTGCACAAGATTGCCGGCGCCGCAGCTGAGGCAGGCAAGAGTTTGGCCGAAGTGAAGGCTGTCGCCGAACGGGTGATTCAGAACGTTGCCAGCATGGGCATGGCCATGTCTCCCTGTACGGTTCCGGCTAGTGGTGAACCCAGCTTCGAGTTGGGCCCCAACGAAATGGAAATTGGCATGGGCATACACGGCGAGCCGGGAACAAAACGGGTGCCCCTTGTTGGCGCGGAAAGTATTGTGAACACGCTGCTGGAACCAATATTGGCGAATTCTCCGGCAAAGTCAGGGGATGAAGTGGCCGTTTTGGTCAATGGCCTGGGCGCCACGCCCCTAAGCGAGTTGTACATTGCCAACTTGTCCGTGCACCAGGCTCTGGCTGACAAGGGATTGAAGGTTGTCCAAACGTATGTGGGAGAATACATGACATCACTGGAAATGGCCGGCTTTTCAATTTCTGTGTTAAGACTGGACGATGAACTGAAGTCGCTGCTCACAGCACCTACCACCGCACCAGCGTGGTAAGAGGAGGTTTGCCCCGTGACCCAGATGACAACCCAGGCCTTCCTTGAGTTTCTTCATACCTATACTCAGGCCCTGGAAACCCACAAAGCACTGTTGAACACCCTTGACAACCGCATTGGCGATGGCGATCACGGTACCAACATGACCCGCGGCTTTACGTCCGTCATGACAACCTTGGAGAACACCCCACCTGTAGATGTCAGTCAGGCCTGCCAAACGACAGCCATGGCTCTGCTTAGCAGCGTTGGCGGCGCTTCGGGGCCACTGTACAGCACTGTGTTTATGCGGTTCATGACACAGTGGAAAGGTTTGACCGCGGTAGACACACCCCAGTTAACGGCTGGTATTGGGGCTGCCCTGGAAGGACTTCAAGCCCGCGGCAAGGCGCAAATGGGCGACAAAACCATGGTCGATGTCTGGAGTCCAGTGGCCAGCCTGATGACCGCGAGGAACGGCGATTTGGACTGGGCTAAAGTGGCAGAAACGGCGCGGGGCGCGGCCCTGGGTACGCGGGACATGGTTGCGAAACGCGGCAGAGCGGCATATTTGGGTGAGCGCAGTAGAGGGACCTGCGACGCCGGCAGCATTTCCAGCGCCATTTTTTTTGAAACCCTCGCCGTTACCCTGAGGAAAGGAATTGAACCCACGCAATGGGACAAGTTGGCATTATAATTGTCTCCCACAGCGAAAAACTGGGAGCCGGACTGGCAGAACTCTTGAAGCAGCTTGGAGGCGACGGCGTTCCCATTGCCAGTGCCTCCGGCGTCAACGGACAACTGGGAACAGATGCCACCAAGATTGCCGAAGCCATTGAAGCCATGCCAGGGGAAAATGAGATTGTCATCTTCTTCGATATTGGTAGCGCCTTGCTGAGTTGCGACATGGCCCTAGAACTGGTCTCGGAAATAAACCGGCGGCGGGTGCGGATAGCGGATGCCCCCCTAGTAGAAGGAGCCATTGCGGGTGTGGTCGAAGCCAGTTTGGGAAAATCTGCAGCAGAGGTACTGGTCAGGGCGGTGGAAGCACGGCAAATAGAGAAACTTGACCGCTGAATGAGCGGACGTGAGTCTCTCAGCCATTTCCATGACTGCCTTCCTGCATGCCGGGCATACCCGAATCGAGGGGCTGCACCGCAGCCCCTCTACTTTTGAAACGGAAGTCTGATTCATTTCCTGATTTTGTGGCGTTGGGTGCCCGTAGGGGCCTATTTGGCCACCTCGGCTTCTCCGACGCTCTCAATGACCTCCAGCACAAGGATGAGGTCTTTGCCGTTGTTCAGGACTCCGCGAACGCGTTCGTTGCCTTCCCAAGGCTCCAATTCAGCCTCGTCGATATCCATGACATCCTGGACCCCGTCCACAATGTACGCCCCGCTTTCCGTCACCAAAATCCTGCTTTCGCTGGTACGTTGGGCGGTTACTTCAATGGAAAAAACGGAACGCATATCGACAATGGTGGTAATCACTCCACGCAGGTTGGAAACACCCACCACGTGCTTCGGTGGCGTGGGAATCGGCCGGATTTGCGGAATGATTTCAATCGACTGAACCTGCTGCACGGGCAGCGCGTATTTTTCATCAGCCACACGGAATACGACGTACTTCATTTGCTTCTCCTCCCAGCCGGCGCTGGGACTCATGCCGACGCCCCAATCGCAGCCTCCATATCGTGTCTGTTCCAACGTTCCAGAATGGACCGGGATTCATAGCGTCTGTCCCAGCCGTGAATCCGCCTATTCCGCCTTGAACCGGAGTACGGATGCCCGAAGTTCTTCCGCCCAATGGCTAAGGGTTTCCGCACTGGACGTGACTTCCTCCATGGTGGCAACCTGTTCTTCAGCCTGGGCGGCAATCGTTGCCAAGGCATCCGCCGTTCGGCTCACCGTGTCCGCCATGCCATGTAACGTCGTCATGGAAACCTCCGCAGCCTGCTCCACCGCTGCCATGGTTTTGATTCCATCCTTGGCGGACTTTGCCCGGGCTTCCGCAGTGTCGGCGAAGACTCCAAACGTCTCGCTTGATTCGTGGACGACCTCAGTTGAACGACGACTTTCCTCTGTCGCCTCCGTCATGAGCTTGCGTGCCTCTTTGACTCGGGAATTCATAGTTTCCACCAAACCGACAATAGATTCTGCCAAGTCCTTGGATTCATCGGCCAATGTCCGGACTTCCTGGGCGACAACTTCAAAGCCCCGCCCCGCTTCTCCTGCTCTGGCTGCTTCAATGGATGCGTTCAAAGCCAAGAGATTGGTCTGGGCGGCGATGTCCTGAATCTGAGACATGGTGCCCACAATGTGCTCCACGTCCCGTTCCAGCTCCATGGCCACGGCGGCCACGTTTTGAAGCGATCCTTGAAGCCCTTCCATCTGCGACGCTGCCGCATTCGCCTTTTCCCTTCCGATTTTGGCCATTTTCATGGACTCTTCGGACTCCTCATTGAGTCTCTGGGAAAAGGCGGACATCTCCTGAATCTTTGTCGACGCCGCTTGAATCTGGTCCAGTGCCTCGGTGGCCTGTCGTTTCTGAACCATGGCAAACTCGGAGGCTTCCTGTGTATTTTGGGCTGAAACCTCTGCCGCCGTTGTGGTTTCCTCTGCGCTGCGCGTCAACTGCTGTGACGACGAAGTCACGGAATCAGCCGCCTGTTGCATGTTCTTCAGTGCATCCCGCACCATCGCAGTCAGGGTTTCCAAATCCCGGGCCAGCTGACCGAGATCATCCACGGCATCGACGTCCACAGTATCTAATGACATGTCGCCGCTCGCCATGCGGGTAACGTGTGTGTGTAAAACGGAAATGGGCTTCATCAGCCAGTGGATGTACATGGTGGTCCCCGTTGCGCCCACGATGACCGCAATAATCACGATGAGTGCAAAAACGGTGACGCCGTGCAGGTTTTGCAGGCCCTCCGCCAAATAAATCATGGCGCCGTTAATCAAAGCCACGAGCACGGCCATGCTAATCCACAAAAAACTAATTTTCTTCGAAATGGCCCAGCGATTAAACCTTGCGATGAAATTCATACCTTTGACCCCTTTTTACTTCTGAAAAAACGCGTTGGAATCCAGCACCAGCGCGACTGTGCCGTCCCCAAGAATGGTTGCTCCCGACAACCATTTGACACTCCTCACACGTTTATCCAGCGATTTTAAGACGACCTCCTGCTGACCCAATACCTCGTCTACTACCAATCCCAACGTTTGCTTTCCTCGCCGGATAAAAACTGTGTACCCTTCGTTGGGACGCCATTCCAATCCAAACACTTTCCTGACACGAACTAGCGGTACGACCTGTTCGCGCCACACAACGACTTCTCGGCCGTCCAAAATGTTGGAGTGCGTCCCTGCCTCCACCTGAGCCACGCTGCCAAGTGGGATGAAATAGGGGTTCTTGTCAATGGAAATCATCAGTCCCTGCATAATTGCCAGTGTCATAGGCAACTGAATGATAAACTTGGTCCCTTTCCCCTTTTCACTTTGGACCTCAACTCGCCCGGAGAGAGATTCAATTTTCGACTTCACAACGTCCAGTCCAACACCGCGCCCAGACAGGTCTGTGACCACTTCGGCCGTGGAAAATCCGGAGTGGAACAGCAACTGGTAAACCTGTTCGTCCGTCAGGACAGCACCTGCCTCCACGATGCCTTTACGGACAGCCTTTTCGAGAACAGTATCCCGGTCAATGCCACAACCGTCATCCTCCACTTCAATAAACACGGAGTTTCCGGCGGAGTAGGCTCGGAGGACAATCTTGCCCTTTTCCTGTTTTCCCGCACGGCGCCTGTCGGCTGCACTCTCGAGACCGTGATCGAGAGAGTTGCGCAGCATATGCATAATGGGATCGCCAATTTCCTCCACCACGGTTCTGTCCAGTTCCGTGGACTGTCCCGTCATCTCGAAGTCCACTTCTTTGTCCAGTTTCATGGCAGTGTCCCGCACCATCCGGGGGAAGCGCGTAAAGACAGTTTCCACCGGCACCATGCGCATGCTCATGACAATTTCCTGCAACTCGTTGGTGACCTTGCTCATGTGGGAAACTGTCTGGGACAACGCATCGTTGCGCAGCTCGGATTCAATCTTCTCCAGTCGCGTCTTGTCAATGGCTAGCTCGGAGAAGAGATTCATCAGCATGTCCAGTTTGTCTGTATCTACGCGAATGGTGGAGGCTGACCGCTTGGTGCTGGACGAACTGCGGACCTTGTCGGTCTTCTTGGTCTCTACCGTGTTTTCGCCGCGCTTTGGCCGGCCCGCCTCGTCTCGCCACTGGCGAAGTTCCACCAGCTCAATGTCTGAAATACGTTCAACAGACTGGCGAATATCTTCAATCGGCCGATTGGACCACATGATGAACAACACGTCTGTCCCCAGTTTCTCTTCTTCGATATCGCGCATGGACGGCTGCGTGTAAAGCAGCTGATCCTGCCCGCCGATGGACTCGAAAACCAGATACAAACGAGCGCTTTTTAACAGGGCCTGAGCGTTGAGGCGAATTCCTACCTCGTAGACGGACAGTCCTTTGTTCAAGGCGGCGTGGACGACGTTCACCACGTACTCGTCTGAAGTGATATTCCCCTGGGGAAGCAGGTTCTTCTCGTTACGGGCCGTTGTCCCGGAAACACTGGACCACTCGTGAATGGACGTAACAACAATCTCGGAAATATTGGCAATGCGGGCGCCAATTTCTTCAAAGTCCTCCATAGTTGCCATGACAAAGCGAATGGGCCCGTCGTAGTCACCAGCATCCAGCACCTCGGCAGTGGGATGGGTGTACAGCAACTCGTTCTGATTGATTTGCTGGAGAACCTGTGCCCAGCGGGCCATCGGCATGATGCAGGCATCCTCAAAGCCCAGCGCGATTTCATACACGCGGTAGCCCTTTTCAATAGCTTTTTCCGCAACGGTCCGGATGATGTCATTCACCCTATCGTCAAGCACCAACACAGACTCCCCTAAGCCTCCATTGGACCTGGAGCCAAGGGCTTTCTTGGCAGCGGATGGCGCTGTGGCAGAAGCCGGCTGTGAGGTGGTTGCGGTCGCTGCAGCCACTTGTGCCCCACCCTTTGCCAGCACCTCAAGGCTATGGGCTATGGCCTCGGTCTCGAGTTCCGGCTCGGTCCCCGTTTCTTCGACACCCCCCAAAAGCTCTTCCAGCACATCCAGCGCTTTCAGCAACGCGTCGACAATCTCTGAATTGACGCTGAGAGTTCCCTGACGAATGCCATCCAGAAGGTTTTCCGCATGGTGAGTCAGTTCTCCCATTCTTTGAAAACCCATGGTCATGGCCATACCTTTGATAGTATGGGCAGCACGGAAAATAACGGAAACTTCAGAGGCATCCTCTGTTTGTTCCAGTTCCAGCAGTCCGTCGGACCACGCCTGTAGGTGCTCTCGTGTCTCATCAATAAACATCGACAAGTATTCGTTCATGTTTAACCCACAACCTTCTTCAGGGCCTGCACCACTCTCTGTTCGTCAAAGGGTTTGACCAGGAAATCCACAGCTCCCGACTGAATCGCTTCAATTACCATGGCTTGCTGGCCCATTGCCGACGCCATGACCACTTTTGCTGAACCGTCCAAGCTTCGAATTTCCTTGAGTGCTTGCAATCCATCCTTTTCCGGCATGGTGATGTCCATGGTGACGACGTCAGGGCGCAGCGCCTGATACTGCTCGACTGCCTCGACACCGTTTGTTGCCTCTCCCTTAACTTCATAACCATTTCTCTCGAGAATGTTACGAATCATCATCCTCATAAAAGCCGCATCGTCAACAATTAACACATTTGCCACAGAACTTTCCTCCTATTCCCACAGACGGGCACTATGTGCGGATTTTTGGATTGCAAATAGAGTCTCTTTCTGTCGAAAAGAATACTATTATCAGTTCCATATCGAGTACCGTTTTCCTACCGACGCAAGTCTCCATTGTTAAATTTCTATGATAGTTTCTTTAGAATTTCAAAATTTCTTCACCAGGATCTCTTTTTTACTTTTTGTGGTCGATTAAGGTTATCCCCTTGACTTCTGGATTCTACCGTCGGCAAATGGTAGCATTAGGCTAATGACGTGCAGTGGGAGGGAACAAAATTTGGAACCTATTGATGCCCGGAAGGTTCAAGAGACCCTGAATCAATACCTCAATGACGACCTTTACGTCCACCTGGAAACGACCAATGGTGCTTACGCCACCCATAATTCAGAGAGTAGCATGAATGTGGGCGCATACATTCGCAACGCAAAAATCCGGTATTCTCGAGGTGTAATTACCGGCGAGGGCCCTTACCGCGTCGGACTCAAAATGGATTCAGGCTGGGTGTACGCCGAAGGTCTCACGGATTGGGAAGTGGACGGTCAAGACCGTCTGCTCATGGCTGGTCACGACCACTTGGGCCGTCTCGCCGTAGCCCTGGAACTCAGCCGCACACCATTTCGCATGTAGGAGGTAGTTGAATGCACCAGCAAGTTCTGGTTGTCCTGCCGCATCCGGATGACGAATCCTTTGGGGCTGCCGGCACCATTGCACTGGAGCGGGAAGCAGGGGCGAAAATTGCTTACATTTGTGGAACCCTGGGTGAAATGGGGCGTAACATGGGCCGCCCTGTGTTCGCGACGCGAGAATCCCTGCCGGATATTCGCAAGGGGGAGCTGGAGTCCGCCTGTAGCGTTCTCGGTATTTCAGACTTGAGGCTGTTTGGCTTACGCGACAAGACCGTAGAGTTTGAAGATCCGGAAATTCTGGCAGACCGCATTCTTGCCGTCGTTAAAGAGCTTCATCCCACCCTAGTAATTACGCACTACCCGGGATTTGCTGTTCACCCCGATCACAATGCCATGGGTCGCGCCACCATCCTGGCTCTCTCCAAGATACCCACAGCACAGCGTCCCACCGTGTACTGCATGGCCATGGCGCAGAACCGTTTTGACGTGCTGGGCAAGCCCCACGTGCTTGTGGACGTCTCCAGTGTCCAAGGTACCAAGCTGGCAGCTATTCAGGCGCATGGTTCCCAGAGCCAAGGCATGTTGCAGCGCGCAAAGGCCGAAGGGGATACGCCTATGCGACGCCGGATGGAGCAGTTTCTCAAGCAGGAGATGTTTTGGCACTTCAACTTTGAGGGCTGAGCAGCGCTGCAAATCATTGGAGTATCCATTTGATTGCATTCTATCAACAGTAGCATGTTTCGCTAACGGAGAGCATACTAGCGGACGAGATCAACTATGCCTTGGGCCCCCCAGCCACATAGATAATCTGACCGGAGACGTAGCTCGCTTCGTCGCTGGCGAGAAATGCAATGACGTTGGCCACATCCTCCGGTTGACCGATTCTCGCCAACGGGATTTCCTTCACCGCCATGGCCTGGAACTGCTCCGGAGCCAGCCCGACCCGTTGGGCGGTGGCGCGGGTCATGTCCGTTTCGATGAATCCGGGCGCCACGGCGTTCACGTTGATGTTGAACTTGCCCAGCTCAATGGCCAGGGTCTTGGTAAACCCCTGGATTCCGGCTTTGGCGGCAGAGTAATTGGCCTGCCCCCTGTTGCCCAGTGCCGATGTGCTGCTGACATTGACAATTTTGCCGTACCGCTGTTCCACCATGTACTTTTGAGCGGCCCGGCTGCAGAGAAAATGGCCCTTGAGGTGAACGTCCATGACGGTTTCCCACTCAGACAGCGTCATTTTATGAAGCAGGTTATCGCGAATGACGCCAGCGTTGTTGACCAGGATGTGAAGTCCGCCCAGGTCCTGGATTACCCGCTGGAACGCCTCCACCACCTGTTCCTCGTCTGCTACGTTACAAGAAACCGCTATGGCCTCATGACCCAGGGAACGGATGTCATCTACGCTCTCCCGACACATGTCTTCCTTTAAATCCAGCACCGCGACTTTTGCTCCCGCCTGGGCCAACCGTTTTGCCGTAGCGGCGCCAATTCCGCGAGCCGCGCCTGTTACAATTGCCACTCGTTGCTCACTCATGTTCCTGTTCCTCCCCAATCTGTTTTCATTGTGTATGAATCATAGCCACCTGGAGCAAACCCTTTGCCAGCAACCCCAGTTTCTCGAATCGTTCATCCCCCGTCTGCCCACGCCACCAGCGGTAATAAATCTGCCGGCAGATACCCGCAGCTTTAAAATACGCAAAGGTCAGGTAAAACTTCATCTGGGTCACGTCGCGACCGGTGACAATGGCGTACCGGTGAATCAGTTCATCCCGGGTCATAAAACCAGGCTGTGCCGTCACTTCCCCAAGCCCGCGGCTGAGTGCCGGCAAATCGTTGGGTTCGGCCCAGTAGCTCAGGGTAATGGCCAAATCGGACAACGGATCGCCCACAGTAGCCATTTCCCAGTCCACGACCCCCACAATTCTGTCCGGATGGCCCGGCGCAAAGACGACGTTGTTCAACTTGAAATCGTTGTGAATGAGAGCGGTGGCGCTGTCCTTAGGCACGTGGTGAAGCAGCCACCTGCCGATCGTTTCCACCTCTGGCATCTCCTCGTCCGTCTGCGCCATCTGGTGTCGGCGAATCCAGCCTTCCACCTGCCGCTGCATGTACCCCGTGCCGCGGCCAATGGCGGCAATCTGCGGGCTATCTGGATTCACACTGTGGATAGCGGCCAGCGTGTCCACCATCGCCATGGACGCTTGCCGACGCGCGTCCGCCGTATCCAAAAACGAAGCGGGCCACTGGGTGTCCACTACCACTCCGTTGACAAATTCCATCACGTAGAACGGCGCGCCCAATACGTCGAGATTGTCGCAGTAGAGAAGCGGTTGAGGCGCAGCCGCCACATGGGGCCGCACGGCCTGCAGCACCTGAAACTCCCGTTTCATGTCGTGGGCCTTTGGCGCCACGGGACCCAGGGGTGGCCGGCGTAAAACCCCCTGCCAAGGGCCGCACGTCAGCAGGTACGTCAAATTGGAATGACCCTCGGAAAACTCTTCCACCTGCAGCGCCTCGAGAGGGAGGCCCTGCAAGTGGCTGCGAAGGTACAGCTCTACCCGCTCCTTGTCAAACTCCTCCCCCGGCCTCACCGCAATCGTCGTTGCCATTTCGCACCTCCCCCCTGTTCAGACTGCCGCCGCCATGTTCGCCCTGTTGGGTAATCGCCACGGTGTCGTTGACGGCGATGGCCCTTACTGATACCGCCGTAACTCCAACTTGCCCACATCGCGGCGATGGACCTCGTCGGGCCCGTCGGCAATGCGCAGGGTCCGGGCAGCAGCGTACATGGCCGCCAGCGGAAAATCTTCGCTGACACCTGCGCCACCGTGCGCTTGAATGGCTCGGTCCAACACCCTCAACGCCACATTTGGCGCAACAACCTTAATCATGGCAATTTCTTTGCGCGCTCCCTTGTTTCCCACTTTGTCCATCATATCCGCCGCCTTCAACGTCAGGAGACGGGCCTGTTCAATTTCTATCCGGGAGTCGGCAATCCACTCGCGAATGACGCCTTGTTCCGCCAGTGTCCGGTGAAATGCCACACGAGTCTGGGCCCGTTCGCACAGCAGATTAAGGGCGCGTTCCGCGACGCCAATAAGCCGCATGCAGTGGTGAATCCGCCCCGGACCCAACCGACCCTGGGCAATGGCAAACCCTGTGCCTTCTTCCCAAAGGATGTTGGAAGTCTTGACGCGCACGTCTGTAAAACTGATTTCTGCGTGGCCGTTGGGGGCATCGTCGTATCCGAAGACGGAGAGGTTGCGCTCCACTTTAACGCCGGGTGTGTCCATCGGTACAAGCACCATGGACTGCTGAGCGTGTCGTTGTGCGTGTGCATCGGTCTTCCCCATCACAATGGCCACCTTGCACCGCTCGTCTGTTCCTCCTGTGGACCACCACTTCAGACCGTTAATGACGTATTCGTCGCCGTCGCGCACAATGCTCGTCTCAATATTGGTGGCGTCTGCAGAAGCCACGTTGGGCTCCGTCATCGCGAAACAACTGCGAATGTCACCCGCCAGCAAGGGCTTGAGCCACTGTTCCTTTTGTTCTGGCGATCCGTACTTGACCAGCACTTCCATATTCCCCGTGTCCGGCGCGTTGCAGTTGAACACCTCGGGGGCAATGGGCGACTGGCCCATGAGTTCCGCCAGGGGTGCGTACTCCAGATTGGTGAGCCCCGCACCGTACTCTGTATCGGGCAAGAACAGGTTCCAAAGCCCTGCCGCTTTCGCTTTTGCCTTCATCTCCTCCATGACAGGAGGGATTTTCCAACGGTTGCCAGGTTGCTGAAGATATTCAAAATACGGTTTCTCGTTGGGCACTATCACTTCATCCATGAAGGTCCTGACCTGTTGCTGTAGCCGTTTGACTTTTTCACTGTAGTCAAAATCCATGCAGACGTCGCTTCCCTTCCTTGAATCACAGGACAGCCGGCCACGGTTCCTTAGTCAGGCCCATTTGCAAGGCCACTCCCCCACCGTCACCCTCCAGCCGCCCTGCCCCAGCACTGCCATCCCAATCCCCAGTCCTCTATGCTCCCACGTTCATACTTCTCTCATTTGGCCGACGCGCCGCCATCCACCGCCAGAACCTGTCCCGTCGTATAGTCCGAGGCCGGCGCTGCAAAGTACAGTGCCGCGCCTTTCAAATCCTCATCGCCCCCCAGACGCCCAAGGGGTGCGTTGGCCGCCAGTCTTTCGCCGTAGGCCGCAATCAGATCCTTGGTCATCTTGCTGGGGAAAAAGCCCGGCGCAATGGCATTGACGTGAATGTTGTAGCGCGCCCATTTCACCGCCAAATCCCTTGTCAGGTTAATGACGCCACCCTTGCTGGCGTTATAGGCAACGGCGTCCAGGACTGCGGCATCGGTCCCGCGAAGGCCGGCAATGGATGCAATGTTGAGGATTTTCCCGCCACCCTGTCGGCGCATGTGCTCTGCAACCGCTTGAGACACAAGAAAAGTCCCGGTCAAGTTGGTCTGAATCACCTTCTGCCATGCTTCGTAGGGCATGTCCAACGCCGGTGCTCCCCACGAGGCGCCGGCGTTGTTCACCAGAATGTCGATTTTTCCAAACTCGTCAACGACTGCGCTCACGGCCTCCTTGATGGAATCCGGCTCAGTTATATTTAAGAAGAGGGATTTGGCTTTCCCACCTCTGCCGACAATGGCTTCTTCCACGCGCCGACAGTTCTCTACACGGCGGGAGCAGAGGACAACGGTGGCGCCGGCCTCTGCGTAAGCCGTGGCAATCTGTTCCCCCAGACCTCGGCCTCCGCCTGTAATGAACGCAACCTTGCCGTCAAGTTTGAATAAATCCAATACGCCCATCCCTTATCCCTCCCACCTTCCATGTTTACGAGAGAAAGTCCAGCACAGTCCGTAACACTGCCTCTGGTTCTTGTGCCGGCAGACCATGACCACAGTTGTCGAATGTCACCAGTTTCGCCCCGGGAATCTGCTCTGCGAGGAGGCTTCCGTTTTCCGGCGGGACCAGGACGTCGGCGGTTCCATGCACCACCAGTGTCGGCACCGTCAGGGTGGGCAACCGGTCGTAGGTACCTGGCCAGGTCGCAATGGCCATCAATTGGTTCATAAACGCCTGCCTGTCCGTGGGGTGTTGGCTGATTTGCTGCCAATTTTCCACAATGAAATCCGCGTGGCTTTCAATGTACTCCGGAGGAAACAGAATCCGCATGGTATTATCCCGGAATTCCTCCAGCGACTTCGTCTCCTGGGCCAGCAGTCCAAGTACTTCCGGCGCGGCTGCAACGTTTTCCTTGCCGCCGCAGGTTGTGCTGCCGAGAATCAAGCGATTCACCTTTTCCGGGTAGCGCAGAGCCAGTTCCTGAGCAATCATGCCGCCCATGGAGTAGCCGAAAACGTGGCATCGCGCGATTCCCAGCACATCCGTCAGAGCCGCTGTGTCTGTGGCAAACTGGGCCACGGAGTACGGACCCTCAGGGGCTTCTGTACGACCTGCCCCGCGGTTGTCGAACGCGATGACACGGTATGACCTGGCCAGTGTGTTGAGAAAATCGTCACCCCACCAATCGAGATTTGCGCCCAGCCCCATAATGAGCAGGAGGGGGTCTCCCGAACCGCGACTGTCATAGAACATCTCAATTCCATTTACATGTGCCGTTGGCATTCAGACTTTCTCCCTTCAATCCGCTATTGTGACAATAGGAATGTTGCCGATCCCGATACGACCACGGTGTCTGGAGCAGTGGTTGCCTGGATATCGCAATGGATGCGCTCCCCGTCCGTCGCTTGTTCCACCTCCACCACCCTGCCTTCGCAGGTCACCACATCGCCAGGACGGACCATCTCCCGAAAACGGACGGAAAAGGTCTCCAACGTGCCCTCATCGCCAATGGTATCCGTCAGCATTTGCCCCAAAAAAGCCATGGTAAGCATGCCGTGGGCAATGACCCCCCCCAATCCCGCCGCTTTGGCGTACTCATCCACGGTATGAATCGGATTGAAATCGCCGGAGGCACCGGAGTACATGACCAACTGGGTTCTCGTTACAGGCGGTTTGACCAGCTTCGGCAGTTCCTGTCCCACTTTGTAGGAGACACTCATGTCATCGCCCCTTCCTGTAAATCACAGTGGACGTCTCTTTCAGTACCAAACGGTCGGAAGAATCCACCGCCGAATTTTCGAAAACCAGAAATACCATGGTTCCCAGTCGCCCACTTCGCTGGAAAACCCTCGTGAGTTGGCTGGAACAGAAGAGCACGTCGCCGGCCACCACAGGACGGTAGTAGGTGAAGCTCTGCTCGCCGTGAATCAGACCGTCGGGGGGCAGACTCAGCCCTTCAATCGCGCCGTAATCGAAGGTGCGGCTAAAGGTGGGCGGCGCGACCAGGGCGCCGAAACGCGTGTTGCGAGCGTAGTCCTCGTCGTTGTACAAGGGATTATTGTCGCCAATCGCTTGTGCAAACTTGCGAATCGCGCCCTTTTCCACCTCGTTTTTCACGGGCCTAGACGGTTTGCCAAGATACGCCTCAAAATCGCTCATCACTTGTTCCTCCATGACGTTGAATTGAAACGCAGGTCGCGGCCTAAACCTAAACGGATTAGGACGTCAGCCTGCCTGTCTGGAAATCGTCACGCAAAGACCGTTTTGCAAATTTGCCCACGCTGGTTTTTGGAATTTCATCCACAAATACAAACCTTTCCGGAATCCACCACTTGGCCACTTTGTCTTGCAGGAATTGAGCCAGTTCTTCCTCTGTGACCTTACCTACACTGTCAGGTCGCAACACGACACAAGCCAGCGGGCGTTCCTGCCACTTTTCATCTGGAATGCCAATAACCGCCGCCTCCGCAACCATTGGGTGACCCATGATGGCATTTTCCAGGTCGACGGAGGAAATCCACTCGCCTCCGCTCTTGATGAGGTCCTTGGTTCTGTCCACCACTTGCAAGTAGCCGTGCTCATCCAGCGTCACAATGTCTCCCGTGCGAAACCAGCCGTCGACGAAAGCGTCCCGCGACTTTGCCGGATTCTTGTAATACTCGCTGATGACCCACGGGCCCCTCAGCAGCAGCTCGCCCATGGACCTGCCGTCGTGAGGCACCTCGGCGCCTGACGCGTCTACAATGCGCATTTCCAGGCCAGGCACAATCAGGCCGGTTTTGGCGCGCATCCGGTACAAGTCGTCCCCTTGCAGGTGCTGCATGGACGTTTTGGGCACGTTGGTGAAGGTCACCGGCGTGGTTTCCGTCTGGCCGTAACCTTGATACAACCGGATGCCAAGTTCCTCCTGATATGCCTTGGTCAGGGCGAAGGGCAAGGCAGCTCCACCGGACATGAGATAGCGAACGGAGCTGAAGTCGTATTTGCCCGGATTACGCCGTACTTCCTCCAAAATTCCCATCCAGATGGTGGGTACACCAGCACTGAACGTCACCTTTTCGTTCGTCATCAGTTCGGCAAATACTGCCGGGGTCGGGCGATGTCCAGGGTAAACCTGCTTGGCGCCTACCCAACTGTCGACGTAGGGACGGCCCCAAGCGTTGACGTGAAACATGGGAACAATGGGCATGGACACATCGTCTTCATCAGTACCCAGTTCCCCCACGAGGCAGGTCAGACAGTGCAGGTACAGGCCACGGTGAGAATAGACAACACCTTTGGGATCGCCAGTGGTCGCCGAAGTATAAGCAATAATCGCCGCTGTATTTTCATCGAATATGGGGAAGTCGTACGTTTCCGGTTCGTTGGCAATCAGGGTCTCGTAAAAATACACGTTGGGGAGCTTGACGTCGGGAAGCTCTGCTTTGTCTGTCATCACCACAAATTTCTTCGTGGACTGGAACTTGTCCGCCAGGGCAACAATCAGCGGCAAGAGGTCTTCGTCCACAAACAGAACTTTGTCTTCGGCATGGTTGATGGTATAGACAATTTGCTCAGGAAACAGGCGGATGTTAACGGTGTGCAGTACCCGCTGGGAACAGGGCACCGCGAAGTACAGTTCCAGGTGACGATGGTTGTTCCACGCAAAGGAGGCTACGTGCTCACCGGGTTTAACGCCTAAGCTGTCCAGAGCATTGGCCAGTTGACAGACACGCTTGTACATATCCGCGTACGTATAACGGAACATGCCGCCAAAATCGCGTGAAACAATTTCCTTTTCCGGAAATACCGTGTGTGCCCGATAGAGCACGGTCCGCAACAGCAGCGGATAATCCATCATCTTCAATCGCTCCCTCCATTTGAAACGCCAGTTTAGCGAAAACCCTTTCAGCCCAGTTCGCAAAGCTGCGCTGCCTCAATCACACGTATTCAGTCTCTTTCAGAAATATATGTTAATGCTATATGATTCGGTAAAATCAGTCAATGAGAACGTTGGCTCTGCCGAGGGGAATGGCTTCTGCCGGAACTGACGGCAACGGCAAAACAGAGCCTGAGTCCACCTTGTATATCAACCGTCTAGGGCAACAACGCCTCCCACAGGTTGCCGCGCTGGATGGGAAAACCATGTGCGGGACAAACCCAGTCAAAGGATCTCTGCCCCACTTCCGCAAGGGAGCTCCTGAGCGCTTCTTTGTCCCATGTTAAGAACGCTGGAGCTGCCTTCAACACGTTCTTGCTAGACGTCACCAAATCCCCGGCAAACAGAGTGTCACCGTAGAGGACGGAGACGTGGCCAGGAGTATGTCCCGGTGTCGGTATGACTTCCAAATCGGCAATTGTCTCCCCTGGTCGATAGGTCGCGTCGATATTCGGAATCTGCGGTTTCACGACACTGTTCAGGAGTCGTTTAAATCCAGGACGCTTAGCCGTTCCCTCGATGTAGGGTAGGTCCTCTGCCGACGCCCACAGCTTTGCGCCGGAAAGGGACTGGAGGTACTTCGCGTTGCCAATGTGATCGACATCGTGATGCGTTAGGAGGATATGCGCAATATCGGTCATGTTTAAGCCCAATTGGCGAAGCTCCGCCACAATGGCCTGAGCCCTTCCGGGCATACCCGTATCTATCAATACCGGTTCTTGCCCCAGAATGAGATAAACGTAACTGCCCTTTGCGGATTCAATGAGATGAACGCCCTTTACAACTTCCACTAATCCCCCACCTTTGTTTGAGCCTAGTTATTCTATTATACCGTCAATGGAACGAAAAAACTGTTGTATCGTGTCGCCATTTTCAGGAGATTACAGTACAGGCGGCAGGGAACGACCCATGCAAGACCACGCGAAAACCGCGGCTGTCGCCGCGGGGAATGGTAACGCAGGAAAAGTGTGCATATTTCTCGGAAACGGGGGAAACTGTAGTTCTATGAACAGGCACACTTCCCCAACGAAACCTGACAGGCAGATTCATGCGGCACGAACTGCGGTCATTGTTATTATCGCAGTGGCAGCGTTTTTTCTGCTGCTGGAGTATCAGGAATTTGTCCACTTGGCCACGCGACTGTTTTACTGGTCGCGCTAGAAATGGCCTTGGGAAAAAAGACTCATCCTGATTGTGATGCTCATCCGGAGAAATCGCTGAACGCAGAGAACGGGCTGGTACTCCCGAATCCCCCTTGGGATGGGTCGCTGTACCCCGGGCTCGGCACCGTGGGGCTGGGCACCAGGGATTGCGACGGCTGTGACTGTTGCGTCTGCTGAGGCTGCTGCTGATACTGCTCCAGTTTCACCGTCAGGGTCTTTTTCTGGTTGCCGCGGTAAATCTGCAGTGTCACCGTCTGCCCTGGCGCTTTTTCAAAAATGTAGGTGCGCAAATCTGCCGAATTGGAAACGGAGTGGCCGTCAACCCCTACAATAATGTCTCCTTGTTTCAATCCGGCCTGTTTTGCAGCCTGGGACGTTACCTGGTAGACGTAAACGCCGTTGTCTGTGGGAGAATTTGCTACCGTCCCAGGTGATGCCGCCAGTACGGAAGACAAATCGTAACCTTCAATGCCCAGTTCCGAGTGAACCACTTTTCCGTTTCTCAGGAGTTCGTCGGCAATTTTCTGCACCTCGTTGGAGGGAATTGCAAATCCCATACCTTGAACGTCCTGGCTTACAATCTTGCTGCTGTTGATGCCGACAATCTGGCCTTGCATGTTCAAAAGAGGTCCGCCGCTGTTACCGGGATTAATGGCCGCATCGGTCTGAATGACATCCTGGTAGTCCAGCACCTGGTTATTCTCCGTCTCCACAGGCATGCTGCGCTGAGTAGCGCTGATAATGCCGCTGGTAACGGAGTCCTGGAAAGCCAGACCCATCGGATTGCCAATGGCTATGACCTGCTGCCCAGCCTGGATTTGACTGGAGTCGGCAAATGGAATGGGTGTCACATTAGCCACCTGTTTCACAGGAATTCGAACGACCGCCAAGTCCGTGAACTCGTCGGAGCCTACTACCTGAGCTTGGATGTGCACGCCCTTGGTAGTCACCACCTCCACCTTGGCGGCTCCCGCAACCACATGATGATTGGTGACGAGGTACCCGTACTTCGAGTCCTTGTAAAACAGTACACCGGAACCCACGCCGGTTTCCTGCAGGGTACTCTGTTGTGAAAAAACGTTGGTCACATTGCCATAATTGACAACGCCCATAACCGCGGGCTTCACTTTCTGGACAACCTGCACAATGGAATCACCGGAGGTGGACATATTGCTGGTACTCACCGCTGATGAGCTGGCTGAACCCTGTGAACTGGCCGTTGACGAAACGGGTGACGCTGTGCGGTTGGCCGGGAGTTCCTTGACGAAGACGAAGGCCGTTGCACCGGAACCTACCAATGCCGACAGGACAACGGTGGCCGCCCACGTCCCAACCTTGGACCACCCCCTAGCACGTTTTGGACCGAATTCGTCGTTCTTCTCAAATTCCATTGTGTTTTGCCTCCTTTCTGGCAATAAAATAGCACAGCAATTTTCGTGGTCTGTGACGAAATGTGAAGAAGGTGTGACAGAAATATGTTGTTTTGTTTGCCGGTCCGCCTGAAACCGCATTCAAAGCGTGCCGAAATTTACCCTTGACTCTGTTATGATAGAGGTTGTAAGCCAAACTACATACGCATACTCAGGGAGATGACAGTCAAGATGAACGAACACTGGAGAAACTACGCAAAGCTGGCTATCAAAGTCGGCGTAAACCTGCAACCTGGACAGAACCTGGTCATTGGCTACGGACAGCGCCAGGTCTACCCCGAACATATTGAATTTGTACGGATCCTGACGGAAGAAGCTTATGCCGCCGGCGCGAAATTCGTCCAGGTGGACTGGGGCGATGAATTGTGGCTGAAGGAGACCGTGAAGCACGGCGATTTGGACATGCTGCTGGCGCGATCGCAATGGCAAGCCCGATGGGTCCAGCAACTGGCGGACGAAGGTGCGGCATATCTGGCTATCCCGGCTGCCGATCCGGACCTTTTCGCCGATGTTGACCCCCAGCGGGTGAACACGGCCATGAAAATGATTCGGGAAGCATTCCAGCCCTTCAACCAGAGGCGAACCAACAACGACTACAGTTGGTCCCTGTTTTCGCTGCCAACCCAGGCCTGGGCCAACAAGGTATATCCGGAGCTGCCGGAAAACGAGCGAGTCGACGCGATGTGGCGGGACATTCTCTTCTGTTCCCGCGCCGATGGCGACAGCCCCGTGGAAAACTGGGAAAGCCACCTGACAGCGCTGACAAAGCGTTCTGACTGGCTCAACAGTCTGCGCATCCACAAGCTGCACTACAAAGGACCGGGCACGGACTTGACCATTGAAATGCCACAGGGTCACTTCTGGACTGCCGCGGCCAACACCACGCCGGACGGGGTGCGGTTTGTCCCCAACATGCCCACAGAAGAGGTCTTTTCGGCGCCTCTCAAGACCGGCGTCAACGGAACCGTCTCCAGCACGCTACCCCTGAACCACAATGGTGCGCTCATTGACGGCATTCAACTGCGGCTGGAGAATGGCCGCATTGTGGAGTACTCCTCCAGAAGCGGACAGGAAGCCCTGGCCGGCATCATTGAGTCCGACGAAGGCAGTCACTTCCTGGGAGAAGTAGCGTTGGTGCCGGTAAATTCCCCCATTTCCGAACGGGGACGCCTCATGTACAACACGCTTTTTGACGAGAACGCCTCCTGTCACCTAGCTATTGGCATGGCCTATCCTTTGATTGAAAACGGACGCAACCTGCCGCGCAGCGAATGGGAGCAGCACGGATTGAACGACAGCCTTGAGCACGTGGACTTCATGGTGGGAAGTGCTCAGTTGGACATTGACGCACAGACCCTGGACGGAAGGCAAGTGCCCATCTTCCGCAGTGGCAAATGGGCAGCAGAACTGTAATTGAGTCCTCCTCGGCAAGCGGGCAACAGCAAGGTGCAAGGCACAGAATTGCATGCATCGGCGGGGCCAACCTGGACAGGAAACTCCAGAGTTTGGCGCCGCTGGTGCCTGGCACCTCCAACCCCGCTGCAAGCCTGCAGACCTGTGGCGGCGTCGCCCGCAACGTTGCGGAAAACCTGGTGCGGCTGGGCTTTAAGGCGGGCCTGTTCACGGTGCTTGGAGACGACGCCGACGGTCAGTGGCTGTTATCCGAAATGACCCGGCAGGGCATTGATGTGGAAGGCGTCGTCAGGGTTCCGGGGCAAAGAACGGGAAACTACACTGCCGTGCTTGACAGCAGCGGAGAAATGGCTGTGGCCATGGCCGACATGGACATCTATGAACGGTGCACACCGGAACTTTTGGCAGGCTGGTGGAACGCCCTGAGACAGTTCGACACCCTCGTTGCGGACACCAATCTTCCCATGGAGTCTCTGCGCTGGTTGCTTGCATCGTGTCGCGAGACCGGCAAGCCCCTTTGTCTTGTCCCCGTGTCTTCGCCCAAAGTGAAGCGGTTGCCGCAAGACTTGCGCGGCATCTCGCTCCTCGTTGCCAACGAGGAGGAAATCAATACCCTGTATTTGCATATGACAGGCCACCAGCATCCAGAGGGGAGCATGCCATCTGCATCGGCGCAGGCGGCATTGCCAGAAGCACCAACGGCGGTGAAGCGCACCCAGGGGCAGGAGTCCCATGCCCTTGCCACCCTTTGCCACCACCTGCAAAGGTGCGGCGTACGGAATATTGTGGTGACCCACGGTCAGGCGCAGGTCTTCTACTTGACAGAGGCTGACCGCAGTGGCTGGATAAACGTGCCGCCGGTACCGGTGACAGATGTGACCGGCTGTGGTGATGCCTTTGCTGCGGCAACCTTGGCCGCCTTCTCCGCGGGCCGCGCCGAGTTGGCCCGCGCCATTGGGTTGGGACTTGCTGTTGCCCGTGAAACGATTCAGTCCACAGATACCGTGTCCCAGAAATTAACCCCAGAGCTTGTCCGGCGCTGGGAAACCGCAGATGATGTGGAGGGAAACCAACAAACATGAAATCAGCAACGAACACCGCTGTGCAAAGTGCCCTGAGTATTTCCGCTACCGTCCAGGAGGCCTTGACTGAAAATCGACCCGTTGTGGCTCTGGAGTCCACCATTATTTCTCACGGCATGCCCTACCCCACCAATATTGAAACCGCTCTGAGCGTCGAGGACATCATCCGGAAAAACGGAGCCGTACCGGCGACCATTGCCATCATGGAAGGGAAAATTCGCGTTGGCCTGAGCCCTGCGGAACTGGAGCAGTTGGCGCACGCCCACGACGTACTAAAGGTCAGCCGGCGGGATTTGCCCTACGCCGTTGCCACAGGCAGAACCGGCGCCACCACCGTGGCAGCCACGATGATTTGTGCCCAGATGGCCGGCATCTCCGTCTTTGCCACGGGCGGCATTGGCGGCGTTCATCGCGGCGCCACGCAGACCATGGATGTATCCGCCGATTTGATGGAACTGGCAAAGACAAGCGTCGCCGTAGTCTGTGCCGGCGCCAAGTCCATTCTAGACATTGGACTGACCTTGGAATACCTGGAAACCCTAGGCGTTCCGGTGGTGGGTTACCAGACGGAGGCTTTCCCCGCCTTCTATTCCCGGGACAGCGGCTTTTCCGTGAACTACCGTCTCAATTCCGCCGCCGAAGTGGCCCGGTTCCTACAAACAAAGTGGGAACTGGGACTGGCTGGAGGCGCTGTGATTGCCAACCCCATACCCGAAGTACATGCCATGGCCCGCAACGAAATTGACAAAGCCATCACAGCAGCTTTACAGGACGCCCAAGCACAAGAAATCCGAGGCAAGGACGTGACGCCCTTTCTGCTGGACAAAGTGAAGAACCTAACGGACGGCAAGAGTCTCGACGCCAACGTCGCCCTGATACGCAACAATGCCCGCGTTGCCGCGGACATTGCCTGTGCCCTGAAGACGATAGACTGACATGTCCGGCATGAGCATCATGCCGGACTCTCACCAGTGTCTGCCACAGGCAGTGTCACTGCAAATGTGGTGCCGGCTCCTATCTCGCTGGTCACCGTGATGCTGCCTCCCTGTGCCTCCACAAATTCCTTGGCGATGGCCAGACCCAGACCGGTTCCGCCGCTGGCTCGAGAGCGGTCTTCCTGGACGCGATAGAACCGGTCAAAGATGTGGCCCAGGTGCTCCGCCGCAATGCCCTGCCCCGTGTCCTGGACGGTAATCTGGACGTGGCTACCGACTCGTTGCTGGGTCACAATGATGCTGCCCCCAGGCGGCGTATAGCGAAGAGCGTTGCCCACAAGGTTGACGAAGACCTGGGTAATGCGATTGCTATCGACGTTGGCCAGCACCGGGCTCTCGCTCAATGGCCGAAAGGCCAGGTGAATCCCGGCGTCGTCCGCTTCGAAGGAGAAGTTGTCCACGAGCCGCTCCAGGAGTTCGTTCATTTCCGTGGGTTCCTTGTGCAGCGGCAACTGCCCCACTTCTGCCAGGGAGAGCTGGTGGAGGTCCTGAACCAGCATGGTCAGGCGGACAATTTCGTCCTGGATGGGCAGCAGGTTTTCCGGGCTGGCGGGCTCCACCCCCTGTTGAATCAATTCCAGCTTCCCCTGCATGATGGTCAGCGGAGTGCGCAGTTCGTGGGCCACATCGGCAACGAGGTGCCGCCGGGAGTGCTCTGTCTCATGCAGCCTGTCAATCATGGCGTTGAACGCCGAAGCGACCTGCGCAAACTCGTCCTTACCGGAGATAGAAAGTCGCGTATCCAAATCGCCATCTTCGATTTTCTTCATGGCTGTGGTCATGGACTGCAGGGGCTGTGTCAGTCGCCTAGCAAATAGCAGCCCGAGAGCCAGCGCTACCACAGCGGTGGCCAGGGTGCCATAGACAATGGCGGCACTCATAGAATGGCGAATGGTGCGCTGCAGTTGAAACAGGCCTTGGGTGCCTCTGTCGCTGAGATATAGGACGCCTACGGTTTTCCCGGCGACCGGTATGGAAACTTGCAGTTGATAACCCTGGGCGTTGCTGTTATTGTCCGGTGAATTGCTTCCGGACACCTTGAAAATGACTTTATTGGTCGTTGGATTTACCAGAGTCAGGGTTTCGTCCCGCAAAGCTCGCCCCGGCTGTGACTCCAGGATGCCGGCAATGAACAGTTGAGCGTTTGACCAGGAGTCACCGTTTGCAGTATAGTAACCCGCCAAATACTGTGCCCACTGCTCCGCGCTGCTCTGCTCCGCTGTAATGGCGTAACGGTTGAACAGCCGTACCGTATAACCTTGGGAAATCCCGAAAAACACGCCAGCCATCAGCACGACGAGACCTGCGAGGGCAATGGAAATCTTGTTGCTCAGCCTCATTTGGAGTACCCGAATCGATACCCGACGCCGTGAACTGTCTGAATATGGACAGGGTTGGACGGGTCGTCTTCGATTTTCTTTCGCAGGTGACTGATGTGACTGTCAATGGTTCGTTCATAGTACATGTAGGCTTCGCCCATGATGGCCTTCAACAATTGCAGACGACTATAGACGACGCCTGGGCGATTGGCCAGAGTGACCAAAATCTGAAATTCGGCCGGTGTTAGAATGATTTCCTCGTTTCTCTTGTATACGCGAAAGCTGGCCTCGTCAATGGTGATTTCCCCCCGCTCCAACAGTTCCGATTCGTTGGGCTGGGGATTCATGCGGCGCAAGACCGAGCGAATCCTGGCCAGCACTTCCCGCAAGTTGAAGGGCTTCACCACATAGTCGTCGGCTCCCAGTTCAAGGCCAATCACCCTGTCCGTTTCGTCAGTTCTGGCCGTGAGCATAATGATAGCCACATTGGAGCTCTTGCGAATTTCGCGACAGACGTCCAGACCACTCATCTCCGGGAGCATCCAGTCCAGCAGAATCAAGTCGGGCTTGGCCGTCGCCGCGACGCGCAGGGCCTCCGTCCCTGTAGCTGCCGTCACGACGGAGTACTTTTCTCCCTCGAGGAATGGCTTTAAAATGTCTATGACCCTGGGTTCATCGTCGACAATGAGTATTTTTTCCTGCACTGCAATCACGCCCTCATGGAGATCTCCTGTAATCTGCTAGTGTCGTTTCCAGCACACTGCAGGTTTATCTACAGCGCCTTCATCATTCCGCCGTCCACCAGTAGAGCCTGCCCCGTGATGTAGGACTGCGTAAAGGACGACAGAAACAGAACCGCGCGCGCAAACTCCTCTGGCTCACCGTAACGTCCCAACGGGATTTGCGCCAGAGCCTGATTGCGAACGGCTTCTTCGGGTACGCCCAATGCCAGACTTGTGTGTTTCTCCAGCTCGGCAATCCGCTCTGTGGCAATCCTTCCTGGAGCCACCGTATTGACTAGGATGTGACGGGACGCCAGTTCGATGGAAAGACTCTTGGTCAACCCGTGCACCCCTGCCCGCAGCGTGTTGGATAGCGTCAGGTTGTCCACCGGTTGACGGATAGAGGAAGAAGTAATGGTTACGATTCTCCCGCATCCACGCTGTTTCATGTGTGGCAACGCCGCCCGCACCAGCCGTACGACGCTCATCAAATTTAACTGAAAGGCATCCTGCCACATTTCATCCGTCAATTCACCGAAAACTCCTGTAGGGGGTCCACCGGCGTTGCATACCAGAACGTCAAGGCCGTGACCCTGTTGAACGGCACCGGCGATCGCTCTGTCCACATCTTGGGCATTGCGAACATCAGCGACGATGTACGCCACTTCCTGCCCCGTTTCCCGAAAAATGTCCCTCGCGGCTTGGCGCAGGTTGTCTTCACTGCGACTCACAAGGGTCACCAAAGCGCCTTCTCTGGCGAATTCCAAGGCGCAGGCCTTGCCCAGTCCCTTGCTGGCGGCTGTCACCAGGACAGACTTCTGTTTGAGACCGAGATCCATAGCAACTCACCATCCTTTACTATTGTCCGGACCAACTAACAACAGTATAGAATATCTTCGCAAATAAAGTAGCAACCACCGCCAGAACCCGCTTCCTTGCGAAAACGGACCCATGGTCCCTGTTCCCTGACTCCTCAGTACTTCAGTACACCTCCAGTGTTTGCGGAGGTCACCAACTTTGCGTAGCGCGCCAAATAGCCCGATTGGACCTTGGGGGCTGGTGCCTGCCATGCACTGCGGCGACGGGACAGCTCGGCATCCGAAATGAGAACGTCAATCCGGCGATTGGGTAAGTCAATCGCAATTCTGTCACCTGGTTCCAACAGAGCGATAGGTCCGCCTTCCCCTGCTTCCGGGGAAATGTGTCCGACGGCCACGCCGCGGGTGGCGCCGGAAAAACGCCCATCGGTAATCAACGCGACCTGGGTGCCCAGCCCTCTGCCTACAATGGCAGACGTTGGCGCCAGCATCTCAGGCATTCCTGGCCCACCCTTCGGCCCCTCATAGCGTATGACCACCACGTGGCCAGGCTGCACTTCGCCGCTGTTGATGCCTTCCTGTGCTTCTTCCTGTGAATTGTAAATGATGGCTTCCCCTTCAAATCGGTGGATGGATGGGTCCACCGCGCCGACCTTGATAACCGCACCATCCGGGGCGAGGTTCCCGTAGAGAATGGACAGGCCCCCAGTTCGGCTGTAGGGGTTTTCTCGACATCGAATCACTTGCTTGTCCAGGATTTCCGCCCTGGCTACGTTCTCGGCCATGGTCTTGCCGGTGACGGTGATGCGGTGCGGGTGAATGGCCCCCTCCACTTCCATTAACTCGCGAATGATGGCACTGATGCCGCCGGCGACGTGAACATCGTGGATGGAGTACTGGGAGGAAGGCGCAATTTTCGCCAGGTAGGGTACCTTCTCTGCAATTCTGTTGATTCTCGTCAAATCGTAGTCAATACCTGCCTCGTGGGCAATGGCTAAAAGGTGCAGGACGGTATTGGTCGATCCACCCATGGCCATATCCAAGGCAAAGGCATCGTCGATGGCTTCCTCCGTAATAATATCCCGCGGCCCGGTGTTTGTTTCCACCATTGCCATCAGGTGTTGCGCTGCGTCATAAATCAGTTGCTCCCGCTGCTTCGAAGTGGCAAGAATGGTCCCGTTGCCGGGTTCGGCAATCCCCAACATTTCCATGATGCAGTTCATGGAGTTGGCGGTGAACATTCCTGCGCACGATCCGCAGGTGGGACAGGCCTGCTGTTCGAGATGGTGCAGCTCGTCCAGGCTGAGGCTGCCGGAGTGATAGCTTCCGACGGCTTCGAACACATTGGAGAGCGTCAGGGGTTGACCTGTGCGGGATTTCCCGGCTTCCATGGGGCCGCCGGAGACAAACACTGACGGGACATTGGTGCGTACAGCGGCCATCAACATCCCTGGCGTAATCTTGTCGCAGTTGGGGAGGAAGAAAACGCCGTCGAACCAGTGAGCGTTAATCATGGTTTCCGCAGAATCGGCAATCAATTCGCGACTGGGCAGGGAGTAACGCATGCCAATATGACCCATGGCAATGCCGTCGTCCACCCCAATGGTGTTGAATTCGAAGGGAATACCGCCGGCGGCCAATACCGCCTCCTTGACAACCTTGCCCAGCTCCTGCAAATGAACGTGACCCGGAATAATGTCCACATAGGAATTGCAGATGCCAATGAAGGGTTTCGTCAAATCCATGGGTTTCACTTTCCCTGTTGCATACAACAAACTGCGGTGAGGAGCCCTGTCCGCTCCCCGTTTGATGTTGTCACTACGCATCTTCTCACCTCTCCTGTGCTCTGGAAATCTGTGTCTTATTAGTGTCTAACTCTAACACATATCCCACGGACAATGCGGCAAAATTTCGTCAATTCCCTCACGACAGGACGGCTTATGCTGTTACGCTGGAGCGCGTCCCTCTGCACTGGACGAGTGTTGTCCGCACAAGGATTGCAACGGATTGCGGTGAAAAAGCAGCCTTCCATAAGAATTCCATGGAAGGCCCTAGGTGCCGCCACAGGGGGTCGCGCGGCGAGAGCACTGGCGTGCTCAAAACTATGATTACTGGACTTTGAATGTGAACTGCTTCTGGATAGTCTGTGAGCCCAGGGTCATTGTGACAGAAAGTGTATAACTACCGGAATTCTTCAAGCTCTCCGTACCGGTGAAATGGCCTCCCGTAAAGGTCAGAGGTACATTTTCGTTCACAGAGCCACCGGTCAGCGTCGCATTCACGTTGGGTGCCTGCCCATTGAATCCGCCGGTGGATGGACGGCCACTGAATCCCGATGGAGGCGTTCCATTAACGGATCCGCCGCCAGGATTCCCTTGCCAGGGGGTGTTGCCGGTGCGATTCGCCCAAGGCGCACCGCCGGTTCCGTTCGCAAACCCGGTGCGGTTGCCAAAGCCGGTGCGATTCGCCCAAGGTGCTCCGCCCGTGCTGTTTCCGAACCCGGTATGGTTGCCAAAAGCGCCCTGGCCATAGCCGGAGCCGGAAGCCCCTGGCCCATTGCCAAAGGAGCCATTGGCGCCACGCGCACCCGCTGGACGGGTAAAGGTGATATCAATGGTAAACTTCTGTCCAGCCTTTGGTTTTGCTGGCGATGTCTGAAACCGCAGAGTGGGCTGAAAGTTTCCCGCCGAGGATTGCTGCTGCCCGGAACCCGTGGCGGTGTTTTGAACTGCGGCGGCCTGCGATCCGCAGCCAGTAATGACAATGATGACCGCGGCTGTCAATCCTGAAACCACTCCATATTGAAGCTTCACTCTGACTACTCCTCACAGGTATTCTAACTGGAAATCACATTGCCTACGGCGGACTGCCGACACGCCGCCAACAATCTGCATGCTGCTTTGGAAACGGCCTTCATTTCGTTTAATAATCCTGCTGGTAGATTAGCGAATGGATGTTGTGGAAATGTGACGGCTGTTTGTTGTTTCTGTGTTATTTGGAAAGTCACATGAAAGGGCCGGCCAGTCAACTTGGGACGACATAACAACGATAACTGTCAGTTGCGAGGGGGAGGGAGGTCTTCATAGGATAGCATCAGGTCTGGAGAACCAGAGGATTGCGCCGCACACTCTGACCACCTTGGAGAAAAGCAATGTCTCCAGACTCAAAATGGACAATCCTTACGGATTGTCCATTTGCCTATGGTTGAAAGTGGCCACACAAGGGAGGACGACACCATGGTAGACCACCATCTGGGCCGCTATATCGTGTCTCTTAATCCAGAGTCATTCTATCAATGCCTGCACCAGTATGAACGGATTATTGAATCGAAATCCCTAACGGCAGACAAGAACAGGCGCCTGTTGCAAAAACTAGACGAGTGGATGGTGGAGTATCACACTCTCTATCCGCGCATCTAGAGGCAATGATGTTTTTAGGCGCTCCAGCTGATTAATCCACCACGGAGATTGCGGACTCTGCGAAATCCGCGGCCCTGTAAAATTTGGCAGGCTTCCGTGCTGCGG